>Ga0114919_10000165_pt1 | contig 44713 bp, 31 predicted proteins | sample BlataG_FD_88682 | JGI IMG/M metagenome (GOLD analysis project Ga0114919, IMG submission 88682) | Deep subsurface microbial communities from Black Sea to uncover new lineages of life (NeLLi) - Black_00105 metaG | ecosystem: Environmental > Aquatic > Marine > Oceanic > Sediment | place: Atlantic... | reverse complement strand
GGTTTCCTCAACAGTAGCCTCAGCCAGTATGTTTTTCATGACTGAAATAGTTCTTAATGAGTTACCTTCAGCAACAATGATGCTCTGGTTGATGGAGCTGAAGTTCTTGAGGATTGAAATAGTTGCGTCAGATAGTTTCATAATAATTGTTGGATGATGTTTGAGGAAGCTTGCGTGCAGTATAGCACATTAATAGCCTAATGGGCTATGAGTTTCTTTTGCTTCCTCGGTAAAGGGGAGGTCAGCAAAGTGATAAAGAAGAATAGCATAGTGGATAACCTTGAGGATGTCCTTGCGATTCTTGCCATCTTTCTTTCCAAATCGGGAAAGGTATTTAATTGCATTCGAGCGGCAGAAAGCTTCTGCATCACCGATTGAATCAATAAGATCCAAAGTTTGGATCTGTTGCTCATCACCTACATAATGACCGTTGTAGGTGGACAAGAGGTAGCTCTCAATCTCCTTGAGGATTTTGCCTTCATCGTATTTCCAGATCTCTGTCTGGCTGGTGGCATTTTCATCAGGAGTAATCACTACTTCCCGAGGGGCATCGGTTGGTCCCTCTTCGTTAAGCAGATCATATAACATCGACCAAGCGTTCATAGGAATCGTTATCAACGGGACTATTATAGCATAAACCTAGTCACTGTAAAGCATCTGGTGTGGACGCTTCCTCAGTTGGTTGGGTGAAATCACCATCGATTTTATCGTACAAGCTCATGAAAGCTTGCTTAGTTTCATCATCGAATCGATTGAGGCAGATAGTCACAGCCTTGGACTTATCGCCAAAGATACTATAAGCGCGGATAATATGAACTAGACGACGAGTTGAGATAACCTCATCAACGCCACCATCATAGAAAGTTTTACGAATAATGTCACTCCAGTCGCAGAGGTGCTTGCAGAAAGCAGAATCATCAATACCAAGGCTCTCGGCATACTTACGAAGCATCTTGATTTCAATTGCTGTAGAAGGATATTCCTGCTCAAAGGTGATGGGGAAGCGCTCTAGAAATGCTTCGTTGAGGACGTTCGTACCAATGAAGCGACCGTCATCGGACCCTTTACCTTTTGTATTCGCTGTAGCAATAACATTAAAACCAGATGCAGGTTGGATATACTGACCCGTCTTCTTTAAGAACAGACCCTTTCCTTCTAGAATTGATTGGAGGCAAAGGATTTTGTTAGAAGCAAGGTCAATCTCATCTAGGAGCAACACGGCTCCTCTCTTCATAGCTTCCACAACAGGACCATTATGCCAAGCAGTTTCCCCATTAACTAGGCGGAAGCCACCGATCAAATCATCTTCATCTGTCTCAATAGTAATATTTATACGAATAAGCTCCCTACCAAGCTGAGCGCAAGCCTGCTCAACCCCAAAAGTCTTGCCATTACCGGAGAGTCCGGTGATAAAGGTTGGGTAGAACATCTTGGACTTAATGATTTTCTTCACGTCAGTGAAGTTGCCAAAGGCAACAAAGTTGTCATCCTTAGCAGGAACAAGGTTGATCTCTACGGCAGGCATAGCGGCAGGGGCTTCTACGGCACGCTCAAGCTGCTCCTTGGCTTGAGAAAGTTCTAGGTTCCACTTACCACGACCAGTCTTGTACTCTTCGAGACGACGGGTAATGGTTGGGTAAGAGAGGCTCTTCTGGGCACAGAAGGCACGAACGTCAGCGCTAGAGATTTCAGCACCATAGAGGGAGCGGAGCTCGGTAAGCATTTGTTCTGTGGTCATGGCTGCTTTGCGTGGCATTGGTTGGCTTGCTTTGATGAACATAGTATAACAATGAAAAAGGGGATCGTAGGAGCCCCGTGGACAGTTGCGTAAGTGGTCAGGCAATCAGTCCAACAAAGTCACCAAGAATCTTTTTGTTGTTCTTCTTGGACTTGAGAGACTTGGCAAAGGCTGACTTAATCTTAGCTTTGCTCGCATCATCATCAACATCAAACTCAGTATCTGCTGAAAGGTTAGTACAAGAGACTAGGTAGTACTTGGTGTATCCAAATCCCTCTAGAGCAATCTGCTTCTCTTTCTTCCACTCGGCAAGTTTCTTCTCATTGTAGTTGGATGCCTGACGAACATACCAGCTGGCAGAGCGCTCCATGACACGGAAGCCAGTGAAGCTGCTATTGGGGAAAGTCTCACGCAAGTCATCTAAAAGACTTGTAGTGAGATTGGTACCTACCTTGCGGATGGTTCCTGTCTTGCGGTTGCGGATATAGAACTTTCTCTCGTAAGAGGAGCTGTCAACACGAGAAGTAACGTAGCTAGTCTCACCCTGATAGGTAACTTCCTTGGTGTACATGGTGCCTAGGCTCTCACCATCAGTGAGAATCATGCAGTGAGCCTTCTCAACGTTAGCACGTTTCTGGAACTCAGGGAGAATCTGATGGAGACACATTAAGCTCTCGTTGAGGGGGGTGCCAGAGAGGCTGTCCTTGGCAGGCACAAATCCATGGTTGTAGCCATCAAACATAGATGCCAAGGAGAACAACATCTCCATATCACGATGAAGGTCCTTGCGAGATACGCGGCTAGTGAGGAAGTTTAATAGAGTGAAGTGAGAGCTGATGAAGAACTTGCCACCCTCAGTTACTTTTTTCCGCTCATCGTAGTCATAATCATTCCACTCATTAGTGAACGCATACACATCAAAGGGGATGTTTACTTTATCGCAGAACATAACCAAGCTGAGCAGCTGCTTCACGGTGTCCTTAAGGATGTGGCACATAGAGCCCGACCAGTCAAGAATGAACACGAGACCGTGATTCTTACCCTCAGGGAGGTTAGTGACCTTCTTAAAGAGGTCCTCGTTGTACTTGTAGGTATGTAGCTTGGTGCAGTCTAGAACACCAGTGCGGCTGGTAGTGGCGCGAGCATAGGCAGTAGCAGACTTCTTACACTCAAACTCCTTGACCATATAGTTGACTTCACTCTGGATTTCACGCTTGAACTGAGCGTAATTATCAAAGTGAGTTTGTAGTGCAGACTGGTACCAGTTTAGGGCTGCATCTTTACTACGTGCTTCGCTTATGCCTTCCATATGGCGTGACCAGATACCACGAACATGGTCACTGATTTCCTGAGAAGAAACAACAACTTTATCAAGGTCAACCTTGGGATACTCTAAGTAGTTGGGCTCATTGAGCATACCCTTCACTGCTAAGTCCTTGAGCTTCTGCTCTAGACCATCAACAGTCTCAAGCTTATCCTCAGCACCACGCTCACCACCAGCATTCTCTGGAAGGGGCTTATCTTCGCCCTCAAGCTCTTCTTGCTCACCATCAGCCTGACTCTCCTGGGGTTCTCCCTGACCCTCTTCCTGAGGCTCCTGGGGCTCTTCTGGACTCTCTTCACCATCCTCACCCTGCTCGTTGTTCTGGTTCTCTTGGGGGTGGTCTTCTTCGTCTAGGTGCTCAGGAGCTTTCTCGGGAGAATCTTCTTTCTGCTTCTGGCACAATGCATAGAGGGCATCTGCCGCTGCAATGGCATCATCAAAGGTTTCAGCTGCAGCAATCTGGTCAATGACAACCTGCTCTTCGGGAGAGAACTTGATATTGAGAAAACCACCTACCTTGAAGTAGAGGTTGGCACGGTCAGCTGCTCCCATCTCATTGATGTCACGATCACCTAGCTCGAAGAAATCATCTTCAAACAGCTGCTTATAGCCAATGTAGAAAGTCTTGGGGAGACCACCAAAGCGACGCTTCATGAGGTTCTCGATGCGAGCATCCTCAGTAACATTGAGATAGACCTTAGGGCAGTTCAGGCGCTCGGTCCAGTCTTCATTGGGGGTGTAAAGGGCGTGCCCAACCTCGTGGGCAATAAGCAAATCATATATATCACTACTAGCTTTCTCCCAGATGGGAAGGGTCAACACACGGCTCTTGACGTTAAAGAACGCAGTCTCCACACTCTTGTGCTCAACGATGAGGTCCTCAGTAGCAAGGAGCTTGGCGAGTGTGCCTTTGACTTCGAGATTAATCATGGTTTCCCTGTTGATGCACTAAGTATAACCATTAAAAAAGCCCCCATAAGGAGGCAGTGGTCGGTTTCTCTATCGTCTACAATGCCTTTGAAGATCAGCCAAGGCACTATGAAGAAGAAATGATGGGTTATCTTTAGATTCTTCCACACTCTCAGGATATTCTTCCCCCATAAAAGACGCTGCGCGAGTGAGCTTATAGCATATTTCTCTCACAACTCTGTCGGCGATACTTGAGTGTGTCCAGAAAACAGCAACAACTCTTTCACCACCTCCAACAACATTTACACAGTGAGATGTTCCAGTTTCATAAGTGACCGCATGTCCCCTTTCTAGTTTGACTTTCTCACAACCCAAATCCAATTCACCACCAACATAATTGTCTGGGGAACTCAAAAAAACAGTAGTACTATAATCCCCATTATCGGCACCATCTTGGTGCACTCTATAGTAATCCCCCTCCTTCATTTTAGAAATAATCACACTAGTGGAGAACTTAGCCTGAGTTTTTTGGAGAAACTCTTTATCTAAATTCAGCTGTTTTATTAATATCTCTTCAATTTCTCTTGTATATGGGGAAGGGATGGCTTCAGTATTCCTCTTAGCATCTCCCATATTACCAACCACCGTAGAATTCCCATCCACCCACTCCAAGTGAGTGAGTAGGTGATCAATTCTATTAAGGTGATCCTCTGTTAGTAGTTTTCTTTTATAGTTCATTTCAGTGCACGTGACAGCCATCCACATGGCAGTGGGGTTTTGGTGTAGAGCTAAAATCTAGGGATAGGACTGTGCCCATTCCAGCTAGAACAAGGAGAATAAAAATTAATTTTTTCATAATTCAATGATCATTGCATAAAAAGTTTCCATACATCCACCCAGTCATTATATATTTTGTTCCTTTAGAAACGATATTTCCTTTATGAACATAAAGGCGATTTGATGGGAAAAAAATAAGCTTATCTTTTTCTGGTATTATATCACAGCTTTCATCATTTCGGCACTAAAAGCCTGTGGATACTCCTTAATGTAGTTACTTAAGTCTCTCATTTTTGAACTAGTTTGGAGAAGCCGCGCTCCTTCTCGAACCGCAGAACGGAATCGAAGCGCTCATGGAGTTCAGTCTTGTGACTGATAATAAAGATATTAGCATCTTTAACAACATAACGGATGATCTTGAGGAATTCCTCAGTACCGAAACCGTCTAGGGAGCTGTCAAAGACCTCATCCATGATCAAAAGGTTGGTGTTAACTGAGTTACGTACGCGAGCAACTTCACGCCAGGTGAATAGTAGTGCTAGGTCAATACGCATCTTCTCACCTTCACTGAAAGAAGAGTAAGAGAACTTCTCGTGGATAGGAGACACAACAGTCTCATTAAACTCTTCATCTAGATTGAAGTTGATATAGAACTCCATCATGTGAAGATAGTTGTTGACGTGCTTATTGATGAGTGGAATATACTTGCGGATGATATTTGTCTTGACGCCACCATCCTTGAGTAGATCAGCAATAAACTTATGCTTATCCATCTGCATTTTCTTAGCAGAAACGTCGTCCATGACAGAACGAAGCTTGAGAATAAAGTCAGTTAGCTTTTCTTTCTCTTCAGTTTGGTTCTCAATCCTGTCACGGATTGAAGCAATATCATTTTCAATAGATTGAATTTGCTCGGTATAACCATTGATTTGTACGTTGTTGTTGGATACGGTTTTGTTTGCTTCTAGGATATTCTTAGAGAGCTGCATGAACTGCTTCTCCCTAGCTTCCTCTTCAGCGATGGCTTCCTCAATCTCAGCAAAGCCCTTCTTAAGGTCCTTACCTTCTGCGGTTAGCTCCTTCACCTTAGCGTCCTTGAGCTCATCAGTAATGTCTTGTGTGCAGGTTGGGCAAGTGGCATTCTCAGTGAAGAACTTGTGGTTCTTGGTAAGAGTGGAGATCTTCTGTTGGATCTTACCCTTAAAACCACCAAGCTTCTTGAGCTTCTCTGTGGCACCCTGATACTCCTCTAGCTCCTTGTTGAGTTCTTCTAGCTCAGCAATCTTAGCAGCAACCTCATCGGCTAGAGCTACCTGCTCAAGCATAAGCTTCTTAGCCACTTCTTTCTTCTCCTCAATGTTGCTCTCACCACGCTTAGTGATGTCATCGATGAAGTTCTTCTGCATCTCTGCCTTCTCTTTGAGAGTAGACTTCTTTAGTTCTAGTAGCTTGATATCCTCACGCAATACTCTCACGCGCTCCTTGGTGATGGTGCTCATGGAGCTGAAGACACGGATGTCTAGAAGGTCCTCAATAACGTCACGACGGTTGGACGCAGTTAGCTGCATGAAAGGCACGAATGTGCTGGAGCCTAGGATAACAATCTGTGTGAAAGACTTGTAGTTAACTTTGAGGATGTTCTCTTCTAGAGTGATTTGATTGTCGCGATCGTCACCACGCTTATCGAGCAACTTCCCATCCACCTCAATATCGAAAACATTGGGCTTAATCCCACGGCGGACAAGATACTCTCTGTTATTTGCGGTAAACTCGATTTCAACGAGGCAGTTCTTTTCATTTACGCTATTTACTAGTTGGGGTTTATTGATTTTACGGAAGGGCTTGTTAAAGAGTACAAATGTCAATGCGTCTAAGATTGTACTCTTACCTGCGCCATTACTACCAATGATTAGATTGGTGTTATTTGCAAGAAAGTTGATCTCGGTGAAGCTGTCACCTGATGACAAGAAATTCTTATAACGTAGTTTCTTAAAGATAAGCATCAGTAATCAGCAGCAGGTGGTGGAAAGAAATCGGTGTCAGGGGGAACGAATAGGTCGTCTTCTTTGACGAATATGTAGTTGTGCCCCTTCTTGTTAAAGATGTCAATGGCGTCTCCTAGAGGGATCTCGGTAACTTCGAGCTCTAGCTCATCGCCCACAATATATTCTACGTCTTCCTGGAGCATTATAACATATCTTTCAGCGTCGTCACGTTCTTGAAATATTAACACGTTTGGCGGCTCACCTCCGCTCTTGATCGAATAAACGTCTATGGCTTTCTTTCTACGGCAGGTGAGCACGTAGCCTACATCCTTCATACTTCACAGGCTTCCATGTAAATCTCGGACATGAGTGTCTTGATCTCTTCTTTGTTTAGGACACTATCCTCGAAGTCGGCGTCATCAACGTAGCGACTGAGGATGGAGAGGGTGTTTTCCTCCACGTCACTCACATCAAACTCATCAGTCTCTTGGACATTGAAGTTCTCTACAACCTTGAGGTCGATGAGACCAACGTTGAATAGTTTGTCTAGGAACTTGTCGAAGTTCCGTTGATTGGTCTTCTTACGGACAACTACCTTTACGATCTTGCCAGCATACTGAGTGGCATCAAACAACTGATGCTTAGTATCCTCATAGGTAACCACAGAGAATAGAGTGTGTGGGTTATTCACATACTCCATCTCATGAGTCTTAGTATCAAAGAGAACGAAACCACGATTATCATTAACGTCATTCCAGAACATCTCATAAGGATTACCAATGTAATGGATGTTATCACAGCTGGAGCGTGTGTGGAAGTGACCTGACAATACTGTCTGGTACTTGCTAAAGATGGAGTTGTCGATATCACCGTCTTCATATTTGAAGCCACGGTATGCATAGAAACCACTGAGCTCTAGGTGACCCATAGCAGCACGGGCATCACTAGTCTCAATGAGCCGCATGCTCTCCTCCTCATTCTGCTCACAGATCCAAGGCAACATGAGAATCTTGTCACCATCAACCTCAATCTCAGTAGGTTGGTGGTAAGTGGTGATGTTGTCGTAGTCCTGAAGTAGGAGGTCTGGGGAGTTGGTGTCGTTAGTATTCTTGTAGTAACAGTCATGGTTACCCACGATCATGTGGACTCTATAGTCCTTCATGGGATCAAACATGACGCGCTTAGACCAGTTCAAGGACTGGTACTCGATCGATTTACGGCTATCGAAAGCGTCTCCAAGGTGGAGAATGGTGTCCACACCACGCTCACGACAGGTAGGGAAGAACACCTCACTGTAGAAGCGCTCAAAGTGGTCCTGCATGTACTTGACGCCCTTACGGGCACCGATGTGAGTATCGGTGAGGATCGCAACTAGACTCATTGGTTTAGCTTAGTGATGATGTTTTCACGAATAGCATTATAGTCGTTGCGGTACTCGGATGTCAAGTTCGAGTCAGCAGTCATCAGCGTCTCGAAGCCAGTCTTCTCAACGATCTTGTTTTTGATATCTAGTTGACGCTTCTCTCGCTGAATGCGGCGAAGGAAAGCGTAGTGAATAATTTGCGTGAAATACGCAAAGGGGTTCCTTGACTTCTCTGGATCGAAGTTGTGGATATACTGAATACAGTTTTCGATACCATCCGAAATCATATCTTCGCGGAACATGTAGTTCACAAAGTTAAGCTTGTAACTTAAGTGTGTTGCAATCTTGAGAAAGCAGGAGCCTAAGTAATTGCTGATTCGGGGCTTTGGTAGATCGTTAGCTGCAGCTTCTGCAACCTGTTCACGGTACTCAATTAGAGCTGCAAGGAGCTCCTTGTTGTTTACGTAATGTTCTGATTTAGCCCTAGCCATAGCATTTTAATAATGTTAACTAATAATATGTACATTATAGCACAAAAAAGACTCAAATGATAGGAGGGGTTGACAGGTGTCTCTTTTTTACCTATAATCAGCCTTGTCAAGGTTGAAAAGACATTTATTAGTTACTTAGAGATCTTTAGGTCTCTCTTCGGAATCCATCTTATAGAGGCGCTCTAGCTGCTCTCTAAATTCCTTTACTGATCCTAGGTAGCCATACTCCTCATTAAACTTTTCATTCCTAGGAGTCTTTCGCTTTAGCTTTGGACCCGGACTAAGCTTTTTTGTGAAGAAAGAATCATACTCATCAAGCACGTCCTCATCTTTTACTGAGCACATACCAATAATATTTTTGATATTAATCTCATGGATCTCAGTTTTATTAAAAACAATCCAAGGAGATAACTTGTACTCTTTGCGACTTTTTCTTGTAGAACTTAATTCTACTTTGATGGGATTTCTAATAAGGATAGAAGAAAACTCTTCTTCCTCAATGTAATCCATTATTTCTGCTAGTATCTCTTCACCAGAGATAAGTTTTATTGATGCTAGTCTCATAGGACTACTCCTATCTTAGATTAATGTTTAAAATGTCATAGTTGAATTTCTCTTCGTTATATACTTTAATTCGCTCAATGAGATGATTGAGAGTGTAGTTTTTTCTACTGTTCTTAGTAGAATCATCAGCAATGTCATAGAGCATTGCTTTCGTCTTATTATTGCCTTTTCTAAGTACTCGTCCAATACTTTGTAAATTGCGGACTCTAGACTTAGAGGGAGAGGCAAAGATTACATTGTGTAGGTTCTTGATGTTAATTCCAGTACTGAACACACCGTAGGATGCAATAATGATTGCGTTGTCTTCGCGTTCAGTAATGGTACGCACTTCTTCGCGTGCTTCTACATCTACACCACCATGCACAAAGAATACATGGCGTTTATCATCTGTCTTGTTATTTATGAGGTCATAAAGAATTTTTCCATGGTTCTCAACACGAGTAAACAATACCAGAGTATTACCCTTGAGTCCTGAAGCTAGATTAGAGATGAATTTATTTCTCTTATCATGACCGATGAGATATTGAATCTCATCCTCATACTTATTAAAGGTTTGCTCGTCATGCTTTAATAAGAGAACTTTGATATCTAGCTTGGCTACGTGACCAGCTTCCATTAGCTCCTTTGTTCTAATGGTGTTATATGCTGGACCAAATAGACCTTCTAGTACCCACTTGTGAGTTTTACATCCATCAAGAGTACCAGTGAAACCAAAGCGATACTTGGCATCACAGCACTTGGACATAATTCCAGTGAGGCTCTTTGATTTGAAGTTGTGTGCTTCATCACCGATTACTACGTTGTACTTCTGGAAGAACTTCTTATCTAGTTTATAGATAGACTGCCAGGTGGTAATGGTGACTTGCTTATCTGTCTGAATCTCTTTACCACCATAGATTTTATGGCAGTATGATCCAACATCAAAACCGTAGTCTTCAAAATCCTTGTACATCTGCTCAACAAGAGATGTGGTAGGAACTACGATCAGGATGTTCTCCTGCATCTGGGAGTAGTATGCCACTAGGGCATAGATCATTAGTGATTTACCTGAGGCTGTAGGTGAGATAATAAGCTTTCTATTACTTCGTAGGGCAGTGTAGATGCCGTGGAGCTGATAGTCCCTAGGCTTATAAGAAGTAATAGACTTAATCCAATCAACAACCCCTTCTGGAGAAATATTTTCATTCTCTTCGTATGGCAATCCGTAGAACTTATTGTCCCTAAACTCATACGTATAGTTATACTGCTCACAGAAAGCAATAACACGGTCAAGTAGACCTACGTAAATCTGTTTAGTTTGCGTAGAGAATAAATGAATCTCGCCATTCCAATGACGATTTCGGTAGGAGGGATGGAACTTAGCGCCTGGTACCTCAAAGGTAAAGGCATCTCTTAGCTCATATTGAACGTGAGGTTCACAGTCAATAGTCAAATAGACCTCATTCTTTTTGCTGATTATGAGATCAGACATAATAAAAAATCAGCTAAAAGTATTTAGCTGACTTTCTATAGACTATATTTAGAGACCCATTCCTGACTGGAATCTCAGGAATTCAATCGCATTTTTAACATGGTAAGTTCTACCATGAATCATCCTGAGAATGTCTTCTAAGCTGTCTAGCATGACTTGATTATATTCTTTCTTAAGTCTTGCTTTGGAAACATGCTCATCTGCATTCATATGCATAGTCATGGATTCTTTGTCTCTTACCTTGTAAGGTAGTGGATCTTCCACATATGCTTCTGCAGAGGCTTTGCCTGAGTAATAGTTGTAGCGCTCAAGTTTTATCTTATTGTAACCATCCTCAGCCTTTTTGTATAGAAGCTTGATTGTGGTGTACAATGTATAGTACTTCTGGTGGAGCTGTGGAATTCTAACTGACTCATCATGGAGGTTATCCATATCCATTTTTGAGTCAGCTTCCCACATCTCCTGAATCTTCTCAAGGTTCATTTGTTGACATAATCAGGTGTAAGGGGTTCTCCGTCCTTATCTAGAATTTGCATGTAGAGGAAATTAAAGGTCACTGTAGCAGTGAAGTAATTAATATCATTCTCTGTAGCATTGAATTCGAGTGCTGACAAGGAGGTGGGATATAGATCCCAGAACTTAACGAGAGCAATCTCGTTATAGTTGCTATTAAGTACTGCTAGTGTAGCATCACTGTACTGTAATTTCAAGTCCCTTTGACCATCTCTATTGGTTGTATATTCTTTAAACTGCTCCATAGACTCAGGAAAGCCTAGACCATAGATCCAGTTACTGATCGTGGTGTAGTTGAGCATATCCTCATCAACGAGGAATTCAATTGGTAGTTCCCCAAATTCCACCCTGTCGCCAGGATGCATAATCTGCTTGAGGTAGTTGGCTTGTTCAGCTCCACCCAATGAGATTGCCGGGATGGTAGCTACATTAGAAAAAAACGAAACCTTGGGATATCTAGCAAGACTGAATAAGAAACCGATAGGGCTCATGTAGTTTCTATTCTGCAGTTGCCTATAGTAGATATCGGGGGTACTCATTACCGGCGTTTCGTAAGCTGCTACTATTTATATAAAGGCATAAAAAAAGAGCCCCCCTTTCGGGGAGCTCTTCAAACCTCGTCGGAAGTTTATTTTGTGTGATGCGCCGAAGCGCTTTAATCACATTAGGTTTTTGACCTGTACGCGGCGGTAGTAAACGTTGCTGTTAGCAACGAGACGACCTAGACCCTGATCGATGCCCTCAGCGAAGGGGTTAGCGATCATGCCGTAGCGGGTCTTGAAGCCGATACGAGGCTGGAAGCTGTCCTGACCAACCGCACGAACCATCTGGAGGGGAACGTAGGGGCAGTAGAATAGACCAGCGTCATAGGGGCTAGAGCCCTTATAACCAGCAACATAGTACTGCTGGCTGCTGACGTTAGCAGCATAAGGATCGATGTATACGCGATACTTACCTTGTAGAACACCAGCGAAGGTGTTACCGGTGTCATCAACGTTGAGGTTGGCGTTTAGAGCAGGGGTGTAATCGAGAACACCAGCCATGGTTAGAGCACTTGCAACGTCTGCAGAGCAGAGGATGAAGTTGCCCTTTCCGCGACGAGTTTGCTCGGCGATTGCGTTAGCATCGCGCTCGATTTGGAAAATTAGACCCTTGAACTTTTCAACGGACCAACGACCATTGGAGTCAACGTCTAGGTCGAAGATACCAGGGGTAGCAACGTTAGCCTGAGCGCCGAACTTAGCGGTCTTGTAGATGGTGCGGATGACTTCGCGGTTGATTTCAGCTAGAATCTCAGAGGAGAGAATGTTAGCTAGCTCAGCTTCAGCATTTAGACCATGGATAGCCTTGAGGTCTTGGGCTAGCTCCATGCTGTAGTTAGCCTTTAGAGCGCGGCTCTTGGCTGTTACAGTTAGCTTCTCGATGGAGAAGCTCATCTCGTTGAAGTCTCCGCTGCCAGGAGCACCGGTGCCTAGTAGTTCAGCATCCTCGGTGGACATGCCCTGACCTACGTTGTACTCAGTAGCCTGTTCAGCTAGACCGTCACCGGCAGTTGAACCACCAGCAGCAGGTGTTAGTAGAGCTGGGTTGGTGCCGTTCTGGGCAGTTGTACCGAAACCAGTTAGAGCACCGTTAGGTACCTGACCAGAGTAGTTGCCCTGAGTAGCAGAGAAGGTGCTGTTCTGACCAGAGTAAGCAGAGTCAACTTCGTTGTAGAAGGTCTCAGGACCGACTTGGTTCTCGTAGCGTGAACGCATCGCGAAGATGAGTCCAGTAGGACCGTTCATTGGCTGAACACCGCATAGATCATATGCGATGAGGTTGGGCATAGAACGGCGGATTAGGCTGATTAGAACGGGGTCGAAACCAGCAACAGGACCAGCCTTGGTAGCATCGCCAGAGAAACCGGCGTTACCGGCACCAGCACCAGGATCGGTGTTGGACTGGGTGAATGTACCAGCGGTTGGGTATAGTTCTTGTAGAGACTGACCTTGGGCGAAAGCACGCTCTTCAGCTAGTGCTTGCTCTTGGTTCTCTAGTAGTTGGGCTGTAACAGCACGCTTATGAGCGTCTTGGATTTTATCAGAGCCGTGGTCTAGAATAGGAGCCCACTTCTCCATTAGCTGCTCAGCGTTAGCAGAGTTGTACATCATTGGTTTAATACCTCTTTTGGTGAAAAATGTGTGTTTGATCTAATGATCTAGAAATTCACTTTTTTGAAACGCGGTCAAGCATTTTCTGGTAAGCTGCCATGCGATCACTCACTTCAGGAGCAAAATGGCTTGCTGTGCCGACTTCTTCGGTTAAATCCTCGACACTGTTTCTTGCGGGTACGCCAGTATTACGGCTAGAGAAGTATGACTCCTTTAGCGATTCTAGCTTCTCGCGATAACCTTCTTCACTATCAAACTCAACGTTTTCAGCAAGAGAGGCGAGCTTTTCACGCTGGCTAACAGCTAGACCCTCGGAAACTTCGCTAACAATGGTGTCAGCTACAGCTTCGCTTAGGCGGCTGTTTAGACTTACGTTACGCTCGATCTGCTCATTGAGTTTTGATTCCATTTCATCAAGTTTCTCAACCATGGACTCCACTACATCATATCTCTCTTCAGGGATAGAAACGTAATGAGCATCAAATAGATCCTTCATGCCAGAGAGGAAGCTCTCAGTCATTTCGGTTTTGAGTCCATGCTCGACAGCAATGGCATTTTCAGCCATCCACTCATCGGCGACATACTCCAAGTATGCGTCTACACGCTCAGAGATGCTATCACGAACAGCTGTAAGCTCCTCGGCTAGCTTCTCCTCATATTGGGTTTGGAGTTCTTCTTTGACGATAGCAACCTTGTTACGAATGGCTGCCTCAAAGATGGTGCGAGCTTTGCTCTGGAACTCTTCGGAGAGTTCCTCACCATTTAGGAGGGCATTAACGTCTTCTTCGATGTCTAGCTCAGCCATGGCAATCTCGTCTTCGGAGATGTGCTCTTCGGCTTCTACTTCAGCCTCTTCCTTGCGAGTCTTGGAAGACTGACCAGGAGTGCTATGATCTAGATGACCCATTTTCTCACCATGAGCAGGATGGGCATCGGTTGTGCCACCAGAAGGAGGCTCACCCTTTACCTTTTCCATACTCTCGGAAGGCTTAGCGCCTTTGTTAACCACGTCCTTGACGGGCTTGAGAGGAGCAGCTGGATCTAGCTTGGCTGAATCGTCATCAGGACGATAATCCTCGGGGGTTGGACCACCGAGATCTTGGACAACTTGTCCAGGGGTAGAGCTGGGAGAGAGCTTTTCCATAGGCTCAGCAGCTTTAGCACCTTTCGTTACGACGTTTTCCATTTCTTGTAAAAATAAAATTGCTACCGACGAGTTGATTTAGTATAAATCTACAGTTATTTATACCATTTATAGATTTGAAAGGAAATTTTGGAAAAGTTCAATTTTCTTTTCCTGCAATTCCCTTGTCATCACTAGTTTATTTATGGTAGAAACAGTCTCATCAATCTGTTTCTCCTTTAGGATTCCATTATCATAGAACCATTCTTTTCCTTCCATAATGCCCTGTACAAACGCATCAGGAGCACTGGGATCAGCTACGATATCTGCAGCAGTAGCGAGTACAAAGTCTTCGCCAACTACCTTGTAGCCTTCTCTTGTTTCCTTGAGAGAACCTATGCCACGTGAAGAAACACCTAGAGTTACACCTTCATCAATAAGGTTCTTAGCAATCTTACCCATGGGGGTTTCGAGTAGCTTAGCCTTACCGATAAAGTTGTTACCTTCTTGACGAAGGGAAACAATCTTGTGGGATACGCGGTCTAGGTTAACAGTAGGACCATCAGGGTGACCAAGCTCACCAAGGGCTCTGCCTCGGTTGACATGCTCGGAGATATAACGATTAACTTCACGCTTTAGGGTCTCTGTCTTGTAGACACGACCATTGCGATTTTTAATGTTACCTTGTAGAAATACACCTTCGATGAACAATGACTTTTTGCCATTGTGTTCCTCGACGATGAATTCGACCTGATTAATTTCTTCCGTGATTAGTTTCATCTTAGTAAATGCTTACGCCAGAAATACGAATTACCGATGATGATGAATACACTTTTTCAGCAGTGGTCTTTTTAAGAACAATGCTTTCACCACCCATAAGGGTAATTGATTTAGATAGACCCTCTTGGTCTACAATAGAAACTACAGCGGCTTTAGAGGACGTGTTGACTGCTCTAAAAGCACTGCAGCTCAGGATGTTGTCTGCAGTTTCTAGAGTAGTTGGAGATTCACCCTCGTTAGTAACGAGTTTGAAAATCACTCTTCAGCCTCACCACTGGTTTCTTCTTCACTTCCGCCAAAGAGAGATGCGGATGCAACTTCTCTGTAAGTGTCAACACGGTTGGCAGCCTTTGCATAGAGAGAATCTTTGATCTCCTGGGCTACCTCATGTGCTGGAGCACCGGATACGATGGCGTCTACAACGTTAGAGGACATAATAAAAAAACCAAATATATAGTTATTTAGTAACTTTAGATTTCTCCTTGTCCTTTAGCAGGCATTGGGACTGGCTTTCCGGGGTCTGTAGGTACATTACCGGACTGTCCTTCTATGTTCGATCCACTCGAATCATTGACGTTAACATCTAGATTGACATTGGGATCTTGGACTCCATCAGCGGTTGGTAGAGGTTGACCTGTAATAGGATCAATCGTTGATGGGTCTGGGATGATACCATCCTTGATTTCCTGGTCAATCTGCTTATCCATCTCTTCAATCTCGGAGTCAGTCTGGCGAAGAATACGCTGACGGACCCACTCTTGGGAGAAGTATTTGCCAATGTAAGGCTCAACCTGAGCAAGTAGATTGAAGCGCTCTTGAGCAAGCTCAGTCTCCTTAAGTTCAGCGAAGTGGTTGTCGTAGATGTAATCGTATTGGATGTTATCTTTGATCTCTTCCCACTCGTCTGGGGTGATGACATTCTTGAGGATAAGCTGAGTCTTTAGGCAGTCACTGAAGACACCAGAGAAGCGCTTACGTAGACGGGCAACGAACTTGGAGAACTTAACCTCATCACGTAGGATTTCACTGGAGCGTCCCATCTGGAAACCTTGGTCACTACCAGGCTGACGGGAACGGGGAACACCTAGAGCGTCATATAGACGGTTGAGGAAATACTTGATATCCTCAATCTCACCTAGGTTTTGACCACCAGGAAGTGTGGAGATTTCAGTACCACGACCACCCTCACGGCGGGGTAGCCAGTAGTCTTCCATCATGGAAAGAATCTTCTTAGAGTCCTTTAGCTCACCGGTAGCAGCGTTGTAGCTTAGCTTGTTTCTATAGCGCTGCATGACCTGCTGTAGGTACTGCTCAGCCTTGACCTTAGGTAGGTTACCAACATCAATGTAGAAGATGCGGCGCTCTGGGGCTCTGGAGAGGCGGTAGATGACGATAGCATCCTCAACCATCTTGAGCTGGTTTACAGACTTGATAGCCTTGTGTAGCCATGAGAGAACAGTCTGGTTGTTGCGGTCAATCAAACCAGAGTTGCAATAAGCAATAGAATCCTTTGCAATCTTGATAGAGCTGTTTGCACTCGCACCACCACTGAAAGGTGCGCCAAAGCCAGTTACTGTAGATGCACCAGGAGTATAGACATAATACTCATCGATGAATGGGCTGAACTGGTTGTTCCTAGCATTAGGAATCTGGTGACCAGTGCTGTTTACAGTAAGAACCTTGTTGGCAAACTCATTGTTAGCAGCCTTGTTATTGATCTTACGAACGAACTTGATCTTCATTGGATCAATGTAGCGTAGATCCATGATGCCGTCCTGAGGACGCTCAAAGTCAATTACTTTTAGATAATGTAGTCTACCGTCAATGTACCAGTTACGGAAGATCTCATGAGCACGCTTGTCGAAGTCCAACATCTCTTTGATGTACTGGAATTCTTGGCGAATGATCTTCTTTACTTTATCAGTAGCATTAACGTTACTAAGCTCAATTTGAACTGGTGACTCGTAGGTGTCACTGACGATTGCTTCGTTGACAATATCCTCGATAGCGCTGTCCACTTCTGGGAACAGTGCCATCTGTCGATAGCGACGAATTAGCTCATACTCAGTTCTAAAAATGCCTTCAATGTCAACGTATGCGCTACCAAAACCACCGGCAGCAAAATAATCAACGCCGTCTTGATTGTTCTCTGGTACTGGACTCAGCGAACCTGGGCGTTGGATATCATCATCGTGAATTGAAAAACCAAACAGTCTTCCCATAATAAAAAGTTGGCGTATACCTTCCTTACTCTTCTATTTAGCACACAAAAAAAGGACCCCTTTTTGAGGGGTCCTTGGAAAGCTGATTGAAGCTTAGAAGATGTCTTCGCCACCTGCGTTTGGACCAACGCCAGCGATTGCTTCCCACCAGAGGACCTGCATCTCTACAGTGAATTCCTCGATCTGGTCTGTGGACTCGTAGTTGAGTTCCATAGAAGCGATGTTGGTTGGGAAAGTATCGTGGAGACGATATGTACGGAGTGTAGAACCGTCACGGTCTAGCTGGTAGACATATGCGTCAGCCTGATACTGGCTGGGGTCCTGAGTGCCGGTGCCATCACGCATGGAGTTCATGCTGTTAGACCACTTCTCAAACGCGGAACGTAGAGCGAAGTCTGTGTCGTTTAGAACGGTGATGGTCCAGGTGTCGAAGCTTCTGTCACCAGCAATCTTTAGTGTCCTGCCACGGAAGGGAACTTCGATGGGGGTGATGTTAGATGCTGGTAGAGCAGCTGCCTTGACTAGGAAACGAGCCTTGTCTAGGGTGTCTGTGTCGGTAGGCGCCGATAGGGGAAAGTTTAGTGCAACTTCAAATAGATTAGGACGAGCACCGCCGCCTGTCATCTTCGCTTTGAAGTCACTAATCGTCCTAAAAACGGGCGACTCTACCTGAACTCTTGTACTTGCCATTAGTTTTCTCCTCTTGGATTAGGTAGTTGTGAATTAAACAGTGCCAACGATCTCTTCAAAGCTAACGCCGCTGCGGGTTGCAACGAATGTTAGACCGATGAAGTTGATGGAACGTGTGGGCTTGACGAAGATGTCGGCAACAAACTCGTTACGGTCGATGACAGCAGGTGTGTTGTTGGTTTCGTCACAAACAACGATATAATCAGTAATACCGCGCTTAGATTGAATATCACGGAGGAAAGGCTCAATGATGTTCACGAAGCTTGTGCGGGTAACCTCGTCGTTGAATTCAAATAGGATGTCCTTAGCGGCTGCTACGATAGCATCCTGAATAAAGATGAATAGGCGGCGAACGTTGATACGGTCGAATGCAGAGGAAGCAGAAAGACCAGTCTTGTCACCGAATAGGATGATGCCACCTACATCAGCAGCGAATACAACTGGGTTGATACGTGCAGAGTAGAGACGGTCGCGTTGGATTTGGGTGGGGTTGTAGGCTAGGCGTACACCGTTTAGAACCGCGCCACGGGTTGTACCAGCAGGGGAGAACCAGGGGAAGGCGATTAGATCGGTACGTACACAGCAGCCTGCGATGTCACCGTTTAGAGGTACCCAACGGAACTTGTCGTTGAAGCGATCGTACATGTACTTGTAGCCACTATCGAAGATAGCGAAGCTAGAAGAAGCAACTGTACTGTAGAAGCTGATGATGTTATCAGTGATCTGGTTAGATTTGATAGTTACCTGACCGCCAGCGGCGCTGTCAGTAATCTGTGAGCTTCTGTAGGGGCTAATGAAGGCTAGAGCGTCCTTACGCTGCTCAGCGATGGCAATTAGCTTGTTAGCTAGTGATTGTGCCTCAGCTTCGCCGTAGGAGGCAGAGCCCATTAGTAGGAAGTCTACGTTGGTGTCATCGTTAGACTCGAAGTTGTCGTAGCCAGCAGCGATATCGCCAACGTCTACTCGTAGAGCGCCGGTTTGCTCGATGTCAGTACCACCATCATAGTTGGTACCGTCATCTAGAATTAGCTGCTTGTTACCACAAGACCAGAACTGGGTGTTACGGACTTGCTGATCCCACTGACCGCCGGTCTCGGGAACATAGGTGCCAGGCTCGAAGCTGGTTGTAGTGACGCCAGTAGGTTCGCTACCACCGAAGATATATGCAGAAGCATTAGCAAGGAACTTTCTCCAGTAGGAGGGAGTGCCTACAGAGAATTCTGCATCTCTACCTTTTGACAAGCCTAGATCTTTCTCTAGGATGGAACCAGCGTTACCACTTACTTCGCCAGTATCATCGAATACTACAACGTGAACTTCGTCGAAACGGCAGTTACGGTTACGTGCATATTCGGTGGTTGTTGGGCGGTTAGCAATGGTGTTCCAGGGAACTTGTACGCGACCACCTTGTAGTGTGACAGTCTGGCTATCGAACCAGTCTGTGGGGGAAGTTACGGAAGTAATTCCGGTTACTACGCCCACTTCGTTGCGGATGGTGTAGTCACCACCTACAAAAGACCAAGTACCACCTTGCTGATAATCAACTTCAGCCTCGATTCCTTGGTTAGGACCAGAGGATGGGGTGAAGGATAGAATCTTAACTTCTAACTCATCAGCAGCAGTGCTGAGTCCGGTAATAATACCTTTTAGTTCGCCTTCTACGAGCTGGGTTGTACCAGCGCCGGCAGCGACCTTTGAAATAACTTGAGTAATGCCTTGACCTAATGCAATTGGAGCTGTGGCAGTTGTGCCTAAACCGATTCCGCCAAGAATCTGGTCAGCTTTACCATCTAGTAGAGCAACTCTAATGCCATTAGCCCAAGAACCGGGGTTACGGGCAACTACTGTTACGCCAGGAATGATATTATCATCATAGCCGAGGGCATTATAGTCCTCAAGGCTTCTAATTTTAATTGGTGTTGTGGATACGCCAGCGTAGCTATTCGACAATTGATCGTTATCCGATCTGACAACCTGCATAATACCACCGTATGAGAGGTAGGATGCGATAGTTAGCCATCCCTCATACTGTCTATCAGTAGAAGAAGGTTGTCCGAAAACTTCAAGAAGCTCATTTTCGCTTGCGATTAGTACAGGCTCATCAACAGGTCCTCTTGCAAAAGAGGCAACAATAGCACCGGTTTTATCTGAGGCAGTTTGAACCTGACCTAAAGTAAGGTCAATCTCCCTGACTAGAACACCGGGCGATGCTAAATTTACGGGCATCTTTGTGTCTCCCTATGAAAGTCCGAATAATCTAAAAATATTTAGTAAAACGTGACTTTTGAGACGCCCTTAGCTGTATTCCCACATATAACTCATATCACCGTACTCATCAGTATGCCAAACATCGCCCTGAGCATCTACAAATTTGCTCTCTGGATCACTTAATCCATCACTCACAAAACCAAAGGGTGCCATATCTGCTTCGATATGCTCTTCCTTCTCTTCATATATTTCTTTACGTACATCGTTATCTGTCATCTCGCGGAAGAAGTCTTGAGCCACGCACCAGGCAAAAATTACCAAGCACATTGCCAAGTCATCATTACAGCCGTCTTCAGCGGCAAACGAATTATTTTTAGCAATAAAGGTTGTGAGCTCTTGTACAATGTGGAAGTCTTCAAAGATAAGCTTCCTTTCCTCTACAAGGGCTTTCAAGTTGGAGCAGCCTAGCTTCTTAGTGGCAACGCTCATCTTGACGCCTAGCTGGGTCTTAGAGCCACTGAAGCCGGAGCCTAGCTGCTGACCAGCCCTACCACGCATAGCGCACATCATGACGTTGGGATACTCCAAGTCATAGTTGAGGATAGAAGCTACCTGATCTCCAATGTCATTGACCTCAATAAGGAGGTGTGCCATGTTATAGGCTTTGCCCACCTTCTCAATCACTGAGGGAAATACCATGGGTTTGATTTCATTATCACGGTACTTAGCGACCACTCGGTATGGGAACTGGGTGATATCAAATACCACGAATGCAGAATAGTCTTTACCTACACCACGAGCAACGTCCACCGTGATTACATATCTCTTGTCTTCCTGAGGTGCCTCGTAGATATCAAGTGAGTCGTTCTTACTGTCAGGCTCACGATATTCCATCGAGCGTAAGGCAGATGGAGCGATCAGTGTGTCAACCGAACCGATGAATTCGCACTCGAATTCGACCTTGAACTGTTCTTCGCTGGTGTTCTTAATTGTAGTGGCTTTCCATTCCTCGTCTCTTCCCGGTACATCACTCCAATGTACCTCGATGGGGTTGTAGTCATTCTTGCCCTTCTCAGCATCACTCCACATCCTGTAGAAGTGATTCATACCATGAGGGGTAGAAACGATAATAACCTTTGTGGATTTACCAGAAGTAATGGTAGGATATACAGACGCGAAGAACTGGTCAGCAATATTGTTTTGAACGAACGCAAATTCGTCTAGGAAGATGATGTTGAACGACATACCACGAACGGCAGACGCTGATGTAGATGCCGCTAGGATGGTAGATCCATTTTCCAGTTCAACAGAACCTTTGTTCCAAGAGATGACGCCGTGCTGCATCCATTGGGGTAAGTTTTCATAAGCTAGCTGTAGACGACCAAGAATCTCACGTGCAGTGGACGCCTTGTTTGCTAGGATGCCAATGGTGACGTTATCGTTGAAAAGTAGGTAGTACAAAAGGAACGACACACAGGTAGTCGATTTACCGGTCTGTCGTGGCATCTTACAGATTGTGAAACGATTCTCATGGAAGCTTTGTACTAGGTCTTCCTGAAAGTCGTACATCTTGAACGGAATAACACCGTGGTCAAGAGACACAATCTTGATGTAATTTCTGGCAAAGTAAATTGGATCGCCCTTACACTTAAGCAATTCCTGAACCTGCTCCATCGTGAACTGGACGGGCACGTTCGCTTTTTTTAGATTAGGATTGCCAAGATACTGGGTATCCATAAATGATTTAAAGTCCTAACTTATTTAGTTAGGTGGTGGAACTGGAGCAGGATTGGGAACAATTACATTATTCTCGTCATAGCGCACATAAGTGGCTGGAGTAAATGGTTGATTGTTCTCGTCATGAGCCTGATAAGGATCCGGGGTAAACGGTTGATTATCTTCGTCACGAGCCTGGTAGTCCCCATTAAAATCTTTATAGGAAAAGTTAGTCCATCCCTCACCCGGATCGCTGCTAACTGGATTGAAAGCAGGCTGAGGGCTAGTGATGATACCAGCAGTTTCGCTGTATCGTTCGTAGAGCCAGTTTGTTTGGGTAAGGATTGACATGTTACTTTGCTAATTTGATTAATACAATTAGAATACCGACCGCATAGAAGTATGCGAAGCCTTCTGGTAGAGACATGATAAATTCAAATCTTAAGAAATTATTTAGCTGTCTTTGTACACCAAAAGGATGCCTAACATAGGTATTGTTACTAAAGCAAAACCTAATAATAGCCAGAAAGTATCACCATGTAACAGTTTGATTAACAGTTCCACTTTCTTAATGCTAACGCTTTTCTAGTGGGCTTACCCTTGTCATCTTTCATGGGTCCTTCCATGCCGCCCATGCGGGCACAGAATGACTTGCGACGCTTTGCCGACTTGCTCTCTGGGTCTAGTTTGGAGGGATCCTTAGTAACAGGTGCTTTTAGATCGCTACCAGGATTTTCGCGTTCATAGGACTTGCGTCCCTTCTCGTTCAACCCACCCTCCTTATCCTTTCCCGCTTTACGTTGCCAAGCAGCGGATGCTTCGGTCATGAACTGGTCAAATTTCTTTCCTTCCTTGACGCAGTTGGGAACTTCCCTTCCATTCTTAGTTTTAGTGCCTTTGGCTTTGTATCCCTTCCAGCACTTATCAGCACCGACATTACTGCGGGCTGTACTCATGGACTCATCTAGCCCTTTATTCTTTACGTTGATGGGCTTTCCTTTACGGTCAGCATCACCATCTTTAGCACGCTTTGCCTTTACTGAGGATGCGATTTCATCCTTCGACATTTTAGAAGCTTTCTCATTCGAGAGACACTTAGGCTTGGGACCATCTCCCTTTCCATCGCCGTCTTTGTCATCTCTGGCACACTTACCAACCTTCTCTCCTTTGGTGTTATAACGATCCCAACCGCCCTTTGGACCGTCACCAAACCACTTGCGAAGGTCTTCTTTCATAGCCTTCTTTTCATTACGATTTGTCACCTCGAATTCGTGGTGAATCTCATTCCTCTTCTTACGAATGTCTCTTAGTTGTCTGTTAGACACCATTTTGTTCCACTGAGAGCCGGACAGATCGGTCTCTTCATTGGTTTTACCGGAGGCAGTTTTCCAACCACCACCGGCTTTTTTGTACTCTTTAGCTGCCCAGCCATTGGCATAGGCAGATGGGTAAACATCAAACTTGCTCTTCGCTCTGGACTTCATACGAGACCAGAGCGATGGATTGGTTGGTACGTTTTTTTCTTGGAGATCTTCTTCCTTAACACAGTTAGGGACGATACGATCTCCTTTCTTTTTCATACCCCTTTTACGGTATCCTTTCCAGCAAGCCATATCATTTATTCATTAAATTTGAGAAAGGCTCCAAGAGAGCGATTGTTAACACCAATAATGGCGCCCATAACTAAGTTGCCTTTCGTTCAATTATTTATGCATCGTAACTTTTCTTACCGTCTTTTATGTAACCTTTACCCTTGCCATCACTAAAGCGAATGCCTTTGGTCTTGCGGTCAACACGCATTTTCTTGTGCAACTCATCCTTGTCGCTTTGACGCTGTTTGGCTGCTTCTGCACGCTCTTTGAACTTGGCTAGGCTACGAGTTTCGGCTGCTGCCTTACGTGTCTGTGTCTGGGCTAAACTTTCTCCCATAGATTCTCCTCCTGATGAACCGTCGTACGAATCGGTGTGTTCTGGATCCTGATCATCTACTTCATCACCTTCCTTATCAAGACCATAGGCTCCTTTGGGATCCTTCTTGGAATTGATTCGGCGGTCTTTTTTCTTTTTCTCAGTGTGTTTAGCCATTACTTTGAATCAGATAGTTTATTTATCATCCCTTCTTTGATTAGCTTTTGTAGCTCGGTTGTAGAACCTACAAAGACGGAATTGTTTGTGACGTTGGTTTGGTTGTTGGTCACTGTTACGTTCTCAAGATCCTTGACCTTCTTTTGTAGATCTAGGAGCTTGTCGGCAGTATCTGCGACGTTTTTAATTAAACCACCAACGACTTCATACGCTCTTGCGCTGTCACCTTCATTAGCTAAGTCAAGAGCATTGCTGACAGCTTCCTGTCCCTTTTCAATGAGACTGTAAAGCTGTCCTCTGGTGTACTCATAATCTTTGTCAGCGTCTCCCTTGGCAGTACTGCCAAGCCCAGCTTTAGGCTCTTCAACCTCAACGAGGTCATGGATCTGGGGTTCTCTGCTGACTTCAATATCTAGAGCTTCATCGATTGGGTCGAATGTACTCATGGGGTGTAGTCCTCATTTTGGGTTGGGCTGTATACTTTAGAATCGAGAAGAATAACAGTCTCTTCATTAAATCCAAAGTCGTCACCGGGTTCAACATCATATGGGTCGGGAGTGACTGTGTAACGCATCTCACGAGGTGCGGTTTTCTTGGTATCAAGATGATAATCAACTTGTACCTTACGGATGAGACCGTCACCATTATCACTGATGGGACCAAAGAAGTAGGTCTTAGCAGTGAAGTTCATGGTATACATGATCATTTTCCTTGTGGAAAAATCACCTTCATAATCATCAGTAAAATTAATAGAATTGAGAACGATGGGAACGTCTCTCTTCTCACCAATAACATCAACGAGATCAAGAGTGATGTTAAAGGATGGCTGGAAATAAGGAATGATTTGCTCTACGATTTGTAGGGCATCTGTCTCAAGCTTACTTAGGATGTTGAGCTCAAAGCCAAGATTATATGGTACTGGGAGAAAAACACGCTTGAGTGTCTCTCCTTCCTTGGTTTTAAAGCGCTGGGTAGGTGGCTCTTTACGAGTACCATCATACTGCCAGCTGGTCAACTCAAAAGATAGACGAGGCAATGTTGTCTCTACAGGTTGATCCAATTCCCTCATCTGGGTAAGACGAGCAAGGAATTTTTGAATGGGACCATACGCCAAAGGAACCTTCATCTCATTGATGACCTGTTCAGATTGGTTTCTCTTCTGGATACGAATATCGTTAAAGAGGTTACCAAAACCTACAACAGTCCTTTTGGTGATCTCATGATAAAAATAAGGATTCCCGTTCATAATGGCTCCTTATAGGACAAATATATTTATTTATTCGCCAAAAGGATTGAAGGGGTTCCACTCTTCTGTATCAACGACACCAGAATCTGCCACTTCTTGGATATCTTCATTCTGTGAGTAGGCATCTTGGATGGTGGTGTTGGAATCATATTTCTTAACAGCGTATCGAACTCCACTGCTTTCGCCCTCAATAATTTCTCCGGGATAGAAATCAACTGCCCCGCTGTCGTCTGGATCAATATTGGTGACGGTAACCTTGAATCTAGGGGCGTCCCATACACGAACGCGAGCACGAATGCCAGATTCCTTACCGACAATAATCTCATTGTAGAGGAAATTACCTTCTCCAGTAATAGCAGGCGCTGAGACCACCGCGTAAGCGTCTGCATCGAGCTTTTCGCCAGGATCGGTAATCATAGTCTTAACGATCTTCTCGCCGTCTGTGAGGGCTTTACCTTGGGCTACAGGGACGTTATCACCATCATAGACAATAATGTCTGCATCTTCTGGGTAACCAGCGCCTTGGTTAGTGATTGAGAAGTTAATTACACCCATACTGGTGCTATTGATACCAGCTTGGATAACAATACCGGAACCGCCACCGCCGACTGCCATGACGCCTGGGTCTTCTACATAGCCAGCTCCACTATTAAATACAACCAGCTGCTTGAGAGCTAATGTCTCTAGGTTGGCATTTGCCTGGGTGAGTAGAGCAATTACATCAGGATCTGTACCAATCTGTGGGGGTACAATCTTGATGCTTGGGGTAGATGTGTAATCGTGTCCCTCGTTTAGGACAGTAAACTCACGAATGTAGCCTGTACCAATATTGACCTCAACCTCTGCGCGATTGCTAAGTGCAACTAGGTCAATAGTAGTAATATAGCCTTTATCGATGAGAGTAGAATCGATTTCATCGATTGTAGTGTCTAGGATCTCATCCTCGTACTCAAATAGTTCGCACTGGAGATCATAAGTGTAGAGAGTGCCCAACTGGTAGAAGGGGTTCTCATGCTCTACATATTTGATCTCAAAAAGTCTTCTGCCTAGTGGGAAGTAAATTAAGTCTCCTTCCCTAGGTCTTTGGATAGTTGGCAATGAGCCATCATCCTGAGGTGTATTCATCAAGTACAACATCCTAGAATTTAGGAATGGTGCAATGTAATCCTCAAAGCGCTCACGAGAAATAGTCAAGGTAACATCGTCTTTGACTTGAATGCCAAACTTTGACATGATGTCACCTTGACCGGCATATCCATCATAGTTATTGAGATAAGCCTCAATGATAAAATACGAACGGAACTCCGAGGAAGTTACCTCCCTCATGATGGTCGCTTCCCTAATGAATTTGCGTGGAATGTAATAAACATCCTGACCATACATGCGTAGCTGCTCATTTACGAGCGACTGCTGCAGGTTCTGCTCCTCCTGGGAGCCATGCATGAAAAAGGAATTAACGACCATCGTTCTTAGCCTACGTCATCGAGAGGTGGAAGTTCGTATGTGCTCAACATATCCTGCTTGATCTCTTCTAACTCTTTGACGCCTTCGTCATAGATCTCACGACCATTCATCTCAAGTCCGCCAGGCATTTTGGTGCCACGGAACTTGATTAGGTTCTGTCCCCACTGCTTCTTGAGGCGAGCAGTTAGGTACATCTTGACCCAACGGTCATTGTAGATCTTACAGAAGTCCTCTGGATTTAGAGCTCTGTAACAATCAATAACGATGTATTGACCCGCCTTTAGACGGTTCCAATTAATGTCTAGGTAGAGTCTACCCTGACGAATATTAAAGCGAATCATCGCTGAAGGATCAAATAGATACTCATAAGTTGAGTACCACATCTGTCCTATGTAGTAGCTGATTAAATCAGCACCACCCCACCAACCCATTCCACCTAGATAGCCAAAGCCACCATCGAGTGGGTAAGCTGCGTCGGCTCCTAGACCACCAATCCAAGGATAGAATCCACTGCCGCCAGTTGCTGCTTTAGGAACATGTACACCCTCTACACCGATAATATGATCGGGCATTTGAATGTAGTTGGAGTTCTCAAAGAAGTTCTGCTCAAAGGGACCTTGATTACCTGGGTAGAGTGAATCTGGCTTTTCAGCACCAGGATAGATTGCACCGCTGGTACTTACACCAACGTTGGCATATGGATGGCTTACACCCCTATCAATGTCTTCCTGAGTAAACCTATACTTTAGATATGTGCGAATAACACCATCATAGTGGCGCTCATTAAAGAGCTGAATGGTGTCATCCACAATATCATCAATCTGCTCATCGGCAATGTTAATCTCCAATACAGGAGCTCCTAGCTGCCTTAGAGCGTACTCAATGAGTTGATGACGTGTTCCTGGTTTCATCAGTAAGTACCTCCATCGATCGTGTCGGTGAAGGCGGTGTTGTTGTTTTCGGGATTAACGGTAAGGATACAGGTGGATGTTTGAATCTGGCATCCATCAACTTTCTGCGAGAAAGTTTCGCCATTCCATACAGGAACAGATCCTGTAGTAATGCCAGTAAAGTCTGTATCAGTTTGTGCCTCTAGAGAGGAGGGAACACCCTGAGATACAACACGGACAACATTTCTTTGTCCAATTTGATCGAGAATGTTTGCCATTAGTCGCTCCTCTCGTTATCTTTACTGCTAGGATTGGTCTGGACCCACTGAGCGCTATCAGTATCCTGATAGTAAACGTACATACGACCCTCATGGTTGTTCCACCATAGATCGCCAATACGTGGATCTTTGGGTGGTTCTGGACCAATAAAGACAGGTGGAGTGGAAGGCTTGATAATACCTGTTTCCATCTTAGTTACTCCTGGAGATACTAGAGCCATGCCCTGTACGGAGCGATAGATTTTTCCGTCGTTTTTGGAAATCAAAATTACATCATATACATATCTACCCTCTTTAAGGGCGGCGGTTTGCTGTGCATTAAGTGAAATTACAAACTCACCTACTTTGGGGTTTGGAATGGAAACATCAAATTCCACACCAAACTGTGCACCCGCCCACTTACGCAACTGTCCCATTCCCCTGAACTGAGTCAAGTTAATGGGTACAGATGTGCCAGCGTCGTCTAATTTGAAACTAGCTGAAAAGTCAGCACCTTGATCAATGATAATATTTGATACGTAGGCAGCTGCCATGGGACTTAAAAGTCAGTCTTACAGAGCTATTTAGCGTCTAAGAGCTTTCTAATTGCTTCCTTAAGTTCTTGAATCTCTTCTTTAGCCTGATCCAGCTCCTTGGCAAGGTTTTTCAACTCGCCACATTTCCGCTCATTAGCCTTTCTTTTCCGTACGTATGAGCAATACGCTTCCTCATCAGTATTAATGATTGCACCTTTAGGGGTACGGTAGAGAGAATCACTTCCCTCTACCCTTTTTAGTTTTTTCTTCATTATGCTAATGCAATGGCGCGTAGGTCTTGAATGAAGGGGTTGCGAGCTTCGTTAGTTCCGCTGAAGACGATCTTGAGCTCAAAAGCTTGGAACTCGGGTAGGTCATTAACCTCATAGTTGTACTCTAGCACTTCTAGAAGAGCACTGGAACGCACTCTCTTGTTAGGTAGACCATCATTCTTGGAAGGGTCAATTACAACTTGACCGAAACCATCACCATTTACATCGATGAGGTTGTTGTAACCAGGGAATAGCTCCCATGTGGGCTCTGTGCTTCCTTGACTGTCTGCACCGAATAGGCGGTAGAGAACGCGGAAGTCCGCTGTAGCGTCCCTGTAGGCGCTTAGAAGGACCTTTAGAGAAGTTGCGGGGTTCGCTAGGTCTACACGCTCAGAGATGTAGATAGAGCTGTGTGGATCACCGATTAGCTGCTTGACTGCAGGATCATCAGCATAGTTCTTGACTGGGTTATTAATCATGGCACGTGCGAGGATCGCATTAGCCTGAGATAGGTCAATTACTGGGCTGAGGCTGGTGTCAGTGGTCTTAAAGGTGAGAGCAAGTGTGTAGGAGCGGTTGTTGGGAATATCCTGTAGATACTCAATCTCATTAACTCTAGAAGCGACTAGACGTGGGCTGTCAAATGCAGTGACTCCATTGAGAGTAACAGGTACATAGCCCTCATCCACAAAGGACTGCTCATTGCCACCAGAGCTGGTACCGGTAACTGTGCGAATGGTACTCTCAATCTCAGTGGTAGAACCGGGGGTGAGTAGACCGATGGAGGGGAATGTAGAAACGTACTGGAAGTTCTGGGATGCGCGAGCAGAATTGCCCCCTGCTTGCTGATCTTGGTTAAAGTTGATTTGATTTACACCGCCAGGACGTGTGGTTCTATCGAAGGAAAGTGGAAGCTCATTAATGCCTCTGGTGTCTCCAAGGATAGAATCGGTAGGTAGTGGATGGAGGGTGTTGATTCTGCGTAGCGATACGCCACTCATTTCATACTTATAGATTAGGTCTCCCTGATCATGAATGTTGATGAGTGTGTTGTCTACACCACGCGAAGTGATACCAAGTGTGCCATCGCCGTTGTCAGTATACTCAATGATCTCACCACCAACATATGCATAACCAGTTGTAGTTGTGATACCCTCGAATGTACTAAAGCTAGTTGGGTCTACAACAGAGATGATGTTAGTAGATGTGTCAATGGGTAGTGTGAGCTGTGTGCCTGGAGTATCAGGTAGAACACCTTGAATCTCACAGAAGTTTGTGTCAGCCTGCATACCATGAGATGGGAAGTCAACAATAAAGATGTTACCTTCATTCATTGATCCATCTACTACCGAACCAGGAACAGCAACAGAAACTCCAGTTGGAGTGGGTAGACCGGTCGCTTGATCTAATATCTGGATTTGATCAGTCTCACCCATCTGTTCTCCAGTAACATTTGTTAAGAAGAGTGTGTCTGCAGAACTAATTCCAGTAATAGTAATTAGAGCATCTCCACCAGAGCCATCAACATCAGCTGTTACAATACCAACAGTATCGCCAATCTTGTAGCCACCACCAGACTGGAAGATAGTGACGCCAGTGATTTCATTGCCAAGAATATTAATATCAGCTCTTGCACCTATACCAGAGCTGTTGATGGCATACAAACCAACATCAGCATAGTTACCATCAATGAAGCCTACACCAGCATCGGTGATAGTGGTTGTGGTAATGGAGCCGCCGACAGCATCTAGGTCACCAATTACCTCAATTACATTGGGTGCACCAGAACCAGTAGAAACAATCTTATCACCAATATTAAATGCAAAGTTGGTATTGTTGATAGGAACGCGGAGTTTACGTGGTAGAGTCTGGATTGGGTTGTTAGTTAGCTGAGTATTGTTGCCTAGTGGTGGGTTGGATAGATAAAGAGTACCAGGCTCTTCAGTAAAGAGTGCCTTGTATAGAGTGAATTTAAGGTCTTCAAACTGACTAGCTGTCCATACAGAGCCGTTCTGGGACTTGAATAGAGAGCCATTTAGATACTGCTGACCAATAATGGCTGCACCTTCAGGATCCTCAGTGATATTCTCTTCACCCATTCTTGCAATCCAAGCGGTGTAATCGTTGGTTGTGGGAGCTAGTAGAACGATAGCATAAGTGATATCGGGCTCTAGGTATAGGGGTGAGGGGAATAGGACGCGAGTAGGAACTGATGCGTCGTCAGAGATCTCAACCTGATCAGGTGATAGAACAACCTGAGCAAAGTCCTGAACTAGCTGCTCAGTTGGGGTTGCCAACTCAGTAGGGCGAACCTGAACAGTTAGAGTGTCAGTCTGGGACTTAGAAGCAAAGAATAGATCTACGCCAGTTAGGAAGGCACCTGTGCCATCAGCACGGAAAGTCTGGGCTAGTGGGTCAACACGAATGAAGATAGGTACTGGACGTGGAACTGGACGTGGAACAAATACGGGAGGGGTACGTACAGTAACAGTACGGTCAATAACAATTGTTCTCTCTACAGTAACAGTATTGTCGATGACAATTGGTGGTGGGGGAGCAGGTAGCTCACGGATTACCACACGATCAACAATGCGGTTCTGTACAGTACCGCCAGATGTAAATGTTACATCAGCAAAACTAATAATTGTATCACCTAGAACAGGTGTCTCATTGGTTGGGCTGGATGTTAGACGGAAAGTTCTAGCACCAGTTCTTAGACGGAATGCAGGAGCTGGATCAGCAAAAGGATTTCGGAAGAAGAAGGAAGCAGCTAATTCACCGAAACCATCAGTTACTAATCGAATTTGCCTTACATCAGCAACAGCACCAGAGCTCTCACCAACTAGACGTGTTCCCTGAGCAATTAGACCACCGAAACGATCGTCAGTGATGTCTGCTAGGGAATCTAGGTCAACGTTAAGTAGAGTGGAAGAAGCGGAATAAGAAGCAGGAACAAGTTCATTTCTATTATATGGGTTGGTTGTATAAGTTCTTGTGGGGTTATTGAAAGGACCTTCTTTCTGGTTGGTGACGGCAGCACGGCAAGAGAAGATCTCAGTAGTGCCATTGAAACCACGAACAGTCTCACCAGCCTGGAAAGTGCCGGTACGCATTGTAATCTCAACTAGCTTAGGAATAATATCAATTCCACTAGCTCCCTCGAAGAAGGGATAGAAGCGAGTATTGGGGCGTAGGGCAGATGCAGAGAATGCAATATTACGCTCACGCATGAACTGAGCAACCTCGATACCTTCCACGAAAGTACGGTTGAATTCTGCTACAGGCTCACCAAAGGTGTTGATTCTTCTACCATCAATGTCTCTAGTGACAATGAAGTCATCAGATGCAGGATTGAGTACAATACCACCGTTGTATAGAACAACGTTGAATGGGTTGACGTTCTCAACACGTGAAGCTAGAGGCTGTTTGATCCACTCACTATCTTGGAAGTCTAGAGTAACTAGATCACCAGTCTTTCTGGTGTTGGGGTCAATTAGAGGTAGATCGGTGCCCAATCCAACATCATTGGGGTTGATACCATTCTGTAGCTCGGGGCGTAGAGGAATGGTAGCAAACTCAGTTAGAGGGATGAGTGAACCTGGATCGGGAGCAATGTCACACTTGGTTTCTGGGTTGTCAAAGTTAACAAACTCAGCATTCTTGAAGTCATCAGCAAAGAAACCACTCTTGAAACGGCTGTTGCCATCGGCATCTAGAACCTGTAGAGAGTCAGTTGCTCTCTCTAGTAGAGATAGTGAGGTAACTTCTTCTAGGTTCTCAATACGATCCTCTAGACCGCCGATGTCGCGCATTGTATAGCGGCGGTTATCTACAATAGCGATTTGTGCATCGTCTACATTGTAGAGATATGGAGGATATGTGATTTGGGCAATCTCCATAGCAGCTTCTGCTTCTGCAGGTAGCTGCGGCTGCTTAGCAGGGATACCTTGGACTAGTTTAAACTCACCAATGCTATCGAGTGTGAGGCGGTCCTTTCTACCAACATAGAAGTCATAACCTAGAACGGTGCTCTCATTAGGAGCAGGTACTAGAGGAATTGTAGAACCAACGTTGCCAAAGTCTCTGGATGTGTAGTTGAAAGGTGAAGCATCAGTAACTTGGAACTGGCTAACGCGAGGACGGAAGTCTAGTGTGTCAGACGCACGAATAGTACCATTCGCTAGGAGAGGAATGCCAGTGTCGAATACTTCTGGCTGGTAGGAGTTAACAGTGTAGAAGTCTCCTTTATCACCAGCAGGTACACCGAAACGGTCGAAGATAACAAGTAGACGCTTGTTAGGAGCAGCTACGTTACGCTTACGGACTAGACGTGAATAGTCATAGAATTGCTCGCGCTGACCTTTATCTAGAGTAAACTGACTAGTTAGATTGGCATAGTTACCGGGAAGAATACTCTGTAAAGGAGTTTTAATGTCAGATTCGCTGAACTTAACGATCTCACCAGCACTGAAACGTGCTTGGCTGAGATATACAATTCTAGTAGAAGAAGGGGTAGGTGTAGAGACTAGACGTGCAATTGCATTAGTTGTTTGACCGACTAGTAACTCACCTTGTACAGTAGTAGTATCTAACTGTAGACCACCTACAAAGTTTAGAATGTCTAGCTGCGGATCAGTAGCATCTAATGATTCGTAGATAGCAACAACTTTCTCAACATCTGGGAAGTTGAGGGAAATCTCTTCGTCATCAACTCTCAAACCATAGTAGTTGTTCTCACGGAGACCGTAAGTAATAGTTGCAATACCACTGGAAGCCTTGTCAATTAGTAGCTCTTGGCTCTTTAGAAGGATCTTAGTCTTGGACTTAATACCACTCTTGACGGCAGTTACATTGACAGTAATGTTAGTAACTTGGCTGGGTCTTAGATCACTGATACGGAATTCTAGACCACCGTTAATTAGAGCGAACTGATCACTTCTAATTTGAGCAACCACGCCATCGGAGTAATGTACACTATAGCGCTCTTGGTCAAATGCAACAAATAGTGAGTCATCTACATTAAGGGCGCTGGTGTTAACGACTAGTGTGCCAGCAGCATCGGTGGACTGATTAGTTACCTGTGAAGAGAATAGAACATCACTCTCAGCTAGATTAACTTTGCTGAGGTTGGTTTCTTCCATTACCACGTAAAGGAAAGAATTCTCTTGGTTCTCAATACGGCTATCTGCGATGCGAAGACCTGTCTGGATATCACCAGCAGGTAAGCTACCAACAGCTACACCAGGAACAGTTGCTTCAGCTACGACAACCATGGAGGTTTCAGTAGCATCAACAGAAGCAACTCTGTTATAGGTTAGAAGAGTGTCACCAGGCTTTTGGTATGCAATGACTTGATCAGTGAAGAATCTACCAAAGTTCTTACCAGGGCAAGTTACTACACCACCAGCAGTGATGGTGAATAGATCACTAGGAACAAAGGTGTCAGGAATACGAGTGAAAAGTACACTATCACAGGAGAATGGAACCTGTAGGTTGGGATCTAGAGCAGGTGAATTCTGGAAGATAGACTTAACATCACTTGGCTTGTAAGCAGTTACTGCAGTGATTGTGTAGCTATCTACAGTTTGACCATTTACAGAGATTGATTCTCCACGAGCAAACTCACCGTCAACTTCAGTTAGAACTAGAAGATTACCACTGATGTTCTTGACGAAACCACTAGAACCGGAGCTTAGACCACGGATCCTGAATGACTCTTCAATGTTGGGAGCAGCGACGTTTAGAGTGAGCTCAGTGAAGAGTTGTACATCAAATAGATAGAGATTCCATGGAGTCTCTGGACCTGTTTGGGGAGCATCTACTAAGCTGAAGTTGTAAGGACGTGCTTCGCCAATCTGGATAGCAGCACCAGGAACAGCACCACCAGCATCTACGCGGCGGTTATATAGTTCGACAATGTTGTCATTGAGATCTAGACCAACAACAGGAGTGCCAATTACATTGTCAACAACGTACTGGCTACCCATTTCAAAGGGAACCGAAGTTCTAGCTACGGTCTCAGTAGTACGTGGCTTAGGTGCATCAATGTTGACTGTGCCAGCAACAGGAATGTCATAACCACGAACATAAGCTTTACCACGGGAGACCTTTAGTACAGCTAGGTCATCGCTAGGAGTACCACCTTGCTCAGTCTTCTGGTCTGGCTGATAAATACCACCATTTCCTAGACCATTGTTGAGGGACTCGTCAATAGTTACACCGAGTCCTTCTACAACATAGTCACCAGACTCATCATAGGTTCTCTTGGCGAGGTAATCCTTGATGATGTTGAAGTCACTGTCTTCGGTTAATTTCTTAATTTCGCCAGCTTCGACCTTTAGTAGCTCAACGAAGTTTGTGTCGTTGAAGTCGTTAGATGGCTTCTTGGCTAGAACAGCAGTGATCTTTAGACGATCAGCGCCTGGTGCTGAGAAGTTGTTAAATCCTTTTGCATTGTCATAAAGACTCTCATCTTGACCTGCAGTAACAACTGTCTCGTTGATTTGAAGACCAACACGGAAAGATGGGGTATTGCTGTAAGGATCTAGAACAACTGTAGAATCTTTGACTTGAACAAAGGTTCCTCTAATAAAGTAAATGCCTTCTGCGAGATTTGCTGCTGAACCAACAAAAGTTGCATCGATAGAAACTGTGGTGGCAAAGATGCTACCAGCAGTAATAGTTGTGTTTCCATAAACTACAGGTGCCTCATTGATTAATGCTTCATTATCAATAAACTTAGCGGTTTCACTATTATCTCCACTATCTGTGTAGGAGACGAAAATAGTTGGATTGGATACGCCCTCGTTTGGAGGAAGTACATAGTTTACAACTTTAGCCTTTACACCAGAAATTTCACCACGAATGGTGACGCCAACCAATTGATCTAGATACAAAGAAATGTCAATCCCACCTTGTTGGGGATTGAGAACTACTGAGTCGTACTTAGCATTATAGGTGAGGTTGCCAGGGATAACCAAGGAACCTTCTTTGAAGAAGTGCTCACCAAAGTTGCTGATTTGATTCTGGAGAATTGATTGTAAGACATTCAACTCTCTAGCCTGAACTGGAAAGCCGGGCTTGAATAGTACTTTATAATAGTCCTTATCCGCGTCAAAGTCGTCAAAGTAGGGACTAGTATCTAGATTAAACTGAGACATTGTTTAGAATTCCAAGATGATTTTAACGTCTTCTTTTTGGCGAGGATTACGAGGGATCACTGGTCTGTTATCGAGATACAAGATCTCTCCGCTAGGTTTATTTATCTCGCTTGGCGCAACGCCATTTGTGAATTCTACACCCAATTCGATAGTGGTACCTCCAACTACGACTGTGGAGCCGGTGAAGGTAGTATCTACAGAAGCAGCAAAACCATTGTCGCCGATAACGGGGTTGAGATTAGATTCAAATGGGAGCTTTTTACCTTCAGTTGAAATGCCAGAATAATCTGTATTGTCGAAAGTAATTGGGTTGTAATAAAGGGAGCGATCCTGGATGTACTTGAGAACCTGCGTTTCTTGGTTAAAAGAAACTACGTAGCCCTTAGCAATACCTTCACTCGTGGTCTGGGTGATAACATCACCAACTTCTACACCACCATTGAAAGAAAGGATTTTGAGTGACTCTGCTGCAGTATAAGAGTTCTCAGTAAAGATCTGGTCAGATCCACTAATAGTTGGATTGCGTAGTAGACCGATTTGAGCAAACTGCGTATCGATCGGGAAATCCTGAGTAGAGTCGTCAAAGCGAGCATATAGAAGAACTCGGTCAGTACCAAGCTCCTGATAAATGTCATAACCATGACCTCTAGAAGGAGGAATGATTACATCTAGCTTCGCAGCTTCACTTGCACTCTGGTTGATGGAGCCAAGGTCCACGAGACCCCATGTATAGCCCTTACCACCCTTGGCAACTAGAGCATTGCTAATCTTACCAGAACTAACGTCAATGACGGCTCTGGCGCCCTCTCCGTCGCCAATGATGGGTAGTTCCTGTCCAACACCACCAGCATAGCCTGCACCACGCTTGTCGATGTAGATTTCCTTGAGCTGGGAGTCATTAACTAAAGAATCACCACTTTCACGTACTGCTGCAATCTGTGGTGCCTCTGTTGTTAGCCAATCATTAGGAACGGTGATAAAGTCCGTAGAGTCAAACTTAATAACGTCTGCTGGGCTGACAGTGAAGAGATACTTCCAAATATAACCGTCGCCACTGGAGCCGGCTGCTGATGGCTCGGTGTCAACGAAGTTGGGCTCGTCTTCGGATGCATTGCCCTTTGGATTGTCTCCAGTAGAACCATTACCTAAACAGATATAGACTCTAAACTCACTATTTACAACGTAGTAGTTGCAGTCATACAAACGAGTAGAGCCAGTGATGGGGGAGACATTGAATACACTATAGTCATCCCTGTACTGCTCATAACGAGTACCTTTTACCCAGTCGATACGACGAATTACACGGCGAATATTGCCGGGTGTAATGCGACGACCATACATCATCCAATCGTAGCAACTTCTTGTGTAGGAGAAGTTGTCGATAGGAGCTGGTGGATCCTGGTTCCAGTCGAGTGAACGACCATATTCAGGACCCACTGGGTTTGGTAGACCTACGAAAATATAGTAGGCATTATCTGGGTCTTTGACAGATTCGACGAAATTATCAGCATTAAATAGCCTAAAATCATCCGTAATTAGAGCAGCCATTGTATAAAGTCAGAGTACGCAAAAAATACTTTGGTACTGTTATTTATACCCTTTTCGCAAGACCCCCCTCGTTTCTTAGACCTTCGTTGATTCTAACGACGGTTGGGTACTCTTCCATACCTTGTGAGTAGGTTGCTCCATCCACATTAAAGACGAGCCTGTCTTCATCCTCTCTCTCAACTGTGAGACGACCCCAACTAAAGTATCCTAGGTTTTCACCGCTGACAGTTCCGGGTAGTGGAGAAGAAGTGACGCGAGTGTCGAAGCGACCACGATTACCCAAGAAGGAAACGTTTGTGATCTCATAAACACAGTCAACGAACTGAGTGCCGATGCCGATTGGTAGACCGCCGGCGATTGGTAGTGCGTTAACACCAGAGCCTGCGTTACCTAGGAATGTTCCAGTAATAACAACCGAGTCTCCACTACCTAGAGATGGAATGTTTGCACTTGGATCATCAACCTCGATGAAGAAACGGATACCATTGAAGCCGGATGTAATGTTGGACATGCCGGTGATGATACCAGAGAATCCTTCAACAGCTACCACCTTTTTGAAGTTTTCGTGGATAAAGGCAGGACCTTTGACGATAACTGGTGGTGGGTTTGCTGGATCATAACCAGAGCCATAATCCTGAGGTAGGATGAAGATGTTGCTGATCTCACCGTTAGTTGGGTTGATTAGAACATTGGTTACCTCTGCTCTCTCACCGTCTGCTGGAGCACCGATTTTAACGGTAGTTCCTTGCTGAGGATAACCAAAGCCATTGTCAACAATGGTAATAGAAGTAACTTCACCCTGAGCATTTACGTTTGCCCGTAGATCTGCTTCTTCAAAATCACTGTAGTACACAGGGCTGAAAGGTGAACCACTAATGCCAGGAATCTTGGCTTCAAATGCGCGGGCGCGTAAGTTAGATTGGACAGCACCGAAAGTTGCCTCGTACTTAAAGAGTTCAGTTGTATCCATACGGATAAGAGAATCAAGAACTCCAACAGAACGGATAATGTTTCCATGAGGAATAATGATTGGCTCAAGGATATCTCTATCCTTAGTAACAGGCTCACCATAGATGATCTTGTCACGCTTCTGCTTATCCCATGCAACTGGACGTGGATTAATTGTATCTAGATCGTTGTTTCCAACATAGACATTTGTTCTAGCAGTATCGGAGGAAGCGAGCTCAGTTACTGTGCGTAGGTTTTGAGTCTTGGATGGGTCAATGGAATCATTCTTACGAATCTGTAGAACATCTCCGGGCTTAATAGACTCATCAACATCGATTACATCGTTAGCATCAACACCACGCTTACCTAAGTAGAAATAACAATCAATCTTATCTTCTGGCTGAGGTGGACTGGTAAACTCGAAAGTAGTACCACCCTCGAAGGTGTAGTTCAAATCAGGAACCTGTAGAACGGTGTTAACAAAGATTAGGAGCAATGCATTCAAATCAATTGCTGCAGAATCCTCATCATTGGGATCTTTCTCGAAAGATAAGGTTCTACCATCATAGACGATTGGGAATCTTGTGCGTGATCCATCTTGGAGAGCGGCAATACTGTCAAGATAATCTAGCTGACCAAAGTTCCATGCAGAGAAGTTGTCATCGAATACCTTAACTACGCTTAGCTCGAACTCTTCAATTGGCTGAGCAAGTCCCTTTGCAGTTACTAGTCCCACAACCGTCATGCGATCACCTTCCTCGAAAGCATAGCCCTGGTTGGTAATCTGCCAGTTTCTAACTTGGAAGTACTCACTTCTGCCGATGGCAGTTGTGGTAGCAGCTCCAACCTCACATGTGACGAATAGGTTCTTACCAACATCAGTACCGAAGCCACTCTTTCTACGGAAGACGCCCGTTACTGGGAGGTTAGCGTAGACTGGTGAAGGTGCAGTAACAATTGGATTAACATAGCTTGTGCCGCCCCCAACGATCTGGAAGCTTAGCTCACCACCATCGCCCGGAATACCAATGATCTCCGCTGGAGTGCCAGTATGACCTTCCTCAAAGACGTTGATGGGAACTACATGATTGTAGCCAGAACCAACGTTATTGAGTGTGTACTTACCTATTACACCACCACCACTGTAGACGTGCTGAATGGTAGAGATGCCTGCCTGTAGGACATAAGTAGCAGCATTCAATTGGCGAACAACTGGAAGGTAGTCAGTAGTATCTGGGAAGATGCTGGTAGTAATGCCAGATCCGGGAGGGCAGGTGAATCCTAGACCAGCGATGTATACAAACTCAGGAGTAACATCGGGAGCAGGACCGATATCAATTGATCCATATCTGGTTACGGTTCCTCCAGATACGTAAGTATGTACTCTACTGTTTGAGCCAATATCGATGCTGAATGTTCTAGGACCTGTGATGCCAGTAACAACATATGTGTCGTTCTTATCTGGATAGATTTTGTTCTGGGGGAGGTTGGGGAATACTTCGCACTGGAAGATGAGACCATCTAGAACAACTGTACTTCCTTCCTCAATACCTAGTGCAGCAAGTGTACTTTGTGTCTCAACGAGTAGAATACCTGCCTCGTTAAAGTATGTCGCATCAGTAACAGGATTGCTACCAAGTGGATCCGGCGCACCCGCGATAGTTACAGCAATCTCACCAGTTAGGTTATTGTATTCCGCATAACGAACTGCAGTAGTAAGACCAATTGTGTTGGATGTCTCAATACCAGTGATGACGCCGTTGGTTACAATTGGAGTGATGATTGCTGGGTAGAGTGGTGCATAACCAAGACCAGGAGTAGAACCGAGGGAGACGATTAGACCACCACGAGGAATCTGGTTTTGGTTAACGTCAAACTCAGATTCCACTCTTTGACCATTCTCACTAGTAATACCAGTGAATGTTACTGAGTTGATGCCGGTTGGGGCATCATATGTGTAGAAGTAGTCATTACCTTCATTATTGAAGGTAGAAGGAGTCTGGTAGATGTCATTGATAAGTAGCAAACCACTTCCATTTTCAACTTCACCAAATGTCTTACCGAAGCCGACAGTAGATCCAAGTGAGGTTAATGTGAATGTATTTTGGATACCATCGAACTGGTTGCTGATGTCATCATAAACATCGATGATGTCATACTCTTTCTGGAGGAATACACGACCCTGGAAGGTGGAGTTGATTTCAACTAGGTTGCTTTGGTTGATAGCAAACTCACCACGACCTGAAGGAGCTTCGGTGAAGATGATGTCACTATCAACTAGGTTGTAAGAACCACGATAGAGGCTTAGACCAGCACCAACGTTGTGTGAGGTGGAGATGGTACCTAGAGCACCACGCTCAACTTCGATGAGAGGGAATGTGCCAATGTTGCTAATTGGACCAGTTGGTGTAGTGGAGAAACCTACATTCTTAATGATAACATATTCATCATTGCTGAGAAGGATGTCGCCAGCACGAATTGTACCAATACCAGTTAGCTCGAAGTAGCTTTGTGCAATACCGACACTAGAGCCAAGGAAGAAGTTGATATCTGCGAAAGCGATAGGAGACTGTAGAACACCGTCAATAGTAAAGACAGACTTCTGTAGCTTCTTACGCATGCCAAACTTATGATTATTACCTTGACCAAAGCCAGTAACGGTAATAAAGTTGAGTGCCTTAGCATCAGCCTCTGTAGCTGCTACCTGGAAGCGGTTGAGGTCTAGCTTAATGCACCATACGCGGTCAGGCATCTCAACAACTGTATCGCCCTTGTAATCGACTACAGGCAAGATATTGAGGCGTGCAATAGGAGCACCTTCGATAGAGCTACCAGGCTCATAGTAGAGCTCTTCTGCAGGGCTGAAGAAGTGATCGTTGATGTTGAATACATTCTGGGGATCACTTGGATCGCCGGTACGGCTAGAGATAACTTCTACAGGTTCAAACTCCTTCTCATAGATAGGAATTCCCTGATACTTAATTGGGAAACGAGTAACGTTGGTTCTATCACCCTGAGGAGCAATGTAGCGCTCTAGGAAGTAGTTCTCTTCGGTCTCTGCATAGACTAGTGGTAGATCGCGATAGTTGATCTCATCATACTCTCTGTAGAAGAGTTCATGATATGCGTTGATTTCAATTTGACCAGGGATGTTGATATCGGGGTAGAACTGTAGTGTCCAATCTGTACCTACGATTTCAGCACCAAAAGTACCGATGCCAGGACCTTGTAGACCATCTCCCTCAGTGATGAATGGATATGAGTTGGTATAAGTTTGGTCAGCAGAGTTGACGAACATTACCTGATGGATAGCACCGAAATCTGGACCAGAGAGATAAACTACAGTACGTGCAGCTTGGTATAGATCTTTGTCAAATGTAGCGATGTCAATAGGAGCAGCATTAGTTCCAGTAGCTGTGGTGTTGATTAAGTTGATGCTTCTCTCTTGACCAGGCTGTAGTGAAGATCTAATGAAACGGTAGGGGTTGACATTGTTGTTGGGGTCAGGAGAGGTCCTAAACTCAAGAGAGCGAGTTGTGATTAGTACCTGAGCACCATTGACTGGTGTCGCATCAATGCGAATAGTTGTGCCAGCTCTACGTGCAGCAAAATCAACAACAGGATCGTTGTTAAAGTTTTCCTGTGGGTTACCATTGAAGCCGTAGGTAGCAATGTATGAATCAACGCCGATGTTAAAGGCATAGACTTCATAGTAGTTTGGAGTACCATCTAGTTCAGTTACTTCAATATAAAGAACAACAGAGGTGTTGTTGGGAGTACTTGCGTAGATCTCCTCAGTAGAACTAATGTTGGTTGTAATGCCAGAGAGGCTAATATCACCGATGTTTTGCTTGATAGGATCGCCAACGAATGTGAACTCATTGGTGAGTAGTTTTAGGTCAAGGTCAAAGTCTTCTGTGTTGTTTGGTGTGTACCTGTAAGTGTACTCTGTGCTCTGTAGAGCAAAGGCATCTAAGTTACCATAACCAGGACCATTGTCAGCTACACTAGCCTTCTGGAGAGTGTATGCATTGTTATTGAAAGTTAGACCGATAACTTCAGTCAACTGAGCCTGATCAGTGAAGGGGTTACGTGCAAGTAGAACTGCACGAGTGTAGGAGCTGTTGATGATATTGAAGTCAACATACTCACCATTAGAAGGACCTTTCTGACGAACGTTGTCTTGGTCAATGAACTGGTTACTAACGTCATCTACCAATAGAACGCGATTGGTTCTTACTTCAATATATGGAGTTAGACGCTTGTTTGGAGTTCTACTATTGAAACGAATTGCGTTGGAGCGGTTGTTGAATACTTCGTTGTCATAACCAAGGTCAAAGCAGTTGATACGGTCAACACGTAGAGGTGTGCCAGCAACATCAGTTAGACCGATGATGTCAATGACAATGTTGTCTGTGGCAGTAGAACCTAGACCGACTCTACCAATAGACTCAATCTTAGTATCAGCAAAGTTCTTAAGACCAGATGGGTGTACTAGGCGATTGACAGGACCGATCCACTCTTCAAATACCTGCTCACTCTTAATGGAGTATGATAGGTTCTGGTAGTAGTCGTTGTCAGGAGTTACCTGTAGATCATCATTGAGGAAGCCAATGTTGTCTGCCCAACCAGTGTCAATTCTGGATGTAGAAGATACTTCATAGCGACACTCGTTAAAGTCAATAGCGGTGATAGTGATGATAACACCACTAACATTACCCTTGAGTCTATCACCAGGAAGAATGTCATAGTTACCGGCAATCTTGAAGAAGTTGGTGTTACTTTCTTCAACAACTAGATCTGTCTCAATTAGGTTGCCCTGCTCATCAAATACAGATAGGCGCTCACCTTCAATGAAGATAGCAGTTGCTTGATTGACGTTGAATAGTGGGTATAGCTTCTTATTGACGATTGAAGAGAATGCACCCTGGAACGTATTAGCAATACCAATGTTATTCTTAGCCTCTTCAGGATATTGAACTGCAACCTCAATACGTGCAGTGGTTTTAACACCTACAACTTCAAAGAAGGAATAACCATACTCATCGGAGTTTAGATTGAGAGGTCCAGTAAAGTTATCTGCAGGAATAACGTTCTCAACAAATACACGATCACCTGCCTCAAATGGTAGAGTTGCATATCCCTGAATAGGAGTTTGCATTCTATAAGTTACGATACCAAGATTTTGGTCGATATCTAAGATCTCAATAATAGGAATACCATTACTATTATTGATAGTATAAAGCTCATGGGGGTTCTTGCTCAAGCCAGTAGGAGCTAGCTCAACAACAACGTCGCTGATGGAGCTACTCTGTACTTCAGCAATGATTGAACCGTTGTCTACAACTTCCCTGGTTACAGTATCAACTAAAACTGTATTGGGAGGATTTTGGTAACCACTACCACCAAAGACGATATCTACACTAGTAACGAAGTCACTATCGCTGAATGTAATCTTGGGTTGAATATTTCCTTTGGGGCGGAGTGTGTTATCAGCTGAATATCCCCAACCAGGATTTTGGATACGGAAGTTGGAAATTGTGCCAATATTATCTGATTGTGAACGCAAGGAAGCAGTCTCGCCGAGCTCACTGTCAATAGTGATGAACTCAGGAGGTGTAGTGAATGTTTCGTCACTGGAGATGATGTTTATCTTACCAACTCCACCCAAAGCTGTAGCTGAGGAGGTGGTGTAAGATAGATCGTTCGTGAGAGCGTCGTAGAAGGCTCTCTCTGGCTTCTCTAGTAGAGTATAGGTAAACGAGGTAAGAGTCTCAATTTCGATGGCTCTACGGGCTGTATAGACGCTGCTGGTGTAATCAATGGAGTTATAGGAACGTGCATTGGTGTCAGCAGTAGAAATGTAACCACCGATCTCTAGACCGTAGTAAATTACATCTGGGTTGTTCGCAGAGTAACGAACTAGCTTTCTAGCGTCAGGGAATCCCTCTGTAGAGATACCAGTTACAACAAATGCCTCATCTACACCATTGTTATCGAAGATCTCTGTAAGTTCTTGATCATAGTAGAAGTTGAGTGTCTTATCGAGAAGAGTTGGACTTGAAACGTCAAACTCAACATTATTCTCAATAGTGATGGGCAACCGGGGGTTGACCTTAGAGAACTTGTGACTACCGATGCCAGCGCTAGTAAAGCGAATTGTTCTTTCCTGACCAGGCTTGATGTCTTCAAAGGTTTCTGCCAAGCGGAAACTGTCACTGTCGAAAGGAACAACATAGTATTTCTGGAAAGTTTCCAAACCAGCAATGACAGTACCATT
>Ga0114919_10000160_pt1 | contig 45161 bp, 40 predicted proteins | sample BlataG_FD_88682 | JGI IMG/M metagenome (GOLD analysis project Ga0114919, IMG submission 88682) | Deep subsurface microbial communities from Black Sea to uncover new lineages of life (NeLLi) - Black_00105 metaG | ecosystem: Environmental > Aquatic > Marine > Oceanic > Sediment | place: Atlantic... | reverse complement strand
CCGTACACGGGAGCGGTGTCGATGCTCGTCATGCCGAGGTCCACCGCCTTGCGGATGCCGGCCATGGCCGCTTCGTCGTCCGTACCGCCCCACAACCATCCGCCGATGGCCCAGGCCCCCAGTGTCACGACGGACACCTCGACGTCACTGCGGCCGAGTTTGCGGTATTCCATCTGCTCTCCCTTCCAAGTCAACCACGTGCGCTCCGGGTAAGAGGTCCGGGTCGAGGCCCCAGTCCTCGTAGCCCTGCTTGATGAGATTGAGGTAATCCGGCACCGGCGGGGCAAAGGCGTAGCCGGGACGCATCTGATAGATGAGCGCCTCGACCGGCCCTGATTCGGTCGTGACGGTCAGGTGAATGTGCTCGTAAAGATCCGGGCAGTCCTCGTACTCGTCTAGGGCCGTCAGGTCCCGGCCGTCGATCGCGTAAAGGGCTCCGGGCACCTCGTCGCCCGGGGACGGCACGATGTCCGCCCAGAAGCGGAACGCCAGCCGATAGTTCGGAATCGCCGCCGGCACGAGCGGCCGCGAATCGGGGCACCACAACTTCATGTGCGCGCGGCTCAGATTGGCGCCATATGCGAAATGGATGACCTCGGGATTCCGATTCGAAGCGCCTGGCATGCGGGCAACCTAGGGACCCGGCGGGAGCCCGTCAAGGAAAACGCGCGGGGCACAAGTTTTCACGGGGGATGGGGGCCTTGGTGCAGGTGATTTCGATGGCCCCCGGCGGACGGTGTGACACATGCCCCGCACTCGTTGCACAGCCGCTCGCCGATCTTGACGACCTTGCGCTTCACGGTCGTGTTTCTCGGCACTGGCATCTTCCTTTCGCTTCACGTTCCGCCCTAATCTGAAGGAAGGCGCGGTGACAGGCTTTGACGCAGGCCAAGTGCTACAACTCGGCGGGCACGCGCCGCTCGATAGCAAAGCGGGCGACGGCCTCGCGCGGCTCATCGGCAAGGTCGGCGAACAGGCGCACGTGTTTCAATACCTCGGCCACGCTCATTGGTTTCTGTTTAACCGCCGGGTGGATGAAGGTTAACGGGCCGCCGGTCTAGTTGGCCCGCGGATGGGCCGACTCGTAGATTTCCTTGAGTCGCCCGGCGGTGACGTGCGTGTAGATTTGCGTGGTCGAGAGGCTGCGGTGGCCCAGGAGTTCCTGGACGGCCCGCAGGTCCGCCCCGCGCTCGAGCATGTGGGTGGCGAATGAGTGGCGGATGGTATGCGGCGAGACGCTCGGATCAAGGCCCGCGATGGCCAGATACTTGGCCAGTTTTCGCCGGACGCTGCGCGCGCTCAGCCGTCGGCCGTGCCGGTTGATGAAGACCGCTTCAGCGTCGCGGACATCAGCCTCGGCGCGCGCAGCAAGATACCGGTCGAGCGCCCGAACCGCGTAGGAACCGAGCGGCGCGAGGCGCTCGCGGCGCCCTTTGCCGCGCACACGAGCCACTTCGCCGATCGGATCGATGTCCCCCAGGTTCAAACCCACCAGTTCGCTGACGCGCATGCCGGTGGAATAGAGCACCTCGAGGATAGCAGCGTCGCGGCGGGCCAGAAGGTCGTCGCCCTTCGGTGCGGCGAGCAACCGTTCGATCTCGTCCGGCTCGAGGAACTTTGGCAGGCGCTTCTCCTGGCGCGGCGTTCGGACCGTCGAGACGGGGTTCCGCTCGACCAGGCCTTCGCGTGCGAGGAACTTGTAGAACGAGCGAAGCGTGGCGAGTTTCCGCGCGATGGTGGCCCGGCCGTAGTCGGCTCGGCGGAGTTCAGCGAGGTACCGCCGCAGGTCGAGAGGCGTGACGCGGCAAATCTGCTCAGCCGTCGCTTCCTCGGCTGCCGCTTCCCCCTCGCCCGGGCCGCTGAGGAACCGGGCGAACTGCGCCAGGTCCGCCGCGTAGGAACGCACAGTGTGAACGGAGAAGTTCCGCTCGTGTTCCAGGTAGGCCAGAAATTTTGGAATCGGCGAATCGGTCATCGCTCAGGTTTGGGTTTCGGGTTCCGCCTCGTTGCCGAGCGCGCGGCTGAAGAGGCGCTGATTGATCTGGCGCGACAGGACCGCCGCGTCGAACCAGTCGAAATCCAAATCGGGGTCCTCCGCCCAGCGCATCAACTGGGCGATGGCTTCCTCTTCATCCCCCACGCCGCACCGGACGAGGTAACGCTCTCTGCCCTTCATTAGCGAAAGTTGATAGGCGCTCTTTACCCTACGCACGGGACGCACTCCCCTCGTGTCCAAGCGGGATGCGGCAGGTGCACCGCCGCCCCTCGTTTATCGGCTTTCAGGGCGCGATGGGTTTACGGGAATCTGCTGCAATCCGGCCGCAGGAGCAGGGAAAGGCCCGGCCCATGCCACCCCCCGAATCCGCTCGACGCCGGAATCTGCGGTCACACACCCCACCGCCGGCCTCCGCGGAGTTTGGCGTTGACATGGTTGCGGCGGCGGCCCTAAACTCGCCGCCACGTGCAAACTTTGAGGAAAACTCCATGGCGGACCTGGAAGCCCGTTATCGGGGAATCTTCGGTGACGACGGACCCGTGCGCGTCGTCTGCGGGCCCGGCCGCGTGAACCTCATCGGCGAGCACACGGACTATAACGGCGGTTTCGTGATGCCGATGGCGCTGGATGTCGCCGTCCGGCTGGCCCTTGTGCCGCGCGATGAGCCGACCGTGACCCTCTGGTCCGAACAGTTTGGCCAGCGCGCCGAGTTTTCGTTCAGCCAGACCGAACAGACCGACGCGCCCCACTGGCTCCGCTATCCGATGAAAGTGGCGGAGGTGCTGGCCCAGGAGGGCCTTGGGCTCCGAGGATTCAGAGCGGTGCTAGACGGCAATGTGCCGATCGGGTCGGGCCTTTCCTCGAGCGCGGCCTGCGAGGTGGCGTCCGCGCTAGCGTTTCTGGTAGCGGCCAGGCCGGACGTGCCAGCGGGCCCGGCCGGCGTTGCAGCCGAAGCGCACGGTCTTTCGACCTGCCGATTGGCCCAATTATGCCAACAGGCTGAACACCGGGTCGGCGTCCGGGGCGGCATCATGGACCAGTTCGTCAGTCTGCACGGCCGCGTGGGCCACGCCATCCTCCTGGACTGCCGCGACCTCTCCTACCAGGCCATGCCTTTGCCCACGGACGAGGTGGAGGTCATCATCATTGACTCGGCCGTCCCGCGGCGGCTGACGGAAGGGGCGTACAACGAACGCCGCCGACAGTGCGAGGAAGGCGCCGGGCGGCTCCGAAAGTTCGACGCCGACGTCCAACAGTTGCGGGACGTGTCGTTGGAACTTTTCGAGGCGCACCAGGAAAGTCTGCCAAAGGTCGTTCGCCGCCGATGCCGACACGTCATCACCGAAAATACGCGGGTGCTTGAGTCGGCCGAAGCGATGAAGGCCGGCGACCTGGTCCGCTTCGGGGAACTCCTAAACGCCAGCCACGACTCTCTACGAGACGATTACGAGGTAAGCCGGCCGGAACTGGACCTGTTGGTTGAGATCGCACGCGGTGTCAAAGGGGTGCTCGGTTCACGTCTGACGGGCGCCGGATTCGGTGGCTGCACGGTAACGCTGGCAAGGCCTGAGGCCGTCGAGCCGCTGCGCGAGGCGGTCCTTGCGCACTACGAAAAAGAAACCGGCCTCGTGCCGCGCATCTGGGTCTCGGAAGCGGCCGCGGGCGCCGCCATTGAGGTGTAGTTCAAGACCGCGGCAGGAGTGGCGGAACACTCGCATACGCGACAAGCGCAGAACGCGATGGAGAGCCATGATCCCATTCATCAAAAAACTATGGCGCGGCGAGGACCTCTCGCTCGATGAGTCGCGCAACGCGATGGCCCAAATCATGGAAGGGCAGGCCGGCCCCGCCCAAATCGCCGCCTACCTCGTTGCCCTGTCCATCAAGGGCGCAACGCCCGACGAGATCGCAGGCGCAGCCATCGTCATGCGCGAAAAGGCCACACGCATTGACGTCGGCGACCTGCCGGTGATTGACACCTGCGGCACAGGCGGCACTGGCCGCAAACCGTTCAATGTTTCGACGTGCGCGGCACTGGTGGCGGCGGGCGCGGGCGCTTACGTCGCCAAGCACGGCAACCGAGGCGCGACGAGCAAATGCGGCTCCAGCGACGTGCTTGAAGCGCTGGGCGTCAACGTCGAGGCCGACCCGAAAACGGTGGCCCGCTGCATCCGCGAGGCCCACATCGGCTTTCTGTTCGCTCCGCTGCTCCACGGGGCCATGAAGTATGCCGTCCCCGTCCGGAAGGAAATCGGTATTCGCACGGTCTTCAACCTCCTCGGCCCGCTGACGAACCCCGCGGGTGCGCGCCGCCAGGTGATGGGCGTCTTCGCGCCGCACCTGGTCCGCCAGATCGCCGAGGTCATGCTCCGTCTGGATGTCGAGCACGCCCTCGTCGTCCATTCCTCGGACGGTGTGGACGAAATTACGCTGTCCGGTCCGACCCACGTGGCGGAGGTCAAGGACGGCCGAATCACCGAGTATGACCTGGCGCCGGAGGACCTGGGCCTCCCGAAGGTGGACCTGGGCGGCATGCGCGTGAAGTCGGCGGCTCAAGGCGCCGAAATCATCCGCGCAATCTTGGGTGGCGAACGGGGTCCCCGGCGTGACGTCGTTCTGGCGAACGCCGGCGCGGCGATTTACGTGGCGGGCCTTGCGGACACGCCCGCCGCCTGCGTGCCGCTGGCCGCCGAGTCCATCGACTCCGGCGCCGCGCGCGAGGTGCTCGAGCGTCTCGTCGCCTGCTCGCACTCAGCCGATTGAGGCGCCCCGTGCCATCCTAGAATCGCTTTGCACGCCTGATGCGTCGCTGCTATGCTACAAGCGGGCTGGGGTGCGCCAGAGAGGCGCTGCAGCGGAGACGTGGAAGGGGAAGGCCACGATGGTTCACTATACCTGTGACATGTGCGGCAAGCCGCTCCTGGCGAACGAGGATACCCGCTACGTCGTCAAGATCGAGGTCCACGCGGCATACGACCCGATGGAAATCACCGAGGAGGACCTCGCTAAGGATCAGAGCGGCGAGATTCAGGACCTCCTCGACCAGATGGCCGACATGGACGCCGAGAAACTCGAAGAGCAGGTGTACAAATCGTTCCGTTTCGATCTGTGCCCGTCGTGCCAGGCGAAGTACCTCCAGGATCCACTCTTCCGCTCCGTGCGCAAACGGATTCCGTTCGGCGATAACTGAGTGCGGCCGGGCCCGTCGGAGGAAAGGGATGAAGCAGCGATGCCGATGACCATCACGGAGAAGATTATCGCGACTCACGTGGGCCGGGAGGCCGTGCGGCCGGGCGAGTTCGTCTATGCGGACGTGGACATTGCGCTCGGCAACGACGTGACGGCCCCCATCGCCATCAAGCGCCTCGCCGAGGCCGGCATCGAGCGCGTCTGGGACCGCCGGCGCATCGCCCTTGTGCCCGACCACTTCACGCCGAATAAGGATATCCCGAGCGCCCAACAGGCCAGGACGCTCCGCGATTTCGCCCGCCGCCACAACCTGACGCATTACTGGGAAGTGGGCCAGGTTGGAATAGAGCACGCCCTTTTGCCCGAGCAGGGCGTCGTCGGACCGGGCGACCTTGTCATCGGCGCCGACAGCCACACGTGCACCTACGGCGCCCTCGGCGCCTTCGCGACCGGCGTGGGGTCAACGGACCTGGCGGCGGCGATGGCCGTCGGCAAGGTCTGGCTCCGCGTCCCGGAGTCCGTGCGCTTCCGTTTCACCGGCGAGCGCGGACGGTGGGTCTCAGGCAAGGACCTCATTCTTTACACCATCGGCGAGATCGGCGTCTCCGGGGCGCTGTATCGGGCGATGGAGTTCACGGGCCCCGTCATCGAGGCCCTGCCGATGGACGACCGGATGACGATGTGCAACATGGCCATCGAGGCCGGGGCGAAAAGCGGTATCATCGCCCCCGACGACGTCACCCGCGCCTACGTCGAGGGCCGCCTCGAGCGCCGGCCCCACTTCCACCAGAGCGACGCCGACGCCGAATACGTCCAGGACTTCGAATGGGACATTTCCGGCCTCGGACCGGTCGTCGCGTGCCCGAACCTTCCGGAAAACGTCAAACCCGTCGAGGAACTCGAGGACGTGCGGCTGGACCAGGTGGTCATTGGATCCTGCACAAACGGGCGGCTGAGCGACCTGGAGGTTGCCGCGCACATCCTCAAAGATCGCAAGGTGGCTTCGGGGCTGCGGTGCCTCGTCTTCCCGGCCACGCCGACCGTCGAGCGGGAAGCGCTGCGCGCCGGGTACCTGGAGATCTTTCTCGAGGCGGGGGCGGTCGTCTCACCGCCGACGTGCGGGCCTTGCCTCGGCGGACACATGGGCGTCCTGGCCGAGGGCGAGGTCGCGCTGGCCACCACCAATCGCAATTTCACCGGCCGCATGGGGCACCCGAAAAGCGAGGTGTATCTGGCCAGCCCGGCGGTTGCGGCCGCCAGCGCTGTGGCGGGGCATATCACACATCCAGACAAGGTGGCCGGGTGACGGCGCAGCAGGCTCGTCCCGACGTCGTCGGGACCATGCGTGTGGGCATGCAAGGCACCGGCCCGGCCGAATAGGAGGCCCTTGCCGTGTTCAACCTGAGGGAGCGGCTGAATCGGCTGCGCGGCCACCTGAAGCGGCTGCTGGGAAGCCCGACGCACGAACTCGGCCGGTGGGGACGACTGGCCGTCTATCAGATGCGGCTGTGGCGGTTCTGCGGGAGGCAACTCCGGCGCGATCGCCTCGTGACCGTCGCCGGCGACCTCACGTTCAAAACCCTCCTGGGCCTGATCCCCTTTCTCGTCCTCTTCCTGATGGTCATCGGCTTCTTTTCGCGCGGGTCGGAAATCGGCACACAGGTCCAGGGAGCCCTTTTCAAGGTCCTGAACATCACCGAGATTACCGTCGCCGTAGACGGCGAAGAGGTCGGCCTCGCCGAGCAGATTGAGAGGCTGGTGACGGCGGCGGGCGAGCGGCTCGACATGGCAGCGACAGCCACCATCGGCATCGTCTTTCTTTTCTCCCTTTCGATGAACGTGCTGGCGACGGTGGAGGGGGCGATGAATCGCATCTGGCAGATCCGCGAGCGCCGCCCCCTCTGGAAGAAACTGGTCATGTTCTGGCTGGTGCTGACGCTCGGGCCGCCCGCCGTTGTCCTGGCCGTCTATGCCACGGACTACATCGCCGAGCAGGCGGCCGTGATGCCGGCCTGGCTGGAGGTGTTCGGCCGATGGGCGGTGGGGCTGGCGACCGTCTGGTTCGTCCTGTTCGTCGGGTATAAACTGCTGCCTCACCTCCCCGTTCGAAGCCGCGCGGCCCTGACGGGCGCGGTGGTCGCCGGTACGCTGTGGCACGTCATCGCCAAGCAGGCCTTTGGGTACTACGTTCATTATGCCATCGGCTACGAGAAAGTCTTTGGGAACCTCGCGGTGGTGCCGCTCTTTTTCATCTGGATTTATGTGACGTGGATTTTCGTCCTGTTCGGATGTGAGTTGGCGTATGTGATTCAGAATTTCGGCGACCTGGCCCGCGCCGAAGCGCAGCAGGCCGAGCGCGAGCGCGGGCGGTTCCTTGCGTCCGATTTCGTGGCGCTGGTGGCTGCGGCGGCCTGCGCCAAACATTTCCGCGAAGGGCGGGGACCCATGCCGCTCGAGCATCTTGTGGACGCGACCGGTGTGGGTCGCGGGAACCTTGAGGAACTGCTCGGGCGGCTCGCCGACGCCGGCCTCCTGGCCCGAACCCCCCAAGCCGACGACCGCGAGGACGCCCAGGCCGCCTACCTCCCGGCACGCGAGCCGGACCGGATCCCCCTCGCCGAGGTTCTCCGGGCCGGTCAAGGTCGCATGCCCGTCCCGGCCGACCCGGAGCACAATCGGCTTTATCAGGCGGCACGCGGGGCCTACGAGAACCTCCGCAAAACCTGCGCTGAAGCCGCCGGCCGAGTGACCCTGGCCGACGTGGTGGCCCAGGCCGACGCGCTCGGCGAACAGGATAAAGGTGCCCTAGAGATGGACTGACCAGATTCCCGACGCAAGGGAACAACCTTACACGCTGCGACGGAAAGGAGGCGGACCATGGACGTGGCCAAGTTCTTGAAGAAGCAGGAGGTGAAGTTTGAGTTGCGGCACCACCCGGAGCGTTACACCGCCCAGGAAGTGGCGGCCGCGGAGCACATCAGCGGTGAAGAGGTCGCCAAGGTCGTCATCGTCAAGACCAAAGACGGATTCATCATGTGCGTCCTCCCCGCCACCTACGTGCTCGACATGAAGCAGGTGAAGAAGGCACTGGGCGCCAAGAAGCCTCGGCTCGCAACTGAAGAGGAGTTGGCCGAACTGTTTCCCGACTGCGATGTCGGCGCGATGCCGCCTTTCGGTGCGGAGTACGGCCTGCCGCTCTACGTTGAAGAACACCTGGCGGCGGACGAGAAGATTCTCATCCCGGCCGGCACGCACTCGGACTCCGTGCTTTTGTCGTGGGAGGATTACGAGCGCGTCGCCCAGCCGACCGTCGCCGCCTTCGGCAAACATGTCGGCTAGAAAAAGGGGTCAGGTACCTTTTTTCTGATAGGACGCGAAGGCGTCCGGCGCCGTGCGCACGACGACCAGCGTTCGCGCCGGCTGCCCGCGTTTTCCCTCACCAGGTCCAGCCGATAGCGCATCTTGTAATCTTTCCGGACCGGGCCGAGGTGCGCGGCCTTCGCCTCCAGACCCTCCGGCGCCGAGAATAGCGATGGTCTTGGGATCCATCTCTCCGTTCCTTACTCCACCATGTCCTGCGAATGCACAGAGCCGTGTGCGAATCATTATGCGGCGTGTGAGGGGGGCGGGGCGATGGAGAATCTGCCCGCGGCCGCGGGCGGAAAGCACCTTGCGTTGACGTAGCGGCGCCGGGTGACTATAATGCGCGCGACACTGCGGCATTCATGGCCGAAGGCCAGGTGGACATCGCGGCGACGGGCGAGGCCGTCTCTGGGCTATTCGCCCGCCAGGAGGTCACCGGCGCCATCCGCAGCGCCCTGCGTGATGAGGGGCGGGCGAGCGTCGAGGGCCTGTGGGGATCGAGCGCGCCCGCCCTGGCCGCAGCCCTCCTTCCGGATTGCCCGTCCACTGTTCTTTACGTGGTGGCGCACATTGACTCGGTGGACGGGGCCCGAGACGATTGGCGCCTCTTTGCTGGAATCAACCCACCGGTCTTTCCCGCCTGGGAGGCGCTGCCGACCGAAGCGGACGTCTCGGATGAAATCCTCGCCGATCGGCTGAGAGTCCTGAAGGACCTCGCTGCGGCGCGCGCCGGTAAGGCCGACGCGCCGCGCGTCTTGGTCACGACGATCCAGGCGATGATTCAGCCGGTGCCGTCGCCCTCGCACCTCGCGGAGAACACTCTGGAACTAGTCGTCGGCCGCAAATATCGGCTGCCCGAGGTCCGGCGCTGGCTGGCCGAGCGCGGTTTCCGCCCTGCGTCACTGGTCCTCGAGCCCGGCCAGTTTGCCGCGCGCGGTGGCATTCTGGACATTTTTCCGCCGACCTCGCCCTTGCCGTATCGCCTTGAGTTCTTCGGCGACGAACTCGAGAGCCTGCGCACCTTCAACCCATCGACGCAGCGGAGCGAAGAAGAGCGGGAGCGGGCGGCGATTTCCTTTGTGCCTGTCCGTGCGGACCCGTCCCGGGTGGGGCAGGGGGGCCCCGTTTCGCCCGCGACGAGCACGAACCTGATGGATTATCTGCCGCCAGACGCCTGGATTGTCTGGCACGAGCCGCTGGAGATCGCCGAGGTCGGCCGCTCGTTTCTCGCGCGCCTGGCGGGCCCTGTCGGCGTGTACACGTTTGAGGCGGTGGTCCAGGAGGCGCGCCGGTTCACGCGCCTGGACCTGTCGAGTTTTACATCTTCCGGCGCGTCGGACGCGTTCGCGCTTCGGACTGAAAGCCTGCCGCCATTCAGCGGCCGGGCGGAAGCCGTCCGCGATGAACTTAAGGAACTCGCGTCCGAGGGTCCGGTGCTTCTGTTCAGCGACAAGGAAGCGGAGCGGGACCGGATCACCGAGATCCTTTCGAGCGTGGATTCTGAGTGGCGGCGCCGCATTCGCCTCGGTATCGGCCGGCTCGCCGCCGGATTCCGTCTCGTCGCAGAGAGTGTGACCGTCGTTTCGAATCACGAACTCTTCCAACGCTACCAGGACCGCCGGCGCTTGCGCCGCCGCATCGAAACGCGGGCCATCGATACATGGCTGGACCTGAAGCGCGGCGACTTGGTGGTCCATATAGTGCACGGCATCGGCCGGTATCTCGGCATGAAGACCCTGAAGCGTGGGCGCGGCCGGGAGGGAGCCCGTGCTCAGGCGGAGGACCATCTCGTCCTGGAGTTTCGGGGCGGCGTCAAGGTCTATGTGCCGGCGTCGCAGGTGGACCTGGTTCAGAAGTACATCGGCGGTTTCAAGGGCAAGCCGCGCCTCTCCAGTGTCGGGGGGAAAGCGTGGGCCGAGAAAAAACGCCGCGCCGCCGCAGCAGCCGAAGACCTCGCGGCCGAACTGCTGCGCCTTCAGGCGATCCGCCGCACCCGTCCCGGCATCGACTACCCCAGGGACACGCTCTGGCAGAAGGAATTGGAGGCGTCCTTTCCCTATCCCGAGACGGACGACCAGTTGGCCGCCATGCACGAAATCAAACGCGACATGCAGTCGCCGCGGCCAATGGACCGGCTCTTGTGCGGCGACGTGGGCTACGGAAAGACGGAACTGGCGATCCGCGCGGCATTCAAAGCGGTCGAGGCGGGCAAACAAGTCGCCGTTCTCGTGCCGACGACGGTGCTGGCGGAGCAGCACGTGCGCACCTTCCGCGAGCGGATGGCCGATTATCCCGTCCTCATCGAGATGCTCAGCCGCTTCCAGACGCGCGGGGCGCAAGGCCGCATCCTCGACCGCTTCCGCAACGGGCAAGTGGACATCGTCGTCGGGACGCACCGGCTGCTTTCGGCCGACGTCAAGCCCGCCGACCTGGGTCTCGTGATCGTGGACGAGGAACAGCGGTTCGGCGTCGAGCACAAAGAGCGGCTCAAGATGTTCCGGCAGACGGTGGACGTGCTGACGTTGACGGCGACGCCGATTCCGCGGACGCTTCACATGTCGCTTCTGGGGATTCGGGACATCTGCAGCCTTTCGACGCCGCCCCAGGACCGCCGCGCCGTGCGGACCGAGGTCTGCCATTGGAACGATGACCTGATCCGCCAGGCGATTCTGCGGGAACTCGCGCGCGATGGCCAAGTCTTCTTCGTCCACAACCGCGTCCGCACCATCGCGCAGGTGGCGGACAGGGTCCAGGCCCTTGTGCCCGAGGCGCGTGTCACGAGTGCCCACGGGCAGATGCGCGAGCGCGACCTTGAGAGGCGGATGCTCGACTTCTTTGCCGGCAAGATTGACGTCCTCGTCTCGACGACCATCATCGAATCCGGCCTCGACGTGCCGCGCGCCAACACCATGTTCATCCACGAGGCGGACCAGTTCGGCCTGGCGGACCTGCACCAGTTGCGCGGCCGCGTCGGGCGATACAAGCACCGGGCGTATTGTTATCTCCTGCTCCCGGAAAGCCATCCTCCGACGCCGGCGGCGGCCAGGCGCCTCAAGGCGATCGAGCGCTACTCGGAACTCGGCGCCGGGTTCCAGATTGCCATGCGGGACCTGGAAATCCGCGGCGCGGGGAACATCCTCGGGCCGGAACAATCCGGCCACATTGCGGCCATCGGCTACGAACTTTACTGCCGTCTATTGGAGACGTCCATTCGTCGGCAGCAGGGCAGACCGGAGCCCGAGCGCCGCCGCACCGACGTGCGGCTCGAGGCCCCCGCATTTATCCCCGAAGGCTATGTTCCCACTGAGAGCCAGCGCATCAGTCTGTACCGTCAGTTGCAGCGGGCGCCGGACCTTGGGGCGCTGGAGGAAATCGCCGCCGAGATTGCCGACATGTATGGGCCGGTGCCCGCGGAGGTTCGGAGGCTTGTGGATCTGGAGGGGGTGCGGCTCCTGGCGGGACGCGCTGGAATCCGCTCGATTCACCGCAAGGGCGCCGACTTGATGATGGCTGTCGAAGACGCCTCGGTCGTCGCGGCGCTTTTTGAGCGGGCCGCCGACCCTTCCGTGCGGAAGGCCGGCACGGTGCGCGTCATCGACGCCCACACGGTGCTCTGGCGGCTGCACAAGGACGCTGGAGCCGACGGGGCGCTGGCGCTTCTGAAGAAGTGGCTTGCCCGCGCTCCGGAGGATAAATAGAATACCGTGCGACACGGGTTGGATTCTGTCGGTAAGGATGCCATGAAGGCTACGGTTGGGTTATTGGCGGCTCTACTCGGTCTGGGATTGGGCGGCTGCAACCTCTGGCGGGACGAGCCGGCGCTCGTGCCTCGGATGGCCCGGACGGGTGGCGAGTTCAGAACCGCCAGCGGTGCCGCGGATGGGGAGGTCAGCCCGGCACGGCCGGTGGCGCCAATTGCGCGTCCGGCTGAGGAGCAGCGGGCCGCTTCAACCCAAGTGAGGTCGTTGACGCGGCCCGACCGCACCGCCGCCTATGAGGCGAGGTTGGAAGAGGTCTCGCCGCCTGTCGCAGCGGATCGGCCGCCTGTTCCGGCCGGCCCCGCAGTGGAGAGCGGCGGGGCGCATCTTGTGGATGCGATCCTGGCCGAGGTCAACGGTGAAGTCATCACCCGGGAGGATATTCTCGGGCCGCTGCGCCCACAGATCAAGAAGTGGCGCGAGGAACTGTCGCCCGAGGAGTTCAAAGCCCGCTGCCGCTATGTCGTGGACCTGAAGTTGCGCCGCGCCATCAGCGAACGGCTGGTGGTTCAGGAAGCCAAGCGGCTCCTTTCAGAGCAGCAGAAAGAACAGGTTGAGGCGACGCTCGGGCAAATCCTCAAGGACCTGGCGGCCGAAGCCGGCAGCATGCTCCTGCTGGAGGAACGTCTCAAACTCAAGGGCACCACAGTTGAGGAGGGGATGGCAAAGGAGCGGGAGCGGCTTCTGGTTCAGCGCTTCCTGCGTGAGCACGTCGCGCCCACAATTCACATCACGCACTCCGAGTTACTGGATTATTACAACGAGGTGCGCGACCAGCACTATGTGAAGCCGACGCGGGTGCGGATGCGGCTCATTGCGATTCACAAGGCCGAGTTTCCCGATGCGGCCCAGGCGCGGGCCCTGGCCGGGGCCGTCTGCCAGCGCGCCGCCGCCGGCGAGGACTTCGCCAAGTTGGCCGAGCGATACAGTCACGGCATCATGGCCAAGAAGGGCGGCGACTGGGACTATCTGACCGAAGGCTCATTCCGCGTCAAGGCCGTCGATGACGCCCTTTTCGCCCTTGAGCGCGGCCGGGTCAGACCGCTCGTCGAAACCGACGACGCCTTCTATATTGTCAAGGCCGAGGACCGCCAGGAGGGGGGGACCGCCCCCTTCACCGAGGTCCAGGACGAACTGGAAGACGAACTTCGTGACCGACGTTATAATGAGGCCATATCTCGATATATTCAGAAACTGTACGACCGGGCCTACGTCCACATTAACCGAGAAAATCTATAGAGGGTGCCATGCCACAGATTACGTTCCTTCCCTATGACATTCGTCTGGAGGTTCCGCGCGGGACGACGTTGCTCGCCGCAGCCGATGAGGCGGCCGAGAGCATTCCCGACGACTTTTTCGTAGGGGAACTCTGCGAAGGCCGACACGAGTGCGGCAACTGCTGCGTCGAGATCTGCGAAGGCGCCGAGCATCTCTCGCCCATTACCGAGTCTGAGCGGGCGCTGCTGGCGGGGCTCGGCCACCCGCGCTCCGTCCGGACCGCCTGCACGGCGCGCGTCTATGGCGACGTACGCATCCGCATCATCGCACCGGTGAAACACACGCGCGAGCGCAGCGACGCCCAGATGCAGGCGCACCCGTAGCACGGCAACGCCGTTTACACCTCTGCGCGGCGGGCCCTCCGGCCCACCGCGCAAAACGTAAATGGGGAAGTACCTTGTGCTCTGACCGCAAGCAATGTCGCTTTACCCATGTTGCCGTCATTGGACCTGGAGCCATCGGTTGTGTGTTCGCGGTACGCCTGGCGCTGGCCGGGGGCGGCCCGCGCGTGACCCTCGTTGACCATCGCGAAGGACGCGCCGAACGGCTGAGCGCCCGGCCGCTGGTTCTCCACACGCCCGAGGGCGACCTCTCGGCCCGGTTGCCGGTGCGCACGGCCCTCGACGAGCCCCCGGACCTGGTCATCCTCGCGACGAAGGCCTATGCGGCCCGGTCCGCGGCGCGTGCGGTAGCCGCCTGGATGGGCCGCGCGCCGATCCTGACGATTCAGAACGGCCTCGGCGCCAGAGACGAGGTGGCCGAGGCCGCGCCCGCTTCGACCGTCATAACCGGAGTGATATATCAGGCGGCCAACGTCGTCAGTGAGGGCGAGGTCCACCACGTTGCCAACCAACAAACCCTCATCGGTTATCCCGGCCGCCCCCCTGACGACCTCGCCAGGGCGGTCGCTGCGCTGCTCGATGCCGCCGGCCTTCCCGCCGGAACCGAAGCCGACATGACGCCGGTCGTGTGGGGCAAGTTGCTTATCAATGCGGCCTTGAATCCTGTGGCGGCGCTGGCGGGTGTCCGAAACGGGGAGGTTGCGTCGCGGCCGGCGTTGCGGGCGTTGGCTGAGGCGATTGCCGAAGAAGGGACCGCCGCGGCGCGGGCCGAAGGGGTCCGCCTGCCTTACACCTCGGCGGTCGAAGCCACCCTTGAAACCGCCCGGACGACGGCCGAGAACCGCTGTTCGATGCTCCAGGACCTGGAGGCCAGCCGGCGGACCGAGATCGACTATCTAAATGGCGCTATCGTCCGCGCCGCCGAGGCGCACGGCATCGCGGCGCCGGCGAATCGCGCGGCGACGACGCTGGTGCGCCAAGTGTCGGCCGCTGAGGAGGAGCATCACAAGTGACCCTCGAACACTCGCGGCGTCGCGTGGGGCTCGTGATGTCCGCTGGAGACATCCCTACGACAGGGACACTCAACATCTTCGCATGGGTTCTGGCCGCGGTCGTGGTGGTGTTGGTGAGCATCCCCTTGCTCAACGCCGAAGCGGCAAAAGAACTGGCCGCGGCCTACACCCCGAAGGGGGAGCCACAGGAAACGCCGATGGACTGGTGCCAAGAGCCGTTGTACGCGGCGGCCCTGTTGATTTGCCTGGCGGCGGTCGTGCGGATGTGGCGGCGGCCGGAGCGGTTGCCGCTTTGGGTTCTCATCTCGTTCGTGACGGCGTGGCTTTTGTGGCGCGAACTGCCGTGGGACGAGCGCGTCCTTGGCGCTAACACGTTCAGTTGGGCCAAGTATCTCGGGCGCCCGGAGGTGCCGCTTTGGTCGCGGCTGGTATTCGGAGGCGGCTCGATTTTTGCGACGGGCGCACTCGTGGCCTACATCATAGCGAAGCGCCGCGTCTTGCGCCGGCTTGTCCGCGAAAAGATCATTTCGATCAGCAGTGCCCTTTTCGTTCTCGGAGGCCTTTTGCTCGTGGCGGCCCAGATGGTGGACAAACACCGGACGACGGACGCCATCCTCGGCACGAGCCTTTCCACATGGGCTCTGAGGGATTACCTGGAGGAGTCGCTGGAAATCATCGGGCCGCTGCTCCTCGTGATGGCGTGTTTGATGGCGGCGATGGAAGAGTCTCCCGGCCGCCGTTCGGACGGATGATTCGGCTGCGCACCGGCTGCTACATGGAGTTGTCCCGACTCTGGAGATAGTCGAGGAGCAGGCCCGCCTCGTCGAGTTTCAGCAGCAGGTTGACGTTCTCGATGGTCGCGTCATCAAGAGGCGCGTCCCGGCGTGCGACCCGCGCCCCGTTGTCGGCCAACTCCAGCAATTCGACGGCCACCGCGATGTCTTCAAGGGCCATCTCCCGGCCGTTGTCCGGTTGCGGCGCGCGGGAGGTCGGCGTGGCGGCGCTCCAAACGAGAGCGGCCACCACCAGCGCCGCTGCCGCAGCCACCCAGCGGTAGCGCCAGACGAGCGAGGGGATTCCCGGCCGCCGGTGCGCGGCAGCGACGCAGAGCCGGCGACGTAAGGATTCCATCACCTCCGGCCGCAGGGACGGCTCGCGGTCCAGATGCTCCATCGCCGCCAGCCCTCGCGCCAGCCCGCGCACCTCCTCGCGGCAGTTGACGCACGATTCGAGATGGGCCTCAAGGGCGCGGCGGCGCCGATGCGGCGCCTCACCGGCCGCATACAGAACCCATTCTTCCTTTTTCGGGCAGCCTTTCATAGTTCTTCCTCGGGTATCAGGTCGCCGAGTTTTTTTAGCGCCCGGTGCGCCCGCGCCAGCACCGTTCCGAGCGGTTCGCCGGTGGCCTCGGCGATCTCCTTGAACGCCAGTTCCCCGTAGAACCGGAGGAGGATGACCTCGCGGTCCGGCTGGGGCAGCCGGGCGAGGGCGGCTTCGAGCCTCGCCGTCCGTTCCCGCCGGGCTAAACCTGCGTCGGGCGTCGCCGCGGCGCCGCGGTCCGGCGGGAGCCCGCCGCGGCGGCTCTCCAGACTCAGGACCGTTTCACGACCCTGCCTGCGCACCCAATCGCGGGCAGCGTTTGTCGCAATGCGAAAGAGCCACGCCCGGAACTTCCCCTCCGGGCGATATGTCTTGAGGCCGCGAAAGGCTCGAAGGAGCGTTTCCTGCGTCAGGTCCTCCGCCACATCGCGGCGGCCGATGAGGCGAATCAAGAGACCATACACGCGCGGAGCGAAGGCCGCAAGCCGCTCCTGCAAGGCCTCGCTGTCGCTTTCCGCGTGCCTCATCCTGTCCGCCTGGCTAAACGATGCGGTGGACCGGTTATTGCCGCCGGTTGACAGGCCCGCCCCCACCGGGCTATAAGAGCGCTCGCCATGCGAATTCTGGGGCTGGATCTCGGCAAGCGGCGGGTCGGGGTCGCGCTGAGCGACCCGGGGGGCGTCATTGCGCAGCCCCTTGCGCAACTGGAGCCGAAAGGACGCCGGGACCTCGTGGCACAGGTCGCGCATCTGGTGGCCGAACACGGCGTCCAGCGGGTCGTTGTGGGGCTTCCGCTCAGGCTGGACGGCGCGCGCGGCGGCGAGGCAAAGCGCGCCGAAGCGGTGGTCGAGGCGCTTCGCGACGCGCTGGGCGCGCCGGTGACGGTGTGGGACGAGCGGTTTTCAAGCCGGCGGGCGGACCGGTCCATGCGCCAGGCCGGTCTTTCTCCCGCTCGGCAAAAGGAGCGACGCGATATGGTCGCAGCCACGCTTATCCTCCAGGCCTATCTGGACGCCGGCTCGCCGTAAAAAGCGTCCGCCCCCTTTTGGGGGGGGTGGGTGTTCGGCTGTGCGCCTCCTGCAAGACCTGCTCAAGGGCCTCGTAATCCCCGGTTGTCTCGAAGATTTATGCCCGGCTGCCTGCGCTGGTTCAGGAGATAGTAAGCAATCCCGCCCGGGGCTGTTTTGGGGCCTCCTGGCATAGGTCAATATTATAACGCCGGCGGATTCAATTTTGAAAAGCAACATGGGATGAGAAGCGGGAAAGACGTGGCCTCGCACCGCGGGTTCGATAGGATTCGCCTGCGGACCTCGTCGCCCAACACGACAGGGGCGACCTGCTCGAGCAGGCCGAACGGCTGAGCGAGAGTCTTGCCCTCGCCCACCATGTTCTTCCAGTCATGCCGTCGTTTCCACCACCAGCGGCGCCATTAGGCCGTGATCGGTCAGAAGATAGTCGTCGGTCCACTTCTCGTTGTTCGGGTCGAATTCACCCGGTCCGGTCCATCGCCCCCACGGGGTGTGCAGGGGGCCGAGGATGTTCTTCCGTCCGCCGATGACCTCCACGAGGATTTGGTTCTCGCCTTCGGCCAGGGTGTCGGTGATGTCGGCGGCGAAGGGTGGCCAGGGAAGAACGAAGTCGCGCCCGCCGGCATGGATCACTGCCGCCGTGCAGGCGATGCGCGGCAGGCGGATGCGCAGGCGCTTGCCGCCCATCGGACGCTTCACCGTGAGCCGATAGCGCACCGAACCGCTGTAAAAGTCGAGCCTCTGCCCGACCCACGAGCCGAGGGCGAGGCGCTCGGGGGGCGACGTCAGGGTCATCCCGCCGGGCCGGCGAGGCCTGCTCGCCTCCTGATTCGCCACGCCGAATTCGCCCACCAGATACATGTCCTCCAGTTCCATGTCCGGCCGATAATCGAAACTCAGGAGAATTTCGTTCTCGCCGATCTTCAGGTGGGACCCGATGTCAATCGTCTTGATGTCCTCGTCCGCCCACCAGCCGTCCACCTTCCCGACAGCCTGCCCGTTAACGGTGATCCGATAGTCCTCCGGGCGCTCGAGCGCCAGTTTGCAGCGGCGGGGTAGGTCGGTCACGTGGAACGTCCGCCGCATCTCCACATGGTCGCGCGGGGAGGTGTCCACAACGCCGGTGGCATACAGATACCAGGGCTGGTGCTCTCCGCCCAGGCGGCTGCCCAGACCGTACCGGGCGCGGATCTCCGCGTCGGCCTTGAGCGACGGCATGGGTTTCGACCACTCCCCCTCTCCGACGCGGTACCGGCAGTAATCCAGCGGGAACGTGTTCGGCTCGGTCCTCTCGATCTCAAACGGTCCCTCGAGTGTTTTCGTTTCGAGCACCTCCGGCTCGACGATGGGCGGCTCGGCGTCGGGTGCGGAAAGCCCCAGCGTGACCAGCGCCGACCCGGTGGGCGGCAGCCGCAGTTCAAATTCGGCGTGCCCGTCGTCCGATTCGGCGGTCACTTGCCGCTTCCTTCCGCTCAGCGCATCCCACAGAGTCACCGGGCCGCCGCCTGCGACGCGGACCGTCACGGTGTGCGCTTCTTTCCGGTCGTGCGAGTGGATGAACAGGATCTGCCCGTCCTCGACAGATCGCAGCATAGACCAGCAGAACGCGGTTTCGCGGCCGTCTTCGCGGATGGAGATGCGCCGGGGCAGCAGTTTCTCAATCGCCGGGAGGAACTCGCGCGCCTCGTCACCGCATCGGTCGGCCTTCTGGACAACGTCGGCGAGCCGGTTGCAGCCCTCGCCCTTTTCGCCATCCACGAGCGTCGGCGTTTGTCCGATGAAGAGTACGCTGCCGCCGAGTTCCTGGAAGCGGCTCAGCCGTTCGACCGTCGTCGCGCGTAACGTCACGGCGGCAGGGACGATCACGAGCCGGTAAGTCATCCGGCCGACCTTCAACCCTTCGGAGTTCGCCTCTGCATGTTTTGCCATCAGCGACTCGTCGCCGAAATCCCAGTCGTGACTCTGGAAGGACAAGGTGCGGATAACACAGTTCAGGACGTCCTGAATGGCCTTGGTCGGGTCCTCGCCCGTCTTCGGGTCGGGCGGGCCGCTCAGCCCCCAGGCCGACTCGATCGGATGGACCACCAGGATGTCGCGGACGGGCCGCCCCTGCGTCAGCATCACCGCCAGCCGCGCAAAGTAATCCTCGACCGCCCCGTAGTATCGCCACCACGGGCTGTGGGCGAAAAGGCTGGCCGGATAATCGCGCTTCGCCCCGCCGGCAAGGCTGTAATGCGTCAGGTGCGGGCAACGGAGGTTAATCCCTGTCGCCAGGTGCCAGTCTCCGACGAACTTGTGACCATCAAGCGGCCAGTCCCAGCCCGTGCAGCCATACAGTTCGCTGAGGGCCCGCGGGCGGCCGAGTTGGGCAGCGACGCTCGTGCACTGCTTCGCCGTCGCCAGTTCCCCGGACTGATCTGTCAGAATATCGATGCCCGGCCATTGCATGTGTTCGTAATGGGGCATCGCTGCTCCGACATACTGAATCTGCGACGCCAGCGTCTCTTCGGCGAGCATATGGCCCGTGAGCGCGATGCGATGCGCTCCGCACCAGGCCCCGATCTGTTCCGACCAGCTCTCGACGAAAAGTTCCGTGATCGTGCGGTAGTAATCGTAGCGGACCTTGGAAAAGGCGTCGCCGGCGAGCGGAAAAACCAGTGCGGGAAGGTGATCCAGCAGATCATAGCCGCGACGCCGCTTGAACTCATCCGGCAGGTCGGCGGTCCAGGGCAGCCGGGCCTTGACATCCTGCGCCGGATTGCCCGACCGAAGCCGGACGTAGCCATAATTCGGCTCGTCCGTGAAGATCGCGGGGATCAGATCGCCGAAATCTTCACTGTAGCGCTCCGCATACGCCTCGTGGGTGACGCGGATGAATTCGGCGACTGCTTCGCGGCTCATGGTGTCCAGATACGCCCCATCGTTGTGCCAGCCGCACGGCGCATTGGTGTTCAGATTGAACACGATGGTCTTCTCGCCGGGGGAGGCATCGTCTTTGCCTTCGGCGACCCGGTAGCCCTTCAGCCAGCCCTCCTTGTTCGTCTCGACGGCGTAGCGCCGGAGGGGTTTCCCGTCGTCCTCTTCGCTGACTTCGAGGAAATGCATGGCGTATTCGGGTCGGCCGCGCGTCACAAGCCCGCCCGCCGACCCCGACGGCCAGCGGTCCTCGTCATACAGGTAGGCTTTCATCTGAAGTTCGCGCGCCTTTTCGACGCAGGCGGAGATGCACTCGAACCAGGCGTCCGAGAGGTAGGGTGTCTTCAGGCCGTAGCGGCTGTGCATGAAGAAGCCCCCCATCCGGACCTCGTGCATTGACTCAATCGCCCGGCGGAGGCGCTCGGGGTCCAGTTCGCTGTTCCACGACCAGAACGGCGCGCTGCGATAACTGGCGGGCGGATTCGCCCAGAGTTCGTCACGCGTCCTCGCTTGCTTGCTCATATCGGCAATTCTCCCCTTGCTCTCTTTCCCGCCCTCACATTGAACCGTGAAAGCGGGCATCATACACAGCCTCCCTGCGTGTTCAACCGAAATATGCAAAAAAGCCCGACAGGGGCGTGACCGTAAATTCCGGCGTCGAGTGCGTTTCGGGTGGCATGCCTACACCTTCCGGGCGCGGGGTGTCCCGCGAACACGGTCCCCCCAACCCGTTTGCCGGAAGCCGCGTCGGTCGAACGCCGGCCAAGCACAAAATCGCCTTGACGCTGAACGAGCGCGTGCGTCTATTAGTTGCCGAGCGGCAAAGCGTCGAGGTCCGGGTATTGACGAGGACGGCCATCGACCGGTGACGCGTACTGGTTTCGGCCGGCAAGCGAAATAGGCGCAACTTTACTGCCCGCCGGGAAATTGCGGGAGTGGCGGAATCGGCAGACGCGCAAGGTTTAGGTCCTTGTGCCCTTCGGGGCCTGGGGGTTCGACTCCCCCCTCCCGCACCACGCTTCCCGGCGTGGTTCGTTGGGGCGCTGTGTCAGGCCACCTCATGGTGGGGTGGCCATCGGATTTTGAGAGAATCTTGTAAAGGGGCGATCGTATGAGCGCTGAGAGAACGGCGGCGACGGAACTGGCACCCGTAGAACCACGGGACGAAGGCGAACCGTGCATCAACGCGCCGGCGGTTTTCGGCGCCGGCGTCGGCTCCGCCACATTCTTGCCGACGCCGACGGTGGGCGAGCGGCCCCTGCGCTTTTCCGCCGAGGGGTTGCCCGACGACCTGGCCATCCACGAGCACACGGGCGTTATCGCTGGCCGGGCCGACCGCGCCGGAGAAACGACCATCCGGGTCACGGCGACCAACGCCCATGGCATGGACGAGAAAGCCATTCAACTGGTGGTCGGCGGACGGCTGGCCCTTGCGCCCCCGCTTGGTTGGAACAGTTGGAACTGCTGGGGGGCGTCGGTCGATGCGGCCAAGGTGAGGGCGGCAGCCGAGGCGATGGTCTCAACCGGTCTGGCCGCCCATGGCTACAACTATGTTAACATCGACGACGGCTGGCAGGGGGAGCGCGGCGGCCCGCTGGGTGCCCTCCAGCCGAACGAAAAATTTCCCGACATGAAAGGCTTGTGCGACCACGTCCATTCGCTGGGCCTGCGCATCGGCATCTATTCTACTCCCTGGGTCAAGTCCTACGCGGGCTACAACGGAGGCTCGACGGGCAAGTGCATCAAACAACGCCAGCCGGACGCCATGGAACGCGGCTGGTGCCTCGGTGAAACGTCCTACCACACAGAAGACGCGCGGCAGTGGGCCGAGTGGGGTATTGATTACCTCAAATATGACTGGGGCCCGTGGGAAGTCGAGGACGTCCGGGCCATGGCCGACGCGCTCGAGGCCTGCGGGCGTGACATCGTTTACAGCCTTTCCAACTGCGCCCCCTTCCCCCAGGCCGGCGAATGGGCCCGCCTGGCCAACTGCTGGCGGACCACCGGCGACATTTGCGACGAATGGGAGAACATGAGCAGCATCGGCTTCACCCAGGACCGCTGGACGCCCTATGGCGGGCCCGGCCATTGGAACGACCCCGATATGCTGGTCGTCGGCTGGCTTGGCTGGGGCGAGGTCCGCGAAAACCGCCTCACCAGCGACGAGCAGATCACGCACATCACGCTCTGGGCCCTATTGGCCGCCCCCATGCTGATCGGCTGCGACATGACCGGCCTCGACGATTTTACGCTGCGTCTCCTCTGCAACGATGAGATGCTTCAAGTGAACCAGGACCCGCTCGGCCGGCAAGGATGGTGCCTGCGGGAGGTTAGGCGCGCCGACCCGTCGGGACGGCCGATGCATCATGCGCACGTCTATGTCCGGCCGCTTCACGACGGAGCCCTTGCGGTGGGCTTCTTCAATCGCGGACCGGAGGCGGCGACCGTCGAGGTCACCTGAGCGGAACTGGAGATCGAAGGCGCGAGGAACGTCCGCGACATCTGGGCGCGGAAAGACGTTGGGCGCGCCGAGGACAGGTTGGCCGTCGACGTCCCCCCGCACGGCGCCCAGTTCGTGCGAATCAGCGGATGACGGCGCGGCCTTGCGGGGGCCGGATTACACCGCAGAAGTCTTAGACCGCACTACAGCCAAAGAGGCCAAAGCAACCACGAAACGGCGGACACGGCGGCCATGATGACGGCGGCGACCGCCAGGCTGACCAAGGCGCGGGTGATGTGCGCGCCGCCGGGTCCGCCTGACCTGGCCGCCAAGGCCGGCCTCAGGTGCAACGTTGCGGGAATGAAGAACACGCACACCCCTGCCAAGGCCCACAGAAACGCGTCCGTCTCCCCGCTCTGGACGACGTAGCCGGCCGCGACGGTCAAAAGTCCGCCGACAAGCCCAAGCACCAGCGTCAGCACGCCCGCAAGCCGCCAGTCCTGCGTCGCTCCGGCCGCGACCCAGGCCGCCCAGAACAAGGGTATGCTCGCAAGCGCCGTCCAGCCGAACGGGCGGAACGTGTATGGGTTCATCAGGAGAATGGTCAGGACGGCTGCGATTCCCACAGGAAGCGCCAACTTGGCGGGGGGCTTGGTGACGGTTCGGGCCAGCCACGCGCCGAGGACCACGATCAGTCCCAGAAAAGCGCCGCCGCCGAGTCCAATCAGGATCAGTTCCTCCCGCCCGCCCCAACGCGCCTCAGCGAGAAAGGCCACGATGCCCCCCAGCGTTCCGAGGCCCCCGGAGATGATGACCGCCAGCGCGCCGGTGATGAGGTGTTTCCACCATCGGTCCTGCGGCCTCGCGGGCTGTTGAGAGACGGCCGTCGCTTCCGGTCCACCGGCGTCACCGCTCATCGTCGCGCTCCTCCTCTGCACACATTCCAGTCCCCACAGATTTGACGCGGAGTCGGCGACGGAGTTCACGGAAAATCGGGGAGACTTGCGTCACATGCGCAACTGGCCGTTGCCCGTGACGACCCACTTGTAGGTCGTCAGGTCTCTGCAGCCCATCGGCCCGCGGGCGTGGAGTTTGTCGGTCGAGATGCCGACCTCGGCCCCCAGGCCGTACTCGCCGCCGTCGCTGAAGCGCGTCGTCGTGTTGACCATCACGCTTGAGGAATCGACGTCGCGAACGAACTGCCGGATGTGGCGAATGTCTTCCGAGACGATGGCGTCGGTGTGGGCCGAGCCGTAGACGGCAATGTGGTCAATCGCCTGCCCGATGTCGTCCACCGCGCGAATGGCGAGAATCAGGTCAAGATACTCGGCGGACCAGTCCTCCCCGGTGGCCGGTTTCGCGTCGGGGATGATTTGGCGCGTCCGCTCGCAGCCGCGCAGTTCCACACCGGCCTCCGAGAGGCGCTTGCAGATGCGCGGGAGGAAGCGCGCCGCTATTGTTTTGTGGACCAGCATCGTTTCCATGGCATTGCAGACGCCGGGACGCTGGACCTTGGCGTTGAAACAGATTTCGGCAGCCATGTCGAGGTCCGCGAGATCGTCCACATAGACGTGGCACACGCCCTTGTAATGTTTGATGACGGGGATGGTGGATTGTTCGGTCACGGTGCGAATCAGCCCTTCGCCCCCGCGCGGGATAACAAGGTCAATCGTGTCGGAGCGGCGCAGCAGTTCCGAGAGCAGGTCGCGGTCGGGACGGTCCACCAGCTGGACGGCGTCGGCGGGGAGGTCGGCGCCCTGGATGCCGCCGGCCAAGGCGCGGTGGATGGCCAGATTGGTCCGAAGCGCCTCCTTTCCGCCGCGAAGAATCGTCGCGTTGCCGCTTTTCAGGCACAGGGCGGCGACGTCGCTCGTCACGTTCGGCCGCGACTCGTAAATGACGAGCACGACGCCGATGGGAACCCTCACGCGCTGAATCAACAGGCCGTTGGGACGGACATAGCCTTCGATGATTTCGCCGACGGGGTCGCGCAGTTCGGCGATTTCCTCGACGCTGCGGGCCATCTTCTCGATGCGGTCGCTTGAGAGGGTCAGGCGGTCGATCATGGCGGACGAGAGGCCCGCTTTCTTGCCGGCGGCGACGTCGGCGGCGTTCGCCTTCAGAATCGCTTTCGCCTCGGCGCGCATCGCGTTTGCCATGGCCCGGAGCGCATCGTCTTTAGTCCGGGTTCCCGTGGCCGCCAGTTGCCGCGCTGCCGCGCGAGCGAGGTGGCCGATGTCCCGAGCGCGCGCGGCCCAATCGGTTTCCGGCATGCCTCTCTCCTTCGGCTAGGATCCCGCGGGTTCTTCGCGTCGCCTCTTCAGGTTGAAGTTGAGGGTCGGCACGGGTTCGTCGATTTCGACACCGGGGGGCAGACCGAGCACTGCCGGGACGCGTGGAATCCAGGTGCCTCCCTCGGCGGGCCGATCCTCCGGCGTCAGAACGAGTGCCACCCTCACATCGCGGGCGGTCAGCAGGTCGACCAGTCGGCGCGGCCCGCTAACCTTCAAGTCGATCCAACGGTCGGCGTCTTCCTGGAAGACGACTTGGTAGGTGTTTAGCATTTCAGGAGGGCCGGCGATCTGGATGGGAATGCGCTCCAGGGTCTTCTCGGTGACGGCGGACTCGAGCGTGACGGTGACGTTTACGGTCTTTGGCTCGAATGTGGCCTCGATTCCGTCGGCGCCGCCGAGACGAGGCTCCAGATCCACCGGCCTGTCCTTGATTTGCCGGTCCTTGGGAATCGTCTCGATCGCCAGGAGGGCGACAGCGAAGTGTTTCGCCTCGGCCAGGTTCGCCAGCGCCGATTCCCGGACAACGGCGATGACCTCTGGGGGATCGACGGCGGGTTTTCCTTCCACCGTTGCTCCTGTGACGACAACCTTCACAGGCACCGGTTTTCGGACTTTTCGGTCGAGGTCCACGACGATTTCGCCGTCCTTGACGCGGTCGTCGTCGTCCGTAATCTTGACGATGTCAACACGGTATGCGTGCCAGTGGTGGAATCCATCCTCGGCCCGGAGGACGACGCGGCCGGTTTTCAATTCCGGGCCACTCAGGGCGATCCGGCACTCGAGGTCTTTCTTCGAGGCCCGCAGTTTGTCGATTTCGCCCTTGGGCCCTTTAACTTCGACGGTGAGGGATTTCGGGAACGAGTCGCGGACGTCGTAGTCGTCCGGGGCCTCCACCTTGACGGCGACCGTCAATTGTTCCTCGCGATGTTGTTCGAGGTCGGCCCAGACCCAAATCGTGGCGGTCAGGACGACGACGGCCAGCAGGGTTCGGATGCGTTCGCTCATGCCGATTCGGTGTCTGTCTGTTTCGACGATTCCTTTTCGTCGGGCGTCGGCTCAGGCGTTTCGAGGGAATGTTCGGTCAGCGTTGCCTCCGCCCCGCGTAGAAGTTCGACCAGACGTTCTCGCAGGCGTTCGGGCGTGATTCCCTGCTCGAGCCGGCTGCCTTCGGCGAGGGAGATTTGGCCGGTTTCCTCGCTGACCACGATGACCACGGCATCGGTCTCCTCCGCGAGGCCGACCGCCGCCCGGTGTCGGGTTCCCAGATGCGGGTCGAGGATGGGGTGGCGCGACAGGGGGAATTCGCACCCTGCGGCCGCAATCCGTCCGCCTCGGATAATCACGCCCATATCGTGCAGCGGCGAGCCGGGCCAGAAGATCGTCGTCAGCAGGTCGCTCGTGAGTTGCGCATCGAGCCGGACGCCGCTTTCAATTAACCCTCCGAGCCGCGTGTCGCGCTCGATGGCGATGATGGCGCCGACCTTGTTGCGGCTGAGGGTGTCGGTAGCCCGGACGATGCGATCCATAAACGCTGACGCGCCCTCTTTCAGGAAAAGCCGCAAAAGCGGATTCTGTCCCAGCCGCATCAGGCTCCGCCTCAGTTCCGGCTGAAAGACGATTAACGCGAGGACCGCCAGAGCGAGCAGCAGTTTTCCGTAGAGGAATTGCAGGCGTTCCATGTGCAGGCTTTCGGACACCAGCCACACGCCTACGAAGATGATGAGCAGAAGAAAGACGAATCCCCGGACGAGCCGGGCCCCGCGCGTGCCGCGCAAACTCCGGTAAACCAGGTAAATGATGCCGCCAATCAGGGCAAGTTCGAGCCCATCCTTCCAGCCGAAGTTCCGAACAAGGCGCGCGAGATAATTGATGATGTCGCTCATGGTCCGTTCCCGGCGACCTGGGTGATGGCGGCCGCGACGGCGACGGCCTGCCGGACGGCGGCCACGTCGTGAACCCGCAAAATCTGTGCTCCGGCGGCCACCGCCAGGGCGCACGCCGCCGCCGTCCCATAGACCCGTTCGGCCGGCGTTTCGACACCGGTCAACTCGGCGATGAATCGCTTGCGGCTGGGGCCGACGAGAATCGGGCGGCCGAGCGCCCGAAGTTCGCCGAGCCGCGCGAAAATCTCCAGATTGTGCGCCAGCGTCTTACCGAAACCGATGCCCGGGTCCACGATGATGCGCTCTTCCGGGACGCCGGCCTTCTCAGCAACGGCCATCCCCTGCCTGAGGTATCGGCAAATATCGACCATCACATCATCATATTGCGGGTTTTCCTGCATGGTCTTCGGCGTGCCAAGGATATGCATGATGACGACGCCGGCGCCGGTGTCGGCGACGGCTGCGGCCATTCCGGCGTCGCCCTGGAGGCCGGTGATGTCGTTGATAAGGCAGGCGCCGGCGCAGGCGGCCTCCCGCGCCACGCGCGCGTGGCGCGTGTCGATGCTAATGGGCACCTCGACGGTTTCGGCCAGGGTCTCAATGACGGGCAGGACCCGGCGCATTTCTTCTTCTTCGTCAACGGGGTCGCTGCAGGGCCGGGTGGATTCGCCGCCGACGTCGAGGATGTCGGCCCCCTCCTGGACCAGACGTCGGGCCTGGGCGACGGCCCGGTCGGCTTCCAGGAACAGTCCGCCGTCGCTAAAGGAATCCGGCGTGACGTTGAGCACACCCATCAGAAGAGGTTTCGGGCCGACTTCGAGCCGATACGGGCCCATCTGGAGTTGAAAAGAGCGCCGCGCATTGCCTTCGGCTGGGTTCCCGCCTGCGGCCTCAAGGAGCCGCGCATTCCCCTTCGGATGCGCCACGTGGTCATTCCTCGGGTTTCGAAGTGGCCGGCGCCGACGAGTCACTGGCCGCCGGCTTTTCAAGGGTGATTCCCTCGATCTCCTTTTTAACCTCATTGGCGGTCAAAACTTCGCGCTTCAGCAGGGCGTCGGCAACTCGCTGGAGCGCTTTGCGGTTCCGCTCGAGGAGACCTTTGGCCTCGTCGTAATTGCGCTGGAGAATGTCCTGAACCTCTTCATCGATGTCGTGTGCAGTGGCGTCGCTGTGTTCCTTGGGCCCGTAAATATCGCCTCCCCAGGGGGCGGTTTCCTCATGCGGCGTGTAACGAACGGGTCCGATGCGGTCGCTCATGCCCCAGTCCATGACCATGCGGCGGGCGATCAAGGTCGCCTGGCGAATGTCGTCGGCCGCGCCGGAGGTGATGTCCCCGCAGAACAGTTCCTCCGCGATGCGCCCGGAGAAGGACACCTTGATCTGCCCGAGACACTGCTGGCGCTTCACCGTGTACCGGTCCTTTTCGGGCAGGAACATCGTCGCGCCGAGCATCATGCCGCGCGGAATGATGCTGACCTTGTGAAGCGGTTCCACGTCGGGCTCAAGGAGCAGGCTCATGAGGGCGTGCCCGGCCTCGTGACAGGCGCTGAGGCGCCGGTCCTCTTCGTCCATGGTGCGGCTGCGTTTGGTGCGGCCCCATCGGACCTTGTCGCGGGCCTCCTCGAGGTCCTCCTGTTCGACAGCTTGCTTCTCAAGCATGGTGGCGCGGATGGCGGCTTCGTTGATGATGGCGGCCAGGTCGGCGCCGCTGAAGCCCGGTGTCCCGCGCGCCAGGATGCTCAGGTCCACCGCGCCGGCCATCTTGACGTTTTTGGCGTGAACTTTGAGGATTTCCTCGCGGTCTCTGAGGTCGGGCAGGTTGATGATAATCTCGCGGTCGAACCGGCCGGGGCGCCGCAACGCCGGGTCCAGCACGTCCGGCCGGTTGGTGGCGCCGATGACGATGACCTGCTCGTTCGTGTCGAAGCCGTCCATTTCGACCAGAATGGCGTTGAGGGTCTGCTCGCGCTCGTCGTGGCCGCCGGCGTAGCCCATGCCGCGCTTTCGGCCCACGGCATCGACCTCGTCGAGAAAGATGATGCAGGGGCTCGTTTCCTTGGCCTGGCGGAAGAGGTCGCGAACGCGGCTGGCGCCGACGCCGACGAACATCTCGACGAAATCGGAGCCGCTGATGGAGAAGAACGGCACGTCGGCTTCGCCGGCAATCGCCTTGGCCAGCAGGGTTTTGCCGGTTCCCGGCGGTCCGAACAGCATCACGCCGCGCGGAATGTGACCCCCCAGCGCCTGGAACTTCTGCGGATGCTTCAGGAACTCGATGATTTCCTTGACCTCTTCCTTGGCTTCCTCGATGCCCGCCACATCGTCGAAGGTGACCTTGACGTGTTCCTTGCGTGCGAGGCGTGCGCGGCTGCGTCCGAAACTCAGGATGCCGCCGGGACCCGCCGCCGAACGCATCTGGCGCGACACGAAAAACCAGATCATCAGCAGAATAAACAACCACGGCACCATCCACACCAGCGTCTGCCAGATGAACGGATCCTCAGGAGCGAAACTCTGGTTGTCCTCGTTTCGAAAGACCCGGCGCAGGGCAGGGTCCTCCTCGAAGCGCGCAATATAGCCGTCCACTTCTTCGGATTGCAGGTGCACCGTGAACTGGCCTTCCGGGAACTGGTTCTCATACTCCCCTGGTCTGATGCGGCCGTGGATGACGTTTCCGCGAATCCAGATGTGCTCGATGGCCTGGGGGGTTTCGAGTAATTCATACAGGCGCGCGCGGGGGATTTCCGCCGGTTCATAAAACCGCTGCGTCAGGACATAGACGGCCAGAATAATCAGACCGAAAATGATCGCCCATCCCAGCAGGCTGCGCATCCTCGGCCGGGGTGGGGGCGTCTCGCGATCATCCCGATCGTCCGATGGTAATTTCGGTCCGCGCATCTCGATGCTCTCTTGCCGGCGGCTACCAATCCTCTTCCATCGCTTCCACAATCCGCTCGGCCAGCCGGCGTAGGCCCTCGGTGGTCGCCGAGTCCAGGGTTTCGCCGACCGCCACTGTGTATGTCGCCGACGCCCGGATGGCGTCGCGCCGGGCCAGGATCTCGCCGGTCCGCAAATCCTTCCACTCGAACCAGCACGAGACGGTCACCTGGACGTCCGTGGGGGCGTCCGAATCGATATCTTCCACCAGGACCGGCGCCGCCAGGTCGGTAATCTCACCACGAAGTTCCGTGTCCGCGCGCGTGCGGTCGTGCACCACCTTGTAAGGCGTCCTCATCTCAAGCATCTTCACGAGTTCCCGGGACAACTCGAACTCCAATTCGCGGCGAAACTCCCTGGAGGCGAAGATGGGAACCGCCACCGTTCGCACATCCGTCCGGTGGAGCGACTTCGTGCTGTAGCCGCATCCCCCCGCCGTCCAGGCCGCCAACGCAAAACACGCCAGCCAGGCTCTCGCAGTGTTCACTGGTTCGGCTCCTTTTTCAGGCTCATCTGTTCCAAGAGGTTTGCGGCGTTTTTGCTCCACGGCGAATCGGCGAACCGCTGCTGAACCCGTTCGGCGTAGTAGGCGGCCGCCAAAGGTCGACCGGCGCGGTGGTAATACGCTGCGATTTCATACAGCGATTCGGCCTGCCTTTCCTGCAACTGCCCCAGCAGTTCCGCGACACCCTCCCCTTGCGCCTTTTCCGGATACTTCTGTTGGAACTGCCGCAGGCGATCGTACGCCAGCGCCAGGCTCGTTGTATCATACCGCACGCCGTGGCATTTTTCGATAGTAGATTTTGCCCGTCTCAACTCGGCATGGACGATCCGGCGCCCGTTGGGATGTTCCCGGCAATACCGATCATAATAGTCCTCGGCTTCCTGCCAGGCCTGTTTGTCCCAATAGTAGTCGGCAATGCGGACCAAACAAGCCTCGGCCAAGTCGCCCGTTGGCTGATGCTCATAGACGCGGCGGAGGATCTCGAGGGCCTCGGTTTCGCCCGACAGCATCGGAACCCCCAACACCCGCCGCCTCGCCGGCCCGAGGTATCGTTCCGCAATCTCGATTTCCCGCTCGAGCGCCTCGCAGTAGTGCGGGCTGCCGGCGTATTGGGCAATCAACTCCTCGTATTGCTCGAACGCCTTGTAATACTCTTTCCGGGTGAACAGCGATTCGGACCGCAGCCACATAGCCTCGGCTCGGTAAGCCGACCCGGGATACCTTTTAATCAGACTCTTGAATGACCGCTCGGCCTTGCGGTGACGACCGGACAAATAGGCTTCCTTCCCCTCCCCGAACAGGGTGCGGTCGGCGTTCGAGTCCTCCTGTCGCCACCACCGCTTCCACCAGGGACGTTTGGGAGAGGCCTTTGCGGCCGGGCCCGGGACCTCGGGAGCAGGTTGCTCACGCTCGGCCGTTCGAGTCCCGTGCGGCAGCACGGGGATATCCTCCCCACCGTCTGGCGTTTGGCGCGGCCCAGACCCCGGCGTCGGCTCAATGGGCGGGGGGGCGCTTTCCGGCCTCTCGGGCGCGGCGGAGGGCTGCGGCTCGGTTTCCTCAACCCATTGCCACCGCCCGTCTCGCCACACCCATACCGCCCAAGCGGGAGCCGCCGTCAGCCCCAGGATAACAAACACCGCCAGCCACACAGCGAGGCTTCGCACAGCGATTCTCCTTGACCCACAGGCTGCAAGGGGGACCCGGGGATTCCGCTCCGTCGGGCATCCCCTTATTAAACGTATTTGACGGCCGAAAGTTCCCTTCCAGCCAACCCCAGGAGGCGGTCGGACAAAACAGCCCGGATCTGGCTGGCGGTGGCGTCGCTGAGGCGGACGCGCTTGATTTCGTCCCAATCGGCTGTGGCCAGAAAGGCGACCGCCTCCGCCGCCCGCGCGCTCAGCCGACGGGCCCCCCGTTGCGGCTGGCATCGGCCGCACACCACCCCGCCTTGGACGGCGCTGAAATCCACCGGCGAACCGGCCTCCAGCGGTCGGCCACACGCCGCGCACCGCCCCATCCGGGGCCCGTAACCGAGCAGCGCCAAGAGCCGCCACGCGAAAGCAAACGAGACGGCCCGGCACGCTTCCGGCTCAACTCCCGCCAGCAACCGCAGCGCCGCGACCGACAGGTCGAAAACCGCCGGCTGCCGCTCTACCTCCGGAACCAGGGCCAGAATCAGTTCCGTCACCAGCGAGGCGCCGAAGAACGCCCGAAGCCGGCGCCGCAGCCCGTCGAATCGCTCGGTCTCGTACAGTTCCATCAGGACCGCCAGGCGATTCGGGTCGCGGAGGCTGAAGACGGCCTCGCCGAGCGTCCACCGGTCCAGCGGTCCGCCGAACGGATTCCGTCCGCGTTTGGACCCCTTGGCCAAGCAGCGCACGCGGCCGACGTCGCGTGCAAGCAGTTGAACCACCTGGCTGGTCTCACTCCAATCCCGGCAGCGCAGCGTCAAGACCGGTGACTTGTGGACCGTCGCCAATGCCTCCTCGCGGGCCGCGTAGCCTGTTCGCTACGCATAAAGTTTACGACTCTTGAACCTGCGTCGCGTCCGGCGTCAACTCCAGCCGCAATCGGGTGATTCGCATCGCCTCGGCCTCCAGGACGGTGATGCGGAGCCCGTCGCGCTCGAGGACCTCGCCCGCCTTCGGGATGCGACCGAGGCGACTCAGCACGAAGCCCCCGATGGTTTCATAATCTTCATCTTCGGGCAGATGGAGCGACAAGTCATCGTTCAGTTCGTCGATGTGGACGCGGGCTTCGACCTCGAACATCCGGTCGGCGATGCGGCGGATGGGCTGGGGCGGCACCTGCTCGTACTCGTCCACAATTTCCCCGAAGATTTCCTCGACAATGTCTTCGACGGTCACCAAGCCGGCTGTCCCGCCATACTCGTCCAGGACAATCGCCATATGGACCTTGGCGCGCCGAAACCCGCTCAAGAGTTCGTCCAGGCGTTTCGTCTCGGGTACGAACAGCGGCGGCCGCATCAGATTCCGAGCGTGCTGCGGCTCGTCCCGGCCGCCCCCCGTCCCCTGCAACAACAGGTCCTTCGCATACAGGACGCCGACGATCGAGTCGATGCCGTTCTCGGTGACGGGGAGGCGGCTGTGGCCGGACTCGGCGACCCGTTGCCTGGCCTCGTCCGCCAGGGCGTCGGCCTCGATGCTCACAATATCCGTCCGAGGGGTCATGATTTCCGTCACGTCCGCCTTCTTGAATTCGATGACCCCTTCGATCATTTCCCTTTGATCCTCTTCGATGGTGCCCTCGCGTTCCCCTTCGCTGACGACGCTGCGGATCTCTTCCTCGATGTCCGGCCGGGCCTGAACATCCGGCGTCACGCCCACCAGCCGACGGACCAAACCGTCAAGCATCCCAAGCAGCCGCTGAACAGGCAGGAACACGGCCCGGAAAAAAAGAAGCACGGGCAGGATGACAGCCAGGACGCTTTCAGCGGCGTATCGGGCCCACGCCATGGGGATGATGCCCGCCACCGTTACGCCCACGACGGCCGCCAAGCCGCCGCCGATGAGCCACCCCGCCGCTCCGCCGCCGAACTGGCCCACGGCCCACGCCTCGGCCAAGGCCGCCCAGGCGACCAGGCAAAGGATGTGGAGCAGCACTGTTGTCCGCAGGAGTTCGTCGTAGTGTTCGAGAAGACGGCCTAAACGGCGGAGTCGGCCGCGGCGAGCCAGCACGTGTTCCAGTCGGGAACGCGAAAAGCACCGAAGGGCGCCGCCCGCCAGCGCAAAAAACATGGCGAGGCCGACGGCGCCGACGCCCAACCAGAGCCACACATGGGACAAGAACGGGTTCCTCCTACTGAACGGTCGGCCGACTGGCGTACACGTTGGCGAAGCCGAACTGTCCCAGGAGTTCATCTTCCCGCTTGTGCATCCGCTTCGCCTCTTCCGGCGTCCGGTCGTCGTAACCGATCAGATGGAGTAGGCCGTGTACGAGGTAGAGCAACAGTTCCGCCCGCGGGTCGATGTTCCTGGCCTTGGCCTGTTGGAAGGCCAGTTCGGCCGACGCGATGATTTCGCCGTTGATTCCGCCGTTGGTACTTCCTCCCTCAGGCCAATCTACATCTTCGAGCGGGAAACAGATGACGTCGGTGTACGTATCCCGGCCGAGGTATTCGCGGTTCAAATCGCGGATGTGGCGGTCGTCGGTCAAGACAACGCTGAGGCTTTTGGCCGTCCGCCCTTCCTCCTTCATCACCTGCCGAAAGACTTGCAGGACCAGTTTCCTCTCCAGATGAATGTGATCCTGCAGGTTGGTGATCTCGATTTTAGCCATTTTGCCTTGCTACCCCGTGCCTTCGGCGCCAATCAAGACCTCGCGCGGGTCCCGTCCGATTCCGTTCACCCTCCGTCGGCGGCATCGTGCCCGCCCGGCTTTTCCGGAGCCGACCTGGTCTCGTCCGTGCCCGATCGTTCAGGCTCTTCGGCCTCCCCGCTTTTCGCCTCGGGGCGTTCCCCGGCGGCCTCATCCTCCGGACGGTCCGATGGATAGGGCACGCGACCATGATAAACGGAAAGGAGCGTTTTCGTCAAGGCCTCCTCGATTCTTTGCAAGTCACTCAACGTCAGCCCGCTCTCGTCCAGTTGGCCGTCCAGCAGCCGCTTCATCACCATTTCGTGGACCGTGGCCTTAAGGCGCGAGGCGTTGGGTTCCTTCAGGCTTCGGGTGGCCCCCTCGACGGCGTCGGCCAGCATGACGACCGCGGTTTCCGGCGACCGCGGTTTCGGGCCGGGATAGCGGAAGTCATCTTCCGACGGCGCTTCGCCGCCGCCTGCCGTCTGCGTCCGTTCCGCCTCCCGGAAAAAGTATTCCACCAGCGCCGTGCCGTGATGTTCGGCGATGAAGTTCTTGATGAGAGGCGGGAGGCCCAGCCGGTCGGCCATCTCCAGGCCGTCCTTGACGTGACTCGTGATGACCAGGCGGCTCATGGCGGGCTTCAGCCCCGAGTGCGTCTGTCCCTCTTCCTGCCAGTTCTCGACAAAGTAGCGGGGCTTGTTGACCTTGCCGATGTCGTGGAAGTAGGCGCCGACGCGCGCCAGCAGGCCGCCTGCGCCAATGGCTTTGGCGGCGGCTTCGGCCAGCGTCCCGATTAACAGGCTGTGCTGATACGTGCCGGGCGCCTCGATAGCGAGGCGCTTCAGGGCCGGCTGGTTGACGTCGCACAGTTCAAGCAGGCTGATGTTCGTGACGATCCCGAACGCCCGTTCAATAAAAGGCAACAGACCGAGCATCAGGAAGCCCGCCGCCAGCCCGCCGCCGAAATACATGAAGGAGGTCGGCCAGAATGCCGCCAGGCTATACTGGTGACGCCAAAGCGCCAGGCCGCCAGTGACCAGAAAAAACGTCAGGCCCGACACGGCGCCGACGTTGATGAGTTTCGACCGATTGTTAATCTCACCCAGGGTGAGCACTGCCGCCCCCGTTCCCGCCAGGGACATCAGCACCCAGTCAAGATCGCTTCGAATGGCAATGGCCACAAGGAGCACCATCGCGCCTGTGAGCGCCAGCGCGAACCGCTGGCTGTAAGCGATGGTAACGATCATGGCGGCGGTGGTCAGGAAAAACACGCAGAACGCCAGCGGCCAGTTCGCCTGGGCCACGGCTTTCGAGGCCCCGAGCACCACGAGGCAGAGGATACCGAGGATCAGACTCCGTGGCGCCGACCGGGCCACGCGGGGCTGGAACCGCCAGGTGTAACCGGCCTGGAGGAGGATCACCAGACCGACAACACCTGCCGCGCCCATCCAGGCCAGCGCCTTCCTCCACCACCCCAACTCGGCCTGATACACCTCGGCCTCCTGCTTCAGCAGCCGCAGATGCTCGTCGGTAATCTCCGTGCCGGCTTTGAGGAGGGTGGCATTTCCCCGCCAAGGAATCCGGATAGGCAGGATCTGTCCCCTGGCATCCTGGCGGCGTCCCTCGGTCGGCGCCTCCTGATAAACCAACGTGGGGCCGATGATGGAGGCCATCGTTCCGGCCAGATGCCGCCCCGACCCGCGGCCGAACACCTGGTCCAGGGGCCGCTCAACCAGCGGGGCGATCCGGTCCCGGATCAGGCCGGTCTGGACCTGGGTCAGGACGCTTTGCAAACGGAGTTCCTTCCCCCCCTCCGGCAGGGAAACCAGGATCGTCACCTCATGGTCCTGGAGGGGCTTCAATTCGTCCGGCAAGAGTCCGACCGGCAGTTTCGCATACGCGTCCCGCGTCTTCTTGCCGCGCTCGTTTTCCCGCTGGCGGTCGGGCTCGCCGAGGATAGCCAGATTATCCGGTTTTGCCAGGGCCTCCATCGCCTGCTGCACGGCTTCCTGAACCGCCGGCAGGTTCTCCCCGTCCGGGCCGAGCGATTCGGTCAGGGCCTCGAACATCTTGGCATCGATCTTCCAGATCGACTGCCGCGCTTCGTCCAGATCCTCGACCGACGCCGCCTCGCGCACCGCATCCACCAGCGCCAGCAGGTTTTCCCTCAGGGCGGTGATTGGCTGCTCGGTCGGACGGTACACTCCGGGCACGCGGTCGGCGGCCAGTTCTTGCGCCACGCCGGTCGCCTTCTCGTCCACGTATTCGAAATCGACGCGCGCGGTGATGGGATGGGTAATCGTCTCGCCGCGGCGGACGGGCAAGGGCTGGCGCGGTAACTGAACAATCAGCATCGCCGCAACGAAAAAGCCAACCAGGATGGCAAGTTGTTTGAGCGTCTGGGGGGACTTCAGGCGATCGAACCAGGTCGGGCCGTTTTCGGCACGCCCTCGCTTATTCCTGTTCGTGGAATACCTTCGGGAGGCGTTTGAAACCGCCTTGGCGGCGCCTTCTGGGCGTTTCGGTCGGCTGCGTTTGCGGCTCCAGAGGGCCATCGCGCCTCCTAATCCGCACGGGGCTGGGGCGCGCGGCGGCTGCGGTCTTCGCTGCCACGTTCGCCGCGCTCGTAGGCGTTGACAATCTCCTGAACCAGCCGGTGGCGGACGATGTCGCCCCGCGTCATCTCGTGAAGCACCACGCCGTCGATTCCCGCCAGTTTCTCCCCCGCGTCCACCAGGCCGCTCTTGGTTCCCTCGGCCAAGTCCACTTGTGTTATGTCACCCGTGACGACCATTTTCGACCGCATTCCCATCCGCGTCAGGAACATCTTCATCTGGGCGGTCGTCGTATTCTGGGCCTCGTCCAGAATGATGTAGGCATCGTTGAGCGTCCGCCCCCGCATGTACGCCAGCGGGATGATTTCAATCACGTCCGTCTCAACACAGGCGCGAACCTGCTTGAACCCGATCATGTCGTGCAGCGCGTCGAGCAAGGGTCTCAGGTATGGATTGACCTTGGCCTGGAGGTCTCCCGGGAGGAACCCCAGTTTTTCGCCCGCTTCCACCGCCGGCCGGACGAGCACGATCCGCTTGATGCGCTTCCTCTTGAGGGCCTGGACGGCCATCGCCACGGCCAGATACGTCTTGCCCGTGCCGGCCGGCCCGATGCAGAAGACGAGGTCGTTGTGCTCGATGGCCTCGCAGTAGGCGAGTTGGCCGGGAGTCTGGGGGCGGACGGGGCGGCCGGACGTATACACTTCGATCTCGAGGGCCTCCGGTCCCCGGCCGGAGCGGCTCACCGTGTCGAGGATTTGCTGAACTTCCCGCTCCGAGATAGCCTGGCCGTCGCCCGCCATCCGGTCGAGTTCCTCGACGACGGTCTGGGTCCGGCGGACGGCTTCGGGCGGGCCGCTGATGTGCACCGAGCCCCCCCGCGCCGTCAGCCGCACCCCGAACGCCTCCCGGACGAGACGGAGGTGCTTGTCCCGCGGGCCGAACACCAGCCGCCGGTGCTCCACGTCCCGAAGTTGAATGGTCTTCCCCATTCGGTTGTCCGCCACGGCGTGGCCCAAGTCCCATCATTATCCGCTTGGCGCCTGGTGGGTCAATACCACGAGGAGCAGATAGGCGACCGGTGCGGCGGCGAGCAGCGAGTCCAGAATGTCCAGGACGCCGCCGAACCCCGGTATCCGGCCGCTGTCCTTGGCGCCCAGGCCCCGTTTGATCAGGCTTTCGGCCAGGTCACCCAGAATGCCGCTGATGCTGACGGCCCCGCCGAACACCAGCATTTGCCACCACGCGAACGTCCCCCAGCCAACGCCGACCGCCAGCGCCACGCCGATGCCGAACACCAGGCCGCCGATCAACCCTTCAACCGTTTTGTGGGGGCTGAGCGTCGGAACCAACCGGTGCCGGCCGAGCGCACTACCGACCGCATACGCTCCGATGTCTGCGCCTTTGACGACCCCAAGCACCAGCACCAGGTACAGGAGGCCTTCGAGGGGAACGGGTGAAAGAAACCGCACCTTCGCCAGAAACACCCCAAGCAGACCGACCGTCAGCACCACCAGCACCGTCCACCCGACGCCCGCTAGGGCGCGGAACGGATCCCTCGCCTTGCGTTCGATGCGGAACACTTCCGCCAGGAACGTGGCAAAGATGAGGCCGACAATCAGCAAAAGATATACTTCCAGCCCGCGGTCGTGCAGCCAGGGACGAATCCGCGGCTCAAACTGTGTCTCGCTGAACACCGCCGCTACCATCAGCGCGACGAACACCAGACCGATGGCCGGCCGGCAAGGTCGGCTCGCGCGGCGAAGCATCCGAAAAAACTCCCAACATCCAACGAGCAGTGCCGCGAACATCAGCGCCCAGAAGCCGGGCGCCACCTTCACACCGGTCCACCGGGCCAGGGCCACGTCGCCGAACAAGATGGCGCCCACCCCGACGATCAGCCCTGCGCCCACCGTAATGCGCGTCGCGCCTGTTTTCATCCACCCGCGCTTTCCGATTTCAGGCCGCCGAAGCGGCGTTCGCGCGCGGCGAAACCGCGAATGGCCGCGTGAAGGCACGACTCGTCGAAATCCGGCCAGAGCGTCTCGGTCACCCACAACTCCGCATACGAAATTTGCCAGAGCAGAAAGTTGCTGATGCGCATCTCGCCCGCCGTCCGAATCAAGAGGTCGGGGTCCGGCATCCCCGCCGTGTAAAGCGATTCGGCAAACGTTTCCTCGGAAATGGTATCCGGGTCGAGTTCGCCCCGGCAGGCCCGCTTCGCCAGACGCCGCGCCGCCTCCGCGATCTCCTGCCTCCCGCCGTAATCGACCGCCAGGCACAGGACCAGACCGGAGTTGCCCGCCGACGCCTTCACCGTCCGGTCCACTTCGATGAGCGTCTCGGGGGGAATACCTTCCCTGCGTCCGATGGTCACAAAACGGATGTTATTGCGAAGAATGGTCGGCCGCTCCTGGATGAGGTGCAACCGATACAACTCCATTAGGAAAGAGATTTCGTCGGCCGGTCGCTTCCAGTTCTCGCTCGAAAAGGCGAACAGGGTCAGTTGTTCGAGCCCCAGCCTTGCGGCCTCTTCGGTGACGCGTCGAACAGCGGCGGCGCCGCGGCGGTGGCCTTCGATGCGAGCCAGCCGCCGCCGCCGGGCCCATCGCCCGTTGCCGTCCATCACGATGGCCACGTGCTTCGGCCAGGCCGCTCGGGGCACGTCCACCAACGCGCCCGAAATGTAGGGGTCCTCGGCCATTGGTTTCCTACGCTCGGAAGATCGTCTGGTCGCGGTCCGGGCCGACGCTGATCATCTGCGCCGGTGCCCCGACGAGTTCCTCGACGCGCTCGACGTACACGCGGGCCGCCGGAGGCAGGTCCTCAAATCTCCTTGCGCCGGAGATATCTTCCGACCACGGCTCTAGACGTTCAAGTTCCGGCTCGGCCCCGTTCAGCATCCGCGGGCAGGCCGGAAACACATCGAGCCGCTTGCCTTCGAATCGGTATCCCGTGCAGATCTTCAACTCCGGCAGGCCGCTCAGCACGTCGAGCAGCGTAATGGCGATCCCGTCCACACCGTTCAGCCGCGCCGCGTAACGAATGGCGAACGCATCGAGCCAGCCGCACCGTCGCGGCCGGCCCGTCGTCGTGCCATACTCGTTCCCCTGCTCGCGGATTCGGTCGCCGATTTCGCCGCGCAGTTCCGTCGGGAACGGGCCTTCGCCGACTCGGGTCGTGTAAGCCTTCACGACGCCGAGTATGCGGCCGATGGCCCGCGCCGGGACACCCGTGCCCGGCCAGGCGCCCGCGGCGGCGGCGTTCGAACTCGTGACGTAAGGATACGTCCCGTGGTCAATGTCCAGGAGCGTCCCCTGGGCGCCCTCGAAGAGGATTCGTTTCCCGGCGTCGAGCGCCCTGTGCAGCAGCGTGGTCGTGTCGGCGATCATCGGGCGAATCGCCTCGGCGTAGGCGGCGTACTCGTCCCAGATGGCGTCGGCGTCGAGAGGCTCCTCGCCGAACATGCCCGTGAACATCCGGTTCTTGGCTTCGACGACTTGTCGGACCTTCCTTTCGAGCGCGGCCGGATTCAGGAATATACCAACTCGGATGGCGTGCACCCGGTTGGCCTTCTCGGCATACGCCGGTCCGATGCCGCGAAGCGTCGTCCCGATTTTGCCTTTGCCCTCGAATTTCTCGGAGAGGGCTTCGATTCGCTTGTGCCAGGGCCAAATGGTGTGGGCGCGGCTCGATATACGCAGCCGCCGCCTGAGGTCCGGGGCCTTGCTCTCGTACCGCTCGATCTCTTCAAGCAGCACCTTCGGATCGACCACAACCCCGCCGCCGATGACGCACTCGACGCCCCGGTGAAACACCCCCGAGGGAATCAGGTGCAGTTTGTAGGTCTCGCCGCCGAACGCGACCGTATGGCCGGCGTTGTTGCCACCGTTATACCGGACGACCACGTCGTGCCGGTCCGCCAGGATATCCACGATCTTGCCCTTGGCCTCGTCGCCCCAAGTCAGGCCGACGACACAGGTGTTGCCTTCGTTTCTCACGGTTTGGGTGCCTCCCTTGTTCTTCGGGCAGGCGCAAAGCGCCGGCGCTGCCTCCCATCGGGGGCCGCGCCGTTGGCATAGTCTAGCGGAACCGGGGGTCCCGTGCCAGGGAAAATCGGCGGCTCGGCCGGTTGGGACAGACCGCGCCGGCGGGATTTGCTCAACCGAGCGAACGCCCCTGCCGATAGAAAATCATAGAGGCTGTGGGTCAACCCGGCGAAAGTCGGGGCAGCCTGACTTGGAGGGTCCGGGGCACGGCGAGCCCAGACCCTCCTTTTTCCGCGCCGTTCGAGCCGCACACGGAGGCTCGCGCTTACCCCAGCCCACCGTCAGGGGTTTATCACCGCCTTCAGCACCCCGTCGGCGTAACGCTCCACCAAATCAAACGCTCCGGCCGCGTCCTCTAGGCGGAACCGGTGCGTGACCCAACTGGCCACGTCCAGCATGCCCGAGGCCACAAGGCGTATCGCCTGCCGCTCGGCGAACCGGGACCGCCGGACATATTGCACCCGCAACTCTTTTCTCCGGGCCCGGTGCGGCTCGATTCGGACCTCATCCTCAGCCGGAATGCCGACCAGCGCGACCCGCCCGCCGATGGCCGCCAGTTCATACGCCTGCGTCTGGCCCGCCGCCCGGTTCGTGCATTCGAACACCAAGTCCGCTCCGCGCCCGCCGGTCAATCGGCTGACGGCCTCGACGGGATCCTCGCCGTCCACGTTGACCGTTTCGTCCGCGCCGAGCCGGCGGGCCAGGTCCAGCCGGTAATCGAGTTTGTCCGTGACGATAATCCGCGCGGCCCCGCCGACGCGGGCCAATTCCATGCACCCCAGGCCGATGCAGCCTGCGCCGACGACCGCCACCGTCTCGCCCGGCGCCACCCTGATGAGGTTTGCCGCATGCACGCTGACCTGAAGCGGCTCGAGCATGGCCGCTTCTTCGAAACTCATTTCGTCGGGAATGGGAATGCACCGCTCCTTCTCAAGCACCGCATACTCGCACATGATGCCGTCATGCGGCGGGACGCTCGAGAACCGCACGTGCGGACAGATATTGGGGCGGCCGGTGGTGCAGAATTCGCACTCGCCGCACGAACGCGCCGGCTCCAGCATGACCCGCCGGCGAATCTCCAGCCGGGTCACGCCTTCGCCGAGCCCCGCCACCTCACCGGCCCCTTCGTGACCGACGATCATGGGCGCTTGAAGCACCTGGTCGCCGATGCGGCCGTGGGTGTAGTAATGCACGTCGGACCCGCACAGGCCAACCGCGCGGATGCGGACCAGCGCCTCGCCCGGTCCCGGTTCCGGTTTGGGTCGCTCTTCCACCCGCAAGTCGTGAATCCCGTGGAGCACGAGGGCTTTCATTAACGCTCTCCCGACCCTCCTGCGTGGCCGCTCATCCGTATGTCCCGAACTCGCGTGCCGCCTCGTACATCGCCACGACGTTCTCCGTGGGCGAGTTGTCCTGAAGGGCGTGGGTCGGCGCCAGGCAGTACCCGCCGCCCGGCATCATAACCTCAAGCGTCTCGCGAACATTGGCGACGACATCCTCGACGCTCCCGAACGCCACCGGCCCGGCCGTCGAGATCATCCCGTGAAAGGCAAGCCGCTCACCCCAACGCTCCTTTAGGTAGGCCGGCGCCATGTCCCTGGCCTCCGGCTGAAGCGCGTCCACCGCGCTAATACCCATTTCGATAAAATCGTCGAAGGCCCAACTGCTTGATCCACAGGAATGGATGATGACGGGGATGTCATAATGCTTGCCCAGGTCCACGAACTTTTGTGTCCGCGGTCGAATGTGCTTCCGGAACAGGTCCAGGCCGATCATCGGCCCAATCTGGGTCCCAAGGTCCTCTCCGAGCCATAACACGTCGCATCGTCCTCCCCCTGCTTCCAGCGTGCGCCGGGTGACCTCGAGCATGATCTCCGTTCGGCGGTCGATCAGCCGCAAGCCCGCCGGGTTGTCCGTGATGAGGTCCACCAGCACCTGTTCCATGGTTCGGAGCATGCCGGTGGAGTTGATGATGTCGCCGGTGCTGGCATCGCCCGCGACGATGCCACAATCCTTGTACCGTTTACACGGCTCCGCGGCCCGCGAATAGTCGAAGTCGTCCGGCGAAGGCATCGGCCAGGCCTCAACCTCCTCCAGCGAGGCGTCCCGTAGCGGCCATTCGCAGTAGTCCCAGTATTCGCCCGTCGCGTGCTGGACCCGACGCCGCCGTATGCCCCAAATGTCCACGCTGAGGCCGGGAAGGTCCTCGTGGAGTTTCGGACCGACGTATGGCACCCCCACGCTTCGAAAATCCACGCCCAAGGCCCGACGCAGCCCCTCGTCATCCTCATCCGACAGGCCGAAATGCCGTTTCAAGCGTCGGTCGATGCTTGAGTTGGCGAAATAGTTGACCGGCACCCGGTCGGGCTCTTCGTGCGCCAAGGCGGCCAGGACCCGCTGGCGAGATGTCATGGGTTTGGGCACCGTAACCTCTCTCATGCGGAACGTCCAAGCCGCCGCGTTATTCGGCGCGCGCGGTTCAAAACGCTGCTGCTTCGGTGAACGATTCCGGGTGCGCGGCCGCCCGAAATCCGACAGGCGCTGGAAGTCCAGACAGTATAAGCACCGACCCCCGCGCCCACAAGGCCGAACGGTCCTCGAAAGGAGGGCGCCCTTTTCCTCAAGCGCAGGCCGCCGCAAGGGCGATTTTACTGGCAGAGTCCGCCTTCGGGACGGTGGGGAGTGTCCGCGTTTTGATACAGGTCACGGACCATCTTGCAATCCGGCCGCTCTTGCCCCTGGCCTGGTGCGCGCTGGTGGTGGTCGTTTTGGTCGCAGCGGTGGTGTGGAACCTCCGGTGGAGGCGACTGCCCGTTTCCCGCGGGCGGCTGGTTTGTCTCACGGTCCTGCGCGCAGCGGTCGTCCTGGCGATCATCCTGTTGCTCTTGAGGCCGGAAATCGTCTGGGAAAGCCAAAAGGAGGTGCCCGGCGAGATTGCTTTTCTAATCGACGCCAGCCGGAGCATGACGATTCCCGACACTCTCGATGCAGACAAGAAGCCTGTGACCCGCGCCGCCGCCGTCCGTGCCGCCTTTCTCTCCAGCGCCGAATCCCATGCGAACCTTACCCAGCGTTTCTCGATTCGCTTGTTCGCCTTCGGCGAGCGTTTGCGACCGGTCGCTGATTTCGCCCCCGACCCGCGGGACGCGCGGACCGACCCCGGCGAAGCCCTGAGCGCCCTGGCTTCCCAGGCCGGGCGGCGCCTGGTCGCCATCGTGGTCGTCGGCGACGGTGCCGCCAACCGAAATGCCGCCGGTCCGCCCCAGGCCTCTGCGCGCCTCGCCGAAACGGGGGTCCGCATTCACACGGTCGCGGTGGGGAATCCGGAACCATCCGACCGCGTCCGGGATGTGGCCGTGGGCGACCTTCGGGCGCCCGAGCGTGTCTTCGTAGGCAGCCGTCCCGCGGTTCGCGCTCGCCTTACGGCGCTCGGGATGAAGGGCCGCCCCGTCAACCTCGCGCTCAAGGTGAACGGAGAAGTGGCCGAGCAGCAGACACTGACCCCGACCTCCCATCAGATGATCCGCGAGGTGGTCTTCACGCCGACGCTCGAGGAACCGGGCCTCGCGCGGATCGCCCTCGAGGCCGAGCCCGTCGAAGGGGAACTCACTGAAATAAACAACACAGCCGAAACCGCCATCCGAGTCGAAAAGGGGAGCATCCGGGTTCTCTATCTGGAGGGTCACCTGCAACCCGAAGCGAAATTCATCGCGCGGGCCCTCGGCGGCGGCGATGAAATCAGCCTTGATCGCCGCATCCTTGTCGGACCCGGCGCGTCGGCCGCCACACCGAACGCCGACGATCTTAATGCGTTCGACGTGACCGTTCTAGGCGACTTGCTCGCCGAGGCCCTCCCGTCACCCATTCTGGATCGCCTGGCCGCACGCGTCAAAGAAGGCAACCTTGCGCTCGTCGCGCTGGGCGGCCTGGACGCCTTCGGCGCGGGCGGCTGGGCCGATACGCCGGTGGCGGACCTGCTCCCCGTTGCGATTCGCCCCGAGGACGGCCAGGTGGGCGGCCCGGTCCGTTTTATCCCTACCGCCGCGGGCCGGCGCCATTTTATCCTCCAGCCCGAGGAAGAAGGCGATGACCCGTTCGACGAACTGCCCGCGCTCTCGGGCGCAAGTGGGGTCGGCGGTGTTCACCCGACGGCGCAAGTCCTGGCCGCCTCTGAGGAAGGCCGCCCCCTGCTGGCGGTGCGCGAAGTAGGCCGCGGGCGAACGGCCGTGCTGACCGTGGACACAACGTACACCTGGGTCCTCTCGGCCGACGACCCGAAGGGTCCCGAGCGCCACCGGCACTTCTGGCGCCAATTAATCCTCTGGGCGGCGGGGCGCGACGAGAAGCCCGAAGGCGACCTGGTAATCGTGACCGACCGCGTCCGATACTTTCTGTCCGAATCCGATAACCCCCCCGCCGTCGAAGTGACGGTTTACATGGAAGCGGGCGACGAAAAGGCGGCCGCGCCCACCGCGCGCCT
>Ga0114919_10000159_pt1 | contig 45244 bp, 45 predicted proteins | sample BlataG_FD_88682 | JGI IMG/M metagenome (GOLD analysis project Ga0114919, IMG submission 88682) | Deep subsurface microbial communities from Black Sea to uncover new lineages of life (NeLLi) - Black_00105 metaG | ecosystem: Environmental > Aquatic > Marine > Oceanic > Sediment | place: Atlantic... | reverse complement strand
TTTTTATTGATGTTCCGGTTGTGTCAGGATTTCAATGACTTGATATGTGACTAGTCCCCCTTGCTATTTGAAACCCGACTCGTTGATTGTTGTTCCATGTCCTTTTTCTTTCCAATTCTAAAGGCGTCAACAATCCCAATAATCCAGCAGAAAATTATCAATAACAAAGCGAAACTGAACATAAGGCTGTCAGGAGTGGTGGATGCCTGGGTGGCTGCGTTTGAAATCGTATTCATATCAATTATCCCACCCTCCGACTCTATTTTTTCGAGGATAGTAAAGGCTTTTTGTACGGCTTCTATTACAATTACGGACGAACTCACCAAAACCGTAAGCATTATGAAAACACCCCGTTTGTAGTGTTTTAGAAACACCTGACCCAGACCTGGAAACACCAAACCTGACAAGAGGACTCCCTTTAACGAGTTATTCATTGTGGCCTCATCTAATATCTCTTTCTATCTGACAGAAACACAAGTCAAATAAATTTTAATTTTAACCAATTGTAGAATTACCGAAACGTTTATCATCACCGACATTGAGAACAAAAGAATAGAAGCAAACTCTTCACCAGTTGGGCCATAAAGCCGTAGTCCAGCCTGTCCATGGTATCTGATGCTCGGTGATAATGGGGATTTCGGAAAAACGCCGTATCTGTAATCATGACCGCCTTATATCCCCGATCCCAGAATGATGAATGGTCGCTGAGTCTCACGGAAGGAAGCAGATACCCTCCCAATGGGACCGTCAGCTTAACCACAGGAAGATCCGGGTTTCTGCAAAAAGCCCGGTATAATGTCTCTGTAAAACCTTTAGAGCTTAAATTGCCCACAATGCCGATAAAGTTTCCCTGCTTGGGATAGCCTAAAAACATCAATGGAAACGGATAGCTCTGGCAGCCCGAATCATGGCAAGTGTAGCCGACCATCTCCAGGCAAATCATACCGTCTATCTGTTCTTTTTGTTTCCAGGCCTTCATTGCATACACCCTGCTTCCCATATGCCGTGTACCAAAGGCCGGCGGTTCTTCCAGAGTAAAGGAAACGAATTTCACTGCCAGGTCCAGTTCTTGATTCCCTTTAAGTGCGTTTAAATGCCGCGCAGTCTCCAGTTGGACGGCAATGGCACTGGCATTGTCGTCAGCGCCCACCGTCCCGACCACCGAATCGTAATGTGCTCCCACAAGATACTGTTTTGTTGGGGTGTCACAAAAAGAGATTTCCGCCACCACATTTGCAACCGTATAATTCCGGTAGGGGTAGGATTCGCAATGTACCGGTATGCCTATGCCTTGATAGAATGTCTCGATGTATTCTTGAGTCTTTTTAAGGTTTTCAGGCAACAAGACACTGCGTTCCCCAATGGTCTGCGTTAGCATTCTCAGGTGGTCCTTTAGTCGTTCAGCCGTTTTTTCCATGTCAATCATGAATACATCCTCCCCTATGGCATTTCCGGGGCAACCGGCATAACCCGCCAGGAATAAACCCATTGATACAATAACCCATTACATAAAACAGAAGTTAATTGAAAAACAATCAGATATCAATTATAATTTATTTTTATGGGCACATGCAATTTTTGTAAAAAAAGCGCGAAAACGATTTCAAATGCAATCGGTTTTTGTGCCGACTGTATCAGGGCCCATTTTGATATTGTCTGGCCGCAAATTAAAAACGTTCACCGACACAGCCGAAGAGCCTACGGCCTCCCGGAAGATCCTCCCAGAGCAGATCACGGCATTCTCTGCGGTCTGTGCGTCCATAACTGCCGGATTCCTGAAAATGGAACCGGTTTTTGCGGGCTGCGGCGAGTGAAAAACGGGAGGATCCATGGCGGAAGGCCTCACGAAGGAAATCTGTATTTTTATTTCGATCCCCTTCCCACAAACTGCGTCGGTGATTTTGTCTGCCCCGGCGGCACCGGCTGCGGATATCCAAAATATGCGGTTTCAAAAGGACCCGAGCACGGCTACAGAAATCTGGCCGTATTCTACCATGCCTGTGCATTTAATTGTCTGTACTGCCAAAACTACCATTTTAAGGAACAAACATTTTCTACCAAAAAGATCACCGCAAAAAACCTCGCCGGGGCCGTAGACCAAAAAACCAACTGCATCTGCTATTTTGGCGGGGATCCCACACCTCAGATCCTCCATGCCGTAAAAACTTCCAAAATAGCCCTTAAAAACGCCCATGGCCGTATCCTGCGAATATGCTGGGAAACCAACGGGGCCATGCAGGAGCCTTTTTTGACAATGATGGCGGATCTGTCTTTAAAATCCGGTGGGTGCATCAAGTTCGACCTAAAGGCGTGGGACCCGGGCATTCACCACGCCCTTTGCGGGGTAACCAATACAAAAACCATGGAAAATTTCCGAACCCTGGCCGGATGGATAACAAAAAGACCAAAACCGCCGTTGCTTATCGCCAGCACGCTACTGGTTCCGGGATACGTGGATGAACCCGAGGTGTCCGAAATCGCGGGGTTTATTTCAAGCCTCCATCCGGAAATTCCTTACAGTCTGCTGGCGTTTTATCCGCAATTTTATCTCAACGATCTCCCCACTACGTCCAGGTCTCATGCCCTCCGTTGTCGTGATGCTGCCAAAAAGGCCGGCCTGCGAAATGTCCGTATAGGGAATGTGCATCTTTTAGCAGAAGACTATTAGCCCGAATTTTTTATAAAGAATTTATCTCAACGTACAAGTTATGCCTGACAGAAAGAATAATGATGCGAGTTTCTAAATCAACGTTGCTATGGGTATGCGGTCTGACGCTGGCCATTCTGACTGCCGCTGTAGTCTTTGTGTTCAATCCAATGGGGCTTGGTCCCGAGCCGGAGACCGTACTCTCTCGCGATTTTTTCGCCACATCGGCCCAAGACTTGAGTCAGCTTGAGCTTCTCGTGGACGGTGAGGAGGCATTCGATGAAATTCTTGAGGCAATTGATTGTGCCCGATCTTCGATTTTCGTTCAAATATTCATATGGAAAGACGATACCATAGGACGGCGAATTGTGGCCGGACTCAAAGCTGCGGCCAAGCGCGGTGTAAGAGTGACGGTCAGAAAGGATGTGCTGGGAACGTTCTTTGAATTTGGTGACATGGTAAAGGGTAAGATGAGCCCGGTTTTTACCAAGGCCGGATTGAGGGAATATGAAAACATAGACGTGGATGTAGATGTGTTTGCAGACACAGACCACAGTAAGTACTTTATCGTGGACGAGCGCCTCGCGATCTTCGGTGGAATGAACATCGGCGAGGAATACCATTCCCAATGGCATGACTATATGGTGTTGATCCGGAGCAGGCAATGGACAAAGTCTTTTGCAGATTTAGTTATGAAAAGCTTCCCCTGGCCGGATCCGTCACCTTTCATGGTAGCGGTAAATGATAGAAGGGCCACAGAGATTCGCACCGCACTGATCCAGATGATCGATAACGCCAGTGAAAGCGTCATCATAGAACATGCGTATTTTTCCGACGGCAAAGTGATAGAAGCCGTGAGCCGGGCTGCCCAAAGAGGAATCACCGTAGAGATCATACTGCCCAAGGAGTCCGACACCCACCGTTATGCCAACATGACTACGATTAACCGTCTGCTCGACTCAGGTTCTGAAACCAACCTAAGAATATTTCTTTATCCCCACATGAGTCATGCCAAAGTGGTGCTGACCGATGGAGAAATTGCCGCCGTTGGATCGGCCAACCTAACCCCGCGAAGCATGCTGACCAGCCGGGAAGTGACCCTGTTCGTTCACGGTTCGCGTGACGATCCGTTTTTTAAGAAACTGCGTCAGCGGCTCAATACGGATATTGCTAAAAGCGAACAGATTTTGGCGCCATTCAAACTCAGCTTCACTGACAGAATTAAAGCTGTGGTGGGAAAATATGTCTGGTAATCATAAATGAACGGATAAAAAAAGAAGCCATAGATTCAACAGATCGACAAAAGGTTCGAGTTGAAACAAATGATTCGTTGTGTTATTGGGCGGGTATAAAATTTATGAACATGCTTTGACCGTGTTTTTTTAACCAAATAAAATCAAAAGGAGCCACTTGCATGGAAAAAACCGACGACATTTTAATAGATCAAAAGGGAGTTTCCCAACAATTCTCTGAAGAACAACAGTCCGTCCTGAAAACCATGGACAAATGGATTGAGGCCGTCACCACCACTGATCCGGACACGGTGGCAAAATTGTATGCCAAAGATGCCGTTTTCTGGGGCACTGTATCCCCTTTTCTGCGGACAACTCCCCAAGGAACAAAGGATTATTTTGAACATTTCATGGGGTTGGAACACTTAAATGCAATCTACTACAAACCCATGGTAAGAGTGTATGGCGATATCGCCGTAAACTCTGGTTATTACACATTCTTTCATAAAAAAGATGGTAAAATAATGAGCATACCCGCTCGGTATACGTTTGTTTATCGCAAGGACAGCGATGGTGAGTGGTATATCATCGATCATCATTCTTCAGCCGTACCTCAAAATGAATAGCATCATCATAGCCTAACCGTTTCGGATGGATACAAGCTGAAAAGTCGAACTTATCGCCTGCGGCGGGATTCAAAAGGCCCGGTGGGTTAGCGTATAAAACCTGAAACGAATGCCGCCGCTTCTTCCAATCATAATTAGATCTATTTGTTATTCAATCGGCGTTGCCGAAATGGTGCCGGTATATTTTAACGTAACGTAGAGGCAATGGAAACCCAGGTTTCTTTTGTAAGTATCTCGATTACTTCAAAACCCAAATTTTCTATCTTCTGAATAATGTTATTCTTATTTTCTTCAATAATACCCGAGCAAATAAATATACTGTTTTTGACCAGAACCTTTTTGATATCATCAAGCAGCAATAAAATACTCTTTGAGGTTATATTGGCAGCAACAACATCAAACCGTGCCCCGACCTTTTCTACAAGGTTGCCGGTTATGACATTAAAGGTTGCCGTCGCGATTCTGTTTTGCATCAAATTTTTACGGGCCACATCCACGGCAACTTCATCATTGTCCGTGCCCCATACTTTGCCTGCTCCAAGCTTTGCTGCTGCAACCATAAGGATGCCTGAACCGGTTCCCACATCCAGAAAAGAATCACCCTGTTTCAGATATTTTTCAATCATTGCGATGCACATGCCGGTTGTGGGATGGATTCCGGTGCCAAATGCCATGCCCGGATCGATCTCAAGGATAATTTCATCATGATTCCCGGAATATTCCCTCCATGTGGGTTTTACTACGATATTGTCGGTTATTTTCTCCGGCCGGAAATGGGCTTTCCATTGGTGTGCCCAGTCTGATTCATCAACATCAGAACAAACAATTTTACATATCATCCCGTTTTTCTTTTCGAGCCTTGCCAGGTTTTTTTCAATTATTTCAAGCTGCTTTTCGGGTTGCTCATCATGGAGCAGATAGCCGACAACCGAATAATGGTCGGGCGTTATGGCATCTTTCCCCCAATCTTCTGGATGTTCAATATCCGGCTCTTCCACAACCAGACCCGTTATTCCCTGTTCATAAAAAATATCGGCAATAAGATCTGTTGCCAATTGCTTATCTTCAAAATCAAAAATAACCTTTACTTCTATCCATTTCATATCTAAAATCTGCAGTAAACGTTTAGCCACTAAGGCACCAAGGCACGAAGAAAGAATAATAAATATATCCTTTGTGTCTTAGTGTCTTTGTGGCAAATATTTTTGGTTCCGGTTTATCCGGGTTAGGGTAAACTTTTCTTTTGGCGGATTAAAATAACCGTATATTACATTCGGAAAAGATTCTTTTATTTGTCGGAGAATATTTTTCATTCCCAGAGGACTGCCATGCGGTGCAGCATTGGACATAACCTTCCAATATCTTACCGGGTCAAAATTTAAATTCCGCCATTGGATCATGTTTATGGGATGCTGATTTAAAAATCGGGTCAACGCGTGCACTTCTTCAGGGGTGTCGGTAAACCCGGGACAGTTGAGATAGTTTATAGATACAAATTTGCCCCGGCCAATTGCAATGTCTATACTTTTTAATACATCAGAAAAACCATAACCTTTGGGTTGAAAATATGCATCATAGCATTCTTTTCTAACACTGTTGATACTGATACGGATGCTGTCAAGACCCGCATCAAAAAGTTTTTTCAGAATGTCGGGTCTGCTTCCATTGGTATTCATGTTAACTGTGCCTCGGCCGGAAACCGAACGTATCTTTTCTATGGCCGGGACAATGACGTCGGCGGCCAACAAGGGCTCTCCCTCACACCCTTGCCCGAAACTGACAACACTTCTTTTCACCCGCCCGATATGTTCAAGAGAGATTCCTGCAATCTCTTCGGGTGACGGTTTAAAAGAAATTCTGTTCTGGCTGTGGGGAATCTCTCCATTGTGCTGTAACGACAAGCAGCCCAGGCATCTGGCGTTACATATCTCGGAGGTGGGCAGCGGTGCTTCGTATCTTCCCAGAAAGAAATTTTTAGCCGCCGGACAACCGTATTCCAGAGCACATTTTTCCAGATGCTTCCTTAGCCGGTTATCCGGCATCTTTTTTTTCATCCGTCTAACACCGTCAATGACATCTTCGAGTTTCATCCGTCTCAAATCCTGCCGCCTTTCTTTGTCCACCCGTATCACGGCAGATCTGAACCTTCCCCTGTGCCATCCTCCCGCTCCGTATGAAAAAAGGGGGAGATATCCGGCGCCGTTGTTTTCCCTATAAGCGCTTACATAAGAAATAACATAGCCGGGCGAATTAAACGCGGCAACCGGGTATATTATTTCACCGGGTGCATATGGATTCTCTCTCACAATCTCGAGCCTGCCGTTTTCCATATTGTACAAGATTGGTTTTCTATCCGGCATATACATGAGTTCCCCGCCAAAAGGCATATTGATGGTTTTATGGAGCGTCAGGGGCACCAGACAAGAACCAGCCATGCCCACGGCAGCATATCCGCCAAGGTCAAAAATTTCTCCGGCACTATTTGCGACAACTGCGGTTACAAAATTCTTTTTATTGTGAAGCCGATTGAACCGGTTGTTTTCTCTCTTACTCATAACATTTCTAATTTTTATCTTTTCTTTGGGTAATTCAATTTTCTCTTGTTCATTCATACCGTCAATTAACAGATTTATCCCGAAATGTACATCCAAGGGCTCATTCAAAATTAATTATACATTTTGGATGGCGGTTAATTGTCTGCGGAGAAGTGTCATACTATGGACAAGGGATATCCAATTGATAAAAACCGCCATTTAATGCTGGCACAGGATATAATCATTGAAACCAAACCGACAATATACTATTATCCTCGATACGATATCGAGTCATATTAACGGAGGATCGTCCAATGAAAAGTTATCGAAAAGAATTGTGGTTCGAAGTGCCGACACGGCGTGCACTGATTAATATTACCCCTCAGGTTGAAGCCTGCCTTAAAGAAAGCGGAATCACGGAGGGCCTGGTACTCTGTAACGCCATGCACATCACAGCCTCGGTATTCATTAATGACGATGAATCCGGGCTTCATCACGATTATGATGTGTGGCTTGAAAAGCTGGCACCTCATGAACCGGTTTCACAGTACCGGCACAACGTCGGAGAAGACAACGCAGATGCGCATATGAAAAGGCAGATCATGGGACGCGAGGTGGTTGTGGCGGTATCACAAGGCCGGCTCGACTTTGGAACCTGGGAGCAAATATTCTACGGAGAGTTTGACGGAAGACGACGTAAACGGGTTTTAGTCAAAATAATCGGGGAATAGTTCTCATTTCTTAAGAAGCCCGGTTTATCCCGGCATCATTCCATTATTCCAATTGGGGCGAAGGCCCTAAGTTCTGGCTATTTCACGGTATTTTTGAAGAATATTCGAACTATTCCAAAAAACCTTCTTTGATGGTAATTTCGCTGTTGCTTCTTATTTGCGCCAGAAACGCATCAAAGACCCTGGTTTTCTTTTGCTGTAGTAATTTTTGCTTTATCGATGTTTTTTCCTTGTCGACCTTTTCAAATTCCAGTGTTTTTCTATCCCTGAACTGAATAACATAATACCCTTTTGTACCTTTTATGAGTTTTTCCGGCAATTTTTTTTCAGGTGTAAGTTGAAAAGCCGCCTTGGAAACCTCCCGATCAAATCCAATTTTAGGAATCGAATCATTGCGTTTAAAAAAACCTGTTGTTGTTGGAGTTAAATTAAACTGTTTGCTTTCCGTGATCATGGATTTTCCGCTTTTTAAAGCAGTCAGAAATGTAGTTGCATCCTCTTTCGCTTTTGCTCCCTGCTTTTCCTGTATTAAATCAACCCGGACTTTTTCCTTGACTTGCTTTAGTTCCGGAATCTTTTCCGGAATCTTTTCGATCACCTGAAGTATATAATATCCGTCTTCAAATTCCTGTATATCGGTAATTTCCATAACCGTAAGATTAAAGGCGACCGATGCAAACTTTGCTCGGTTTTTGATTCCTTTTTCCGGACCTTTTTTTGTAAAAAAGTCTGTAGTCAAAATTTTCAGGTTTCGTTGTTTAGCTGATTTTAAAAGATCATCCCCTTCAAAAGAAACATCAGAAACCGCCTCTGCTTCGTCGTACGCAAGATTTTTTGCTTTATCTTCGATCAATTTCTTTTTTATTTTCTTTTTGGCTTCATCAAAAGATAAGATGGATGCTTCATTTACCTTTTCAACATTGATAATATGCCATCCGAACCGCGTGCGAACGGGCTCGCTGATTTCCCCGGCTTTCATTGAAAAGGCCTTGTCGGCAAAGGGTCTTACCATGGCCTCCCTTTTGAATGTACCCAGGTATCCTCCCCTGTCTCGAGTTGGTCCTTCTGAATATTTTTTAGCCAGTTCATCAAATTTTTTTCCTTCTCTGGCCATCTTCAGGATATTTAAAGCTTTTTTTCTTGCCTTTTCAACATCCTCAGGAGCGGCATTCTGATCGACCTTTAGCAAAAGATGCCGGGCTTCAACCGTTTTCGGTGTTTTAAACTCTTCCTGGTTTTCATTAAAATAATCCTGTATTTCTTCATCAGAAATTGAAACTTCAGATTGGTATCTATCCGGGTCAAAATGCAGGTATCGAACTTTCACCATAGCATCTGTTTTATAATTCTCTTCATGCTTTTCAAAAAATGTTTTTATTTCTTCGCTGGACGGCTTGATATCTTTATATTTGTCGGAATCAAACCGTACGAAATCTATATTTACCGATGCATTGGTCCAGTTAATCCATTCTTTGACCTCCGAGTCTGAAACTTTAACGCTGCTTGTAATGAGATCTGTTACTCTCTCAATAAGCATGGCCTCTCTTTGGGCAATCTCGAATTCTTCAGGGGTCATTCTGAGACGACTCAAGACATTTTGATACATGCGCTTATCAAATACACCGGCTCTCTGAAATGCCTCAATTTGCATAATTGCATGGGCAAGCTCCTTGTCTGAAACACGAAACTTAAACCTCCTGGCTTCCTGAACCAAGAGCTTGTTGTCGATAAGTTGATTCAAAGCCTGCTCTTTTACTCGAAGCATCTTAATCATATCTTCGTTCAAGTTATTTCCGAATCTATTACGTAGCTGTTCGATAAGATTATTATATGCCTCCCTGTATTCATCCAGTGTGATCTGATCTCCATTAATCAGCGCAACCCTGCCGCCTCTTTGTGCCCTGAAACTTCCTACCCCCCAGAATATAAATACAATAACAATAGCGCCTAAAAGTACTTTGATTAACCAGTTACCAGCTTGTTGCCGCATGAACCTGAGCATATATTTCCTCTCTATTTATACTTCTCAATATTGTTCATTCAAATATGCGATTTAAATTATTACCGAAACAGGCTTCATATGTCGATCGATCTTTGTCCCCACAGTCTCTAAACAAAACGCACACAAATATTCATACTTGTCACCTTCGGGCAGAACAAGCAGAAGTCGTTTGCGGACCGGAACCGGACGTTTGCACCTTGGACAATAGAGCTCTATAGCATCAAATTCCTTATACATTCCGGCTTGTTTGGTCTTAGGAGGAGTATTTGCTGCCGATAGTCTATTAAATCTTGGAAAGTTATTTGGAGTCATGCTTTACCTCATCAAGTATCGATTCCTATTCTTGATGAACTCGTAAAAAGTCTTTTTTTAAGCGACATTGAGCATTTTTTGACTTTTTACAAAACCATCCGTCTTAAATCAACCAAAACCATGCAGTTAAAAAATCTTATATATACAACACGTTGTAAATTATAAAAAATCGATACTATTTTCTATCTTTAATTTTGTCAATACCTTCCGGTCACAAAACCTTATAAAATATTTATTGACACATTTATCAGGTTTTGTTAGCTTTTTTTTGTTTGGGGCTGTAGCTCAGCTGGGAGAGCGCATGACTGGCAGTCATGAGGTCGACGGTTCGATCCCGTTCAGCTCCACCAAATATCTAAAAAAAGGTTGGTCTATGGGACCGGCCTTTTTTTATTTATATTATTGTATATCACGGATGCCCTTCTGCTCTTGACATCGCAACTGTATTGGCTTAAAAAACCATGGTCTTTTAATAAACACTCAAATGTCGTCTGATCAAACATACGTTGATGCCGAACCATCTGAACGTTATAAAATTATTAGATGGTAAATCATGATTACAAAGTGCCATGTATTATACGCTGTTTTAGCTGTTATTGCGCTTAGCGCTGTCTGCACGGCGCTATTGAATATGCCCTTAACATCATCGGCTGAGGATAAATTTAAGCAAAACGTTCAAACAACAGACACGCAAAATTCGGACAAGTTTGTTGTCCATCTCTATTTTTCTGATAAAAGCAATTCGTTTCTGACAGCAGAAGAAAGGAATCTTTTTCATCCTGACAAGCCCGTCGAATTTGCTAAAATTATTATCGAGGCCTTGATAGACGGCCCGCGGAAAGGACATATGAGAACAATTCCCGCAGGCACAACGATCAGGGCGCTCTATGTTACCCGGGACGGAACAGCTTATGTCGATATATCGAATACAATAAAAGATTCTCACCCCGGTGGAATAAAAACAGAACTTTTTACGATATACTCTATCGTTAATTCATTAATATTGAATATCCCTGAAATTGATGCCGTAAAAATATTGATCGGGGGACGCGAATCTATGACCCTGGCCGGTCATATAGATCTTAGTTTTCCCTTTAAAGCAAATATGCTTTTGATACGATGAAAAAAAAGACTCATATCAAAAATATACGGAATATCGGAATTATAGCCCATATTGACGCCGGCAAAACAACGGTAACTGAGCGGATACTTTACTATACGGGCCGTTCCCATAAAATCGGCGAGGTTCATGACGGTGAAGCGATAATGGACTGGATGCCTGATGAGCAGGAACGCGGCATTACGATTACCTCTGCGGTTACCACCTGCCACTGGAGGGGAAACGAGATCCAGATAATAGATACGCCGGGACATGTAGATTTTACAATCGAAGTAGAACGTTCATTGAGGGTCCTTGACGGCGCTATTGGAGTCTTTTGTGCGGTTGGCGGTGTGGAACCCCAGTCGGAAACGGTATGGCGACAGGCAGACAAATACCTTGTCCCGAAGATTGCATTTATCAATAAACTGGACAGAGTCGGTGCAAGTTTTTTTAAAACCATTGAAATGATTAAAGACAGACTGCATGCCAACCCTCTTATATTACAACTGCCGGTGGGATCGGAAGATGACTTTGCCGGTGTTATCGATCTGATCCATATGAAACAGATTCTCTGGAAAGATGACGCTCTGGGAGAAACATACATAACCGAAGAAATACCCCTTGATTTTCTTGAATCCGCCGAAAAAAATCGCGACAAACTTATTGAAACAATCGCTGAAGTTGATGATGATATTATGGAGGATTATTTATCGGAAGCCCCGATTTCAACTCAAAGCCTGATTGCCGCCATCCGAAGAGCAACCATAGATCTGAAACTGGTACCGGTACTGTGCGGCAGCGCACTGAGAAATAAAGGCATACAACCTCTCCTTAACTCAATTGTGGATTTCCTTCCCAGTCCTGTGGATATCCCACCCATTAAAGGGGTGCACCCTGAAACCGGTGAAATTGTTGAATGCAAAGCCAAAGATACAGACCCCCTTGCGGCACTCATATTTAAAGTAGCCATGATCGAAGGACGCAAGCTTTCCTATGTCAGAATCTACAGCGGGAAAATGCATACCAAAGAAACAACCTATAACCCTTCCCGAAAAACAAATGAAAAACTTTCCCGTATCTTAAGGATGCATGCCAACAAGAGAGAACGGATCGACTCTGCCGATGCCGGGAGTATTGTGGGGGTTGTGGGATTGAAAGAATCCTCTACCGGCGAAACATTGTGCTCCATTGATCACCCGGTTTTACTGGAAAAAATAGAGTTTTACGAGCCGGTCATTTCCATTGCAATAGAGCCGAAAACACATGCCGATCAGGAAAAGCTGGATGAGGTATTAGAAAAATTTATTGCCGAAGACCCGACTCTTAAGCTTAAAAAGGATGAAGACACCGGGCAATCAATTTTGTCCGGCATGGGTGAGCTTCACCTTGAAGTCATTATCAGTCGCATGCAGCGTGAATTCAATACCAACGTAAATGTGGGAAAACCCCAAGTTGTTTACAGGGAAACCATTGAAAAACAAGGTGAGGGATCGGCCGTATTTGACAAGGAAATTGCAGGACAGCGTCACTTTGCCAAAGTTACGCTAAAACTGACACCTCTGGAACGCGGCAGTCAAAACAGGTTTATATCTGAAGTTAACGAGGAAACCATACCGGATATTTTTATTCCTGCCATTGAAAAAGGTGTCATGGAATCTTTGGAAAGCGGATCCCTGATGGGCTATCCGGTGGTGGACGTTAAAGCGATCCTAATCGGAGGGGCATTCAAGGAATCCCTGGGCACGGAATTGGCTTATACTGTCAGTGCATCCATGGCATGCAAGACCGCTCTTGCCAACGGTGAACCGTTTCTCCTTGATCCGATTATGGATGTTGAGATTTTTGTTCCTGAAGCTTTTATGGGAGATGTCATCGGAGACCTTAATTCCCGCAAAGGGAAAATTGAATCCATAGCGCACAAAATGGACGCACTGGTAATCAAGGCGATTGTTCCTTTGGCGCGTATGTTCGGTTACTCCACTTCATTACGGTCAGCGACCCAGGGCCGAGGGACTTTTACCATGCAATTTTCCCATTTTGATCGCAGCTGACAACACTGTAACCGGCCCGAAACTCCTCTATGACGGTCTCTTTTTTCCATGGATCTCTTTTAACATCTTTTCAATTTTTTCCCTTTTATCCGAATCTCCCATAAGTTCCAGAGCCCGTTTCAAGTGAAACGCCGCGTTTTTAAAATCATCTTTTTTCTTATAATAAACACCCAGCCAATAATGGGCCTCATCCAGCCTCCCCAGCTTGCCATAGGTTTCACCAAGGGAATAAAACGCCCGGGGATAATCATAGTTTTTTTCAATGAGTTCTTCAAATGTAACCGCTGCCTCATGTAAACGTCCAAGCTCCATCTGTGCGCGTCCAAGATAAAAAAATACTTCGGGATCGTTAGAGGAAACGCTCGCGGCACTTTCCAGTGTATTTAATGCTTCTTGATACCGGCCGTCGAGAAAATAAATTTGGCCGAGATCTTTTAACATATACGGATCGAAAGCATTTTTCACCAGTGCTTTTTTAAGGTGATCAATGGCATCTTTCCGATCACCTGTCCTGGCCAGAATCAGCCCGTATCCATATTGTGCCAAAGGATCTTCAGGGTGGTTCTTAACCTCTGCCTCAAACTTTCTTAATGCGAACCCCTTGTCCCCGTAAACAGCAACAAGCCGGGCATGAACCCTTGAAAAATTATAAGCGTCAATGTGTGCTTCTATCTTTTTGTTTTGTTCGAGCCAGGTGTCAATATTGGCCATTCGTTCCTCTGTGGCAGGATGTGTGCTAAGATAAGTGGGAATCTGAGCGGGACCGAACCATCGTCTGCTCCAGAGTTTTTTCAGCATCGAAAGCAACCCTTCTCCATTATATCCTGCTTTGGTCAGACACGCCAGACCGATCTGGTCCGCCTGGAACTCGTCCTCACGGCTGTATGACAGTTCCACGGATTGACCGGCAGCCGCAGACCCCATAGTTAGCGCATTTGCCGCCGCCGCCGATCCTCCAATTCCGAGTAATATACCGGCCGCAACTCCGGCAAGGGTTGCGATTCCTATCTTTTGTGCCCTGTCTATCTTTTGGGAAATATGGCGGCACACAACATGAGCTATTTCATGGGAAAGTATCCCGGCCAACTCTTCTTCATTCTCCATGGCTTCCAGCAGGCCGCTGTTTACAAAAACATGACCCGCAGGGGTTGCAAAAGCATTATATTCATCATTTTTTATTACATAAAAATGATAATCAAACGGCTGTGGCGGAAGGGCTGAAACGATTTTCTGACCCATTTGATTAATATAGTTGACAATCAGAGGATCATTAATAAACTCATAATGTTTTATAATGACTTTCATCACTTCACGGGACATTTCTTCTTCCTCTTGTATGGTAATACACAACGCCCCTTTTGGAACAAGAATGTTGGCAATGAAAATAAAAACCGTGCAGAGTAAAAGTGATTTCCTGACAAATTGCATAGATACCTCATAATTTAACATTTAAACAAAAATATATTCTTTTTTTTCAATCGTCAATAATCAATACATATCTTCATACTTTTCAAACCAAACGTTTTATGGTAGAGCTTTTAATTATGACACATATTATATGTATCGCCAACCAGAAAGGTGGCGTTGGCAAAACCACTACAGCGGTAAATCTGTCCGCAGCGCTCGCGGTTTCTGAAAAAAGAACGCTCCTTGTCGATTGCGATCCTCAGGGAAACGCCACCACCGGTCTCGGCCTCGATAAAAACAGTATTTATCATACGTTATACCACGGCATGATTGGTAAAGTTGCCGCTAGAAACCTGGTTTTGAACAGCGACATAGATACCTTGAAAATTATCCCTTCACGGGTGGAGCTTATCGGTTTTGAAGTGGAGATGATGTCAAAACCCAAACGTGAAATGGTGTTAAAGAAACTTTTGGCCCAACTTGAGGATTCATTTGAATACATTATCATTGACTGCCCTCCCTCATTGAGTCTTCTGACGGTTAACGCGTTAACTGCGGCAGATTTTATGCTTATTCCCCTTCAGTGCGAATTTTATGCACTGGAAGGCCTGGGACAGCTTTTACAGACCATGAAACGTATCAAGCATCATCTGAATCCGAAACTAAAAATTGTGGGTATTCTTCTTACCATGTTTGATAAAAGGACAAACCTGTCTCATCAGGTTGCTGAAGATGCTGAAAGATATTTCAAACATCTGGTATTCAAAACCACGGTTCCAAGGAATGTACGGTTGGCTGAAGCCCCGAGTTTCGGGAAGCCGATTTTGCTGTATGATGCCGCTTCCTCTGGGGCACAAAGCTATTTTAATCTGGCAAAAGAGATAATGGCCAACGAAATTCACCGCCCAACCTGATTGAATAAAGGACTAATTGTCAACAATAAACAACTAAATTCATTCGCCAAATCAATATGGAAAACGTAAAGAAAAAAGAAGAAGCCGGGTCAAAATTAAAAAAAACAAAAAAAATTGCCCTGGGAAGAGGCCTTGATTCCCTGCTACCCGATATCGAATATGTTGAAAGCGTATCAAAGGAATATTTTCAGTGCGATATCGAACTGATCCGCCCGAATCGTTACCAGTCCCGCATGCAGTTTTCTGAGGATGAACTTGAAGGAATGGCCCGTTCTATTAAGGAACAGGGAATCATCCAACCCCTTTTGGTTAGAAAAGGCGATAACGGTTATGAACTTGTCACCGGTGAAAGACGCCTGCGTGCCGCAAAAAAGGCCGGACTCGACCAGGTGCCGGTCATTGTCAAGACCATTACGGACTCAGATCTTCTGGAAATGTCCATTGTTGAAAATGTACAACGAGAAGATTTAAATCCCATGGAAGAGGCCGAGGCTTATTATCAGCTTATCGTCAAATTCGATCTTACCCAGGATCAGGTCGCGACACGTGTAGGAAAAAGCAGGTCTGCCGTGGCCAATTTTTTAAGGCTCCGGCAACTGCCCGAACAAATCAAGGCCGACATAATAAATGGTGCTCTGAGTATGGGGCATGCACGGGCATTGCTGGGCGCCTCGAATTCAGCCCAGCAAAATGCGGCATGGCGGGCTGTTGTTTCCAAAGGGCTGTCGGTCAGGGAAACGGAACGTCTGATTAACCGTTTAAAAACAGAAAAGAAAAAACCGAAAAAATCTTCCACCGGTTCGGAGCAAAGATACTTTTTAAGTCTGGCGGAGGATCTTTCCCGTCGCTTTGGAACCAAGGTTCAAATCAAACGGCACGGGAAAAAGGGCAGGGTTGAAATTACGTTTTACAACAATGATGACCTTGATCGGGTGCTAACACTTCTGAAGCAGATATAACAAGTTATAAAATCGCTTCGCGATTTTATGCAACGCGGCTACGCCGCTTAAAAAAAGGAAATTCCTATACTATTAAGTTCATGTCTATTCATATCATAATCGACGGCTACAATCTGATTCGCCGTTCCAGTTCGCTAAGCACACTTGATCAACGGGATATTCAACTCGGCAGGGAAGCCCTTCTTCATACCCTTGCAGCATACAAAAAGATAAAACGCCACATGATTACGGTAGTTTTTGATGGAACCCATGCACCTCCTCTTTTACAGCACAAAGATCGAGTAAAAGGGATCAAGATTAAGTTTTCCCGCAGTGGAGAAACCGCCGATACCGTAATTAAAAAAATTGCGGCCAGGGAAAAAGAAAAAGCGTTGGTCGTGAGCCCCGACCTGGATATTGTTAATTTCGCGGCTTCCCAGGGAGCAGCCACCATAGGCTCTCCCGCGTTTGAAGAAAGGATCACAATGGCTGTTTATATGGATACAAAGGGAATTGTGGACCAAACCCAGGACGGATGGGTCCCCACCACAAAAAAGAAAGGTCCCAGCAGACGACTTTCAAAAAGGAAACGACGGAACCGGGTTAAAATTAAAAAACTTTAGTTTCAGAATAGACGGCCTGTCGTTTTCATTGACGACGGTATCATTATCTGGTACTCACTCAACGATCCTGAATATTTTGAAATGTAGTCCTGATATTTCACCACATGAATAAAACAAACAACAAATCAGACCTGCAGCGGATCTGCGTAATAGACGGACAGGGCGGGGGTATCGGAAGCGCGGTAATAAAAAAGCTCAAAGACCTGTTTGGGGAAACCGTCGAAATTATCGCCTTAGGCACCAATGCCATTGCAACGTCTCAGATGCTTAAATCCAAAGCCAATCGTGGGGCCTCCGGAGAAAATGCAATTGTTCAAACCGTCGGAAAGGTCGATATTATCATTGGTACGGTGGGTATTATAATGGCGCACGCCATGATGGGAGAAGTGACACCGAAAATGGCGGGGGCAGTGGCAAGCAGCCGGGCAAAAAAACTGCTTATACCGCTTACCCAGGAAAATCTTGAAATTATAGGAATAGCTTCAATTCCGCTTCCCCATCTTATCGAGGCGCTTATTCAGGAAAATTTAAAAAACTTTTTTGAGCCACCCGAAGACGGATAACGCGGAACTATAAAAAATAGCAACAATTTAATTCTTTGAAACAAATCGATGTCAAACAAGCAGTAATATCTTCAAAAAGCTAAAATATATAAAAATCAAACTTATTACGAAATCACGTGAATACAAAGAAGGAAAGAGTACCATGTGTGAAGCAAATGCATATCTGATTCAAAAAGATGAAAAAAAGCTGGTTATGGAGGCTGTTGATACGGTCGAACCTGAAGGTGACGGCATTAGACTCGTAAGTATATTTGGAGATCAGAAATTTCTAAAGGCCCACATCCATTCACTGGCCCTTGTGGACCACAATATCTTTCTTAAAGAATAAAATAGGTGTCTCAAATTAACTTCGCTGCATTCAGCAAACGGACTACTGGAATAATGGAGTGATGCCTTTCTGTGCAGTGCACCTGTCTGCGTGCGGACAGGCACAGGTAGGCGCATAACAGAGGGTTAAGGAAATTTTGGACACGTAACATAGTGTAGATGAAAATACTTTTAGCCAAGACCGCCGGTTTCTGCATGGGAGTACGCAGAGCCGTTGAAATGGTCCTAGATGCACCGAGCAAATACGAAAATCCTATCTGCACTTATGGACCTCTTATCCACAATCCTCAGGTTCTGAACCTTTTGGAAGAAAAAGGGATATCTGTCTTAAATAATATCCCCGACCACGGATCCGGTACGGTTCTGATCAGGGCCCACGGCGTTCCTCCCGAAACCAAGAAAGATCTTGAAAAGAGCGGTTTCAAAATTATTGATTCCACCTGCCCGAGGGTTATCAAAGTCCAGACCATCATCCGGAAACATGCAAAACAAGATTATGTCTGCATCATTATCGGTGACAAGGATCATCCGGAGGTCATCGGTTTGCTCGGTTACGCAGGGGAAAAAGGGTATGCTGTCGACAATATAAACGACCTTGATTCCCTCCCACCCTTTGACAGGGCTATTATTGTTGCACAGACCACCCAGAACACGCTTTTTTTTGAAAAAGTAAAAAACTGGGCGATCCAAAAATTCCCCCACTATAAGATCTTTGATACTATTTGTGATTCAACAGCCCGTCGCCAGGCCGAGGTCCATCGCTTGGCCAATTCAGCAGATGCCGTTATTGTTGTGGGAGGCCATAACAGCGGGAATACCCAGCGGCTTGCCGAAATTGCACGGCAAACCGGAAAACCGACGTATCATATTGAAACAGAATCTGAACTCGATTTAGACGCACTTTCTTCAATCCGGCACATAGGAATAACCGCCGGCGCTTCCACCCCGAACTGGATAATAAAAAGAATCTATAGAACGCTGGAAACCATTCCTTTTACAAAAGGAAAAAGCTGGCGCAGTATCATTTTTGCCATTCAGCGATCACTTCTTCTCACAAATATCTATGTGGCTATGGGAGCCGGATGTCTGTGCTATGCCTGCACAAAACTCCAGGAGATTACCAACTATTTGCCGAATGTCCTTATGGCCATGCTTTATGTCCAGTCCATGCATATTCTCAACAATCTTATCGGCACAAAGGCAGACCGATACAATGATCCTGACAGATCCTCTTTTTATAACAGAAAGAAGGTTCTGCTTATGCTTCTTGCTTTCTTCGCAGGCGGCGCCGGACTGTTGACTGCTTATTCAATGGGACCTGTCCCTTTTTTGGTTCTTTTCGTTATGAGCATAATGGGCCTGTCTTACAATTTAAGACTTCTGCCGGAACGTTTTTCCCACGGCAAGTACCGGAGAATAAGGGATGTCCCGGGATCAAAAACAATTTTGATTGCAATGGCATGGGGAATCGTTACCGCGGCATTGCCCTCCCTGTCTGTATCGGAACATATTGGTCTGAGTACCGTATTGGTATTTTTCTGGTCCATAAGCCTTGTCTTTGTGAGAACTGCATTTTTTGATATTCTTGATATGCAGGGAGACCGTATTGTGGGTAAAGAGACGATCCCTATACTGATGGGGGAAAAGCGAGCTATGCGCCTTTTAAAAACCATACTGATAATAAATATCAGTATTTTGCTTGTATCCAGCACATTTCATTTTATTTCAACCCTTGGATTTGCACTTGCAATCTGTCCGGTTTTTATCTTTATTGTCCTTTCAGCCCATGAATTGGGCTATATGCTTCCCGGCACAAGGCTGGAGTTTCTGGTTGAAACTAACTTCATCACGGCAGGTATTATTACGCTTATCTGGTCTTTTTTTAACTGGCGGTTTGTCCAAACGTGCATTTGACGTTAAAAAAAAATTGACTTGTCAATCGGTTTATTTCCAAATTGCGGGTTCCGTGCCCTCAAAAAGTCTTTTGATATTATCTTTATGGCGAAAATAGATTACTACCGCTGTTACAACAGCGCATCCTGTCAGGACACCGGATCCGGTTGCCTGCCAAACCGCAACGGGAAGGACAGCGGCTGCGGCAAGTGATGCCACCGCAACAATGTTAAGCCAGCAAACAAACATGATAAAAACCAGAGTCACAACCACAAATGCCATGGGTGAAATTACAGCAAAGCACCCTGCAGCAGTTGCAACCCCCTTGCCTCCTTTTTTAAATCTCATGTAAACAGGATAAAGGTGACCTGAAAAAGCAGCGAGCGACACAAGTGAAATGTAAATTTCACCCCACAAGCTGTTCGGAGTTGTCAGTACTACCGCAATCCATACCGGAATAGCCCCTTTAAGCATATCTCCAATAAGTGTCAGAACTCCGAGAGTCGGCCCTGCGATACGTCCAACATTGGTCGCACCGATGTTTCCGCTCCCCTCACACCGGATATCTACGGAAGTAAACAGCCGGGTCAAAACAATACCCCAGGGGATGGAGCCGAGCGCATAGGCGAAAACAGGCAGCACCAAAAACTTTATCATTTAAACAACTCCATGTGGTTATTTTGGTGAAAACATATCGGATACATGGTACAAGATACGTTCAAGGTTTAGGGTTCAAGATTTATTTATCATAAAATTATTGAGGGTATTATAGCATCATATACAATAATTTCAAGATTAATGAGTTCGTAACAACTCGAAAGGATAGCTATTTTACGTGCAACCCGTAAAAATGCCCATAGAAGATATTTTAGATCTTCATACCTTTAAACCCAAAGACATACCGGATCTTCTTGTCGATTATTTTGAAGCTTGCATTGACGAAGGTATCTGCTCTGTACGAATTGTTCATGGAAAGGGCCGAGGGATTTTGAAAAAGCGGGTTCAGGGGCTTTTAAAAAAAAATCTCATGGTAAAATCTTTCCAAGATGCGCCCTCGGAAGCCGGAGGCTGGGGCGCTACCCTGGTGGAACTCAAAAGTAAATAGGACGCAGTTTTTCCGAATAGGTCTTAAAAAAACAACTATGTTGTCGGACGTACAAAAAGAAGAAATACGCCGGTTTGCCGATCGGATCACGCCCAAAAGCTGGAATGTGGTGCTGCTGCCGGAGGATGAAATCAAGGAGCCGGGTATTTTAAATATCCTTATCAGTATTCAGAAACCGGAAAGTGAAGTTTTCACAGATTATTTCGGGAATAAATGCTACCCGTGTGAAAGCAAGGATGGTATCAAATATTTTGAAAACAGACATGGTGACGTTTTTTTAAAAAATCAGGTCAAGCCTGCCCTTGGCATGGTGTCAGGACGTATGGTTTTTAAAGACCTGAAAGCACACGTGGCAGACCGTAAGGGTAAAGTGGCCAAAATTACAATTAAATTATGGCCTTACCTCGGAGACTGGAAGGGAACGCTGATTCACGAGCTGGCACATGTTGCGGTTTACAGATATAAAGCTTTTAAAACCAGAGAGTATAGGAAAAAAGCCCTTTTCAAAAACCCCTGGGACATTGACACCAAAACGCTTTTTATTCGCAAAACATTACTGCGTGAAGGCCACCATGGCTCTGCATTCCAGAGAGCGTTTTCTACTCTTGCAAAAAGAGCCATCCGGGAATTCGGCGCTGAAATACCCTCCGATGATATATTTTGGATAACTGTTCGATATGAACTGAAAAAATATAAATAAAGAAGAAAACATTAAAGTTTTGAATTGAGAATGCAAATTTTAAGTGTTACCTGAATTACCCAATATGTAAAAAATGTAACATAAACTATGGTATTTATTTCACAATATTATTTTAAGTTTCTTTTCATTTAAGATAACTTATTGAAATTTAACGGTGGTAAAAAATTGTCCGGTTCTGCATAGTTTTTGCATACGTTATTTAGGATAAATTCAATCAAAGTTTCCAGGAAAAAGCCAAACCTTTTGCAATACATTGCGAGCCAGCCCAAAAAATAGACTGTATTGATCATGACCCAAGTATTACCTGATAATGGAGGACGGCGAAGCGGACTGGACCGGCGGGAATTTGCGTATACTTCTTACATACCCGAGCGTAGATCTGGCAAAGAAAGGAGAAGCGGACTCGATAGAAGGTTAAAGCCGAGAACTTCGCAACAATCATAATTATTAACCCGGTATTTCGGATGGCAAAGGCAGCGCCTGTAAAGGCGCTGCCTTTTTTATTTGACAAAACCTATAAACTTACTGTATATAGTTTTTAAATTTAAGAATCCTACCATATATAGTAGCATACAAGGGTAAAATCAAGCTTGCCAACAAGAGGTCAAAATTAGGGGTTTTCAGATGTGTGCTTATCCTTATCTTCAAAAAGAGCGCCGAAGTGGAGAAAAAAGACGTAAAAGCCGGGTGCCGGTGGGTATCACTTTTGAATTGATCGATCGCAGGCAGGCCAATAGTGCCGACTATACAGGACCTGAAAGACGAAGTGGTATGGACAGGAGAGGCCTGTTATGGGACAGAAGAAAACCCAAAGTGTCTTGCTACTGCTAAAGGGTCAATGGCCTCGTTCCCTGAAAAATGCTTCTTTAAAGCTGAAGCCCCAATATTTTCAAAAGTCTAGACAGTTACAATATTATTAATTTTCTGAAAAACTTTATATAGTCCTTGTGTGCCCAAGTTTTCATATCCGAGAGAAGTTGCAGCGATGTAGAACTGGTGCACAAGAAACAAGCCCGGAAGCACCAAATTCATTTTTTTTGCCTCGTCCAAAGCAATTCCCATATCTTTAAAAAATGCCTAATGCCCCATTGCTTATGCGTTACCTCCAATGCCTAGCCTGCGCATAAGCGGTTCCATGGTAATTCCCTGCACCACCAGCGAAAAGAATACGCATCCAAACCCTGCCACCAGTAATACCGGGCGCCACGTTTCCAGAACACCTTTATCAGGCAGTTGAAGCAGCAGAGCAATCGGTATTGAACCCCTCAAACCTCCCCAGAATAGAATATGCTTCCATATAGGCGGTCGCTTTTTACCCACCTGATTCAGCAACCAGTAGAAACTGTAAGAAACCGCCGCACGTCCTATCAACATCGCCGCAATTGCAACAAACACTGTCATCCACATAATATTTGCCGGCACTTCGCGCAATTCCAGACCGATCAATATAAACAGCAGCGAATTGATCAAAAAGTCTATGGATTCAAAAAATGTTTCGACCGTCCTGGTCGTCTTTTCGCTCATGGAAAGTCGACGGCCATAGTTTCCGATCATCAGTCCGGCCATCACAGTGGCAATGACGCCCGAAAAATGTATGACTTCCGCCAACCAGAATGACCCGTAAGCCAAAACAAGACAAAGCGTGTTTTCCAGCAGATGATCTTCCAGATGACGCATGATCTTAAACACGATCCATCCAAGTACTGCCCCCAACACCAGGCCGCCGACAGAAACCTTGACAAATTCATATATGGCTTGACCGAATCCAAATCCCTGACCGCTCAACACAGCCTTCAGCAGAATCGTGAATAACACGACTCCGGTTGCATCATTAAATAGCGCTTCACCTTCCACCAGTGTTTTCAAATCATCTGGCGCACCCACCTCTTTAAACAACGCCAGTACACTCACAGGGTCTGTGGGTGAGATCAAGGCGCCAAAAAGTATCGCCACCATCATTGAACTGATACCACCCAACCAGCCAACAACACCGCCCACCATCAGGGTCGATACGATCACTCCCGGTACTGCAAAACACACGATAGGCCAGAACTGTTTCAACAAAGAGTTCAGGTTCATGTGAAACGCTCCTTGAAAAAGCAACGGCGGCAAAAACACGAAAAATATTAACTCATGCCCAAAACCCGTCTCCTCAATCTTCGGCCCAATCCCCAACACGCCGATCACCAGTCCCACCAACGTCAGAAAGATTGTATACGGTAAATGCGTTACCATCTTGCTGACAATCGCGACGACGCATGCCAACAGCAATAACCCGATATATATTCCAACCGCATGCTCAATCATTCTGACAACGCCTTCTGAAAGTATGCTTATAATTTTTTGAATTTATTAAAGATTTTGAATCATTGTTATAAAAATATCAAAACCCAAGGAAATTTCCATACAGTCGAATAAAAATAACAATTTATTGAAAGAATGTAAACGATGGGTATCAAATTTAAGAACTGTAATCTGATCGAAGCTTCCTGTAGCTTATCGGGGCAAACAGCCGGAGATCTGTTTTGATTATGTGAGATTTGATGAACTGGCCTCACCGCACTCAGGAAAGAGGTTTATCTTCGATTCAAATCGGACACAATTTCGGGTACAATCTGGGATTTAAACGAAAAAAGGGCTAACCAGGATGTTGGCTAACCCCTTGATATTATTGGTGCCGAGGGACAGAATCGAACTGCCGACACGGGGATTTTCAGTCCCCTGCTCTACCGACTGAGCTACCTCGGCTTATTAAAATTAAAATAGTACTGCTATTAGAAGCACCGTTTTTTGTCAAGATTTTTTTGACCCATATCCCCGAAAATATATTGCAACAAGACTGTTGCTGCAATGGTTGCCGTTTCAGATCTCAATATACGGGGTCCAAGTGCGGCGGTAACAAATCCCCGGTTCCTGGCAATTTCGATCTCCCGGGAGGTCAACCCTCCCTCCGGACCCAGCACGGCAAAAATTGTATTAATTTGCCGGTCGGGTTTCGGCAATTCGGAATTGACTAATTTAAACTCACTTTCCCAAAAAACGATTTTTAAGTCGAAAGACTCTCCAAGATCCAGCATCTCTTCAAAGGATACGGTTTCACCGATTTCTATAATACGGCCGCGTTTGCACTGCTTAATAGCTTCTTTTGCAATTTTTTTCCACCGTTGGGTACGGGTTGAGATTTGTTTTTTATCGGGTCTGGAAACGGATCGTTCGGCAAAAAAAGGGATCCATTTTGTTATTCCGAGTTCGGTAAGCTGCCGGACAAGACCGTCCATTTTCTTTTCTTTTAAAAACGCCTGGGCAATAACAATTTGAACCGGTGACTCGGCGGTTGAAGGAAAGCTGTCTGTTATGGATACGTTTATGCTTTCTGGAGAAAAAGCGATGATTTCAGCCCGGTATTCAAACCCTCTCCCGTCATAAAGGCCTATCTTATCGCCCGGTTTAAGCCGCAACACGGTTTTTATGTGCCGGGCATCAGAACCGGTAATAATTGATGTTGAACCGGAAATTTTCGATGGTTCGATAAAAAAATACCGCATACTCCCCTTTATAATTCAGCCAGGCATATTGTAAATCATTTTTTTGCTAAACCGATTGCTCTTCCATGTTAATCCAAATCAAAAGCGAATTTTGCAAAAAATCAAATATCTTGACACACTGTATGCCCTGTGGTAAATTTTTTTCCGATTATAGGGTGTTTGTTTATAATGTACGGCACGTTATGGTAAACAGGGGGTTGATATGACAGACAATAATGATCCCGACAAGAAAATTGAAGGTGCAGAATCCGCAGAAGACGAAGAAATTATCGAACTCAAAGAAGAAGCCAATGATATGGCTCAAGATGACGAAGAAATTATCGACCTTCTGGAGGCGGCCGATGAACCTGACGTGGAAGTTATAAAGGAAGGCGTCGTCGCACAAGAAGCGGAATCATCAGAAGAGATCATAACATTAACCGAAGCAATGAGCGATACCCCCCAAGAAATAGAGGAAATCGGCGAGCCTATCCATATGACCGTGAACACCTCTCAGGAAGCAGAAGATCTTACTGATTTAAATGCAGATCTTTTAGAAGAACCTATTGTATTAGATGATGAATTAGGCGAGGAAGTAGCCACTGATCAGGCTCTGAGTGATGATTTTGTCGATTCACTGGGCATGGAACTCGACTCTAAAGAAGATGTTTCGGAGGATTTGCTTGAGTCTGAAAAGGTGTCGGATGCACAGATAGAAGCAGCTTTGGAGCGGGTTATAAAAAAAATGTTTTACGAAAAGATCGATGGTATTCTTGTCGAGGTCATTGAAAAAACGGTCACACGCGAAATAGAAAGATTAAAAAGTATCCTGCTCCAAGATGCGGCGGGAAACGAAAAATGATCGTTTCTTTTCACAATAATTACATTTTGCCTGATTAATCCGATCATAGCAAATAAATCGAATGGTAAAACAATCGGGGATTATTCAATAATCCCCTTTTCAATTTTTTACCTGTATCCGGATGCTGTGTGAGATATGCGCAACGTAAGAACTTAGGGGCTTCGCCCCAATTGGCCTCCGGCCCGTAGGGCCTACGCCCCGGAGGGAATAATGGAGTAATATGATATGAGTTCCGATCTCCTTAACAAAGGTTATGAGCCCCATGATGTGGAAAAACGTTGGTACGATTTCTGGGAAAAAGAATTGCTGTTTGCGGCAAACGAGGAAAAAACCGATCAAAAATGCTATTCCATTGTAATCCCTCCGCCCAATGTCACCGGCGTTCTCCATATGGGTCACGCGCTAAATAATACATTGCAGGATATTCTCTGCCGATACCGGAGATTGCGTGGCGATAATGTTCTGTGGATGCCCGGTACTGACCATGCAGGAATCGCCACCCAGAATGTTGTGGAAAAAAAGCTCGCCGATGAGGGTATGGATCGCCATCAGGTGGGCAGGAAAAAGTTCATTGAGGCGGTTTGGGAATGGCGCAGTGAATATGGCAGCGCCATCATCAATCAACTGAAACGCCTTGGCGCTTCATGTGACTGGGAGCGTGAGCGCTTTACCATGGATGAGGGACTTTCAAGAGCCGTACGCAAGGTTTTTGTAAATCTGTATCACGAAGGTCTTATCTATCGCGGTAATTATATTATTAACTGGTGCCATCGCTGCCATACGGCACTTGCTGATCTTGAGGTCGAACATGAAGCGCATGAGGGTCATCTGTATCATGTGCGGTATCCTTTTACAGACGGAACAGGGGGTGTGGTTGTTGCAACCACCCGGCCCGAAACCATGTTGGGTGATACGGCCGTAGCAGTAAATCCAAACGATGAGCGTTACCAAGGTATCGAGTCCCTTCAGGTGATTCTTCCCCTTATGAACAGAACCATTCCAATCATTAAAGACAAATATGTGGACATGTCCTTTGGTACCGGAGCATTAAAGATTACACCCGCCCATGACCCCAATGACTTTGAGATCGGAAACCACCATAATCTGGAACGTATAAAAGTTATCGGTGATGACGGCCGGATGACATCAGAAGCAGGCAAGTTCAAAGGTCTTGATCGATTCGAATGCAGGAAGGTCGTGGTTAACGCGCTTAAAGAAGAGGGGCTTCTTGAAAAAATCGAGCCGTACCAGCACAGCATCGGTCACTGTTACCGGTGTAAGACTATAATTGAACCTAATTTGTCAAAACAGTGGTTTATCCGGACAAAGCCCCTTGCAAAAAAAGCGATTGATGCCGTTAAGAACGGTGATACGAAGATCATTCCTGAAATATGGACCAAGACTTATTTTGAGTGGATGAACAACATTAAGGACTGGTGTATTTCTCGGCAGATATGGTGGGGACATCAGATTCCGGCATGGACCTGCAACACCTGTCAAGAAATAATTGTTGCCCTGGATACGCCGGCAACGTGTCCGGCGTGTGGCGGAACAGATCTTGTACAGGACACAGACGTACTGGATACCTGGTTCAGCTCCGCCCTGTGGCCTTTTTCAACCATGGGATGGCCGGATCAGACACCGCTGTTAAAATTGTTTTATCCCACATCTGTTCTTGTTACCGGTTTTGATATTCTCTTTTTCTGGGTCGCCAGAATGATGATGATGGGTATCCATTTCATGGAGGATGTGCCCTTTAAAGATGTTTATGTGCATGCTCTGGTTCGTGATGAAGCAGGCAAAAAAATGAGCAAGTCGACGGGAAATGTAATCGACCCCTTGAGCATTATTGACCGCTATGGAACCGATGCATTCCGCTTTACCCTGGCCGCTTTTGCAGCCCAGGGCAGAGATGTAAAGATGTCTGAGAAGCGCGTTGAAGGCTACCGTAATTTTATCAACAAGATCTGGAACGCCGCCCGTTTTGCCCTGACACACATAAATAAATACTATAAAAACATAACAACCGAACCGCTTTCCCTTGTGGACCGGTGGATTCTGTCCAGACTTTATCGTGTGAGCGGCAAAGTTTCCGAAGCGCTTGAAAGTTACCGGTTTAATGATGCGGCCGGGGTGCTTTACAATTTTGTATGGCATGAATTCTGTGACTGGTACCTTGAAGCCATTAAACCGACGTTGTACGGAAAAGAGGGACAGAACCGGCAACAAGCAACCCTGAGCGTGTTGTGGCGGGTTCTGCATGATACACTGGTTTTGCTTCATCCTTTTGTACCTTTTATTACAGAGGAAATCTGGCATAAACTTCCGGGCACACAAGGATCCATCATGAAAGCAACATTTCCGTTATATGCCGAAAATGATAATAGCATACAACGGGATGAGGAAGCGGAATCAAATATGAGACTTATCTCAGGGATGATAACCGGCATCAGAAATATAAGGGGTGAGATGAACATTTCACCATCATTATCTTTGGCCGTTTCGGCCCAGTCCCAGGACGAATCAACAAAGAAAACCATACAACAGCACCGGGACATGATCATTAACCTTGCCAGACTTAAAGCTTTGTCTGTGGGAAATGCGGTTGAAAGACCAAAGTCCGCGGCAACGGCTGTTGTGAGTGATGCTACGATTTTTGTTTCATTAGAAGGAATTGTCGATTTTGCAAAGGAGATTGAACGGCTTGAAAAGGAAATCAATAAATTGACAAATGAATCAGCCACGGTTTCAAAGAAACTGAACAATGAAGATTTTCTCAGCAAGGCCCCCGCACCGGTGGTGGAAAAAGTAAAAACAAAACACGATCTTCTTGTTGAAAAACAGCAAAAATTGCTGTCCAATTTGAATAAAATTAAAGAGCTTGAAGCCTAAAGGTAACCCGAGTCTATCATGAACTCAACACAGCATCTAATAAAAATAGCCCTGAAAGAAGACATCGGTTCAGGAGATATTACAACGGATAATCTCGTGGATCCCGACCTTGAAGGCAAAGGCGTCATCATCGCCAAAGAACCTTTTGTCCTTGCAGGCCTTGATGTGGCCTATCAGGTTTTTAAGCACCTTGACGCTAAAGTTATCGTTGTATCTGTGCATATTGATGGCAATCTTGTAAAAGAAGGTGAAACCATAGCAACCGTTGAGGGTAAACTCCGCGCGCTGCTTTCGGGTGAGAGAACCGCCTTGAATTTTCTTCAGCGTCTTTCGGGCATCGCTACCTGTGTGCGTTCGTATGTGGATGAACTTAAAAATAAACGGGTGCGCCTTGTGGATACCCGCAAGACCGCACCCGGTTGGCGTGTATTAGAAAAATATGCCGTTAGAGTGGGCGGAGCCTATAACCACAGGATGGGGCTATATGACGGTGTTTTGATCAAGGATAATCACATTGCTGCCTGTGGAGGTATAAAAAAGGCTGTTGACCGTATCCGCACCAAGGTATCCCATATTGTCAAAATTGAGGTGGAGGTATCCACTCCGGGCCAGGTCAATGACGCTCTTAACGCCGGTGCAGATGTTATCATGCTCGACAATATGGACATAGAACAGATAAAAGAGGCCGCAGCCTTTATTAATGGAAGGGCAGTTGTTGAAGTTTCAGGCAGTGTAACCAAAAACGTTCTTAATTCCCTGGCAGATGCCGGAGTAGATATTATATCCGTAGGGGCGCTGACCCATTCTGCAAGATGCGTGGATATGAGCATGCGAATCGAGACGGCTGATTAGATTATATGATACCCATACGTGATACAGTACCTTCTAAAAATTATCCGGTTGTCAACAATACAATCATTGGTATCAACGTGGTTGCCTATCTGGTACAGACAACTATGGTTCCGGATTTAAATCGTTTTGTCTATATTTATGGTCTTGTCCCCGCCCGCTATTCGATCCCCCAAATTACATCTTATTTTACTACGAGCCAGCAGCTTTTCTCTTTGCTCTCTTTCATGTTTCTCCACGGCGGATTCTGGCATCTTCTGGGTAATATGTGGTCGCTTTACATCTTTGGCGACAATATCGAAGATCGCCTCGGGCCACTTCGTTATTTGGTTTTTTACCTGCTTTGCGGAATTACATCCGGTCTTTCCCATCTTATCATTAATCTTCATTCCAATATAACTACCATAGGAGCCAGCGGGGCTATCGCCGGCGTTATGGGCGCTTATTTGATTCTTTATCCCAATGCAAAGATATTAACACTGATTCCCATTATCTTTATCCCCTGGTTTATTGAAATTCCGGCGTTCTTTTTTCTCGGTCTCTGGTTTGTTATCCAGTTTATTAGTGCTGCGGGAAGCCACGGGGGCATTGGCGGTATTGCCTGGTGGGCCCACATCAGCGGTTTTATCTTCGGTATTATTTTTTTAAAGATTTTCCTTGCCTTGCCCGGGACCGGTGTAAGCGATCAAATGCGCAAGGTGACCGCAAAAAGAAAAACGCACCGCCTGCAGGTTATCAAGCCCGTAGGTCCCGGAAAAGATCCCCACCTCTATGGGATGATAACCATCACCTCATTTGAGGCCCTTACCGGGACGCTTAAGCTGGTAAATATCCCCTGGGGATTTCAAAAACGGCTGGTAAGAGTAACCGTCCCTGCCGGCGTGCAAGCAGGGAGCAAGCTCCGGCTGAAAGGGTTGGGCAAAATAACACCCGATGGTCACCGGGGGGATTTGTATCTTAAAGTGGCTATTGCGTGAGTGATTCCATAGTTCCCCGTGGTTAACCAAAATACCAGGCTATAAATCTCGATCCGAAAAATACATAAGCAATTGCACCGATAGACAGAAAAGGGCCGAAGGGGATAGCGAACTTCATATTCTTGTTTTTGATCAGCATCATTGTTATGCCTACGCATGAACCGATAACCGATGACGCAAAAATAGTAAAAATCACCCCTTTCCAGCCGATAATGGTTCCAATCATTGCCAGAAGTTTGATATCACCGCCCCCCATTCCATCTCTGTGGGCAATCAGGTTATATGCCCATGCAACAAACCAAAGACTACCCCCTCCGATAAGCAAGCCGAGTGCCGAAGCTTTTAACGTTATTGTCGGCAATGCAAAAGAGGCAATCAGGCCCATGGGGATTCCGGGGAGAGTGATGATATCCGGTATGATTTGGTGATCAAGATCAATAAATGTTATTACAATTAGTGATGAAATAAAAGCAAAGTATACCAAACTTTCCAGGGACAGATCAAACTTAAAAAGCAGAGCCACCGCAACAATTCCGTTCATCAGTTCAACCAGGGGATAGCGAAAAGATATCGGTGCATTACAATTGCGACATCTGCCTTTAAGCCAGATATAACTTAAAACAGGAACATTGTCATAAAATCGAATGCGGCGGCTGCAGCTTGGACAGATTGAATGTGAAGGGTTTGCAATAGATTTTGAGGTTGGCAGCCTGTATATACAGACATTTAAAAAACTTCCGATGCACATACCAAATATGAAAATGATACTCACGGTGAAAAAATTAAACATGTTTTGTATGGCGTCCTCTTGAATTTATGATTGGACAATAGTAAGTAACATCGATGTTTCACATATCTGACAAATATAATGTTCCTGTTTATATATATAGATGCTGTTCGTGTCAAAACAAGTTTTGGTGTATCAATTTAGCCCATTTAAAAACGGGTGGTGTAAGCATATGGGATTAAAGGTATAAAAAATCATACACTCTATTTTCATTCCGCCGGACAAGGCAAAAAACTCGATATGCTGAAAAAGAACAATTTGGTCTCTTTTGAATTCGATATTGACTATGAACCCATAAAATCGGATAAAGCATGTAACTGGCTAATGAGCACCATGGTTTCATGGAGAGGTTCTTTCAACGGTTAAAAAAAATATGGTGAAAAGAGGTAAATGCTATGAGTATTAATGTGGTCGCAAAAATTGATTATCTTGTAACGGTAAAACATGTGCTTGCAAGCGTTTTTGACAAAACCGGTCTTGAAGCGTTCATACCTGAACTGCTGAAGATAAATCCTGAGATAAAGATTTTTTCAACAGGAGGTACTTACAAGAGAATAAAAGAGATCCTCGGCGAGAAAGCTGAATCCTGCCTTACCCAGGTTTCGAGTTATACCGGCCAGCCGGAAACCCAGGGCGGTCTTGTAAAGACACTTGATTTTAAAATATATCTCGGCCTGCTAACCGAAACATACAATGACGCCCATAATGATGATATAAAACGAACGGGTTCCGTTCATATCGATATGGTTATCGGCAATCTGTATCCTTTTAAGGATACGATCTCACAACCCGACGTAACCGTTGAACAGGCTCGGGGAAATATCGATATCGGAGGGCCATGTATGATAAGGGCCGCGGCCAAAAATTATCTGCGGGTGGCATCTGTTGTTGACCCGTCTGACTATGAATCGATTCTATCGGAGATGAAAGCAAATAAAGGGGCCATATCGCTGGAACTTCGCTACCGGCTGGCACAAAAGGCGTTTGAATATACCGCCGTCTACGACCGAACTATCGCCGACTTTTTGGGCTCCAGAGCCATTGAGGATGTAATGGAATGTTATACATATTAAAAGACAAAATTATCTCTATCTCTCACAGAGTACGCAGGGAATCTGAGTTTTACAGAATTCCTGAAAGGGAGATTCTGTAACATACATCCAAAGGGATAGGGCGAGAGATTAAAAATATGCGCTTCTAAAAAAGGAGAAAACAATGACACAAGATCTGAAAAAAATGTACCGAACGATAATGAATGACCACTTTCCTCCCAATATGGAAATCAGTTTTGTGGATCAGGATAAAAGGCAAACTCTGTTTTATGAAAAAGTTGCCTGGACCATCGATAACATCCAAAAAGGGTTAAGATACGGCGAAAATCCCGGTCAGGAAGCAGCACTTTACAAGTTGGCAAACGGAAACCTGATTCTGGGAGAGACCGAAACCATTCAGCCGGGCCAATATCTGGCTTCAGATATTGAGCTGTTGCAGTCCGGAAAGCATCCCGGAAAAACCAATCTGACCGATGCGGACAATTCCTTGAACATCCTGAGATATTTTGTGGATAAACCCACGGTAGTCATCGTCAAGCACAACAATCCATGCGGTGTTGCCAGATCTGATACATTGGTGGACGCATATCAAAAGGCAAACATTGCCGACCGGGTGGCGGCATTCGGGGGATGCATTGCAGTCAACAGAGCTGTTGACCGGGCAACGGCTCAAGCAATTACCGAACAATACGCCGAAGTTGTCGTTGCTCCTGATTTTGAAGAAGGGATCATGGATATTTTTGCCAAGAAAAAAAATCTCCGGATCATCCGTATTGGAAATATTGACCGGTTGCAAACATTTGTGGGGAAAAGATGTGTGGAATTCAAAAGCTTGATAGACGGCGGCATTATCGCCCAGTGGTCTTTTGTTCCTGCCGCTCGCACTAAGGCGGATCTAAAACTTGCCGAATGCGAATATAAGGGCAAGCACTACCGGATCAACCGGGCGCCCACCGAACAGGAATACGAAAACATGCTCTTTGGCTGGCTTGTGGAATCAGGGGTTACATCAAATTCGGTCATTTACGTTAAAGATCAAGTAACCGTGGGCATCGGAACCGGTGAGCAGGACCGGGTGGGGGTTGCAGAAATTGCAAGAGACAAGGCATATCGAAAGTTGGCAGACCGTTACTGTTTTGAAATGCATGGTATTCCCTATAACGATCTAAAAGACGAAGGTAAAAAGGCGGAAATTGATGATAAGGTTTCAAATGAAAACGGCGGGCTGATTGGCGCTGCCATGGTCAGTGATGCCTTTTTTCCGTTTAGAGACGGGGTGGATGTGGGGCTCCGGGAAGGGGTTGCCTCCGTAATTCAGCCGGGCGGATCAGAAAATGACTACCAGTCCATCGAGGCCTGCAATGAGGTCGGCGCTACAATGGTCTATACCGGGCAGAGGAGTTTCAAACATTAAAGGATTGTTAAGGGCCTGAGGAAAAATATGGAAAGGTTTACCTATTTTCAGGCATATTTCGAGTTTTCGTAACACAGCCTGGCGGGACGCATGGGCATCCAAAATGTGAAGTTATTTTTGAGTCAGCCCTTAGTGACTACCTTAAGTTTCTCATTCAAAGTTTTCACTGGCGGAATTACCGGAGGCTGGTAGATCATGTAACTTTGTATTGGATAGCGAGTCCCTTTTTTATGCGTTTTTTCCAGACCATCCACAAGCAACTCAAGATCTTTTGCCGGAAACGTAAAAAACATCTCGCACTCGTCAGTTCCTGCAAGGATCCGTTCGCCTCGTCCAGGATGAACCAAGGCAGGTTTTCCTGACAAGTAGGGTTTTATCGAGGAAAGGCAGGAAATGCCAAAGCCTGTGGTCGATGATTCGATCAACTCCCCTGAATGATAAAGGAAACCGGATGTCAAACGGGCCATCTGGGCGGGTGTTCCATAGATCACAACCAGATCAGGATCAACGGGCGCTTTATCCAGAGGGAACATAGCAATTCCTTTTATTTTTCCTGCCGGAATCGGATCCAGCTGTTCGGTTACTCTTTGAGCGAGTTCAATATTATCAAAGTAGCCCATATCTAAAAAGTATTTTGCCAAATCATTCCGATCTTCAAGTTTTTTCAATCCTAACGCCGCAAGACACGGGGAGCAGTTTATGTCTTCTGGCAATACGCCTGCAAATCTCCCCCACCGTCTTGCAAGAGTCGTCCATTGACATAGCGAAATTTGGATTCCATATTTCGATGGTCTCATAAATCCTTCGGGAAGTTCATTTTCCTCTTTAATAATTTTAACTCCAAGGGGAAAAGACTGGGGGCGTATCATCTGAGAGATCTTGTCGGCGCATGTTTGAATGTTCATGTTTTCCTCCTTTCTTTATCTTGAAACGATTTAAAATTGTTCCAAATATTTTTTGTTGTTCTTGTAAAGTATTTCTGTTAGACGAAAATAAGTCAAATTAATAATATTAATATATTTAATTAGGACTGCTTATTTTAAATGGAGTGGCAACAAATCATAGGATTTTACTACGTGGCTAAGCTTGGCAGTTTTACGAAAGCTGCCGGTGCTACGTTTCGGACCCAGTCAGCCCTGAGTCAACAGGTTAAAAACCTTGAAGAAGAATTAGGATGCCGGCTCTTGGAAAGGATCGGCAGGCGTAAATTGCGTTTAACTTCGGCCGGTCAAAAGTTTTTTAAATTTTCAGAGACAAGTCTGGAACGATACGAATCCCTTACTGAAGAACTTAATGAGTTAAAAGGATTACAAAAGGGTCTTTTGAGAATGGCCGCGCCTTTCACAACGCTCTACCACTTAGTTCCCTTTGCGCTGAAAAATTATATCACACAATTTCCAAATGTTGAGCTGACCATACTCGATCGGTCACAGAACAATATTCTCGATTTGATAAAAAATGGGGATATCGATTTTGGTCTGGTACTGGAATCCAATGTCCCAAAAGATCTCACATCGCTCCGCTGGAAGAAGGTAAGAACCGTTTTGATGACACCCTTAAGCCATCCCTTGGCCAAAGCTAAAAGAGTCACATTGAAACAAATTGGAAAATATCCCCTGATTTTACCCCCCATAAATCTAATATACCGTAGTAACCTGGAAGAGAAGTTTCAAAAACTGGGTATTGACTACCACGTGATCATGGAATCTTCTAATGTTGAGTTAAGTTCTCTGTATGTGGAGATGGGACTCGGGATATCTTTTGCTACCATCGTGACGGACTTACCGGAATTGAAAAAGAGAAAGCTGGCGTTTTTGTCAATGGATCATTTGTTTAAACCGGATTATATAGCGGTCGTTATGAGGAAGGACAAGACCCTGATATCATACAAGAAAACCTTTATAAAAATTCTATTTGGAGAAACGCCCGCAAATAATGCTGCATAAACCGGGTTTCCTTGTCATAGCTCCAGTAGTGGTTGGGTTCTTCGTAAGGTGAATTGATTATAAGCTGGTCTATGGTAGATTTGGCCATCAGCAAACCTTAATGATTTTTTTAAGCTCGGCAATCAGCGGTGGGAGATCCTCGACAACTGTTTTCCATAGGATATCAAGGTTAATGTCAAAATACGCATGAATAAGACGATTTCTCATTCCTATAATATTTTTCCATGGTATCTGAGGAGTGTCTTTGCGGCATTTTTCTGTTACTTTTGTGGCAGCCTCTCCCACGATTTCAATGGATTTGACAAGAGCAAGAACAAGTTTTCGGTCCGTATCGAGGGAGTTTTTAGTTTTATTCTGAACAAAAAACTCAGCTTCCATTGCGGCATCAAGCATATGGCGAAGACGTATGGAATCATCCCTCTGCATACTGCACCTCTGAAGATTTAATCACATCTTGCCTAAAGTAGCGGCTTAGATCTTGCGCTGTTCTTATATCCACTTTTCGTCCCAGGATTTCAGCCAACTCATTCTCCATTCCAGCCAGTCGGATAAGACCGGGTATATTGCCCGGATCAAATTCAACAAGCAAATCAATATCACTTCCCGGTCCGAAATCTTGTCGTAGAATAGAGCCGAAAACCGAGAGTTTCCGAATTTTATTTCGCTTACAGAACGCTTTAATTTTATCTTTGGGCATCTCATAAGGTATTTTAGCCATTATTCTATCTCCTTAATCTTCAAACTCTCTATACCACGATCATCCACAATCTTAACAGCTATGCGCCGGTTGTCTCCTATTTCAAAAGGCAAGGATACCGTTCTCCGATACGATTCTATCAGGTTTGTAACAATTTCCGTTTCTGCATGCCCTATTCTTTCTATTTTCACAGTATGTTTTTAAGTTTTTTCGGGTCCTTGCATACAGCAAATTTCCATTTTCCCATCTCTCCCCAGTCGGAGACCGCATCACACCACCTTTTTGCAGCTTCATGCTTCGCACGTGCCTGCTCGTCTGAAAATGCTTTTTATTAGTATTAAACAAACCTTTTAAGCAGCTTGTTGTTCACCCCTTTTGAAGATCTATATTAACCTGGCAATTAAAAAGAACAATAATTTAGAGATGGTTTTTGTATAAATCGCCAAATAATCTGCATCTATATTAGAACCATGGCATTTATATTTATATGTTTAATTGCCGGTTTAATAATTCATCTAACACCTGAATCAGATTGATTTAAATCTTTCAATCTTACTAAAATAACATCTTCTGCAAATGATGCATGATTTTGTTGCGCAATTTTTGACTAGTAATGGACTCAAGCTGTTCGGAGATAATTCTGGAAATATTTGTATGTAGTTCTTCAAGTTCTTGGAGAATACGTTGCAGATATTTTTCATCGGTTGGCGCTTTAATCTCCTCTGTTAGCCCCGCACCAAGCCACACCTTTAGATACCTTGCTTCTTCTTCGTTTACACATTGAATTCTTTCTTTCCCTGATAATATTTCCCATCCGAAGAGACTCCTGTTGATAACAGGCTCTTTCACTGGTGAAAAAAGTTTAACCTCTTTTAATTCTTTACAACTCAGAACCTTTGCTTCGTAAAACTTCCGGTAAGTTCCCTTTCCTATCTTATCCATAATAACTCTTGAGACCTGCTCAATATCCACACCTTCTTTAATTTTTCCTTTCTTTTTAACACTCTTAGCCTTATCAATCCTTGATTTCACCAGATCAACTACCGCTTTATATACTTCAAGCTGTTCCTCCTTTGTGAGGCCGAGCATATCTTCCATTATAATCTTGTCTAAAGCACGACGGTCTGGTTTGATCTTATCTAAGACAACCTCATCAGAAAAAGTAGCACCAAGTTCTTCTAATGTGTGCTTTACCGGTCTTTTATAAAGAGCTTTGAAACTTTTCCTTATCTTAATTAAAACCTCATTTTTTACATTTATAAAATTAGGAACCAATATCTTTTTTGCCATCCACACATCCATATCAACAACATTTATGGCTCCAGTTAAGTTTCTTCCTGAAAGTTCATTAAAAAGTTCGGCAATCGTACTGTTTAAATATGCAGCGAAATAAAGTATGTGTTTTTTATTCTTTACTTTTACTGGAAATAAATTGTCACTACAAAAGACGCTTTTTTCGGCAAAAGGCATAAGGAATCTATTTCCTATTCTTCTTGGATAAAAAATATGAGCCGGTTCGTTTTTGCCCAAATCATACCATTTTTTTCCTCTTGCTTTACAACTAACTGTTTGTGCAGGTATTTTGCCGCCGAATTCTCTTTGTTCTCCTGCTTTTATATACTTAAAAATTTTTTTATTTTTTAGCGACTTTCTATCTTTCTGTATCATGAGAATTCTATTCTTTAATTTTGCTCTATTAATTGAAATACTTAAAGATTCTCTAAAAGAACGTATAATGTAATTCGGAATTAAATTGTCTTCCTCATCTCGGTGCATCCAAAATTCCTTTTCAATTTTATTGGCCTGAATTTCCTCTTCAATTAAATAGAAAAACTTGTTGGCACCGGTTTTTATGCCAAATCTCACATCCGCCACATCCTTCAAGGGCACTAATTTTCCTTTACCCTTATCAAGTATCTTAAAAAATATTTCCGGCGCTCTTAAATATTTTCCCCATTTTGCTCCCTCATATTTTCCTGTCTCTTTATTAAAACCTTCCTCCCACAACTCTTTCTGCTTTTTTGGAAAGATTCTGAAGTCATCCGTATGATAGAATTCATCGTGAAAAAGAATGGTTTTTATAAGATTATCTATTGCGTGGAGACGTTCTTTCTGTTTTTCCCAGATGTCCCGAGCTGGAGGAATGAAGTGTCGTAACGGCTTGGATAGATAGACAAACCTTACCAGGTTTTCATTTCTTTCCTTGGCATTATTACATTTTTCCAAAATAATGATGCAGGTATTGATATCAGCATCTTCAAACCACCTTTCTACTTTGGATTCAATAACGGCAATGATCTTGTAATTGTTCAGAAAAAGTTCCTGTAGTCCCTTGCCGTAATCTACATCCATCCACGAGTTGGATACAATAAAGCCAAACCTCCCTCCATTTTTTAGGAATTTGGTACCATGAACAAAGAAATAGGCATGTATCCCGGCCCTTTTTGAAATTGTGGCTAGTTTTCTTCTACCCATGTGAAGCGCCTTGCTTATCATTTCATCTTTGTATCCCATCTTTCCGGTAATCTCTGACATTTCCTCCTGTCTCGTGTAAGGAGGATTTCCAACAATACAGTCATACCTCCGCGGATAGGTGATCTCTCGCTTCTCTTTACCTAAGGTTTTAGTGATAATTTTTCTCCACTTTTCCGGCAGATGGAATCCTTCTTGGTCTGCCATGAGATCAAAGAAATCGTTTTGGGCGATATTTGGATAATTTTTCAAGACCCCCAGATCGTTAATGGCCAAATTGATCAAGGAAAGATGTGCGGGGAATTTGGCAATATCAACACCCCACAGGGTTTCAAGAATATCCTGGTGGGACATTGTGTTATTCATTAATTTTTTGTGCTGATATGCCCTGACGAGAAAAGTTCCTGCACCACAGGAGGGATCAATCACTTTATCTGAATCTTTTCTGTGACAAAATCTCAGGATAATGTCCACAACATCGGCATTTGTAAAATACTGTCCAAGGTTATGCCTCTCTTCGGATGGAATAAGTCTCTCAAAGATTCTGCCAATAGTGTCAAAACCGATTTGGGAAATGTCGTACCTTTTTAAAATCTCAACAATCCCTTTAATATCGTCAACAATTTCTTTGTGCTCCGGGAAGGCAATCTTATCTATAAAATCAGTGGAATAGATAGTCTCGTAATCTATTTGTTGTATAACCGTATCAAAATAGGATTGGAGTAATTTCTGAAGCTGTCCCCCGGCAACAAGGTCATCAGGGATGGTCAGAGATGCCAAAATAGTCTGCTTTGACTTGAGAACCTGGTAGAATAAGATTTTATTTGTTAAAAGATAGCCAGTTTGCCTCGCGGCCTTTTCAAAGTCACCCTCCTGGCCAGTGAAATGCCACTGTTGTTCGATGAACCATCTGGTAAGCTGTTTTCTGAATTCTGGTTCTTTATGAAATCTGTCTCTTATAATTCCCTTATAGTGTTTTGAAAGGCGATAAATTTTTTCATGAAGAAGATAAATGAGAAGTTCATCAATTGGAAGAAGAGGTTCTGTTTTCTTGCCAATATGAACTTCTGAAAGTTCAAAAAGGAATCTTTCTAGACCTTTGATGATACTGTTTTTAAACCGAGGCTCTTCAATACTGTCTATGTCTTCAATTTTAGAAAGATCATAGATTCCGGCAATCTGCTCCGATTCATGGGCCATTCTGTTGACTGCCTCGGTTTTAAACCAGATTATTTTCTGAAAATTGGAAGTGGCAAAATATTTGGCTTTTCTATTATTGGCCTTCTTATGAGCATCGGTTTTTAGTTCCTCGGCAAAAGAATCAATAAATGGGGGTTTGAACTCGATGACACACAGCGTTCTGGAACTTTGCGGTGATTCAAAAAGGCTTACATCTGCCCTTTTCCGAGTTCCAGTCTGGATTATCTCAACTTCAGCTTGTCCAAAAGGGAGCCCCTTTTCTTTGACAAGCCCATTAATCCATTCAGCAGCCTTAGCAGCCGCTGTCCACTCTGTTTTGTGGATTGTGTTTTCAAAAGGACTGGAAACTCTTACGGCTCTACCCAACAACTTAGACTTTTTCTTTGTCATTTTCTTCTAAAACCTGTTTGGCGATTCTGTTTGCTATTTCAAAGGCTGCTGCTATCCTGATAATTTTCACGTCGGATAGCCCTTTTATCTCAAGGAACTTTTCTAGAGGCTGATTAGCCATCCCTTTAAATGAGTTGAACTTTCCCAAAACCTCTTCCGCTATTTTTTCCGCAGGTTTTCCTTTAATTCCCGATGATATCAATATGGAAAGTAATTCGGCATCTGTCAGAGACTCCGGCCCCAGTTCTCTTAATTTTCCCCCCGGATGAGACCATTTCTGCATAGTTTATACTCCATATTTAATAGTTGCCCGTACCCTCAATTTTATCATATAATTACAGAAAGTTATTATCCGCCAAAAATTACCATGCCCAACGAATTGATATGCGGATCATAGGCATATGTCTTTTTACCGGTCTCTTTATCCGTATCCAGCGTCACCAGACCGACCGGCGGATTATTGACCCGCTTTTTCTCCTTGTGATCATACTGCTCAATCGGTTTTTTACCGGTTTTTTTCTTCCTTGCCACCCGATTCACCTCTTCCAATCAATTCTCAGGTGTGATTTCATATAAATCTGTGAAATTTTTTGATCAAACGTGATACATATACAAAATTAATATAAATTTGACCCTTCCTATTTCCATTTAGCAATTTGCAGGGGATCACTGAGAGAATTAGAAACTTCCACAAGCCGTTTCATGTGATCCCCAGTAACAAGTATTAAATTATATTGAATCGCCTGTGCTGCTATCCAGATATCATTTTCCTGAATACCGAGTTCTTTGGCGCTAGTTCGTTCAACAAGGTCTTCCGGCCATTTTACTGTCAGCCTTCCTCTGCGTTTTCTTGGTGAATAATATTTAAACAGTTCTGCCCGTAGGTCCGAATAGGGACCAATGGTATGCTTATCAATATCAAGCATGAGAGGGCACTTCGATATTTCGCGCCTGACTTGATTCTGACTCTCCACATCGATTTTTGGAGTTACTTTAAGTCCGTATTCTATTTCTGCCAGGACTATAGTGGATAACCAAACGGGGGAACCGGAAACACTTGCAAAAAAAGTTTTGACTGTATCATGCTCAGGGTGCCTGACATTCCAAAGAATACTAACGGCATTAGTATCAAAAAGGTATCCGTCCATCAGGATTGTCCTGCCTCGATGTCCATAAAAAAATCATGCATATCTTCGGAATCAAAGGGTGTGATTCTTTTGAGCAGTTCTCCCGCACTGGTCTGCTTTAAATCCATCTCAAGATATTTGTGTAAAGGAATACAAGGCTTAAAGTCTTCTGGGTAATAATTAGGAAAATCAAATGGAACGGGCCTGGGGTATCCTCTAAAAAATTCCAGCAGCTTTCGTTCAAGTCTTGGTGGCAAATCATAGGCTTTCAGAATTAAGCTGTCGATTTCCATAAGTATCTGAGTGCATTCTTTAATAGTTTGTTTTTTATCCAAATCTTTTTTAATTATAGCCCTGAGTTTGATGTAGTACTTTACGAGATAAACAATCTTCTCTATATCAACGATTTTAAGCGATGGGATAGGAATACTTTCCAGAGCATTTATTGAGTTATCACGTCCAAAACATTTAAGGTAAAGTGTAGCGTTTAGCAAAGGAGAGTTAACAAGGGCTGAAATCATTTCTATGTTCATATTTGTTTTTGGCCAGATCCCAATAAAATTTTGATAACATACCAAACCGTTATGGTCTGGATAACCAACAATCCTCCAATGACCACGACTTATCCTTCGCCTACTAGCTATGACCTTGGGTCTGTCCCATGGAAGCGAATGCGCGCTTGTTCGTTGATATTGATAATCCATATTGAGATATACGAATCTCTCGGCATAAAAAGGCTCTATTTTTCCTGGAACCTTGTCCAGTCCTTTTTTGAATCCGGATTTTGGATCAGAGGAAATCAAAGTTTCCCTATTTTCTTTAAGCGAAATATTCCACTCAATACCTCTGTGAACATCAGCTATGTCCTTTAGATGTGAATAACTCTCTAAGTAACTCCAAATTTCTGAAAGTGGTATATTCGCTAAAGAAATCGGTTCAGTGTAGGTTGGCCTGTTTATGGTTTTGCTAACGCCTTCCGGCAACTGACTCGTTTCAAGCAGCGATCTCCTATCGTTTTCTCCTACCCAGAAAGTGCGGATAAAAACATTTGTTTTGGTGTCCTCGTTACTATCTGAAGCAAGAACCAACATGGTTTCTTGATCTGAAAATGCAAAGATTCGATCCGGCAGAGCAATTGTTTCTATATTCTTATAAGCTCGAGCAATCCGATCCTGCAAATCATTATATCTTCCCCCCATTATGGCAGATTTTGGCAAGACAAAACCGAACATGGCAGGGGGATTATCCATGACCCTATTCAGTATCTCATAAGGTTTGTGCACACTTAGAACTCTGCTACCATAATAGTTTTTTTCATCCGGAGTAAAATCTTCAAAAGGAGGATTACAGAGAACAATTTGTGATGTTTTCAACTGGTTTTTCAACACATCGCTGGCGAAAATATCTTGAGATACAATTTGCCATCCATCCGGATTGGGATAATCCGCCAGCATCAGAGATAAGCGGCAGACCTCTGCGGCAAAAGCATCCACCTCTATGGCAGTTAAGCGGACCTTTAAATATTTGTGCATATCCTGGTCCGTCCAAGACGCAGGCAATAGTTCACGAAGCCGACGCAGAGCAGCAACCAAAAAAACCCCGTGCCCGGCGCAGGGCTCTACAACGAACCGTTCATCCTCTGGCAATAATTCAAAGGGGAGGCGATCGACAATAAGCTCGGCTATAGCCTGGGGTGTACTGTGTATACCATACCGTTTGCGGAATTCCTTTCGGATCAAAGTATTTTCATAAATAAACGCCAAGTCATCCACAGAAAGATTTTGAAAGTTAAAAGCATTTCGGAACTTATTCCAGACAGTCTGCTGCGTGTAGGGCTCATCAAGAATGCCTTGCATATCTGTCTCTGTAAAGCCATAAAATCCCTGGATCTCTTTTATGATAATATTCGCCTGTGGATCATCCCAGTTGCCTGGATGTCTCTTATCCTTGAAAACCTTTGCAGCAAGAAAACGGAAAATCAGGCGAAAAAGCAAAGTTTCATCGGGTTTATTACCTGATGTGCTATTCTTATATGTGCTGATAGCTTCATTAAGGGTGCCTTTAAGCAAACGATCCAATTTGCCGTGGATCATACCTTTTAAGGCTGGGAGAAGTCCTATGTCGACAAAATCAAGTTGAACAGGATCTGCTAACGGCGTTATGGCTTTGGCACGAAAAATTGCGTCAGGGCTCCATTTATTTCTATTGGCCTCAAAAGCTTTACGGATATCTCGAGCTGGGATGGACTCTAAAAAAACAGCTTGACCAGAGGCCTCAACACGGTAACGGACGATATGATCATGAAACGCTTCAAAAAACATGGGGGCGCCGAGGGCTCGATAGCCCGAAACATATTGCGGTCCCGATTGACCATTTGCAGTAAGTACACCGATACAAGCGTTCCGATAAGAAGGCGGCCATTGTGCGAATGCTGCTAAGGGGATATTAAGCTCTCGAATTACAGAAACGGAGGCATCATCGAAGACATAATCTTCCTGTAATAGGTTGTCTAAATAACCTAATCGATTTAATTCATTGCGAACTGTGTATAACACATTCATTGCATTGGTGTTCTTTCATCCATCCCGCAATAGCTTAAATATATGGAAGGGGTATCACTTTTTTATTTTCAAAATTATCCTTTACTTTCGTAAAAGTACTATTCATTTTTTGTAACTTAATTATCTCAGCACCGATCTGTTCAGTGTCAAATCGGATATACTGTTGTCTTGTTATTGCATTGAAATATTTCCCTTTTTCAACAACAATCATGTCCATTCCATCGGTATAGATGATCAGCCGAGTAATGGGCTCTTCATCTGGTAACATCATGGTTAAATTTTTTATCCCTTTTCTTACCTGTTGAAGACTTAACCCTTTTTTTCTCAATGAAACCAATACTCGCAGCTTAACAATATCCTTAAAAGAATAAAAAGAAAACTTGCCATCTCTTTCCGGGGAAACAAGATTAATTCTTACCCAATATTTCAGCTGATTAATGGTTGCCCCGGTTAATTTTTGTACCAAATTTGTTGAATATATTTTATTCATTTTTACCATTGGTTGAAAAAAGTAATTTTTTTATCCGTTTTTCAACTAATATAGGCATATAAAAGGGAAGAGGTCAAGTTAAAGCCAGCTGTTCCAACAGAACATATTAAAATTTTAACGGCATGTTCTATTATAGGGTAGCAAAAAAAATGACACGGTAGCCGATTGAACCTGTTAGTCCTAAAATAAGCGAATATTGAAACCTAAAGAAAAATTTAGTAGTATTTACTACCATCAATAACAGCTATCAATAATAGTAATAGAAGAGGTGGTTTTTTAACGCAATTCTCCCTGAGA
>Ga0114919_10000158_pt1 | contig 45277 bp, 42 predicted proteins | sample BlataG_FD_88682 | JGI IMG/M metagenome (GOLD analysis project Ga0114919, IMG submission 88682) | Deep subsurface microbial communities from Black Sea to uncover new lineages of life (NeLLi) - Black_00105 metaG | ecosystem: Environmental > Aquatic > Marine > Oceanic > Sediment | place: Atlantic... | reverse complement strand
CTCTCTCTCTCTCTCTCTCTCTCTCTCTCTCTCTCTCTCTCTCTCTCTCTCTCTCTCTCTCTCTCTCTCTCTCTCTCTCTCTCTCTCTCTCTCTCTCACACACTTCATCTCTCCCCCTTTCTCCAAATCCAGTTTATTCTCACCCACATCTCCTCTCCACACAAATACAGGCACCATTCACACTAGTGGCAGTGCCAGTACATTAATAGTAGGAGGAACCCCAGCCTCAGTAGCAGAAACCTCAGCAATCACCGGTCTCCTAGTCCACTGTGCTGCAGACGGCTTGGCCCTCGGTGCTGCTGTCCTAGCTGGCAATGCTGCCCTTTCCCTCTCAGTGGGTACCGCCATGGTCCTTCACAAGGCCCCCATGTCATTTGGACTGGCCACGTACCTGATGAACAACAACTGGAGCTGGGAAAGAGCACGTCAACCCTTGGCAGCCTTCTCACTCACAGCCCCCATTAGTAGTTGGGCCACCTACCTCTTTTTAAGTGCCATTCCTACTTTGACTACTCCAACTTCTGTAGCTTTGTGTCTGTTGGTCAGTGGAGGGACATTTTTACATGCAGCGTGCATGCATATGATTCCGGAAGTGGTCGGAAGTCAGGGAGGAGGGAGGTTATGTAGGAATAGTATGATGGCATTGGTGGGTGGGGCGGTACTGCCGGTTGTCTTATCGTGGGGACATCATCACTAATTCTGATTATGGGGTGCTGTTTTATTTGTTTATTTGATTATTTGGTATTGTGTCCATTTATGTGAATTACACTCAAATACAGGTAGACCTTTAGATAGAAACGTGTTATTCAATGTTGACACCACTAAATGCAGTCAAAACAAAAGCTCCAAATTGGTCTGCCTTTGGCAAATCAGCAGCAACACCAGATGCTGAGCGGAATTGGTTTGTACTAAATTTATTTTGCTTTTCCGCGAGTTGAAGTTGTTTCTTTTTATCAAATGGTTAGTAGAGCAAGTGACGCCTTCCAGTTTTTTGTTTTTTGATTCTGTTTCTGCCAGTAGAGTACTATCCATCTTAGGCAACAGTTTGTTCTTAAAACCTTAGGATTGCATTTAAGACTCTCCTTGCGTGTGTACATGTTAGCATTGTTAAAACATCAAAAGATCTGACGGTTCATAAATAATGCAGCGGGTTTTAAACACTAAGGGTGCATACCTACATATACAGGTGGAAGCATGATATACCCAGTGACTATAACTACAGATAAGCAAAAGACCCCCTATCCTCCAAGTTGATAAAGAGAGAGAAACATAAACCAATGGCTTGACCTTGAGCACTCTGCTTCCATCACCACTCAGCACTAACACCTCCCCCTCCTCCTCCTCCTCCTCCTCCCCCTCCTTCTTCTTCCACCTATCTCGTTCTCACGCTCCTCTACTTCTTGATCTTTTTGGTCTTTCACACGCTTCACATACAGTTGCAGACAGCTTATTTGAAAACGTACAATGAGCACACTCCCAATGTCTTGCCAACTGCTCCAGCTCAGTCACCTCTCCTATTCCTCCTCTACTACCACCACCACCACCACCACCACCACCAGTCTTTCCAGGAGTGGACCTTGATCTCTTACCTGCAGCCCTCGTCACTCTTTTTAAGGGTGATGGTTTACTAGGTCCCGCCCTTCCTTCACCCCCATGCTCTTCATCATCATCAGCATCATCCTCATCTTCTTCACCATCATCGTCAGCATCCATCATCTCCTCATCATCGCTACCACCAAAGTACGAAGTAAACTTCATGGGGGAAGGGGCAGGTAGAGCGGCATATTCCTTCAACACCGCCTCCATCCCTTTTTCAAACTCATCTACAAGTTTCTTGAAATAGTATCTGGTAACGTCAGTCAAACCGATGAGCTGCTCTCTGAATTGTTCCCAAGGGATTGGAGGGGCTGGGTTGCCTGCTGCATCCTTGGTGCCTGGACCTGTTGGTCTAGCAGAGGAGGAGGAGGGGTTGGAGGTTGCTGCTGTAGGGTCGGGTGGTTGGTAATGGATGTAGACGTTAAGATCACGTTCTACCTTTTGATTAAGTTTTTCTAGTTGAATTTCTGCATCTCTTTGGTTGAACTCAAAGAACTGTTGCTGTTGTTTACGAGCCTCAGACAGGTCAGAGGCCACAGTGGTAGTGATACTAGTTTCATCCCCTCCGTTGCCAAAAGAGTAGAACCCAGCTGCATACGTCCATTTCAGAATCCTACGGCAATTAACTACTTCCATCCAAGCATCAGTGACAAACTTGAGCTGGGAGGAAGGGGTGGCAGTCCTTTCAGACAACTTCTCTATCTTGTCGTTTTGAAAAGCAGCAATCTGTTTGAGAGCGGTTTGGCTTGATTTGTTGTTCTCATACCAGCGATGCCAGTAGTGCATGTACCTCTCTAATGATTGCTTGGCATGCTGCCTTTGAAGCTCATCGTCATCTACTTTACCTTGTTCTTTCTGTTTACGGTAGGAGTTACAGTGGTAAAAGCCTCCAGTACGTTCACCATGGTCAGACCATGGGCCAGAGCACAGCCAGCAAAATTCATGACGGCATTGCGAACACGTGATATGCATGCATCCTTGATTTTTTTCAATGGGACGTTTGCATTTAGGGCAGGGCTTGGTGTTGGCAAGAATCCAGGTGAAATTCTCACTTTCTGCGCTATTCTTCAGCATCCATTTGTGTACAATTTGACAGTCGGCAGGATGGTGGGCTTCTTCTCCGCAGTTGAAGCAAAAAGTATTGCCACAATTGCAAAAGACATCTAGTGCTTCTCCTGGAGCTTCTACTAATGACTCTGCTGCATACGTGCAGTCTGGAGCAGGGCACCAAGCCAGCTTGCGATTGTCTTCTACGTAAGATCTGACGGAATAGCGTTTGTATTTTTCAGAGTGCTGTTCGTCAACGACCTCGTCTATAATGCTACGTGAAACTACTGCTTTGCAATCTGGATCTATGCACCTGAGGTCTAGACAGGCTGGGCCATTATCAACTGCAGCGTGGATGTAGCCTTGCCAACAGTTTTTGCAGTAATAGTGCCTGCAGCGAGCAGCGCACATGTCTGTGACTGGATATTGATCAAAGCAGACAGCACATGTTTCATACTTTCTTCTAGTGTCTGGTTGTTCATCTATTAGGCCTACCCTACCTCGTACACTGTCTGGATTGTTAAACCATTCTTCCTGGAGGCGACTAGCATCCCACTTGTAGAAACGAAGCACTCGAGCGGCCTCGTTGGGAGCGACACAGAGTAGGTCGCCCACTGCTTCCACTGCTTGCTTTTGCCTCTCTCTGACGGTGTCTTGATCTAGGATGCGGAACTTCCCCTGAAATGATTGAATGTGGGTGTCAGTGGATGGATCTTGCTGTGTTCAAGGAGGAAGAGCGAGAATAATTTGAGATTTGAAAACTAACCTTTCCTAACCCACCAGCATTGGACGTCTCTATGTCTTCAAATGCCCCGTAACCCCCTTCGTCAGATGAATAGCCTTGGTAATCGCTATATCCCATCTCTGAATTGTCCTCTTCGTAAAAGTCATCTGACATTGTTGCTGAAGGATGAGTTCTTATTTTTATCCAAAGTAAAAGGCGGGTCGGGATGAAATGAGGTACTAGCAACTTTTATTTGGTATCTTATCCTGTCGAGCAGTTGTACAATTGATTTAATCATGTAACAAGCACTCCCAGTATTTGTAGCCAGGCTCTGCACCGACCAGCAAGGTTGGTTGGGAAGGAGAAAGAGGAACATGCTGCAAGTTTCCATCCACACCTCCAAGATGGTAGCTTAAGTCACACACTATGTCCATGTGTACAATCTTGACATCAAATTAATTTTTTCAAATAAGAAGCTGGATACGCAAGGACTGGTAAGACATTCAGCATCAGCCCATACGTCAGAGGAAAACAACAAGTGTGTCTTTCTGAAGGTCGGTACTTTATTATCCAGTGCAAGATGTCATTTAAACACTGCACAAAGGACCCAAGATAACATATTGTCGTTGTTGATCTAGGCCCACACGGAGCCACAATGCAATTCCAGCAACGCGTACAATTTCCTCGTGAACATACAAGTTTAAGACAATTTTGACAGAAATTGGAGCAAACTCCGTCGTTGATATCACTGATGGTGATGAGCATGGCTGCTCCCCATTTCTCAGTTACTGCATTAGAAATATACAGAATATTAGCATTTGTGTACATCAATTCCACGATGACATCTATTATTTGAAGAGCGAAATAGAGCTGATTGAATCGGGATTAAATCATATTTTCGAAAATGTCTTTAGCAGAGTTGCAGCAATTGTCGCTGGTATCTAGAGTGACAACAACATTAGAAAACCACCTAGGCATAGCAGATAAAACGCTGTCAGAGTTTATAATAGAATTGGCAAAAGACTCCAAAGATGTCCAAAGTTTCCGCCAATCCCTAAACGAAAATGGAGCTGAAATGCCTGAACAACTTGTTCATACCATATGGAATCTCATACAGAAAATGCTTCCCGGTAAAAATAGACCAGCTGCAGATGCCACCACATCTCTCCGACCCTCCAGTGCTCTCGCCATTCCCGACAGCAAGGACAGAATCAAACAAATGGAGGCAGAACTCGCTGAGGAAGCTGATGCCAAGCGGGCTTTAGAGCGAAATATAGCTAAAATTAGTGAGTCATCTAGAAGAAACAGAAGCAGCGGCAGCAAGAGAAGCAGATCGCCCAGTCCAAGCAACAGAGAAGGAAGAGGCAGAGGGAGATCTCCTCCTCCTCGCTCCCACCACAAACAACAACAACCATTACTAAATGAGCCAGTGGTGAACACTATTTACCCAGGCCACATCACTGGTGTGATGGATTTCGGCTGTTTTGTCCAATTAGACGGTTTCAGAAATAAAACTGAGGGCCTGGTCCACGTAACAAACATAGGCACCACCACTAATAATAGTAAAGGTGGTGGTGGGAAAACGAGTGCCAAGGATCTGGTAAGGAAAGGAGACCCAGTTTGGGTTAAAGTTCTCTCAATGTCAGGCAACAGGTTAAGTCTAACAATGAAAGATGTGGATCAAGTCAGTGGTCAAGACACGAGAGCTACTACTAATGGCAGTAGAGGTGGTGGTGGTAGCAGACCTGGTGGAATGGCTCCTCCACCATCAGCATTACATGGCCTCTCTGGTATTGGCCTCTCTGGTATTGGAGCTGGTACTGATGGTGTAGGCGGTACTATTACAAATCCAACAAGAAGAAGAGGAAGAAGAATGACCTCCCCAGAGAGATGGGAAATAAGTCAACTCATAAAAGCAGGAGTCCTAGACCCCAGTGAATATCCCGACTGGGACGAAGAAGCTGGCGGAAGAACCACCGCTGCTGTAGATGCTGAAGTAGAAGAAGAATTTGAAATAGACATAAATGAAGAAGAACCTCTCTTCCTCAGAGGGCATTCCAGTAAATCAGGAGTGGATGTGAGCCCTATTAAAATAGTGAAAAACCCTGATGGGTCCATGCAAAGAGCGGCAATGACTGCGTCTGCTCTGGCTAAAGAGAGGAGGGAATTGAAGGAGCAACAGGAGAAAACGCTGTTGGAGGCTATTCCCAAGGATTTGTCCCGACCGTGGGAGGACCCCCTGGCAGATGCAGGGGAAAGAGCATTGGCTGCTGAACTGAGGGGGATTGGCCTGGCCAGCTTGACTGGTGGTGGTGGTGGTGGTGGTGGTCAAGATGATATGCCAGAGTGGAAGAAACAAGCGCTAGGAAAGGCTCCCACCTTTGGTATTCGAGATAACAGGAGTATCAAAGACCAACGAGAGAGTCTACCTATATACAAACTGAGGGACCAACTAATCCAAGCAGTGAACGGCAATCAAGTGCTGGTTGTTATCGGTGAAACAGGGAGTGGTAAAACCACACAAATGACTCAATATCTTGCCGAAACTGGATACACAAGCAGAGGGAGGATTGGATGCACTCAGCCACGTCGTGTGGCGGCAATGAGCGTCGCAAAGAGAGTGGCAGAAGAGGTGGGATGTCGTCTTGGAGAGGAAGTTGGCTATGCTATTAGGTTTGAAGACTGTACCAGCAAGGATACAGTAGTCAAGTACATGACTGATGGTATGCTGCTAAGAGAAGCATTGCTAGACGATCAGCTGTCATCATACTCTGTTGTCATCTTAGATGAAGCACATGAGCGTACCATTCACACAGATGTCCTGTTTGGCCTGCTGAAAGGAGTTCTACAAAAGAGAAAAGACCTGAAAGTGATTGTGACGTCAGCTACACTTGATGCAGAGAAGTTCTCAGCCTACTTTTTCAATTCTCCCATCTTCACTATTCCAGGAAGAACCTATCCTGTAGAGGTGCTGTACACAAAGGAGCCAGAAGCAGACTACCTTGATGCAGCCATGATCACAGTGATGCAAATCCACCTGACAGAACCAGAAGGTGATATTCTGCTGTTTCTTACCGGCCAAGAGGAGATAGATCTATCTGCACAGACGTTGTTTGAAAGAATGAAGAGCTTGGGCCCATCAGTTCCAGAGCTCATTATTCTCCCGGTCTACTCTGCTCTTCCCAGCGAGATGCAGACGCGTATATTTGACCCTGCCCCTCCTGGAACCAGAAAATGTGTTATTGCAACTAATATTGCAGAAGCCAGTCTCACTATTGATGGTATCTACTACGTTGTTGACCCCGGATTCAGTAAACAAAAAGTCTACAATCCCAAAGTAGGGATGGACTCATTGGTGGTGGCTCCAATCAGTCAAGCCAGTGCACGTCAGCGTGCAGGCCGTGCAGGACGTACTGGTCCCGGTAAATGCTACCGCCTTTACACAGAATCTGCCTTCAAGAATGAAATGCTGCCTACTAGTATTCCAGAAATACAGAGATCAAACCTAGGAATGACGGTACTGACGATGAAGGCAATGGGTATCAACGATCTTTTGAATTTTGATTTCATGGACCCGCCCCCTCCTCAGACACTGGTTGCTGCTCTGGAGCAGTTGTATAATTTAGGAGCACTTGATGAAGAAGGACTGCTGACTAGACTTGGTAGGAAAATGGCAGAGTTTCCCCTGGATCCTCCAGTTTCTAAAACACTGATTGCCTCGGTGGATATAGGATGCAGTGAGGAGGTATTGACGATCATTGGAATGCTGAGTGCTCAGAACATCTTCTACAGGCCGAAAGAAAAGCAAGGACAAGCTGATCAGAAAAAGGCGAAATTCCACCAACCCGAAGGAGATCATCTCACATTGCTGGCTGTTTATGAAGGATGGAAAGCTGCGAAATTTAGCAACCCCTGGTGCTTTGAAAACTTCATCCAAGCCCGCTCAATGCGACGCGCTCAAGATGTCAGGAAACAGCTGGTTGCCATAATGGATCGTTACAAACTAGATCTTGTCAGTGCAGGTAGAGACTACACCAAGATACAGAAAGCTATTTGTAGTGGCTTCTTCTTCCACGCTGCAAGGAAAGATCCTCAGGAAGGATTTAAAACTATTATAGAGCAGCAGCCAGTGTTTATCCACCCTTCCAGTTGCCTGTTCCAGCACCAACCAGACTGGGTCATTTATCATGAACTGGTTTTGACCACCAAGGAGTATATGAGAGAGGTGACACATATTGATCCCAGGTGGCTGGTGGAGCTGGCACCCAGGTTCTTCAGGGCCGCTGATCCTCATAGATTGAGCAGGAGGAAGAAACATGAGAGAATTGAGCCTTTGTTTGATAAGTATAATGAACCTAATGCCTGGAGATTGTCAAAGAGAAGAGGATAGGGAGAGAGTAAAATGGTGTGTGTTGTATGGTACAGGATGATGTGTATAAAGAGTAGGAAGAAATATTTTACACACAGTGGTCAGTTATTAGTAGCAGGTCATACATACATAACACACGCATTTAGCCCGTTTACTAATAATTGTAATAAGACAAAAACAAGAGTCAATTAATTACCATCATATTCTCCCTTCCAAAAACAAAGATAATAATATCAAGCAGCTGCCATGGCTCTCTCCACTTCCTCCAAACTCCTCCCTTTGGTCTCCACCACAAATTTCTTACTAAACACCACCGCTGCAGCACACACCAGGGAAAAGAAGCCGTACACAGCAGGTACACCAAAAGCTCTGACTGCACCAAGGAATACCTGACCAATCACAAAATTACATACCCAATGTGTACCCATTGCAGCTGATACCGCTCTTCCTCTGACTTTGGAGGCGGTGATTTCAGGAACGAGAAGACCGGGGACTGGGCCAGCACCAATGGCGAAAGAAGCAATGTAGCCGAGCGTGCCCAGCAGGGCGATGCTTCCTGCAAAGGAAGATAAGGCTGGGATACCTAGACCAAATGCCATAGCGAGCATAGATACGCCCATGCCAGTGAAACTGAGTTCTAAGAGTTGTTTTCTTCCAGCCTTGTCCATCAGGCCCGCTGCGACGATGGTTCCAGCAACATTGAGTGCGCCGACTGCTGCAGAAGCCAATGCCCCTGATTTGACGCCTGCTTGTGAAAATACTGATGAGGAGAAGTACACAATGGCATTGATACCAGAGAATTGCTGTAGCAAGAAAAGTGCAATTCCTACTTTAGCTCCTTTGGATGCCAGGGTCTCCCCCCACCCTCCCTCTCCCTTTTCTCTCTCTCCTCCACTAGGGCTGGAAGGCTCAGGCAACTGAGCAGTACCCCCTTGTCCCCACAATCCCGTAGCAGCAACCTCAGCCTCTCCTCTCTTTCCAGTCAATACCAACCATGCAGGGCTCTCTGGTGCCACCAGCATTCCCAACCCCATCAGAACTGGAGGAACAGCAGCCAGCGCAAACATGGTCCTCCATGCGGTACTGGGAAGGGCAACATTGACTACCAGAGCAGCAAGGATACCAATGCAGATGAGCAGTTGGTTGACTGACCCAAGGGTGCCACGAAGAGCAGTGGGGGCTATTTCTGAAATGTACAGAGGGACAAGTGCAGAGGAAAGACCGATGCCCAGGCCAGCCAGCAGCCTGCCGGCGAGGATGGTGGTAAGGGAGGTGGCCCAAGCACACAAGAGAGAGCCGGCGAGGGTGGGGATGACGTCGAGGAGGAGGGCTTTTCTGCGACCGAAAGAGTCTGCGAGGCCACTGCCCGCCAAACTGCCGATGGCAGCTCCAGCGAGGAGGCTGCTGACGACAGCACCTTCAAGAGCGGCATCTGATGCAAAGCCGAGATCAGCGGCAATGGCCTGGAGAGGACCATTGACGACACCGAGGTGGTAGCCAAAACTGAGAGCACCCATGCCTGCGACTGCAACCCAGAGAAAGACTGGGAGGAGAGAAGAGGGTTGTGGGTGGGAGGGGGGAGAAGAGGCTGCTTCGGCGTCTGAAAGAGCTGAGGTGGAGACTGGAGTGTAGGCGGGGCCAGAATGGTAAAATCGATCGTTTGAGTTCATCTTTCGATTTCTTGAAGGGTTCATGCCAGTAGCAGATGTACGCATGCGTTGTGGTGCGTGTATTGTGGTGGTGGGTTGTGTACCAGGAAGAGTTCTACGCAATTGATTGATCGAATTCGAGATGGATAAAACCTTTGCGCCATGCATCTTCAAATGGTATATTCTTGATTTAAAACGATTTCATTACCATTCATATCTCAATCGATACAATGCAATAGGGTTTGAGACCTTTGTTACAAACCAAGAAAACCACATCATCATCCCCGATCTTCTCCCGACTCTCGCTCTCACTGTTCTTCACAGAGGGTGTATTTCCACCATACAACCCACCATGACATGATCACTAGGCCATTCCTTATTAGGCAACCCTTGACTCTCAGCCAAATCCAACAACTCCCCTTTCATTTGATTTAACACCCCCTTCACTTCCAGCCCCTCCTTTTTCCCACTCACCCACACATGATCCAGCACCGAACATTGATCATCTCCCTTTTCCTTGTGAGTAAACCCCAACTTCATACCTGCAACTTCATAACTATTAACTAAACTAAAGGGTTGCACTATAGTATGTTCCGTTACTGGCACTCCAGGCAACCAAGGCTCAGTATACCCTCCCTCCAATTTCCCCCGTCTCAGCAGCATGCTGGGCGCATCTTCAGCTCTACTGTTGAAATCTCCATTTATTATCAGTCTGGCTTCTGCCGCTGATGCTTCTGTGCTTTCTATATGGCGCGCTAGTCTTTCTAGCGCATGTCTTAGTTGAGATACTCTCACCTCTGGTTTATTTGGTTTCCCTTCTAAATGAACATTCACCAGGTAGAGTTTCTGACCTTTCAAGTTCGGCTCAAATCGAGGCCCTATCAGCTCTAGCTCCACTAGCAGTGCCCGACTTCTGTGTTCGCACCAAGTTACTGAGAATAGGCCAACTTTGAAAAATACTGCTAACAATACTTCGTGGTTAGGACCTTGTCTAATGTTAGCGTACCCTTGGTCTGCCATGAAGGAGCGGAGCTCTTCCCACCTGTCATCGGTGACCTCTTGGAAACTGAAGATGTCGGCAGCTAGATGTTGGAGCTGGCTTTTGAGTATTGGCCAGCGGTAGTCCCATTGGAGGATGTGTGGGGGTTGGACACGTGGGAACCTGGTTGGAGTGGCAAAGGCTTGGTTGAGGATGTTGTAAGAGACGAGGGAGATGCTGTTGGTGTTGGGTTCTGGGGACGTTGCTCTAGAGGCTCGGAGCTGCGGGATGAGATGAGGAGAGTGGTGTCGAGATCTTTTAAATACGAAAGCTAGAGCTGCTGCGAGTCCAGCTAGAGCAGCGTAAGGTGTGCTGAGATTCAACGAATCCATTTTTGTATGTGAAAGTCTGGCTGCCAACATGTTCATTAAAAACAAAATTGCCTAACTCTTTTCAAAAATCCAATGCTTTCAGCCACTCAACAGGATACACACACACTATTCTTACTGTCGAATACGTTATTACGTACCAACGAAACGAATACGCAACTAAGGAGGACACCCTATGTATTATTATTACTCACCGTCGCTGTCCATGTCTACGACATCACCCATCCCACCATCGCTATCAATTTCAACCTTGCGATCCCAGTCCTTCATTTTACTTTTACCTCCCAACCCAGCAAATCCATCCTTCAACACATCCCATCTAGGCTGATTTCCACCACTACCATCCTTATCATTATCCTCCTCATTATCATTTCTTCCTTTAACATCCTTCATCTTTCCACCACCACCAGCACCACCACCACTACTTTGTCTATTCTTCAGTTCATCTATGAAACTGGATCTACTAGCCTTAGCTGCCTTCAACCTATTACCTGTCATATCGTGAGACTCTCTCATTTGTTTCTGAGCCTTTGCCACTGCATTAAATAGTTTCACTACACCTCTGGTGGCGGTTTTGAGCAGTTCTTTCTCTATAGCGTCAGCTTCTGGATCTTGTCCCTTTGGTTTGGGTTGCATTCTCCCTCTTTGTTTCATTTCTAGCCTTGCTCTTTTGGCTTCTCTGTCTTTGAATACGAGATCTGCATCTCTGGCTTGTCTGTCGGCTAGCGATTTGCTCTTTGCTAAGATCGGTACAGCAGCTTTAGATGGCGCTGTTATTGTTCCTGCAGCTGGCTTTCCTAGAACTTTGGCAAATGCCTTGGCAAATGAAGCTGCTTTACCACCAGCAAGAAATCCCATTTTATCATTCTTATCACTTTGACTGCCAGGCTTATCATCATCATCATCATCATCATCACTCAAGTCGGAATTGTCATCTGTATCAAGTTCCTCCTCTAGTCCATCATCTTCATCACTTTTTTCTGCATCATCAGCATGCTCTTCTTCCTCACTGTGGATATCATCATGCTTGGAATCATCCTCATGTCTATTATCATCTGAAGAAATCTCCTCTTCAGATTCTGAGTTATTGTCTGCTTCTACAAAGTCTGCTTCCTCAAGAGCTGTAAAGAGAGGAACAGGGAGCGGGGAGATGGGATTGGTGAGGTGTTTTGAAGGGGAAACAACTCCGAATTTGAAAGACGTGCATGGTATAATAGTCTTACGTGGATATGTATCAGCATGCATGCTTGACTTAGCGCGACCCTTGGCCATTGTAACAAAGTTTAACTAGTCGGGATGCTTATATGCATGCGACTCAACGTTTTGTATCTATTACCCACTGATCAGACACTATATCGACTACTCCATGCACTGAATGTTTAGATCATATCAATTAATATTCCAATCGGGTGGTCTGCCCACCCTATTTCAAGCAAATTTAAGACTTTACTAAAGACATTGGTTTACCCGGTAGTCTCAAAATATTTCGTTGATACCGATAACTCTTGCAGGAAAATCCGTTACAGTGCATAAATCAAGCCAATGATACAATCATTCCTTTCCTCCAAAGGTCAAATTGCATCGGCCTTTAGCGGCAAATATCAATATAAAACCCAGCTGAGCGCGTTGTCAAGACCTCAATTCCACCCTAAATATAAATCCACCCCAACCATGGCAACTGGTAACGGCGCCACTGCCACCACCAATTCTCAACGCACCGCCACCGTCAAGCGTGTCACCAAAGAGACCAACATAGAGGTTACAATAGGCATTGATGGCACTGGTATTTGCAATTCTAAATCTCAGATCCCATTTTTAGATCATATGATGGACCAACTAGCTTCACATGGCCTATTCGATGTCACCGTCAAGGCTCAGGGTGACACTTGGATTGACGATCATCACACAAATGAAGACATTGCACTAGCCCTGGGCTCTGCCCTCGCACAGGCTCTTGGAGATAGGAAAGGCATCCACCGGTTTGGGGACTTCACAGCCCCATTAGATGAAGCGCTAGTCCATGTAGTCCTTGACTTGTCTGGCAGGCCGCATCTCAGTTGTGATTTAAACCTCCCAACTGAGAGAATTGGGAGCTATGAAACTCAGCTGGTGGAGCATTTCTTCCAATCTTTGGTCAACACTAGTGGAATGACTTTACATATCAGGCAACTGGCAGGGAAGAATTCTCATCACATTGTAGAGGCGACGTTTAAAGCATTTGCAAGGGCCTTGAGGATAGCCTGTGAGACCGATCCGAGACGGGCGGGAAGCATTGCTTCTTCAAAAGGCGTGTTAACACAGCAATAGATTGTTGATTTGTCATTTGTTCGATAAAGGTGTTTTTCTGATATAGTAATGACTCAAAGATTGTGTAAATGAACAATTGCCACATACTTGCACTGGAGAGAGATAGAAGCTCCTCCAGAAGATTGGGTTGACTTGGTGTTGAAACAGGGAGAGAGAAAGTTGGGTCAGAGCATCGACCATCTAGAAGGAATGGCTTGGAGGGCTGAAATGGCTGGTGTGAAGGCTGGTCAGCTAAAGTAATAGTTAAAATCAGATTTTATTGCTACAAACACTAGTTATAGGAGCTACCTCTCTGCATTTAGAGGGCTCAGTTACTATAATCGCAAAAGTGATTCAACTTTGTGCTACTTCAAAAGCACTTAAAACATAGTCCAAGGGCTTTGCATTTGAACTATATTATACTAGCCACCTGTAAATAGCGCATAAAGATGTTTTTTGGTGGCGGCTTTCCCTTTGGAGACATGCCTGGTGCAGGTCCATCAAGAGGTGGCCCAGTGAACAATTCTCGCTATTATGAAATTCTGGGCGTAGATAAAAATGCATCAGAAGCAGAGATGAAGAAAGCACATAGAAAACTTGCCCTGAAATACCATCCAGACAAAGGTAAACAATCATAACTGCATCCTTTGGTTTCCATCTCCCCCCAACGGAAGAAACGTCCCCTCACTCTCTCTCTCTCTCTTTCTCTCTCAACTTCATTTTACTCACCCTTGTACAAAATCATTCTCCACTCTCCTCCACTGTATACCACAGGTGGTGACCAGGAAAAGTTCAAGGAAATCAACGAAGCATACGAAGTCCTCCGTGATCCTGAGAAGCGTTCCATCTACGATCAGTACGGCGAAGAGGCCGTCAAAGATGGCAGCATGGGCGGCGGACATGGCGGCCACTCCGGCGACATCTTCTCCGACCTCTTCGGCATGGGCGGCAGAGGCGGTGGCGGCGGCAGCAGACGTGAACGCAAGGCTGACGACGTCCACCACAAGATGAAAGTCACCATGGAAGAGATGTACACCGGTAGATCCCGCAAACTCCAGATGAAGAGAAAAATAAAGTGTGACAGCTGCAGTGGGTCCGGTTCGAAGAGTGGCAAGAGATACAAATGCGAAACGTGCCATGGTTCTGGAGTGGAAGTGAAACTTCGCCCCTTGGGACCAGGTATGGTCCAACAAATCCAGACACGTTGTTCCACCTGTCAAGGATCAGGTTTCTTCTGCCCTGCCTCTGATAGGTGTGGCAAGTGCTCAGGTTCTGGATTGGTGGATGATACCAAGGTATTTGAAGTCAATGTTGAGCCAGGTCATCGTCATGGAGAGAAGATTATCTTTCGAGGGGAAGCTGGTACTAATTCCCCCGACGTACCACCTGGTGATCTCATTTTCACACTGGAAATGAAGGAGAACAAGATGTTTGACCGTCATGGGATTGACCTTCTTCATAAACATTCAGTCAACTTGGTTGAAGCTTTGACTGGGGCTCATTTCCACCTGGAGCACTTGGACGGGCGTGTCCTTCAAGTGAGCTCCGAGGGGCAGGTTATCAAACCCAACAGTTGGATGGTGATCAGGGGAGAAGGCATGCCGTTGCACGGTCGTCCTTATGAGAAGGGCAACTTGTATGTCAATTTCAAGGTGGAGTTCCCTGAGACAGTCACTGCTGAACAGGCTGTTGCATTAAAGAGTGCACTTGGCTCTCCAGCTGGTGCTGCAAATGGTACTAATGGGGCTGCTCCAATGAATGAAGACGATGATGAGATGGAGGAGGTGACACTGGTGCCAGTGGTTGATATGCAGAGGGAGTTGAAGATGAGGGCAGATTATGATAGGAGGCATGGCGGAGGTGCTAATGACAGTGATTCTGATGAGGAGGGAGGAGGGCCTAGAGTGGCATGTGCTCAACAATAAGAGAATGGGGGGACGAGGTGGTTCTTTCTATTCATATTCTTATCCTTTGCTGTTTTGTGAGATAGGTGCATCCTGACGACAGTCATTTTAATTATCTGTATGTCTTTGATGATATTCTGTCGAATGTAGTTTCATTTCTGTTTAAATAAGAACGAATAAGGCAATCTTTGCAGTCAAAATTCCCTCCAAAACAGTCTTGGGACATGGTACTCTTGGACGGGTAGAACCTGAAGTGAAACTGGCTCATTTCAAGCAATGTGTTTGTTTATTAGCGGTTATTATCTTATTTCAATTAAATTATGCGGATTATTATAGAGAAACATGAAAGGAATAGAGATAGAGATGCAACCACTGAGAACCCTAAACTTCAAATCGGGAGAGCTAGCTGAAGAGCTTGACGTCTCTCAGAGGACTCTGAGAAGCAAGGAGAGGGAAAATAGTAGACTAATGCGAGACATAATGTACCTTAGAAATAGGCTATCTCGCTGTGGATCTTTGCTTTTAAACTCTGAAGCCAAATGTGAGAAAGAAGCCAGGAGAGCAGCTATTGCAGAGGCTGCGCTCAAGCAACTTTCACTCGACCACACCCTCGCTAGGGAACACGCCGATTCTCTCAATTTACTCTCCAAGTTCAACACCAACACCACTAAAGGATCACAAATCAAAACTACCACCATTGATCCCTACAATTACAACACCATTCCATCTCCAAAGCAGTACCAAGAAAAGCAGCAACAATATGATGAACCTTCACTACAAGAACAACAGCTGCAACAAAAAGTAGCTGCCCTAGAACTAGCGCTGGAAGAAGCCTTTTCCACTCCCACTGACCAACAGACATTCCATGCCAGTGATGTTGCTCAGTTGCAACAACGCGTTGCCACTTGCGAAGCCAAACTGCATTCTAAAACAACAGATTATGACGCAGTCAAGGCTGAGTGTGACCTGTGTAGAGAGCAGTTGAATGGTGCTGATGCTTCACTGCAACAGATGACTGATGCTTATTTTTTGGCTAGCCAAAAAGCCGAGAAACTTAAAAAAGAATTGGAATTGAAAGAGGAAGTACAAAATAAACTTAGGGCAGAGTTGTTGATGGAGCAACAGGAGCATAGTCGTACACAGCATGAACTACAAATGATTGCATCGTCACCATCACCGTCAGCTACGTCTTCCCCTAGGAGGAGGGTATCTTTAAGGGAAGAAGCAGAAGAAGAGGGAAAACAGGAAGAAACGGTATCTCATCATCTTGGGGAATTGGCTTCTGCTTCAGAAGTACTTGATCTTCAGCATCAATTGGCGGATAGAGATGCCCATATAGCCAAACTACTGGCAGTGATAGAAGAGCTGAGACAGGGGCTAGAAGGGGAGCTGGAGACGATGCATGGTAAGACAATGGAAGAAGGGGGACTAAGGTTGATGAAGGCAATGTTGGAGCAGGAACGAGTGAGCAGGCAGCAGTTGCTGGATGCGTATACAGATAGTAAGAAGAGGATTAAAGCATTGATGGTGCAGCTGGACGAGGCGAGGAAGGAGGTATCGAGGATGAAGAGGGTGATGGCGGGTGGAGGGACGTTGAAAATTGAGAGGTTTCATAGTTAGTGTATTGATATGTATTCATTAGGTATATATGTATGATTTTAATGTATCGTTTGCGTTGAATATGTCATGAAGAATGTCAACCCGTTCAGAATGTCCAAATTTCTAGTCAGTACCACTCTTCTGTTTTTCATCTTTTCACTCTCAAACAGCCCAGTGTTCGCCACAATTATAGCCTCTGGAAAGCTTGAGAAGTGTGTTCGCGATGGAACAGTGAGTACCCTCTTTTCTCATCTTCATTTTCCCCCCACATTGACCACCAGTCCTCTCCTCCAGACTCACCTCCCTCTCTCCGCCACCTTCCAGCAGAACCCGCAAACATCCATCTCATGCCAAGATAAAATAGTTGTCACTCTTCCAATACTCGACAAATCCGATCTTATCACCAACGACCTATCATTTCTCATCTCCTGCATCAACGAGGCAGGAACCCAATGCCCATGCACCTGCGACTACCGTACCGACCCATCCTGCCAGTGCAGAGACCTCAACTCCCCTATCACCATATCCATCACCAAAACCCCTGTCTACCACCGCTTCCCTCTCCAATACAGAAGAACTTTTGATGGCAGACCATATGAGGCAATTATACAAACAAAAACATGTAGGGATGGCAATGTACAGCTGGACGTCACATGTGGATGGGCGGGGAGTGACCCCAACGACCCGACTGATGATATACCTGACAGTCAAGGATTTTGCTGCTCTTGCATGGGTGGGTCGGCATTTGATACATATAGAGGTGGATGTGGTGATGGCAGTAAAGATGAAACTGCACATTGTTTGAGATTTGATAGAGATTATGTGTATCATGGGTACGAAATTGGTGCTAGAACATTGGACTTTTCCATAGATGTACGAGTCAGCTACCCTGCTGACTTTGCTAGTGGTTATAATGGTACTGGTATTTTAGAAGAAGTGGAAATATTGAGGCTGAGTCCATCAGAACAAACCAAAGTATCCAGCAATAGTACAGTATTAGCAAAGTTAGTTGGTGATTTAGTCGGCTACACCGACCCGCCAACAGTCACAAATGATTATTTGATGGTGCCAGTACCACCCGGGGAACCTGACCCCACAGTACCACTGTACAACTTCCTCTCAGACTGGATGATTATTCCCAGACACATGGTCACCATCGATGGTTCAGAATGTAATAAGATTGGGGTGGGGTATACTGCCTTTCGTCAACATGGTCTGTTTGGTGGTTGCAGGGTGGCTCAAGGCTCCTGTCTGGCCAACCAGTTGTTTGATTATATTCAGTTAGATGGACTCAGGGTGCAGCATGGACTGGCTCCTCTGTATAACATTAGTAGGTACTGGGGTGGAGGGGGAGGAGAGGAGGTGGCGAAGCAGAGAGTGGTGGGAGGGATGGCGTTGCATTTGCCTGCCTTGGGGAAAATGACGAGTTTAGTGACGTTGGAGGTCACAGCGGATAATATGACCTACAGTGTGAATGCATCTCCAGCTTTCATTGATAGTGCTGAGGTTTGCTTGTTTGGTAGTAATAGTAATAGCACATTATCTTCAATGTGTGGATCATTTGAAGCATTGTCAGGCTCAGCGTGGATGCTAGTGTCGGTATCAAACATAGGTTACCTCCCCACCTTGTATGAAGTTTCAGTAGCAGACTGCGATGATGAAGTATTGTCTCCTCCTGCAGAATCAGGTGCCATTGCTCCTGGCAACAGTCGACTATTTTCCTTTCCCATGGAAGTCAATGTAGACAATGCAGGAAACTGGACCTGCAATGTAGTTGTTAAAAACGAGCTCACTGGCGAGCTGGCTGCCACTTCTAAAACAGTAGAATTCTCAACTAAAGATACAAACTACATTCCACCTCCTGATCAGAGTGACAAGGATGACAAGGATTTCACTGGTCCAGGAGCTCCAAAAACGTATAAATCATGCAGACAGAAGTGTCATAATATTTTAGATATGAAGTGTACTTTTATGAATGGGTGTTGGAGGAGGTTGATTGAATCGTTGTTTGCTATTGGGAGTGTGTTGGCAGCTGTTGGAGTGTTCATCTTGGCTTGGAGGAGGGGGTGGATAGCAGGGTTGCTCAAGTTTGTGTTTAAAAGAGGGAAGACAAAGAAGAAGTCTGGATATGCTAATGTACATGGGTATGGTAATGGTTGGAATGGCAATTATGGTTGCAATAATAAACAGCATGCCTCACCCACACCGACGCCAATAGTAGCTCCAATCAATCAAGACGAGTTGATCGCAGCTGTGAGAGTAGTGATGAATGAAGCATCATCTGACAATGATAGTTATAGTAATAATACCAGTCAAAAAAGGTGGAGGGAACAGCCAAAGCCAAGTGTTCCATCAAACCATCAGTACCAACATCACTACAGTCAACATCAACCTCACCACCACCACCACCACCACCAGCAACAACAACAGCAGCAGCAGCTACAAAAGAGGTCTAGTCTACCCGAGTAATGTTTCGTCCTTATCATTACCGAAATGTACTTTATTGCTGCTATACTTTTAATGTATTGAACTTTTTTAAGATTTACATATTTCTATATTTGTGTATTCTATTTTCTAGTCTTGATAATGATAGTGCCCCTGCTGCTGCTGTCATTGCGGCTGCATCATCGGTTGCTGAAACCACCTACTCCCCCAGTCAATCAAATTCTGAACAACCCATATTCTACTGGTATAAGGAGCAGTCTTCTGAGCAATGACTGCCCAAGCAGCTACATGCTGCACTCTAGATTCATGTGACCAGTACCTGCTCCTCAACTGACCCCATAGAACATAACATTGCATCATTCCTCTGATGCCACTCCCCCCTAGAAGTGCACTCACTATTGCTTGGAATCCAATTGATATTTCCAACAACGCACAGAGCTGCATTGCATCTGGTTGGTTGCCTATGAGCTGGGTGTGCATTGGTTGGCCTAGTTTCTTCCATAGTAGAGAGGAGGAGATGAAAGGGGTGGTGGTGAGGAAAGTGGAAAGGTGGTAGAGAGAGATGATGGCCATGGGGAGGAGGCCAGCCCAAAGAGAGTGGTTTGTTGTGATGATGCCACTGAGGAGGATGTAGAAGAGCTCAGTGGTGGGGGAGACACGGAGGAGCCATGGTTGGATGGCGGAGAGGGAGGAGGGGTAGTGGTGCTTGGAGATGAGGCGGGCGGTGTTGATGGCAAGGGAGAGACGGACGGCGATTTGAAAGGCGGTGAAGGAGAGGTAGCGGTTGAGGGGTTGGAGGGTGAGGAGGGTGAAGATGATGAAAATGGATGTGGCAAAGGCTAGGAGGTAGTCTTTGAAGGATTTGGTTGTGGATGGAGTGGTTTTAGGCTGTGGAGGTGTCATTGTGGTCGGTCGGGGTGGTTGTGATCTGTTTGGTTCTTGAACTTTAGCGTGTGTGGGTTCTGTGGCGCTCTTAGAAGATTTACTATGGCTTCGATTGGTAAGCTCAAAGTCTGGATCTACATGACGCTTGTAAAACTTGGCCTTCAATCGATCCATGACTTCCTCCGGTTGTGTGACAATTTCAAACCTGTTTACAAATTCTTTGAATTCTTCCGACGAATCAAAGTTGTAGGCTCTGTTGGGTGCAGAAAGATGAGTTTAATATCTATTCAAATTATTGTAAAAGACCATCAGTCTTAGATCAGATGCTAAACTTACTCAAAAGCCTTTAGTTTTTCACTCATGATGCTATAATTCGATACAATAAGCTACCAAATAACTGATTATATTACACAATCTCCTAGCTATCCCCGTTTATTATAAGAACACAACCAGTTCCCCCTCCCGCCACCCACTGTCGACATCATCGAGCTGCAAGTTGTTCACAAACCCTCCTCATCAAATACTCATCCAACCATAAACCCTCACCACCTCCTTCGTCCTCACCATCACTCCTCTTCCATCTATTGTTCATCATCAACAACATCCGTATCCCCTCCTTCACTTCAGTAGGAAAGTACAAATTCATCTGTTGACACCATTCTATTGGCGTTGTTGCAGCTGCTGCCAGATCTTGAAACTCAGGTCTTTCCGTAAAAGATGGATGCACCACTTTAAACCCCTGTTGAAATATATTCTCAATTGGATGTACTCCAGCTGCTACCAGTCTTCTTGTACATACACATGCATTTCGAGTTAATATTGTTTGTTTTGCTCGTTTCTCTGTCTGCGACATTTGGAGATGAAATTGTGTATACATGACTCGCAAAGCGCATTCTTGGATAATACGACAGAGTGTATCGGTGGTAAATAAAGTAGTAAATTGGGATGGTGTTGTATTAGTATGGTGGATGAGCCAGGATACAACGTCAGGGTTGAAGTGAGATGCCGACAGGATATCAGTGGCTGTGAGGACGTCAGGACTGGCTCCTGAGGAAAGGACCAGTTCAGCTGATTTGTAATATTTTAAAATTAGGAGCTTTGATAAGACGGTATGCTTGGTGCCATTGGAGTCGTACCACCTGACATTGATGTTTGGAGGATGCTTGGATGAGAGGAGAAGACGGAGAAGGGAATAAGCGGTGGTGTCATCGAAGGCAGAGACAGCAGCGAGAGCGGCAGGGTTGGCTGGTCTTTTATCGCTGGATGCGATGTCTAGGTTCATCTTTGGCCATCGATGTAGGAATAAGGCGAGTTCTATGTGGTTTTGGGAGGAAATGAGGTCGAAAAAAGCTGCTTCTCGGGCTCTGCGAGCGTTTCTATTGTTGAAGAATATAGCCAGTCGATTCCAAAGTGTAGAGTTCATTTTATTGCTCTATTCACTGTACATTTGTGTATAATTTCGAAATAGAGACCATTAGAAGGCATCTACTGCCAATTTATAAATGTAGGAAACAAAAAATCCTTTGGAAAAAACAAAGTCCCGAATTAACTTCTCACCAGCTTCCAATGCAAGCCGTCGCACTTGTATAAAAGGAGACCGAGTGCTTTTCACCACCAACAATCTCATTCATCTCTCCCTCTAGGAAAACTCGTCTGTCTTCCTATCATTCTCCACAACGGCAATATCAGCCTATTATTCCTCCATCCTGCCAGCTGTCTTCTTCCTTTCAGAGCCAAGGCACCCAACAACACTGCCCCTACCACCATCATTCCTAGTGATGCCCTTGCTATTTGTGTACTGCTGGTACTACTACTACTACTACTACTACTATTACTACTTCCAAATGCAGATGCAGTGCCATCACCACTACCATTGAATACAATTTGTTGCTGCTCCTTTTTCGATGGAATACTGATAGCAATTTCTTGTTTCCTTTGTACATCGCCACCACCATCATCATCATTATTATTATTACCATCATTATCTCCATGTTCAGACAACTCGTCATCTATACTGTCCTGCCTATGGCTATCTATTGTTGCTCTCTTCTTTTCTTTGTCTTCTGATATGCCTCTAGTAATGTTGGTCAGGCTTACCACTGGAGGTGGTGGTACTACTCCTCTCCCTGTCTCTCCTCCCCCGACGTGTCTCCACTGAGCAAAGTCATCTGGTGTCAACATACCAGTATACTTGGATGGTGCATTTGGGTAACATCTAAGTGGATGTTGTAGAACAAAACTTATATCTGATAAATCAATATCTGGCCTCCTTCTTGGTAACTTGTCAGTATTATCATCCTCATCATTTGTAAGCAGCTCCACATCTCCAAGGGGCTCAGTAAGTAGATATTGTGAAGATATCAGCCCAGATGACTTCACACCAGATGCATACTGTACCAATTGGAGGAGAAGATCATAACAATTGCCATGTTTTTGATGAGATGCATCGATACAATTGGAGTCTCCAAACACTGCCAGGCGGCCTGCTCCATGTTGCAATACGCCTAGTACAGCTGGTGGTAGATCTGATGACTTATTACTAGAGCTCATATCATCATCATTCATTGTAGAATCATTATCAGTACCATCCTCTGGCTGCTCCATGGTACCTTCCTCCTCCTCTTCTTCCTCTTGAGCGTTGTCATGTTCTTCTTCTGCTTCTTCTTCTTCTTCTTCTTCTTGTTCTCCTATTTGCTCCTCTGCATTCTCTTCTCCATTGTTGTCATTATCGAGGATAGATTCACCATCATTATCTTGTAATAACCCCTTTGCTACTCTTCTTCTTCCTCCCACAGCATTTAATCTATACACATACCCCCCAGCAGGCCAAACAGCTAGACTACTTCCAGAGGCAACATTCACCGACAACAACTCTTCACCCTCCTCATTATCATCACCCTGCACTCTATGCTTCATTTCAATGGTGCAACTCCCATCATGAGTACCACCTGCCAATGCCACCCCATACGGTTTGAGCAAATCATTCAAAGCAGGCACATTGGCGCCTCCAGTTGCAGCTTCCCACCATGACCTGGTATTATCATCGTAAAATCTCAATTTGTAAAGTGTCTCTTCATCTTACCACTCTGCAAGTACCACCAACCCCATACCTTTTTCTCTCACATCGACTTCTACTTTAACTATTTCCTCTTTATACCACTCATCTTCTGGATCTACCACTAGCAGCACTCCATAGTTTTCACCGTCAAAACAGGTAGCTGGTGATGTCAGCAGTTCTACACTGAACCCTGCGTCGAGTAGTGCATTCAAAGCCATGTGGTAATTGGTATGAGGATGGTCACCGTGCCAGTCTAGGATATCATGACGAATCGCAAGATTGTCTCTGGGTATGTAGGCGGGGGGGTATCGCAGACTGTGGAGCTGGTCCCATAGGACCCTCTTCTCTCTTGGAGGGGTAGGGATGATGTGAGCTGTAATGGGGAGCTCTACTATAGATGACTGTTTGTCATTGTACATTGATGAGGGGATGGGATGGCCTACTTTCCTGGCAGGAGGGGGTGATGTGATTTCAAACTTCACCACGCCGGAAGCAGTACCATTGAAAGACACTCCCTCTGGTTTAACTCGGATGTACAAGGCGAGATATCCCGACCAGGGCCATAGCACGTCGGGGTATTCAAACTGTACATCCAACAGCTGACCTCCAGGGTTTGTGGGAGTAAATGTTGGTTTGCCACTGAATTCTCCAGTCAGCCCCATTCCATTCAGCACCGTGGTGTTGAACACAATAGGCATGGCGTTGGCATACAGCGGCTGTCTGCAATAGGGCCACATGTAGGGGCAATCTGCCAGATTCAGTGCTGCCGGTACTACAGATGCTCTGGGCTGGGTATATTTACTCAATATTTCCATCGACTGAACAACATTCAGCTTTCCTTGTCCCTGTTCATATAAATTTAAAACAGGAAGACGCTGTGCCCCTTCAACCAAAGCTTGCTTCATAACTGCTGGGTTGAGCACCCTCCACCTGTCTTCCTCTGGAATCACACTGGCCAGCAGGCATACCGCACCGGCCACCACTGGAGAAGCCACACTGGTACCAGATAATTTTCTGCAGCCCCCAGTTATTCTACTCCCACTAACTTCCCTCCCGTACGCCATCACATCAGGTTTTGACCTGCCATGTCCAAGCGGTAATTCCCATGTCGACATGCCTCTACTACTAAAAGAAGCAATGTTATCTTTAAAATCAATACCGCCCACTCCAATCACATCATTCTGATCTGCTGGGTTGTTCAACGTACCATACAACGGTCCATCGTTACCAATAGCACTCACCATGACAATCCCACTGCTTGTCACCTCCATTACCTTATCCACAAAGGGCGCATCTAAATAATCGGGGCCGCCAATTGATAGGTTGACAATATCCACTCTACTGGCCATTGCGTAATTAAAAGCGTCTAGAAACCAGGAAGTATAAGACACCTGGTCGTTGGTGAACACTCTAAATGTATGGATAGAAACAGAGGGAGCCAGACCAGGGCAACTGGCGTCACTGCCCCCAATGACGCCTGCAACAAAGGAACCGTGGCCTAGACCGTCGTCCAGAGTGGGTTCGTGTGTCCAGTTGGTTCTCTCTGTGATATTGCGGATGTGAGGGTGGTCTGCTTTGATGCCAGTGTCAAAGACTCCCATTTTTATTCCTTGGCCCGAAAAGCCAAGGTCCCATAATTTGTCTGCTCCTAGTTTGGCGGGGAGAGAGGCGGGTGATAAATTATGTAGGATTTCTAGCAGACTTCTCTTTCTACTACTACTACTAGTGCTATTATATTTTTGCTGTTGTTCATCTATACTATAATCATCATCATTATTAAGGCCAATGGTAGGTCGAGTATTGATCCTCCCACTCCTCTTTTTTATACAAGGACTGCTGCCATCATCATTTTCATCACAAGGAGTGAATGCTGAATGCTCACCCGTTGATGAATGTTCTTTTCCTAGCAAATCTCTCATAGAAAGTACCTTTTCTTGATGTACATCTTTAAAAAGAGTTTGTGGTAGTTGGTCTTGGAGAAGGGAGGTGAGTTGGTGCCGTGAATGGGTGGAGGAGGTGATGAGTGCAAAGTCGGTTGGAAAGTGTGATGCAGGGTTGTTACGGTCTATCCAGTTCCAGCTGCTATCTTTTGGTAGGGCTGATTGTAATGAAGCATGGTGTATATGTGCCATTTGGTACTGTTTGAAGCGGATGATAAAGGTGCTGCTGCTATCATCATTGGTAGGAAGGTGAGAATGATCAGAGCGATGTGGAGTTGACTGGGATGTTGGGGAGAGATGATGGCGATCAGTGATCAGCAGCGCCAAGAACAAGGCAACGGCTGCAGATAACCAAAAATAGCGCATAATGAACCGCGATCGCTGCAGGGATCAGATGGGTCTGGTGTTCATGGTGTTTGTAAACTAGTTCTTCAAAACATCCATCAAAGAGAGATCAGTATTCTAAAGCAGGACTTCAAGGTCAATTATATGATGCTGAAATGAAATGTCCATACGATACAATACTATAATACTGCAGCTATATATGAGATATCCACGCTTAAGGGTGGTCTACATGGGAGAGCCAGCGATGAGTGCCGCTTTCGAACGGAGAGTGACGACAGAAGAGGGTGAGAAAATAAAATAGGCGACTGACTTTGCATCAAAAGTTAAGGAACAGAAAATATATGATATTCGAGGTTAAAATTAGATTACAGGTGACCAGAACGTTTCTGTGAACGCCTCCATGTCTCGCTAAAATTACATTTTACAGAGAAGTTGTTACCAATAATGTCTCAAAACAGCGTGATGAAGAGCTCGTCTTCTTCCAGCTTAGCGGCATTAAGAGAACGTCATGGTAATATCGGCTCAAAGAAGAATCCAGAGTCATATGACCAAGCCTTTAGCATTTTATCAAGTGCTCTTGATTACCTCCACCGCAAAGGTTTGTTCGTTTAAGCATACATAACGACCTCAACCCCAACCTCTCCACCTCACTCTCACCACCTACCTTCCTCCTTTTTTTTTACAGTTAACCCATCAACCGCACCAGTTGAGCTCTTCATTGGCATGGCTCCCGAACAACGTGTCAGAGCAGCAGAGTCTGCTCTCCTCCTCCGTAAGCAAACATCCTCCTCCCCTCTAGAACCAATCACTGTCTCAGTTGTCGTCCTCAGGAGCTTATCTGCATTACAGCACCCCCTTATAGACCCTAATAGCAGCCTTAACCTCATCCAGTGTTCCAGTGATAAATCCACCTCTCTGGACACCATCCAGCACATCATCACCACCGCCATTGGCCTGCAACAAGCAGTTGCTTTACAAAAGCTCCTGCACTACCTTGCCAGGCTTGATGCTTATTGTGAGAGAGGATTATCAGCTGAACATACATCTAAGGTTATAGGACCCTTATTATTGAGACCAGAGGCCACCCAACATCCTCATCATAATAGCGATACTATCCTTGATGGTGAAGCAGAAGAGGAAGAGGTGACATCTGGGAGCCCTAATCACTTGACACGGTCCTCAATTCAATTCACATATTTTCTTATCAAAAACTATCAGGTCCTTTACGATGATATATTGGCTAATGAACCGGTAGAAGAGGAGGAGGAGGAGGCTCCAGTAGTAGCTGCAACACCCCGACATTCACAAGCCATTGGAACATCAACAGCAAGCAACAGAAAGAAAAAACTAGTTAGTGCCAATAATAATAAGATTGGAAGCAGTCATAAGAAGAATGGTGGCAGTACTAGCAATAAAAACAAAGGAGCAGGAGGTCCTCAAAAGATTGTCAGTATCATCAACACTCTCCCACAATCAGTAGTAGAAAGTCAAGGAAATGAATGGTTGCTGGCCAAGAAGGATAAGAAACCACCTATCTTTGCAGCAAAGCAACAGTATAATAATAATAATAATAGTAATAAGAGTTCTCAGGAAGGAGGCGATTTCTTCCAATGGAAACCTTCAGGTGCTCTGTGGAAGCCTCCGCCGCGTACTGTTGAGGAGGAGGACAACAATTCAGAAAGGGAGCAACAAACAGTAGTAGTAGAAGAAGAAAAGAAGGTGGGAGTAGATTCACGTCCTTGCAACGTAGAAAAGGCTGCTACTACAGGTAGTGACACCAATCACCATGATGAGATTAACATCAGCCCTGCAAGTACTACTAGTAATAGCAAGAGTACAGCTGCATCAACTCATTATCATCATCGCGCATATGCTCCAATAGACGAAGAATTAGAACTGCTAAGCAAACAGCTCAACCTCCCAATAACCTTACTACGCCAAATAGAACTCAAAGCCGCTCTCAAGCAACACAATGCCCCCAATGATGCCTTGATTGCTGCTGCTAATGCTAAATCTCCCTGGAGACCACCCGGCAAGAATGAGAAGGTGACCCACCTGAGAAGGAGCCTTCCTCAGCAGTGGACTCCTGCTATTGCTCTGGAGGAGGCGTTTGAGGAGGAGGGAACAAAACCAGGTGGAAGACTGCAGCATTGTCATCATCAATGGAAGAATCAGCCAGTCACAGGGAGTTTAGATTTTAGAAAACCTTCACAATTCACAGCAGAAGCAGTGACAACAACAAAGGGTGGTAATTTGATGGATAAGCAGCCAAAACAGGTAGATGGGGCAGCGTTGAGAGGAAGCTGGGAACCAAGAGCAGCCTCCGGATCTAGACCCAGCTCAGCAGCCAATGACAGAGATGAAGCAGCCATACATGTAGTGGTAGCTAGTACTCATGCTAATAATCATCAACAACAGAGAAGACCTGCCTCTCAGCAGTCTAATCACAGTTCTGCAACAGGCAAACAATGGGCTCCAAGGCAGATGATTGATAATGGTACGGAAAGTTCATCAGTATCTGATGAAGCTTCTCACTGTTCATATACTGTAGTAGCAGCATTACCAGGTGTCAGTGACAGTGTGTTGATGGGGTCCCCCTCCCTAGATAGTTATTATAGCAATAATGGTGGTGCTGATAGTGCAATTGATATGACACCACCACATCATCCGGGAACTGGACTAGTAGGAGAGGCAGGATCAGTCTCCAGTAGTAGACATGCTGCTGGTGATGCTGGTCGTGGTGGTAGTAGTACCATAAAGAAACTGCATAGCTCTCTTGGACAGTTTGCCACTCCATTATTGCCTCGAAACTATAATGTTGATTATGATGATACGGATGGTAAAAATAAAGGAGAGAAGCAGTGGGAACATGGAGGGAGTGGGTTGCAGCAGGAAGAAGAGCAGTATATGGAGAACATTGCTCCGGTCAGTGTGAATTATGCTGGTGTTGGTACAAGTATGAACGTTCCAGCTGCACTTGAGCCATTGTTATCTGCATTGACAGGCATGATTTCTCAAGACAATGATGGTCATCCAGGAAAGGATGGCAGGAGTACCAGTAGCAGTAGCATGAAGAAGAGAGAGTCAGGAGGAGTACTTGAGCATCTGATGAAGACCATTGAGCAAGTTGCAGCCAATGTTGGTGGAAGCAAAGGACATGATGGTAGCAATGAGAACGTGACACCATTATCGTCATTGTCACTTAATGCAGCAACTTTGTCAGAGATGCTAATGCTGGCATCTACTGGAAAGACATTGTCTTCTGATGATGAGAAGAAGGGGGAGGTTGTTGAGGTCAAGGCTGCCAAAGCAGCGCCACCCCCTCCTCCTCCAATGCCACCCAAAGCAGGCAAAGCGCCCCCCCCACCTCCACCACCTCTTCCACCAAAGTCAGGCAAAGCAGCGCCACCCCCTCCTCCACCAATGCCAGGAAAGGCAGGAAAGGGAGCCCCACCTCCACCACCTCCTCCAATGCCAGGCAAAGCCAAAGGCGGCAAAGCAGCTCCACCCCCTCCACCACCACCTCCAGGAAAAGGAGGCAAACTCACCTCCAATGCACCAGTGTTAAGATCTCCCCAACAACAACCCGACCTTACAATCTCCGACCACTCTAATGCATCATCTCCAGATAATAAGCCTAAACTAAAATTAAAACAACTTCACTGGGATAAACTTAAAGCAACAGGTGAAGGTACAGTCTGGAAAGCTGCTCGTGAGAAAGGCGTCCCTCTCAATCTCAGCCAATTAGAAGATATGTTTCAAATACTAGAAAGCAAAGCTGCCAAGAAACCTAAAAAGGGAGACAATGAGATCCGTATTGTAGAGCATCGTCGAGCTCACAACATTGGCATTGAGCTGAGCGGTATTCGCAAGCCTTTTGCTGAAATCAGAGCTGCTCTTGTTGCTCTTGACGACTCTGCTCTCACAGTGGAGCAGCTGCATGCCCTAGGCAGAGCAGTGCCTGATGACAGTGAACGCAAGGAACTGGATTTGTATCTAGCAGGAGAGCACCCCAAATACAAGGGGGAATCTGATGTGGCTAAACTTGGTAATGTGGAGAGATATTTTGTTGAAATTAAGAATATTCCAAGATTGGGAGAACGAATACAATGCCTGGCCTTCTCAAGGATGTTTGAAGGGCTGCATGCTCAGTGTGAAAAGCAACTAGACATGCTCAAGGATGCTTGCACTCAGCTAAAGTCGAGCGACCCATTGTTAAAGGTTCTCCAAGCAGTGTTGGAACTCGGCAATCATCTCAATGCAGGAACACATCGTGGTGCAGCTGCTGGGTTTAAATTGGACACTCTCCTCAGGTTGGCAGATATTAAAGGTGTTGACAGGAAGACATCTCTGCTCCATTTTGTACTGCAGCAGCTCTTAGAAGTAGACTGCAGCGTGGGGCAGTTGAGCATCCAATTAAAAAGCGTCAAACCTGCCTCCCTGCTGCAAGTAAATGCAGTGAAGGGCCAAGTAGGAGAGATTCGACTAGGACTAAGGAGAGTGGTCAACGAAGCAGCTGCAGCTGCCAAGACTAGACTTGTTGAAGGTTCAGGGAGTGAGCATTTCAGTACCATCATGACCACATTCCACAACAGCGCAACGCTCAGATTTAAAGAGATTGAGGAGAGGGAAAAGAGCATGACTGAGGACTTGAAGGAATTAACAGAATATTTTGGGGAGGATTTCACTGTACAAGATCCAACCAGGGTGTTGAGAGTGGTTTCTGAGTTTCTACAGCTGTTTGACAAGGCTTTGAATGGAATCAAGGCAGAGGAGGAAAAGATAGCGACAGAGGCAAAAAAGGCGGAAGAACGGAAGAAGAGAGCTGAGATGATGGCGACGGCAAAGGAAAAGAATGCGACAGTTGCATCATTGCCGGTACTAAAACAAGTAGTGGCTGCTGCTGAGGAGAAGAAGAAGAAAATAGAGAAGAAAGAGAAGGAGGTGGAACTGCCAAAGCAACAAAGACAACAACAACCAGCAGCAGCAGCAGCACCAGTAGTAATGATGACAACAACAGAGACTCCAGATGCCAAAAACACCAGCCTGGCCAGTATAATTACAGCTGTTGAAAGTGTTCCTACTATTGTGGTATCCGAAATATCCATGACTGGAGATGGTGATGCATTGAATGATTATAATAATGATGATGAAGGGATGTCTTGCCTGGACACGCCTCGCTATGATGATGACGACGACAGTGACAGAGCAGCAGATTCTACTCCTGTTGCCACTCCCAGTAGACAAACTGTCCTGTATAATGCTTCTAGAGGAAGAGAAGGGGGAGGAGATGATGGTAATAATGAAGAGAAAACTGTAGTATCTAAACCTAATCTAAAGTTTAGCAACGATAATTGATGATGATAAATTGACTTGTGTAATTTGTTTGATGAAAACAGGAGAGAGTGGCGTTGACGTGGAGTTGAGCGATGACAACCTCTCCTTTTTTATAATGTGCTCGATTTCTAGTGGTTGTCCGCAATTAAAATTGAATACTTTGGTAGTATTGTGATTCAAGATGTCATTTTTGACGTCGAATATAGCCATTTCGCGCACTCAACCAGCGTCATCGGTTCAATCGTCCAAACAGCAAGTGATTGCCGCAAGAACTCAACCTGCAAGGTCAACAGCCACAGGGCAACTATCAACATCGGCACCAGAGCTACCTATAGTTCAAGGTAGCCCCAGTGTGGTAATCTTGGGTGGTAGTGGCCGAGTAGGTTCATCGACAGCTGTGGCTCTCAAAAAAGCTGTCCCTGCCGCTAACGTTGCCATAGGATGCAGAACAGAGGAAAGCTTTCGCCAATTAAAAGTCACCAGACAAGAACTAGAGTCTCCAGAATTCAAGAAATGTGATGTGGAAGATATTGCTTCCATCACAGCAGCAATCAAAGGCGCCGACCTCGTCATTCATTGCGCTGGCCCGTTCCAACGACGAAGTAATTGCAATGTCCTAGAAGCAGCTATATCTGCTGGAGTTCCTTACCTGGATGTTTGTGATGACACTGAATATGCTCTCCGCGCTAAATCCTTCCATCAGAAGGCTATAGATGCAGATGTTCCTGCCATCACAACTGCAGGCATCTATCCTGGTGTCAGCAACATTATGGCTGCACACATGGTGAGCATTGCTAGGGAAGAATATGATGATAATTGGAGACTCATTGATACAAATACTGATAATAATAAAGACAAAATTGCCTCACCCAAAAGAATATTGTACTCTTATTTCACTGCTGGTACTGGAGGAGCAGGTCCCACTATCCTTGAAACCAGCCTCCTTTTAGCCGGTGAAAAGTGCACTGTGTATAAAGACGGCCAGCCAGTAGTAGTACCATCAGTTAGCAACAGGAGAGGAGTTGATTTCGGTCCAGGGGTGGGCAGGAGATCTGTTTACCTGTATCCATTACCAGAAGTAGAAACGGGGAGGAGAACATTCAATGTCCCGTCAATCAGCGCTCGGTTTGGTACTGCCCCAGAATATTGGAATTGGGGGATGGTTGCTGCTGCCAGGTTGATTCCTAAGAGTATATTGTCTAATAGAGATGCAGTTAAGGGGATAGGGCAGATGCTGGGGCCTCTGGTGAAGGCGGTGGATGGGTCGGTTGGGGAAAAGGTGGCAATGTTGGTGGAAGTTGAATTAGACAATGGACAGACCCCAGCTGGGTTGTATGTACACAAACAGCTGTCAGTGAGTGTAGGTGTGGCTACAGCTGCATTTGCGAGGTGTATGCTGGCAGGGCAGACGCAGCCAGGGGTGTGGTGGCCGGAGGAGAGGGGAGCTTTAGAGAGCAGGAGGGCGTTGCTGACGGCGGCGTCGGAAGGGGCGGCAAAGTTTGTGCTGAACAAGCCGGCATGGGCATTTGATTCTGATCCAATTAAGATAGGGTTAGGATTCTATTTGTGATTTGTGTAATGCATTATGTGTATGCATGAAGAAGGTAAGAAAATATACTGAGGTTGGGAGAGGAGGTTGTGTTGGGAGGCCTAGGCGGTGATTGCAAGCAGGAAAATAAAATTGTGAGGAAAACGTGCATTCTTGCAATAAACAAACGCAAGTCTACATCTAAATTACGACTACATTGCGTCTTTGAGATTGTATCTACTACAATCCACAAAGTCATCACTCTCAAATCAAGCAATCGAAGACAAAGTTGTGTATAAATTTGAATAATCAAGACTGTATCTTGATCTATAATCTACATAAGTGACCTTAAAACCTCGAATATATAGATAACTCTTACAGATAGTGCATAATGGTGAAATTGGTGCGCTTTCTAATGAAACTTTCGAATGAGAAGGTGCAAATAGAACTCAAAAACGGTACAGTTGTGCATGGTACCATCGTAGGTAAGTAGACTTCAAAGTATATGCTGCGATGTTGTGATTTCCAGACCCCCGTCCAAGCATCGCTCTCCTCCCCCGATTGTGCACAGTGAGGCACACTTTTCAGAGAGCTTCCTTCTCTTCTGTACTCCTTTCTTCCACCACACAACCACATACACAATGCTCTTGATACCGTACTAACCAAAAAATCCACTCTTTCAATCAAATCCAATCAGGTGTTGATGTATCAATGAACACTCACTTGAAAACAGTGAAAATGGTGCCAAAAGGAAAAAACCCAGTGAATCTGGACCAAGTATCAATTAGAGGAAATAACATAAGATACTACATATTACCGGATTCATTGAATTTGGATACACTATTGGTAGATCTGGACCAACCCAAGCAAAGGCCAAAGAAGGGCCCTGGTGGCGGTGGAGGAGGTGGTGGTGGAGGAGCAGGGAGAGGGAGAGGAAGGGGACGTGGTAGAGGAGGTGGAGGTGGAAGGAGGTAGAAGTTTATGGATAGGAGTTGTATTAAAAATATTTTAAATGATCTTTCTACCTAGTGATAATGTAAAATGGATGGAAAGTTAACTAAAGGCACAGCAAATGAACGGTGCAGTCAGAAGCACAGTGGGGAGCGATGAAGATGGGAGCAGGTGGTGGGAGGAAATGAAATGGGGAGGTTTTCGTTTACACCCAAAAGCAGTAGTGGGCTCCCATATGTTTAGTGCATCCGGAATGCTTAGTTGTACCCAGTCACGCACCTCTAACACTGTAGTATATCCCCACGCCACGAAAAAGTGTTTAAGATTATATTCTCTGCTGATCACTTTGGCCAAGTCGAAACCATGAGGGTTTTCTCGATCCTCCTCCTCTCAGTATGCGTATCATGCATTTTGGCTCTCCGTCACGGTGATGTATTGTCCATGCACGACAATACTCCCTCCCAAACCCGAGTCGACATCGACATCTCGGCCAAGTCCCCCGTCTCCCCATTACTCTATGGCATCTTCTTCGAGGAGATTGGCCATGCAGGTGAAGGAGGCCTCTATGCAGAGCTTATCCAGGACCGTTCTTTTGACGCCCTTGCTGCAGTTACGGGATTTTCCAACCCAGATCATCCTTCTAAAGTAGAGGTCAACCTTCACTCCATCTTCAACAACAACCAGGCCAAGATCAATGCCAATGCTAGTGCCAATCAACAAAAACAACCCACCCCCCATTCCAGTCTCCACGACTTCATCCAAGACAACAAACACGATAACGATAATAATCAAAATGATATCATAGTGGCATGGTCCCCACTTCCAGGCACCAAAACCTCCCTCTCCAAATCCAAATCCCTCCTCCCCGGCAATCCTATAGCAATGGAAATGACTCTAGAGGCAGATGCAGACTTTGGAGGCATTATGAACACTGGTTACTGGGGCATATATATCCAACAGGGACATAAATACACTCTGACTATGTATGCCAGGTGCCCTGAAGATCACCCTATCACTTTGACTGCAGCGTTGACCAATGCGGATGGTAATGTGACGTATGTGGCTGGAGAGATTGTGGTTGAGAGTGGTGATAATTGGCAGCAGTATACTTTAGAACTCTCAGTTAAAGATGATAGTAATGGTAATGATAATGACGATGATACAAATGGTCGATTGGTGTTGTCATTTGAAGAGCAAGGTACTGTTGTTATTGACTTCGTCAGTATGTTTCCATCTGAACACGTTCAAAAAGGAAAAGACCTTGGTCTCATCAATCCTTGGCCATTCAGACAAGATCTATTGGATTCTTTGAAAGATCTGGATCCTGCTTTTATCAGGCTTCCTGGTGGGTGTTATGTAGAAGGAGATGTGCTGAAACATGCTTTTCTGTGGAAGAACTCTCTGGGCCCTTGGGAAGGACGCCCTGGGCACTACAATTTATGGGGGTACTGGTCAACTGATGGATTGGGGATCTTTGAGTATTTCCAATTGGTGGAAGAATTGAAAGCTGAGCCAGTGTGGGTGATTAATAATGGTGTTTCACACGATGAAAGCATTACAGGGAAAGAGATCACGCCTTGGGTGCAAGATGCGCTTGATTCCATCGAGTTTATCACAGGACCTCCTGATTCAAAATGGGGTGCTGCGCGCGCTGAGATGGGTCATCCAAAGCCATGGACTCTGAACTATATGGCCATCGGTAATGAAGACTGTGGTAAGCCGTATTATGTACAAAACTACCTAGCATTCTTCTTTGCTATCAAGCAACAGTACCCTCATATGACGTTGATTGCAAACTGCAATATGAACCAGGATGCGCCGACTGAATTGTGGGACTGGCACCTGTATACTAATCCACAAGAAATGTTCAAAAGAAGGTACGAATTTGATGCTGTGTCAGTACGTGGAGATCCCCATATATTTGCAAGTGAGTATGCTGTGACTGATGGAGGTGGGTGGGGCAATCTGATTGGAGCGGTGGCTGAAGCTGGCTTCATGACTGGAATGGAGAGAAATGCCCAAGCGGTGACAATGGGAGCCTATGCTCCTCTGTTTGTTCATACCAGCAATAGACCTTGGCCTACTAATATGATTGTCATTGATAACCATCAGTGGTATGGCATCCCCAGTTACTATGTTCAGAAACTATTTAGACAGGTGCAGGGAGTGAGTTACTGCAATTCCATGGCTAAGAATATGACAACTCTGGCTGAAAGTGATACCATTGCAGTGTCATCTACCTGTCAAGATGCTGACTGTACCAACCTAGCCATCAAGATTGTGAATTTTTCCGGGGAAGATGCGCAGGTTGATGTCAAGTTGAATTACAGTGGTGGGAGAGGAAGGGCGGTGGAGGCAGGGGGGCGTTTGATTGTGTTGACGGCTATGCAGCCAGGGGACGAGAATACATTTGATGATCCTAGGAAGGTGTATCCAGTGGAAAAAGAGATGCATGGGTTGTCTGATTCGTTCCAATTACAAATGAAGGCATGGTCGGTGAATATTGTGATGGTCAAGTTTAAGCCTACTCCTTCATGATTTTGATTGATTGGTTGTAGTTAAGTATATGCTCTGTATTTTTATGATGTGTGCGTTGTATGTATTGTTTGTGTATGTATTATTGTTGTGCTGCTTGTGTAACCATCAATCCAGGCTATGTTTATATTCTCTGCTAGTTTGAAGCAGGAGAAGAAACAGTGGCTGTGTCCATATGTCGACGGCCGTCACTTAGAGGTGCCCTTTGCAATAAATAGTGATGGGAAATGACAATGCAACAATATTCAAAGTTACATATACATCTTCATCAAGGCATTAGTCGTAATATCAAGTCTATTAACCGCACTGAATAGTGGATGCAACTTGGATTTTAGTCGATTTGCTCAAGCAAGATGGGGAAAGCTAAGAAAACGAGGAAGTTTGCACAAGTCAAACGTATACTAAACCCCAAAGAACTCAAACCGTGAGTTGTTTAAAACCACACACCTCTCCAACTCAAACAATTCTTCATTTCCTCCCTTCCTCACCGACCCTCCCCTCTCCTACATCTACATCGCTTGTACAGCGCTCAACCCCCAAAAGTCCCAAAGGAAGAACAAATCCGCCAAGTAGACAAAACCCCAGCCTCACTCTTCTTCAACTACAATAGCCAACTAGGCCCCCCTTACCGTGTCATCATCGACACCAATTTCATCAACTTCTCCATCCGAAACAAAATCGACCTCGTCGAAGGCATGATGGACTGTCTCTACGCAGAATGCACACCTTGCATTACCGACTGTGTTATGGCAGAATTAGAAAAACTTGGACAGAAATATAGAGTGGCACTCAAGGTAGCAAAGGACCCCCGATTTGAGCGCCTTCCTTGTTCTCACAAGGGAACGTATGCTGATGATTGTATTTGTGAAAGGATCAAGCAACATAGATGTTACCTAGTGGCTACATGTGATAAGGATCTTAGGAGGCGTATCAGGAAGATTCCTGGTGTTCCTATTATGTATATACAGAGTCACAAATATTCTATAGAGAGGCTGCCTGAAGCTACTATGGGTGGTGCTCCCCGAACTTAGAAGATTGAATGATTATGGGAAGAGGAGACTGAGAGGATTTTGGGAGGATGTAATTGTGGAGATGTCATCAACTGTTTGTGCGTTTTTGTAACATATGTATACCTGATCATAGTATTAATTATCATTAATAGTGCATTACAAGACTCCTCTAACTCTATGAACACAAACAGCTGCACCAGAAGCAGCAGCAATGGCCAAATAAAGCCCTACTGCCATCCATAAGCTGTGCACTGTCTCTATTCTCTGTTCTTCTAGAGGAGCAACTGGTTCTGAAGGGTCTGTGGATTTGGATTCAAACCATTCCCCTGCGTAGGGGTAATCGTGTGTAATGAGGATAGCTAGTAAGGAGAGGAAGAATACTCCAAATATACTAAGGCCCAATGCAAACAAGGAGCCTATTGTTGTTGTGAATGAGAGAAGAGGGGGAGGGGGTGTAAGGAGAGAGGGGCGTTGATGTGGGGAAGGATGGTGTGAGCAAAAGTGTGGCTTACCCATGGGGCTGAATATTCTGGATAAGATAGAAGCGATCATTGTCTATGACGCATCTAAATTAGGTGTATAAAAGGGAAGTGGCAGGGATTGTCAGGCTCAAAATGAGCTAATGATCACACACACGTTTTCCAAAAGAATATATGGTATCAGATGCAATTTTTGATGTCTTCGGCTTGATTGTAAAGATTGCAATGTGTTATAACGATGGAGTATCGTAAACCCCATTGAAAACCCATTTTGTTCACTGCCCGACGACGCTTGCAAGGGAGAGAGGAGATAGAGAGAAGACTTGCCATCATATATGGCTATCCATAGTGAAGAATGGGCAGCTTAGCCTTTACAATTTTGAATAGATTGGGAGATTGAAGGTAGCTGATGGGTGAAGGGCAACATAGGTGATAGTGCAAGAAAGGGCTCTCATTCGCCGTCAAAGAATTGAGAGAGCTCCTAAACTGCCCTTTTGACCTGATCTAATCCCGACTGCCTTTCTCTTAGCACTCTAGCTACCAATTGACCTGTCTTGAGGATGAGCTGACACTGCAATTGCATTGTATATGTTAATCACTATCCACAAGTGACAGCTACAAACGTCCTTATTCAAATAATTCGAACTAAATTATCTTTACCGGGGCTTTTACAGACAGCTTGGACAGTATGCTACCAACGATGCAAGGTCAATTTACACACCGACTTGGAGCAACCAGATGCGCCGTGCCAGCTGCACCACGCTCTGCCACTCGGACTCAAAGCTCATTACAGTTGCACAACTCCCTGCATGCCAGAGCTGCCTTCTGTGGTAGTTCCACACAATACATCAGAGGCACGAATCTTGGCGTCAAAGTTCCAACAAGTTCAGGCGCCATGACCTCAAACACTAGGTGAGTTTTTCAAGTTATCATTCATTGACGACCTCTCTCCCTTTTCTGCAGACGCCAGTCTCTCTCTTACCCCAATAACAACACCATTCCCTTTTCAACTCTGCTTCGTATCTCATCTCACCCTTCCCTTCCCCCTCCATCCCAACCCAAAGCACTCGTCGCACCCCAATCAGAATGTGCGGCATCATCGGTGTCGTCAAAGACGATGGCGACGCCAATGTGGAAATCTACGAAGGCCTCCTCATGTTGCAACATCGTGGTCAAGACTCTGCCGGCATGGTCACCACCAACTGGGATAAATTCCACGAACACAAAGCCAATGGCCTGGTCAGAGATGTCTTCTCCAACAAGGAAGTCATCAACCGCCTCCCCGGCCGTGTCGGAATTGGACATGTCCGCTACCCCACCGCCGGCAGCGCCTCTGCTCAAGAAGCTCAACCCTTCTTTGTTAACTCCCCACTTGGCATCTATCTCATACACAATGGCAATCTAACCAATACTGATAGACTCAGGAAACTTCTCAACTCTTCAACATCATTCTTCAACAGACATATGCGTACTGATTCTGATTCTGAAGTGTTGTTGAATGTTCTTGCAGATGAAATTCACCGAGCGCACCAGAGGTGCCTGTCTACCACTGGGTGCAACCCCAATGCACGCAAGAAAGAGCTGGTCTTGGAGGCAGGCAAGAGCACCATGGAATTGCTGGAAGGGGCATATTCCTGCATCTGCCTGGTCAAAGGGGTCGGGTTGGTGGCATTTAGAGACCCCAATGGCATTCGTCCCTTGGTACTTGGCCGTAGAACTGGCCCCAGTGGAAAAGATGAATATTGTGTGGCCTCAGAGGACTGTGCATTTGGTCCCATTGGATTTGAAAGAGTCAGAGATGTCAACCCCGGAGAAATGATTGTCATCAGTGATGACAGTGGGGAGCTGGTCAGCCAGCAATGCATTCCGCTAAACTCAACTACCGTTGCTCCTTGTATTTTTGAATATATCTATCTAGCACGTCCAGATTCAGTCCTGAATGGCATTTCGGTGTACAACTTCCAACTAGGACTGGGAACCAGGCTAGCTAAGCGTGTTGAGGAACTAGGGTGGGACATTGATCTGGTGTGCCCTGTCCCCGATGGCAGTCGCCCTGCTGCCATTCAAATGAGCGCTGCACTCAACTTGCCATACAGAGAAGGGCTGGTGAAGAATAGATACGTGGGTAGAACTTTTATTATGCCTAATCAAAGGTTAAGAGAGATATCAGTTCGAAGGAAACTGAATGCTATGCCTGCTGTCTTCCAGGGAAAGAATGTCTTGCTGGTTGACGACTCCATTGTGAGGGGGACCACCATGAGTCAAATTGTCGACATGGTACGCCGAGCTGGTGCAGCTAAAGTCTACCTTGCCTCTGCTTCCCCTCCAGTAAGGTACCCCAACGTATATGGAGTAGACATGCCAAACAGACAGGAATTTGTAGCACATGGCTTGACTGAGGAGGAGATATGTGAAGTTCTGGGCGCTGATGGTCTGGTGTATCAATCTGTTGAAGATCTGGTAGCAGTAGGGCATGAGCTGAATCCAGCCATTGAGCAATTCGATGACTCCTGTTTCACTGGGAAGTATGTGGCTGGTAATATTGATGATGCATTTTTGAAGGTGCTGGAGGAGAGTGGGCGTGGGAAGAGTAGAGGAGGGGTGCTGAATGTTGCCCCTCTATTGACGGGGGCCAGCGCTGATTTTAAGACGTCGGCTAATGAGCCTGCTAGAGCTAGTTAATAAAGTAAGGAATAATTCGACTGATTGTTTGTTTTTTTGTTTATTGGGATTAGTTAGTATCTGCTTCTCTGTATAATTGTATTCTATATATTGGAAAGTTTTAACAACAACCTATGTTCACCATCAGTCTGAGTGTTGGGAAGAGAGGTGGGGAATCTTTATATCCCGGCCTGGGGTAAAGATACATCCACTGCCATATCATCAACCCTGTTTATGAAATAAGAAAGAAATAATTTACAAATTCTATTACTATAATGCTTGAAGAATATACAGCACCTTTTTGACTTTCTCGCTTCTAAAAAGCCATAATAATAATAATAATTCAACAATACACTCTGAACCCCCCCACCCCCCACCCCATCCCACCCCACACCTCTCCCCCATCCTCTCACAATCACATATGTCCCCTCCTCAACTGATGATCGAGATGATCAGCGGTTAAGTCACCAGGTAACCTCCTCCCTCCAGTGTTAAACCAACTATAAGCACTCAATGTCCCTTCCTTCCTCTTCCCTAAATTTGTAAACATCAACAACAATACCGTCATAACTATATAAGGACCCCCTATGTTATAATAACTAGCCACCTTGCTGCCAATCATCCATGATACAAGACCTAGCCAAAAGTACCCAGATGGGGAGAAGAAGAGGAGGAGAAGGAGTTCAGGGCAGTGAGCTGTGGTTTTAAGCCATGTTACCAGGTTGTGTTTCCATGCTGGTGCATTAGCTGGCAGCTGTAGCACTAGTGGCCAATCATCTTCATCTTCATCATCATCACTAGCATTAGTGTTCAGGTGGCGAGAAGAGGAGGAGAAGGAGGAGGAGGAGGCATGGGCGGTGGTAACATGTTGGGTGGTAGCACTGGGAAGTCTGGGAGCGATGATACAGAGAAAGGAATCGCCGTCTTGTAATGAATCTATGGTTGTGAATGGTTTTCCTTTGTGTAGTAAGCGCATTCTATCAAAAGGGACCTCCATTTTCTTGGCTATGAGGTGAGCAACATTGTCATACTGTGTTTGGAGGAGAGAGAGTGGAGAAGGAAGAAGGGGAAGGTGAGCGTTTGGTGAGAGAAGAGGTGTGACAATTTGGGGAGAAAATTTGTGAATAGGTAACTTGCAGTTAAAGTTGTTGTGTTGTTATCCGGTATGGTGATCTCTTCAGTGTGATTGGAGAGTGGGAGCGAGACTTTCAGCTTCATTGTATAAGAACTTCGTCTAAAGGATGTGATCTAAGCTCGAATTCTCAATAATATAGGGGTTTAGTACTGCGTTAAGTTTCTAACCATTTCCAATTCAACAAAACAACGTGCAAAACAAGTAGAAAACAACTATTAAATAAATACCGTCTCCCTCTCTCTTCTTCAACGACCACCGACAGGCTGCAGTTTCTTAAGCATCTGTGCAGCATATATCACAGCCCCTCTTCTCTTCTCATCACTCGTCACCTCCTTCCCTACAGGCAAAGTATACATCTCAGCATGATTTTTCAAATTTAATTCATAATCCTTCACAGTACCATCCCTCCTCGTATATTCTCTCATACATTGAACATATGCTGCCACCTCTCCCTCGTAATCCCTCAGTGGAAAATTAGTCTTGGCTGCTCTTCCCTTTTCAAGAATCAATGCTCTATCATATTGCCTGGCAGCTGCCTCTTCACTGTCAAACACTCCAAATGAGACATTCTTTTTCCCACCAAAAGATCCAATCCTGGCCTCCCATCTACCGTCCTTCCCGCTGACCCCCCTGTAGCAAGACTTGCCTCGAGCAAAGGCAGAGGAACGTCGCCTGATATAGGCAACCACTTCCTCCTTGCTCAGACCCTGTATGTCACTGAGCTGCTCCGAATAATTGAGTGGATCAAAGTTAATGATGGCTGCTTTGCCTTTGCAGGCAAGAGCAGCTAAGTCATAGGCTTTAGCTGCATCAAGAGAGTTGTCAAACCCGCCCAAGTAGAGCTGACGGTTGTCTAGCCAAAGAGAAGCTTCCCACCTCTGGGTCAATCTGTGTCTGCTCACTCCACGGTAGGCCTGAGGTTCCTTCTCTCCCGTGGAGATATGGTCATTCAGCTCAGGAAGGAGAGATATTGCAATTTGCTGCTGCTTTTTGTTGAAGGTAGTTGGTTGACGATGTTGGTGGGCAGAGTGTTTACGAGGTGCTGTGTTGCCAGGGTTATCAGTAGAAGTAGTACTGACACTATCCATATGCTGCTGACGATTAGCTGGTTGTCTGCTTCTCTTATATTTTTGGGGTGATGGAGATGCTTGCCTTTCTCCTCCTCTGCTCATCGTCTTCTCCTTTGTCTCAAAAAAATATCTACCTAAACCTCCTCTCTTCTGGGCAACCACTGTATCGGGGCTATATTCATCACTCCCATCTTCGTCTTCTTCTTCGTCTTCTTCTTCATCTTCATCACCACTGGTGTTAGTATTTTCCTCTTCCAAATCAGTCTCCTCCTCCTCCTCGCCTCCTGTATATTTAGATAATGATGGCATATACCTCTTGGCTCTACCAGTACCACTACCACTTCCCCTTGTTCGCTTTCTTCCTTTATGTCCTGGTTCCCAGTCCAGATCACTCTGTCTCTTTTTCTGAGATCTTGATGATTGGTTAGTAGCAATGTTGTTGATATCGTCGAATTCCTTCAGAAAGTCAAATTTGACCAAATCAGCTTCAGATGGCAGTTCTCCTAGTAAATTAGGATCTCCAAACGGGAAGAGAACAATTGATGGTGATGCAATGATGTTAATTTTAACATTATTATTTCTACTAGTAGTAGTTATAGTAGCAGGGTGAGTGTGGGGACCATTGGTGGTGGCCTTGACTTTTCCCTTACCACGCGGTGCATTACTGGCTCTTGTCATCATCCCTCTCCAACCACCCTCACCTATGGCAGTAGCTGTAGTAATTAGCATTTCTCCTTCTCCTCCTCCTCCTCCTCCTCCTCCTCCTTGTTTCTGTTGTTTCGTATTCATTTCACCACCACCACCTTCATCATCTGATCCAAGAAGAACATCATTGGGAGTCATGTTCAACAATCTCAATTGGTTTGATGCATTGGTGGAGGTATGCTGGAGAGTGGGGAATAAGGTGCAAGGAATAGGGATCAGCATGGAGGGTCTGGCTGAGAGAGGTCTGTCCAGGCTGCTTCCATGTCCAAGTATTTGGTGGACATTAGTATTTTGAATAGTGGTGGTAACATTCTTGTTATTCTTGTTATTGGTGTTGGTGGTGAGGGGGGGCTTATGAGGAAATGAGATCTCTGAGTCAATATTGGTTTTAGTGGAAGGAAAAGGAGGGAGAAACAGAGAAGATTCTGGCCTTGACTTTCTGGTCATTGGTGTGTCGACCAAGCTGGCGGTGGTGTTGGTTGGGTTGTTGATGGCCACCCAACCGTCCTGACTGAAACCTCTGAGAAGTTCATTCAATGCATCGTCAGTGACTGTAATATGTAGAAGAATCAAAAGTAGAGTTATAAGTAGAGGGTTAGTAAAAAAAGGGGCCTTTTTATGATTGGTTGGCTGACTGGTCATCAATATACCGTCATACCGCGATAAAGGCCAGCCGGATTACGGCTGGTGGGGTTGACAGGTGGGTTGGCAGAATGGTGGGAGTGGAGGAGAATCCTTGGGGTTTGATCGCACCTGAGTTTCGTCTAAGAACAGCGTCTAATGAGTTTTGAGAGTTCATTGCAATGGTGTGTGAAAGGGCTTGGAGGGGGAGGTGTGTGTGGCAGAAGTGAAGATGTTTGGGATGCCAGAGATTTGGGCCAATGAAATGCTGTGTTAAAAATAGTCGTAGTATGGTATAATGGGCCTGTATATGTACTAAATATATTATTGAAGTGTTATTTAATGATGAATTGGGCGAGATAATAGACTGAAGTAGCTCCATATTTTCACAATTGTGGCTAGTGGCGGGCTCTCTGCTCCACTTGCTTGTGAGTCGGGAGCTTGAAATCTTTAGGGAGGATGCTTTGGACCAGAGGGAAGTCAGTTGAAAACGCGCCGATCGCCTCAAATATAATTCAGAATATTGTCTTTGATACACGTTGATACTCTATTACTGTATTCTTGAACAATCACCTGGTCAAACTCCCATGGCTGACTGAGTGATCTTTTTAAACTGAAAACTCCCTGGCTGGATCAACTGGCCAGTTAATACTGCTAACTGCTCAGATAAGCTTTTACAACATGCCTAAGCTCACTAGTTATATAATCAAAGGCTCACAAGAGCAACACGACCTTGCAACATCGCAATCATCAATCCAAGGGCACCATGGCAGCAGTAAACAGAGCGCTGATAAGCTTAAAGTTCGTTTAGATCCTTCATACATCCCAATATATCCATACTCCAACTCATCGTTCGACTCACTCATTTCCCTCCTCCCCCCTCTCTCAACAGCAACCCCGGCAACCTCCCGACTCCACATCCTCACCGCCTCCTAAATTTCACTTAGCAGCTACTAAACTAGGAGAAGCATACCACAAACGCATCCGTGACCATGGTCCACGCACATATCGTTGGCCAGATGGCTCCCTCAAACCAGAAAAACCACCCGAAAACCCCTTCGCTGTGGCAAATCGACAGCGTTGGGCTCCACTGGTCGACTACTGTCGCCAACATGGAGGCAATCGCACTTTCGAGTCGACTGACCATTCCCTAAGGTACGGACTCAATGTCCCTTATAGCTCTCATGAAAATTACTTAAAAATGGCAGAATTAGTGCCAGAAAAGAATAGAATGGGAGAATTAGCTGCTTACCGTCCCCAACAACGACAACAACGCCCTCTGGATGACCCGGAGCATTGTTTTAATACATATTACAAGGAAGAAGCTTCCTTGGTGTTTTCTAAAGCTACTGGTAGGCTTTTATAAAGATAGGTAGAGAAAGCAATGAGATTATATCTTATATATAAGATAAGATAAATATTTAGTTGAATGTAACACATAGCCAGTACTAACACGGTTGCTAGATCTACATTTTTTTTTACAGAGGAGGGCTTCACATTTCTATGCTCTATTTTTTTTCCCTTTCCAAATCCCTCAGTATTTCTTCTGTGGGCAATCCTTGGCCCAATGTCCTGCCTCTTGACAGATGAAACACACAGATCCACTAGCTCCGCCACCAGCACCACCTCCATTGTCAAACTTTCTTTTATTATTATTGGCTGATCCACCATACCCACTACCACCTCCTTCCCCTCCCCCTCCCCCTCCACCATACCCACCTCTATAAGACTGACCTCCATACCCTCCTCCAACACTAGTGTTATAATTAGTATATCCTCCTCCTCCAGTATTACTATCATATGGCTTCTTCTTTTCTGGGCAATCTCTAACCCAGTGATCACCACCACAGTTGAAACATCCAGTCTTCTGTTGTTGCCCTTGAGGTTGCTGGTTACTGGTACACGGCGCATAAGCAGCAGGCTGACTGTAATTGTTGTTGTTGTTGTTGTTGTTGTTGTTGTTGTTGTTGTTGTTGTTGTTGTTGTTGTTGTTGTTGTTGTTGTTGTTGTTGTTGTTGTTGTTGTTGTTG
>Ga0114919_10000157_pt1 | contig 45305 bp, 49 predicted proteins | sample BlataG_FD_88682 | JGI IMG/M metagenome (GOLD analysis project Ga0114919, IMG submission 88682) | Deep subsurface microbial communities from Black Sea to uncover new lineages of life (NeLLi) - Black_00105 metaG | ecosystem: Environmental > Aquatic > Marine > Oceanic > Sediment | place: Atlantic... | reverse complement strand
TTTTCAGACAATACAAAATGCAGATGTAATTTTCAGGGCTAATTCGACATTTTCTTGGTGGGCTACTGTTCTTAGTAATGCGAAAGTATTTAGCCCTGTGGTCGAAAATAAAGTAGGATGGCAAAATGACATTCAATTCGTAGAGGGGAATTATCCGCACATTGCACACAAGGATCATTTTAACCATAAACAGTGGTTTACAGACATGCATATGTATGAGTACGAATGAATATATGTTTAGATATATGACAGAATATTTTCGCAGATTTGATATCAAGTGCAAAACATTATTGCATATTGGTGCTCACTACGGGGAAGAAGACAGATTGTATTACGAATTTGACGTTGAACCAATTTATGTTGAAGCTTGCCCTTTGATTTTTCAAAAACTTAAAAGAAAAATGGCACATAGAAAGCTACACAACGTAGCCGTGTCAGATAAGCCTGGGAAGGCGGAATTTTTTATTGCTGATAATGACGGGTTCAGTAGCTCTTTGTTAAAATTTGACCATCACAAAAAAATTTACCCCCAATGTTCATATATTAATAAAATAGAAGTCGATTGTACGACCGTAGACCTCCTGGTACAAGAAAACGGTTATAATATTGATGCGATGTGTTTGGACATACAGGGGGCAGAATTAATGGCATTTAAAGGGGCTACAGAAACACTAAAAAATGTAAATATCATTTATGTAGAAATAGCACTTGTTCCTTTGTACGAGAATTCTCCTATACTACCAGATCTAGATGAATATTTAGATACATTTGACTTCAAAAGAATCCTAGTTAATTTGGAAGAACCTGAATGGGGTGACGCTTTATATGTTAAAAAGGATTTTTTGAAAAATATAAGACACAATTTAACTTTTGATCCAGATCCAAGAAAAATAATCCAACTGTCAGGTCTAGGGCAGCAACGTCTAGGCGGATTTGGTAATCAGTTATTTCAATATGCTACAGCCAAAGGATATTGTCAAACTTATGGATATACATTAGAAATACCCGAGAATTGGATTGGTCGTGAAATATTTAAAAATATCAATGACAATACTATTAAAGAACCATTGCCAAGTCATACTGCCAATCAACCTCCATGTGGAATCTATAACGTAGATTTCGAATCTATATTTTGGTTTAGCCAAAGTGGTGTATCGTTGTTTACAAGGCAACAAGCGAAACAGTGGTTTGAGTTTAAGGATAAATACAAAATAGAACCTGATAGGGATAAAAAGATTGTAGCACATTTACGCAGAGGAGATTTTACATATCACAAACATCTTTATGCTGTTGTACAGAAAATATGTTACAAAGAGGCCGTAGCAGAATTAGGATACAATTATGAGGATGTTTGTTTTGTACAAGAAAATTTTTGCACTCCGAGGTATAAAGCGTGGGCAGGACATGATCCGTACAACTTTTTGTATGATTTTCAGACAATACAAAATGCAGATGTAATTTTCAGGGCTAATTCGACATTTTCTTGGTGGGCCGCTGTTCTTAGTAATGCGAAAGTATTTAGCCCTGTGGTTGGCAAAAAACTAGGATGGAGAAATGATCTTCAATTTACAAAAGGAAATCACCCATCAATAGCATATCAGAGGGATCGACAATGTGATCTATACTCTGACATGTATTTATATGAGGATTGATAATTTTGTCCTATAATGTTTTGAAGGAGACACAATGCAACAACAAACACTGAAGAAGAAAAATCTATATACAAATGGAAAAATGTTAGCCCCCGATGGCGAACTCTTATGTAGAATTGGAACAAATAAAATTAATTGGTATTTGGAAAAAGGATTGGCTAAATTAGTCAATAATGACCCTCCTACAATCAAATTAAACTTCGAACCCAAAGGGAGAGGAAAATCTAAAGATGCTTTTTATCTTTCTGACAGAAAAAATGAGTGTTCTGTGTGCGGAGAAAATGGAGAAAACACCCTGACGAAGCACCATATTGTTCCCTATTGCTATAGAAAATATTTCCCGATATCTTTGAAAAGGCATGTGTATCACGATGTTGTTTTGATGTGCCAAGAATGTCATTGGAAATATGAAGAAAGTGCGAATGTAAAGAAAAAACAATTACATAAGAAGTATGGTGTCCCTATTCATAAGAAGGGGGAGGTTACTGACGATATATTATTAGTTGCCAAACAATCCGCTGATGCGATTTTATCTGGAGACTATGAAGAAAAAGATATGGATTATTTGAAGGTATTCTTCAAAAGAAATATAATAACACAAGAAGACCTGGAAGTTGCTTCTCAATTGAATCCTGTGGTAAAAAAACTTATTAAATTTTGCCCAGGAAACGAGATAATAAACAGAGTTGAAGATGTGGACCAATTCATTTTAGATTGGAGAAAACATTTTATTGATACGATGAATCCCAAATTTCTACCAACATATTGGGATATAAATAAAAATGACAGTATGTGCGAAAAATAAATCAGGAAAAGTATAAAAAAAATGGATACATGGACTATAATGGAGTATGAGGAAAGTGAAATGGGGAGGCCCCATATCGGTTTGCTAAACCGAATACACCCGAAAGGGCGTGTGGCTCAAGTCCACTGCTTTCCGTAAGAAAAGAGGAATAAAATATTAAAGTTATACCGAAGAAAGATACGGACGGATATCAACAAAGATTTGTCATAGCAGATGATGATAATAATGTTTTAGATGATGCCCAGGGATATGGATATAAGACAAAGCAAAAAGCATATAAAGTGATGTGGTATAAATTCCAAGGAGGGAAAAATAAGATACATCAAAAAGAAGCCAAAAAGAAAAACTTTTTCAAGAAACATCCTGGTTTAAAAGAATTTCTGGAAAAAATATATGAATTCGAATTTAAAGAAATAGCAAGAGGAAATCTAACTACCGAAGATATACAGGAAGCTGTAAAAGAAAAGTTTAATATAGATATGCCAAACGAATATTTGGATATTTGATTTATGGACAGATGCCAGAGTCAGGTCGAATGGGCTGGTTTCGAAAACCAGTGGGCTACGGTCCCGTGGGTTCGAATCCCACTCTGTCCGTTTTGGAGAATAAAATGATTTTAGTTTCAGGCGATGATATAGGAAGTTTAATCGATGATAATGGTGAAACAATAGCAAAAATATTTGACAAAGTAGAAATAATTGATGATTAACACAAACACAAATTTGTTTTCACACAAACAAAAGATAATGGTGTTCAAATCAAAATGATTCCATATAATGGAAAATTGAAATAAAACATGGAAGGTTCAACTTATGTATTTTCCGTTAAAGAGAGAGATTTAATTTAAATGTCAAAAAAGGAGAATCAAAAATGAAAAAAGAAGTTAGTTATCGAAAAAAAGAGGAATATATGGCAGAAACTGGACAACGTATCGAGGAGTGGAAACGAGCAGGTACGGCTGAAATAGAAGTAGAGGATGAAGATTATGAGGTTGACGAAGATGTTATTTATTATGGTTCTGCTATGATTGCAGTCACAAAACCACAAGTGGTGCCGAATGAACAGGGTGGAATGAGTATGGCGATGGTAAAAGAACCGAAGGAAATAAAATTTTCCATACCGGGTGCCAAAAATGTTGAAGAAGCCTTACAATTATTTAATCAATCTGCGGAAGACATGTTTAAACAAATGCAAGAAGCTCAGGAAAAAGCCCAACGCAAGCAGCAGTCACAAATAGTAACGGCTCCTGGGGCTGCATTAGAAGAAATAGATAGAATGCAAAAGATTATCACGGATTAGAGAAATCTAATCTTTTTTTTATTATATGGGAGAATATATTATGTTTAGTTTCAATAATATATCTGAATTTTTAGATAAGTTATCAGGAATAGAATCAGGGCTGAGAACAGCACTGGAATCGAATGACAGATTGTATGACAGAATACATAAATGTAAAGACATACCTCAGTCAGCAAGGTCAACAACGTTAAATAATATTGCTACGATCAGTAGGGATATTAAGATTTTATTGCGAAAAATTGTTTTATTGGCCACCCAGGCACAATATTATGATTTACAAGACTCATTCCCAGATGAACTAAAAAGCGGAATAGAAGAGTATTATAAAGAAGTCAGAAGATATAATTTAGATTGGCAACAGGTTTATGTTGCGACACGCATCCAAACAGTATCACTTTAATTTCCGCATTTACATCTTTTTATTTTACGTTTCACTTTAGGTTTAATTGATGGTTTAGGTTTCTTTTGCTTAGAGTATTTTAGAGAAATGGCCTTGTTGTATAATTTGTCATTACTATCAAAAAAGAGATAATCTCCTTTTATTTTCTTTGCCGCTTTTTTTAAAGCACGAGCATAATCAGGAGACCTTGCTGTTTTTGCCTCAAAAAATGTTTTATGCATTTTTATTAACATTTTTATTAAGTTCTGGGAAAATGTTGTCGATTCCTCTAACATAGTGCTATAATGAGATACTCGAACAGAAGGAGAAAACCATGTTAGCTATTTTCACATCAATCATTGGACCAGTATTTATTACCGCCGCAATCGTTCTTTCAATCCTCGTCTTATATTGGTTTGTTAGACGAGAACTGAAAGCCTCAAAGAACCCAGACTATTCCCCGATAATGGGAACTGTCAGAACTGTAATTGTAGCATCTTTTTTGATAGTTGCCATTACGCTTGGATGGAGAATCACTCAGGACCACTTTAATAGACCTGATGATTATGAAAATCCAAAGCAGAAAGAATATATTCGTAAAGTAATGGCTACAACTGCTCCGACCGAACAAGAAATTCGGGCAAATACAAAAAAGATAGACAAAAATCTCAAAGCGAAACATGACGAGTCTTTGAGCGATTTCGATAAGAAGATGGCAGCAGAAGCAAAAAAGATTCAAGAGAGAAACAAGTAGGAAAGTTCTAACTAACAGAAGGAGAAACCCAATGAAAAGAACTTTAATCGCTGTAATGTTGATGGTCGTAGGTATGTTCGCTGTAGTAGGATGTAATAAGAAGGTCGAGCAGGGCGAAGTAGGGCGTGTCAAGACGGCAAATGGCTGGGATAAGAAGTTACTTGGCATTGGCAGTCATATGTGCTTTGGAAGAGATGACATGTATCGTGTTGACAGCACAATCGCAGTTTACAAGGAAAAGATGGATATCTTGATTGGTGGAAAAGTCAATTTGGACATCACTGTCAGTATTAGATGTGGTTTGGACAAAACAAGAGAAGATGCTGTACTTACCGTTTTTGATGATGTGATGGCCGGTGGAAAGGAAAGCAAGGACGAATATTGTATTTCACATAAATCTTTGTATGAAAAGTATGTTCAACAATTGGCACAGAGCGTACCAAGAACTGTTTTTGGCACACAAATGGACGTAGAATCAGTGTGTGCTAATAGGGCAGACTTAGAAGCACAGGTAACACAGGGGATTATTGCTGCCGCCCAAGGCACTCCCATGAGCGTCACAATGGTCAAAGTGGTAAATTATGATTGGCCAAAGACTGTTACTGCTGCACAAGAAAAACTTGCCACGATCAAGTTGAGAGAAGAAGAAACTGCCGCTCAAACTCGTGCTGATTTGAAAAAGGCTGAGGGTGAATTGAAGATAGAAGAAGCTAAGAAATTGGTTACTGTCAAGAAAGCCGAAGCCATTGCCGAATCTATTCAGGTTATTAAAACTTCTCTTAAAGATTGTCCGGAATATCTACAATGGCACACTGTCAAGGCAATGTCAGAAGCCGCAACTGGACCCAATAACGCCTTCATCTTGTTCCCCTACAATATGCCAGGGATGGACATGAAAAAGGCAATTGGCAATGTACAGTTGAAGCAGATTCAGCAGGCCAAGAAGAAATAGTCTTTCCTTCAATATCGAAGTTGGTGTCTGATCCTTCATGTAACAATTTCGATATTCTGCACAGGACACACGAAGGTCTTCGATCACATTCGTGTGTCTTTTTTTCGATATAAAGGTATGGACAATCTTATTGTAGAAATTTCTGCCAACATACAGGTTTATTTGAATCGTAAAGTTGTTAATTTTGGTATTGTCCCTGGCAAAATGGGCAAAATATTTTTATTGGAATTGTTAGACAAAATAGATATGCCAGAAGAGTTCTGTGAGTTAACTGGTTTTCGTCGTTTAAGAAGTGATGAATTAGACAATTTACAAAATATCAGTGATGCAAAAGGAACATTAAGGGAAGTGATGATTGTGTCGAAGAGGATCGTTCCTATTTTATTTGCTTTGGCATTTCATAAACCTTTATTATGGGTTTGTAGTATGAACCATGCTTTATGGGCAGAAAAATTTCTGGGCAAAAGATATGATTTTCAAATAATAAGGGGTTCTGTGTCTGGGAATAATAAATATCCTCCACTAGAATTAGAGTGGGAAGATACAGGTGGTTCAAAAGACGAACATATTGTTATGATGAAAAACAAAAAATAGTTGTGACAAATTGTAAAAAGGTGCTATAATGTAATAAAGGAACAAAACCGTGATTAGAAACTATACAAGTTCATATGTTTATACCAAGGGAATCGTTCCTTTTTGACTTATGTAAGTTAATTCAGGAACGACTCCCAAGAAAAAGTTTTTGGATCTCGCTCCTTGTCGCGGACTGTAAATTCGCTGGCCGTTATAACGATGCAAGGTGGTTCGGTCAACTGGTTCGATTCCAGCGGGGTCCAGTTAATAATCTACATCTGTTAGATCAATTTCGTATACATTATCAGTATTAATACACATTCCTAAACTCTCAATGATAACCACAGATGCCTTAAGCCTTTTCGATTCTGATGCTTGGATAATTTTAGGAAAAGGATGAATAGGCATCACTCCGCATTTGTGAGGATTATAAATGATAAATAATTTTTTACCCTCATTTTGGTGAAGTTTTGGTTTGTATATTATATTCCTGGCTTTATTTAAAATGCCATTTAGATTATCATTCTTTAATGTATTATTATCCAATTTTTTGCGAATACCCACGGGCATAATAACGGCAAATTCTTGTTCAGATGGATGTGACATTGAGAGGTATATTTTATTACCGGTTTTTTTCACTGTCTCTTCTAGCAAATTTATAAAATTTACATTCTCTTCTCTCGTAATATTATGAATGCTTTTATTGATTCCTAAATTTATACTGTCTATATTTAATTGACATGTTTCCCAGCAACATTCACATGATAAACCTGGACATGTTGCGATTTCAAACATCGGAATGATAAATTTATTATTTTCTAATTTTACACATCGTGGCTCTGCTCCTCTAATTGGCACCATCAGTATGTTTTCACCGGAGCTTTTTCCATAAGAAGAATACTGTGTTATATCGTATTCCGGTTTGCCACCGGCAGGTAATCTGTCAACATGTAATACTTGTCTTGGTAAACTGTTGCTATTCAGGAAATTTTCTATATTATTTGATATTTCGTCTACCACTATATCTTTTACACCCGCCATAACATCGGCGAGAGTGTATGACAGTAAAGCATGGAGATCTTCTGGCGTTTTTACATGTTCATATGTTGGGAGATTATTGTTATTATCGTTTTCTGATTCCGATTTTGTATTTAGCGATGGATCATTTGTAATATATTGATTGATAAGATCCCTGACAATATCAGAATAAGATATATCTGTTCCTTTTTCTGCTGCTTGTTTTCTAGCTGCTTCTTTAAGCAAATTTAGTTTGTTTTCCGGCAATCTTATTGTGATCGGTGTTGTTATTTTTTGGTCCATAATTTTCTCCTTAATGTTATAATGTTATGATTACATTATCGGATTATTTAAAAAATGTGAAAAAAAATATATAGATATGCCTATAATGTATAGTGAAGGAGAAATAATGCAAACCTTTTTACCCTATTCGGATTTTGAAGAAACAGCGAAAATATTGGATTATAGGCGTCTTTGCAAGCAACGCATAGAAGCTAAGCAGATATTAAATGCCATCCAAAATAAAAACAATGGATGGAGACATCATCCGATTATAAAAATGTGGGATGGGTATGATAACGCATTAATGTTATATTTTAATGTTATTTCGACAGAATGGATTAGAAGAGGATATAAGCACAATATGGGACTTTTTAGTATTCCTCATAAAGATCATATTCAGATGCCTTTTTGGATGGGATATGAACCTTTTCATCGATCTCATCGGTCTAATTTATTGCGAAAAAATTATGATTATTATGTAAAATATTTTGGAGATGTATCAAAAGATTTGCCTTATTTATGGAACAAAAATGGCATATGGACATGAGGAGAAAACAATGTTTGATATGACAAAAGAACAATTGACAAAAGCCGCAGAGAATATTCGTCGAAGTGTTTGTGCTTACGCACCAGGAATGCATATGTGCGATTGTAAATATGGAGCATACGAAAAAGTACCAGTCAATGCGATGCGTGGTGAGAGAGGAAATGGATGTCCCGAATTAAGAGGTATTATTCATTTTTTGGAAGGAATGACTGAAAAGGAATTCAATAGAATTCAAAAAAGAATAGAAAAAGCCGATAAAAGAAAAATGGCAGCAGCAGTGAAAAAACTCAAAGCAGAAGGCAAGTGGCCTTTTGGAAATAAAGGAGCATAACAAATGGGTATGAACAAACACATCGCTGATAGTTTTCGCAAGTTGTCTCACGAATTGGCACTCAATAAAGATAGAAATTTTGCCGCAGAATTACGGACTGCATTAGGTAGAGTTGCCAACGAATTAGATCCTCAAGAAGAAGAAATGCCAGAATTAGAAGAACCAGCTGATATCGATATTAGCACAAAATAAATACAAGCCGGGGTAGGCTAATTGGCAGACCATTTGAAAATTAAATAATACAAGCCCAGGTATCCCAACGCAGAGGAAATCGGTTTAGACCCGATTAATGTGCGGTTTCAAATACCGCTCTGGGCATTTATAATTTTTATTATTATATCAAGATACTTTTGAGCATTCTTTGGTTTAAAATATTTTAACTTAGACGAGTCAATAATACATAATCCAATGTTTTTTTCGGAACAGGCTTGAAATTTTCTATGATCATTATTTTGTATTTGTGCCAATTTTTTCTGACCATGTATAGGTTCGTAATGAAAAATGCCATTTAATTCAAATGCCAATTTGAGACTTGGAATATAGATATCAAGTTCAGAATTAATCGTATCTTTTCTGTTGAAGTGAATCTCTAATTTCGGATACAATATTACGAGTTGTTCTTCTAAATATTTTTCCAATTTTGAACGCCGGGTCCCAGTGGTTTTATGGGTGTTGTTGTATGTTGCGGCACAAGAAGAAGAACAAAATTGATTTCCTGATTTACTCTGTTTAATTTGTCCTGGTTGTCTCATAAATTTTTTATCACATTGTTTACATTGAACTTGTTGAGGTGGATTCATAGTTTTTGTAGTGTAATTAAATACTTCTTTTAAAGCGTTATGCCATGAACCAAAATATCGGCTTATTGTAGTTCGATCTGGAAAATCAGATGATAAAGATTCATATCCTTCTGCTGTTGGCATTTTGCCTAATTGTTTTTTTGCCTTTTTAAGATGTCGTGCTAATTCTTCTTTTGTGTACTGTTTTTTATTCATGTGATTCTCCTAATAATAACCATAATAATACATTAATACCGAGATAAATGTGGAAAACCTTTTTTTAAATCTCACCCTGGGTATCTTTTTGTTAAAAAATCATATAATTTATCATTGGAAAAATGAACAAACATGCTATAATGTAGTGTACAAGGTTCAGTAGCCCAATTGGCAAGAGGCGACAGATTTTTTTACAAACAAATCAAAATCTGTGGATGTTACAGTCCGTGTCGGTTCGAGTCCGACCTGAACCAGATTAAGGTCTGAACTGAGTCGGTTAACTATTTCTATCAAATAACAACCCCGATTCTTATTAACTTGACCTCTTTTTAAAATTTAAAAAACGGAAGAATGATGAAAGTATTATGAAACAATTAATGGTTAAAGATGTGGTTAAAATTTGGAAAAAATTATACAATCTTGATATAATAACCTATCATGATTTAAGTGGAGCATTAAATGATGTTCTTGGTATTTATTATCCCCCTGGACTTTATGACTATCCAGAATGGTTGAAAGAGGATTCTAAAGATAGAAGAAGGAAGAAAATAGATGGAACTATCTGAGAAAAATCTTTCTACAATCGCAAATATGATGGGTCTTACGAGAGAATTAACAACTGAAGAAAAAATAAAAGTATCTAAGATATTAGAAAATGAATCAAAAAAAACTATCATAAAATTTTCTGATATAACAAAAATATGGGAAAAATTACAGAGTCAAGTAAAAACCGGCACGCTCACTTTTAAAGAGTTCGGAAACGCATTTCATAAAATTGTTTGTATCGAAGTTGATATAGATGTATACCAAGCATTCATGCATGATGAATTCAAAGCAAAAATAGAAGATAGGAGAGAAAAAAATGAAATTATCTGAAGTGGTTAAAATTTGGCGTAAATTAGAAATACTTCATCCCGAACAATTCAAAACACTTCTCATTAGTGATTTAGCAGAAGTTGTTGATGATGTTGTGGGCGTTAAATGCGATCTCACAGAAGAACAAATAGAACATCTAGAAGATGAGGATGATTTAAAAATGATTGAAGAAAGAAAAGACGAACCAAGAATTCCTTGGGATGAAGCAAAAAAACAACTAGGTTTAGATTAACCTTTCAATTGTTTCGCATATTCCAACATCGCATCTCTATTAGCATCCATTCTTCTTATAATGCCACGAATGCCCAAAGATCCAGCATTCTGATAATCATGTCTATTTATATATTCTGCTGCTGCTTCTTCCCATCTTCCGGAATTTATTAATGCTACTGTTTTTTGCCCCGTATCTCCTCGATAAACTGAATTTAATAATGCTTCTTTAACATAGTAGGGATATGTGTCAAATTTGGGAAACATACTTCTCGCCCTTTTAAGATGTTTATTTATATCATATTTTGCTAATTGATTAACTTGTTCATTGGTTAATTTTGCTTGTCCTGAAATTATTGCATCGTAGTTGACAGTGTTTCCAAATAATCTTTGGAAGATCCCTCTGGATTTAGGCGTAACCAGATGTCCTATGCCAATAGTGGCATTGCCTATGCCATCGTCGTATACGGCGTTCCTGAAGCCCTCATATTGCTTTATATGGCCCGCAAACCGTTCGTGGTCAAATATCTGGGCAATTCTGGATCTCACCTCATCCTCGACCTGTTTTCGTGCTGCGGTTGAGTCTCCATCGTTTCTTTTTAAAATATCTAAGAAATCGGCATCGGATATATGGAGGAAGGACAGTAGAATACCGAGTGGAACAACGCTAATAGCCATTCCTTTCATTACATTTTTGATCGTGTCCGTTACATTCCAAGATTTTTTATACCAATTCATTTTTTTTATCCGATATAGATTATAGGTTCGATGATTTCTATTTTTAACCTTTGAGGAAGTCGACTATGAACAAAGAAAACCAAGAAAAGAGGAAACAACTCAAGCATCGTAGGCAGAAATACGCGGCTGGTGAATTAGGTCCAATTGAAGCGAATATAGATGAGGGATTAAAAAGCCTAGCAGTTGATTGGGCAGAGAAAGTTGTGAATAGCATCGAATCCACATTGCATGATCCTACAACTGCTAAAGAATTAGACCTTGAGACATTGAGGATATACAGGGAATTAGAAGCGTGGTCTTGGTTTAATTTGATGCCTATCGATGTCAACGAAGATTCTCCTGATAAAAGAGGCAGTAATGCTGAGATTTACATTCATATGTTGGCTATGGACAAATATCACCAATTAAAATGGAACAAAGATCATCCAACGCCACATAAACCTAGTAAGTGGGAGATTGTAACTGGTGCAAAAAAGAAGTAGTTTATCTCATCCTATTTAGATAGTACACTGCGGTTTTTATCTGATGTGCAATTTCTTCTGGTTTCATTATAGCATCGATACCATCTGGCATACCTGGGGAAATATTAAAATCTATCGCCAACATTTCTTTTCCAGTTTGAATAAAGTCGATTGCCCATAATGCATGTGGTATACTTGGATGATATCCATCATTGCGTGCTTCTATAATGTCTATGGCCACATCTCCCATGTTTGATCTCCATGCATCATCTGATTGATATTTTACCCAGAAACTTTTTTTCCCTATTTTTAAATATCTAAATGATGTTGATGAAGATGGTGTATAGACACTGGCATATTTATCTGGAAAACTTTTTATCGCATAATCTGCTGATACTAATATTTTTCCACTGCCCGCATGAACTTTTTCATCTATATATACAACGAATTGTAAAAAATCGGCAGGAAGAAAAAATCTTGTTATTTTTGGAGTATGAGTTCTTCCTATTTTATGATGATGTACGTTATACAATTCTGATACTATTCCGTGTTCTGGCGATTTAATATTTAATTCATCAAACATACGGAACATATAGCGACGTTCCATTCCATCCACCATATATCTATAGAAAAACAAATCACCAGTCCTATCAAACCAGTGGTCATATATATCATGAAAGTCAGATTGTAGCATTACGTTCATATTTATACCTATCGACAATTACTCTTATCCATTATAGCATTAAGAACATAGAAGGGGAATTTTTTTTTAAAATGAATGAATATTTAAGTTAAAAGTGCCGATAATAATGTTGAGGGAGTTGTATGCAAAAAACGAAAGAATTAAATTCTGCATGGAAAAACTTCTCAAAGAATGGGGACGGAGATTCTCTCAATGTCCTAGTAGAATACTACTACACTCACCTAGTTCGCAGAATAGCATCTAATCTTTCTGCCAAATTTTATTATAAAATATCTGTTGACGAATTGGCATCTCATGGAGTTACGGGGTTGTATAGAGCCTTAGATGGATTCGACGATCAAAGGGGAGTCAAGTTTGAGACTTATGCTTTTTCCCGTATTTGGGGAAGCATTCTCGATGGATTGAGAAAAGAGGATAGAGTTCCAAGAAGCGTGCGGATCAGACAATCTAAAATAGAAAAAATAAAATCAGAGATGGCGATAGAACTAGGTTATATCAATGAGAGTGCTGCGATCAAACGAGCAGGATTTAATCCAAAAGAATATCATAAAAACATTGGTAAATTTAAAGCAAATCATTTTTCGAGCATAGAAACGAATACAAATGATATCGATAATGATGATAATAAGAAAGACTTTAATAAGCATCTTGTTTCTCAATGCGAGCCAACTGCTGATAGTACACTTGTGCGAAAAGAATTTTTAGGCAAACTAATTGGTAGGAATTTTTCTCAAGTTGAAAGGCGTATTATCTATTACTACTACTATCAAGAATTATCTATGAGAAAGATTTCAGCATTGTTAAACATATCAGAATCGAAAGTCAGTCAAATGCATCGTTCAATTCTGAAAAGACTAAAAACACGTATCAAAGTAAATCCGTCATATTTTGATATGGATGTTGCGGATTTCATCAATAGATGCAACGATACAGACAATCTAGTATGAACTCGTTATTCTACTATAATATCTTGTAGGGGATTTTTTTTATGTTTACCGTGAAAACAGGCAACATCTTGGAAGCAAATACAGATGCCATTGCCATCGAATCAAGTGTCTATGGAGCGATGCCAAGAGGCTTGGGATTAGTGGTGAAGACACTGGCCGGAGATGAAGTAGAAAAAGAATCTAAAAGGATATGCCGAAAAAATGGTAAAATGGAAGAAGGAACCTGTTTTTCTACAAATGCAGGAAATTTACAAGAAATAGGGATAAAAAGGATATATCACGCAGTGATAGCACAGTCTCCAGGTGGGTTAACTAGTTCGTATAATATAGAACGTTCTGTTAGATGCGTTTTAGAAAAAGCTGCAAAAGAAGGAATGAGAAGCATTGCTATTCCAGGGATAGGAATAGAAAGTGCGTGTGACATAGAAAATATAGCCATAATATTTGTCAGTATGATAAAAAAAATGAGCAGTATAATTGATATAATCGTGGTAGATCGGAATGAGGATTTTATAGAAATTTTGAATGGATTGGCAAAATGACTGCGTGCAAAATTAATAAACCTGAAACATTGGTCTTGAATAAAAGCTGGGTTGCATTGACAGTCTCTACTATAAGAGAAGGTATTGTCAAACTTTTCCAAGGATCTGCTAAAGCTCTTGATGAGAATTATAATCAATATAATTGGAATGAGTGGCTTGAGATGTCCAAAACGGACGATTCTAATGATGACAAGTTTGTTCGTAGTGCCATGATGAAGATTAAAATTCCTCATGTTATCGTTCTTCAGGATTACAACAAAATTCCTAGAATAAAAATAAAATTGACCAGGAGGAATTTGTTCATTAGAGATAAGGGAAAATGTTCATATACCGGGAAGAGATTGACTTTGAAAGAAGCCACTCAAGACCACGTATTCCCAAAATCAAGAGGTGGAAAAACTTGTTGGACAAACCTTGTTTTGTGTTCAGTTGAAGCCAATGTAAAAAAAGCGAACAGGACACCAGAGGAAGCCGGGATGAAACTTCTCAAACAACCAAAAAAACCTGTTTGGAATTTATTGTTCGCTCATTATGTTACCAGGGTTCCTAAAATCTGGGAAAAATATGTAAAAACGGATCAATGGAACGAGATAGGTTACTGGGATGTTGAACTGATTGACTGAAAAGAGAATATAGCCGATTTATTATGTATGCGTATAAAGAAAAGGGTAAGGCATTCTTGTGGTAAGAGAAAAAGGGCGGTCAGGTCTTGGACAAATCGTTTAGCGGGTTATCCTTGTTTCCTTATTGGAAGCGGACCATCTCTAAATGACCATCCGATGAAGAAAATTGACAAATATTTTCTTATTGGAGTCAACCATTCTTACCAAAAAGTTTTTCCAACCATATTAATGTGGCAGGACATAGAATTTTGGTATTCTGCGAGAAAAGATTTGAAGAAAATCAATTCTATAAAATATTGTAGAAACGTGTCAGATCCGACTGGAAGTTTTTATACATTTTCTTTAAGTTCTCGTTTTTTTGAAGTTCCAACTGATGCTACTATTCTACATGGAAGGGGGAACTCGGGTGCATTAGCATTCGAATTAGCATGTGTCTTGGGATGTAACCCAATTGTTTTATTTGGATTTGATTGTAAATATAGAGGAAAAAATACAGATTTTTTTGGAGTAAACAGGTTTCACAAGCAACATACCTTGAGATGTTGTCACGGAGGGTTGAAATGGATAAAATCGATGAAAGACGAAAAAAAAATTATCAATTGTTCTGACAATAAAGTGTTTAAGAAGCGGTACTCAATGGACGAAGCAATAGGTATGGTGGAAGACCTATACCCACAAACAAGCAAAGAGCATTTTATCAATCGAATTTTAGGACCTTAATTTTTAGTTAGAAGGAGAATATCAAATGGTAGACGAGGCAGACGTTGGATTAAGCGAAATTTTTGCAAAAAATCCAAAACCAATCGTCAGGGGAAGAGGGATTGCTGCGTTAGAAAGATTGGATAGGACGTTGGAACAAGCACCCTTGGATGGATTGTCTGACGAAGATAGAAAAGCAAAACTATCAGATTGTACCCTTGGACAGTTCGCAAAATTGTTTGAGAGGTTTGACGAACATGATTTAATGATAAGAGATTTCTTTAATGACATTCCATACACGAAAATTAACAACACTCAATTTTCTTATGACAATAATATTATTCAGTTCACGATGAAAGATTTTTTTGAGAGCAAAGGATATAGACTGCTTTTTGAAACAACGTCTGAATATTCAACAGAACAAAATCCTCAAAAAGCATCTATCAAAATTTCATTAACAGAGGAATTCGAAATTTACACCGACGCCATATTATTCTTTGTTAATGAAAATACTGATTCAAGATTTTGTCTTGAGCTAATATTCGATCCGAACAGGATGGCTACGGAATATGTAATTAGAAACGATGATCAGGGCAAAACCTTATGGAAAGAGTGGGAAGAGTATGCGAAAGAACACAATTTTTATAGAGGACAAAAGATAGATGCTTTCGGAGAATTTCTTGAGGTTGATAACATTTCCTGGGACGACGTAATTATCACGGACAAAATTCGCACTACTATACGTCGTAATATAGAGAATATGTTTAAATATGACAAAATTCTAAAACAGAATAATGTCAAAGTAAAAAGAGGCGTTATTCTGGCTGGTGAGCCAGGAACTGGTAAAACTCTCATTTGTAAGGCGTTAATAAGAGATAGTAAATCATCTGTATTATATGTTTTACCTTCGCACATAGGCAGGATAAATGACGTTGGAAGAATATGTCGTATGGCTAAGGAGTTAGGACCAACACTTCTTATTATAGAAGATATAGATTGGCTTGCGGAACAACGAGAGTATGGTATGGGTTCTGCTGGTGTGACAGTAGAATTGATGAATAAAATGGATGGGATAGAGGACTTTGGTGATGTTATCACTCTCGCCACCACTAATTGCCCTGATAAAATTGAAGAAGCAATAAAAAATCGTCCTGGTAGATTTGACAGGGTAATTCAAGTTGGACTACCCACCATAGAAGGTAGGAAGGCAATGATGGAGAAGTTTACTAAGAATTACATTGTAGACGATGATGTGGATTTTGATTCTTTGGCGGAAAAAGAATGTGACAAGATGACAGGGGCGTATATTTCAACACTATGTTCTACTGCTGCCGTATGTGCTATAGAAGATAATAGTTTGACAGAAAATGGACAAATTATAGTTAAAAAAGCACATTTTGCAACATCATATGACGAGATTAAAGATAAAGATTTTACACAATTGAGCAAAAAAGCAGAGAATGGACCAGTGGGTTTTAAGTGAAAACCTATTTTTAATGTCGTATGGTGAAAAATATTTTTTCGCAGCAAACATAATGCCATTCTGATGTTACAAACATAATAGACAGATGGTTAAATTTTACAAAGAAGGAATATTTTGCTAAGTCCGAATATTGTGTGGAGAGAACCCCTGAACATTACAATAAAAATGGAGAATGTGTTTTATGAAACCAGTATACACGTTTGAAGAGGCTTTTGCTGCCTCTAAAGAGTATTTTAACGGAAACGAATTGGCAGCAGATAAATTCGTCAACAAGTATGCCCTAAAAGATAAAGATAATAACTATCATGAAAAAACTCCAGCAAACATGCACAGACGAATGGCAAAAGAATTCGCAAGAATAGAAAAGAAAAAGTATAAAGATACTAAAACTCCACCACTTACAGAAGATGAAATTTTTACACTTCTTGATAAATTTAAAAAGGTTATACCCCAAGGATCTCCAATGTATGGGATTGGAAATAACACTCAGTATGTTTCTCTTGCTAATTGTTTCGCAATTCCAGGACCAGAAGATAGTTACGGAGGAATATGCAGAGCGGATGAAGAGATAGCTCAAATTTCAAAACGCAGAGGGGGATGCGTAAGATCAGACAGTTATGTTGATATCAAAAATAAAGGGCTTGTTGAAATTCAGGATGTCAATATCGGTGATATGATACTGTCATATAATATAAATACTGGGCAAGATGAGTATAAAAAGATTTTGGACCATTATTATACCGAAGTGAGGAAAAAAGACCAAATTAAAATAACGACATCACATGGTTCTTCAATATATACTTCTGTAAAACATCCAATTTCGGTGTTAAAAGATAATAAACATGTCTATATCAAAGCCGGTGAAGTTAAAAATGATGACATTCTAATCATTCCAGAGTCCGAGAAATTTGACAACATTAATGATAGTGATGAGCAGAATGATTTAGAATGGTTTATTGGTGCCCACGCTGGAGATGGCAGTGCTGGAAAAACTAAAATTATGCAACGAGTTAAGGTATCATCTATAGAATCTGTAGATAAACAATATGATTACATAGACATTTCTGTGGAAGATAATAACAATTATTATGCTGGGAGTGTCGGATTGATAAATATCCATAATTGTGGCCTTGATATTTCGAAGTTAAGACCCAACAAAACACCTACTACAAATTCATCAAGTACATCTACTGGAATCATCCCATTTATGTGCCGTTTTTCTAATACAACAAGGGAAGTTGGTCAGGGAAATCGTCGTGGAGCCAGTATGCAGAGCATATCTATTCATCACCCTGAGTGCGTTATATTGTGGGATGATAAAGTTGATGGAAAACCATATGATATAGAAATTAATAGTAGAGAATATGGGAGTTTTACTGTTTCTTCTCAACATTTTAACCCTGATAAAATAGATTTTGTTACGTCAAAGTATGATTCAACGAAAGTAACCGGATCAAATATTTCAGTGAGAATTACAGACGAGTTTATGGAAGCGGTTAAGAAAGGAAAAACATATCAACAAAGATGGCCAGTTGATTCCGATAATCCACAGATAACTAAAGAGGTTGATGCGAAGAAGGCATGGGATAAGCTTATTCGCAGTGCCCATCGCGTGGCAGATCCTGGAATTCTGCTATGGGACAATATTTTAAAGGAAAGCATTTCTGATTGTTATGCTTCCTGGGGATTTGCAACAGTCGGTGTTAATCCCTGTGCCGAATTAATTTTGAGCGCTTATGGTTCTTGCATCCTAATGCTTCTTAATCTATTTGGTTTTGTTAAAAATCCTTATACGAAAGAGGCATATTTTGACTATGAGGATTTCTATAATCATGTAAAAATAACTCAACGACTCGCTGACGACCTTATCGATTTAGAAGAAGAAGCATTAAAGAAGATTATTAAAAAAGTCAGAAATGATCCAGAAGATTCTTTTATCAAAGCAAGAGAATTACATCTATGGCAAAAAGTGAAAGAAACTTTAACTAAGGGACGTAGAACTGGGACAGGACTAACCGCTTTAGGTGATACGTTGGCATCCATTGGTGTCGAGTACGGAACTCAAAAAGGTATTAAAACTGCTGAGAGGATATTCAGGACATTCAAATTTGCAGCATATCAGTCTTCTGTAGATATGGCCAAGGCTCTAGAACCATTTGAGATTTGGAACCACGCACTAGAAAAGGACAATCCATATCTTAATAGGATTAGAGATGAAGCAATACTTCTTGGAGAAAAATCTGTTAGTGGTGCGGAATTATACAATAATATGACCAAATATGGACGTAGAAATATAGCGTTATTGACATTGGCTCCAGCAGGAACTGTTTCTCTATTGGCTTCTTTGGTTGATTCTTTCGGAACATCATCTGGAGTTGAGCCTCAATATTCTACGCAGAAAATTATTAGACGCACTAAAATTAATGCTAATGATGAGAATGTCAGAGTTGATTACGTTGATCCAAACGGAGATAAATGGCAGCATTTTGAGGTATATCCAGAGGCGATGCTGGAATGGATGAGAGTTAATAACGAAACAGACCCAAGTAAATCTCCATGGCATAATAATACAGCCGAAGAACTAGATTGGAAAATGAGAATTAAATTACAGGGAACCATACAACAGGAGGTAGACCATTCAATAAGTAGCACAATCAACCTCCCATCAGATGTAACAGTAAATGAAGTTAAAGAAATTTATGAAACAGCCTGGAATTGCGGGTGTAAGGGCATTACAATCTACAGAGATGGATGTAGAACTGGGGTCTTAATCAAAGATCTCAGAACCCTGTCAACAGAGAATACAATCACGAAGAACAAGTCTCCAAAAAGACCCAAAGAATTACCTTGTGATATTCACCATATCACAGTCAAGGGTGAACAATATTTTGTTTGTGTTGGAGTTTTTGGAGAATACAAAGACCCATATGAAATTTTCGCTGGTAAAAATGGCAACATACCGAAAAATATGAAGCATGGTAGTGTTATTAAAGTTAAAAGAGGCAAATATGATTTAAAATTAGAGAATGGTAATACGATAGAAAACATTATACAATACGAGACCGATGAAGAAGAAGTAACAACAAGGATTATTTCAACCGCCTTACGTCATGGAGCAGATATTCAATTTGTTGTTCATCAACTTGAAAAAACGCAAGGAGATTTAACTAGTTTTGCTAAGTCAATTGCTAGGGCCTTGAAAAAATATATTAAAGATGGAACAAAAATACAAGGTATGGAATGTGAAATCTGCCATGGAGAATTACAACGAAAAGAAGGATGTGCTTTCTGTATTAGTTGTGGATGGTCTAAATGTAATTGAAAGGGAGAATAAAATGAAAAAGTTATTCCTATGTTGCGTTATGATGCTTTTGTTCTTTGGATGTTCTGTTCCGAATGACATGCTTGCGACCGCAGTGACGATACATGATTCAAAGACATTCGAAGCCCAAGGCTCCGGAACTATAATTGATGTGACCACATTAACTGAAGATTTAAATATGGTTACGGTATTGACGGCCTTACATATTGCAAAAAAAATGCCTACTCCTTTGTTCAGAGTCCGCATTTATGACAATAATGGCAAAATAATAGGCGTCGTTGTAGCTCAAGGATTCGCATATAGTGGGTATATAACACAAGATATAGCAACAATGTGGTTCACTGTTAGTAAAAAAATACCGTTAAAAGTCGCGACAATTGCAGAAGATCATAAATTTAGAGTTGGAGAAAAATTATGGTTAACATCTTCTCCGGGTGGTGCTTATCCTCTTCTAAACGATGGCATATTTGGGGGTTGGTGTAGTTCAGGACTATTCTCCGTGTGCCCTGGGGGCTATTACACCGGTGGTGTTTCTCCTGGGAGTTCTGGAGGTGGCATATTCAATAGTAGACAAGAACTAGTAGGACTTGCGAGCAGAGTTTTATCATCTCCGTATGAAATCGGTTCTAAAGAATCGAATATCATACCAGTACTAACTGATAAAAAAACGGGGATAAAGGTACGAGTAGCTCAATATCATCATCAACATGTTATCCCTATTTTACACCAACAAGGTGGGATATTTGTCCCATTTACGAGAAAAAAGATAGACGGTCTGTTTCTAGAAAGATTTGAAATAACCGAAGAAAGGAAATTAAAGTGAAAGTCAAGATTAAGAAACTACATCCAGATGCAATTATTCCACAGTATCAAACAAAAGGTTCAGCAGGTTTTGATGTTCATGCGTTGCACGGATGGGTTTTACATCCAGGCGGTAGAGCAATCATAGAAACAGGATTAGCCTTCGTTATACCAGATGGATTTGAGTTGCAAATTAGGCCGAGAAGTGGTTTAGCGGCTAAACACGGGATAACAATTACCAACAGTCCCGGGACACTCGATAGTTCATACAGAAATTCGTTAATGGTGATTTTGCAAAATACCAGCACCCATTCGTTTGCAATAGAGCAAGGTGACCGAATTGCTCAATGTGTTGTAAATAAAATAGAAGTTGTTGATTTAGTAGAAGTAGAAGAATTTTCCGCAGAAGATATGGAAAAAGATCGTGGTGGAGGATTTGGTTCAACAGGTGTTGGAACTGAAAAAATGATTAAATATGGAGAACAAGAAGACTAGAATTTTCCATATAATTTAAAAACAAGGATTTCCGAGTTAATTTTCCGAATTAAAGATGGTTAACTCGGGAATTTTTTTATGGATATAACTGGAAATAATGTGGCTTTTTTCTACAGAGCCGGGGACGCAGACAGCCTAGAAGTTGCCGAATACTACAGAGACGCCAGGAATGTCCCTGGAGGCCAGTTAGTGGCCATAGCGTGCTCAGATGAAGAGGTATTGAGCAGTCCAGCGTCTTTCGCCGCTGAAGTAGAAGATCTCGTAAATACGGCTATTACTACTCCTCCGCTCAGTGGTCGTGATATTTATGTTATTATATTGGGATATAATGTTCCTGGTGGATTTTATGATGGCCAAGATTTAATTTCTTCTGTATCTCGTATTATGAGAATTGGTCATGCATATAGTAAAAAACAAGGAAACACTTTTTACATACAAAAATCTGAAAATGGTTTATATGTGCCATCCGACAATACCTATGCCTATATTGCTGCCAGGATTGATGCACCAACTGTGGCCGCTGCAAAAGCGATAATAGATAATAATACATCTTTCATAAGACAAAGAGTTGTAAATGGGAGATTCTATTTAGATCCATATTTCGGATTATCAAGTGAACTCTATGATAGTTATCAAGCAGTTCTCTATGAATTTGCGGCAAAAAATATTCCGCAATTAAAGACTCCTTTAAGAATGACGGTTACAGACGATCCATATACTGATCCTGCATTTGCCTGTTTAGAACAAGATAGTTTTTATTGGGGTGGCCTCGCTGATTATGCATCTGACAGTTTTTTTCTTAGTACAAATACGACCAGGGTTTTTCTATATAGTATGGACGCAGAACCTGCTGCCACAATTAAAGATTCCACTGAGACACAATGGGTAGAGGTCGCATTAAACAATGGATATTGTTCTGCTGCCGGTGGAATGTCAGCAACATCTCCTGATGAATTTTTGAGTGCTAATGGATTTTTCACCACACTAGAAGAAGGGGGAATTATAGGAGAGGCTTTTTTGTTTAGTCTTCCTTATTTTAATTGTCCTATTACTTTTATAGGAGACCCATTGGCTACTGCAACATTTCCCGAGTATAATACGGATGTAGTAAATCAGCCGAACCTTTTTTGTACTAGCTATGGATTTACGGCTGCACCATATGGGTTTTTAATAAACATAGATGATATAGAATTACCAGATTCTGATGATTGTTGGAATGATGATGGAGACAGATTTAGAATATCTACCATTAACGTCGACCCAAATGGCCTATATCGTTTAAAATTAGCCGGCAATTGTTTGTGGTCCAAAAGATTGCCATATTCTTTAACAAGTATTAGATGGTTTGCCCCTATTGCCGACCCAGATCCATGTAACGATATACCAACATCTATTGTTGATGGTGAGGTAGTACAACATCACCTCGACATTTCTATGACAATTAGCAAAGTAGCTTCATCGACAGGTGTTTATTATGTACACACTACAATTCAGACACCGAGGCAAGATGTAGGACATACAATAAAGCCAGAGGGATATATCAAGGTGTTTGATGGAGGATTTTACTATCATTCTATGACTAGGGATTGGGATACATATATGTTCAATACATATTTAAGTTATTCCATAGGCACCAGTTCTGTTACAGGAAAGAACGGTACGATACAAATTAATAAACAATATTTCATCAATGGTCAGGAGTCTATTTTTCTCTAATGCCCGATTTAAGCGAAACTTGGTTAACATGCCATAACAACATAGCGAGAGCAATTGCCCTTATGTACCCTCAACAGGCACAGGCTCAGGCTGCATATGCGTATGTTGTTGCCAGTCATGACGTTCCTACTGAAGTAGATTTGTTGTATCCCATGATTAACGCTTACAATCCTTATACAGACGAATCGAGAACGGGATTATTCAAACCTATAGTGGAATATTTAATAGAATTAGCTAGAAATGGTTTTGTTGCTGAATATAATTCCGTGTATACAAAAATAACAGGTAACATTGTAACCAGTGTAACCCTTAATGAATTTTTGGAACTAAAAGGATATAAAATCAGTCAAGTTATACTTGATATTTTGTCTTATACGGAAAATTATTCTATAGAGTATCCGGATCAATCTGATAATAATTTGTCTAATCTTCACGGTATCGATCAAAATGCACAGCAGACACAAATTAAACTGATCCCGGATTTATATGTCAATCCGCAAAATATTTACACTGAAGGATATTGGGAGTTTAATACATCACTGTCTAGCACGGGATGTATTGGGAACTATTATGATTTTATATTAGAAGTAGCTACTGATGTTGCATTTGCCAATGTTTTGCAAACACTGGACACAAGGACATCAGTTATAGGATGGAGTTATGAAACAGCAGAAGATACAGAGGGAAATATATATTATGATTTTTTCCCAGAAGGAGGATTATATAAAGAATATATAGGGAGAAAAGTTCGCTTCACAAGTATACCAAGTATAATAGACACGACAAATATGGGCAGAGGAGATTCATATTATACAAGGATAACAAGGATAGTTGATGATGCTGTTTGCGATGCGGTTATAGATACAGATGTTGTATACACGTAAGGAGACAGTGGTTGATAGATCCTACCACATATAAATCCATAGCCGATGCTTTGTCATATAATTATGATGACGAGATCATTATATCTAAATATTTACAATTGGCGTATAATGAGATTAGCAATTATATTACTAATAACGAGCATGAGGATGCCACAAATAACAAAATGGCAGGACACTCTCTTAGAGATGCCATTAATGGAGTTCTGGACAGAGATATAAATAGCAGACGGCTTGACGAAGCTTTAGATCAGGTAGAGGCAGTAAAGGCACTTCAATATCATGTTACTTTCCACTATGGTAGCGTTAATGATTTTCTGTCAGATAATAGCATCACTGTGATGTGCAGTTTTTCTGTCTTGTCCGAAAAGGCAGGATACACTATCGATGAAAGTCACATCGATCCTCCATGCGATATTAGTTCGTCCAGTTCATCAGAATCATTATCATCATCGTCCAGCGTATCTACAGAATCTACTTCAAGTTCATCACCTAGTAGTTCTTCAAGTTCATCACCTAGTAGTTCTTCTATATCTTCACTTAGTAGTTCCTCAAGTTCATCACTTAGTAGTTCTTCAAGTAGTAATACTCCTAGTTCAAGTTCTTCAAGTTCAAATACTCCTAGTTCTTCAAGTTCAAGTAGTCCAAGTTCCAGTAGCTTGAGTTCTAATACTCCAAGTTCGTCAAGTTCAAGCCCAAGTAGTAGCTCAAGCTCGAACACCCCCAGTTCAACGAGTAGTAGTTCTTCTAGTAGCAATACTCCGAGTTCAACTTCAAGTAGCTCTTTAAGCAGTAATACATTTAGTTCAAGTTCAAGCAGTTCTACCTCAAGTAGTTCTGATACTTCTACTTCAAGTAGTTCAAGTAGCTCAACCTCAAATAGTTCCGATACTTCTAATTCAAGTAGTTCAAGTTCTAATACTAGAAGTTCCACGTCTAGCTCGTCCAGTCCTAGTTCCTTAAGTTCAAATACCCCAAGTTCATTTTCGAGTTCTTCTTCTAGTTCTAACACTCAAAGTTCAAGTAGTTCTAGTTCAAGTAGTTCTGATACTTCAGTTTCGAGTAGCTCAAGTAGCTCGCCTTCGAGCCAATCCGTCGAGACACCTTCAAGTAGTTCCAGTAGCAATACTCCAAGTTCGAGTTCAAGTAGTAATACTCCGAGTTCAAGTTCGAGTAGTAATACTCCAAGTTCAAGTTCGAGTTCCAGTGGTAGTTCTCCGACTAGCCTAAGTTCTGAGAGTTCCAATACACCAAGTTCCAGTAACAGTTCCCTAAGTAGCCCAAGCTCTGAGAGTTCTAATACTCCTAGTTCTAGCTCAAGTTCTTCTGGAGTACTACCCATGACGATGACGAGGAATCCAGTCGTTACAAGTGACAAACCAAAATTATGGTATCCTGGAATTCGTTACGATCATCCACTTGTCCAGGGGGTTTTTGGACTCTGGCCATTCTGGGAAGGTGGTGGAAAATTTGTTCATGATGTTTCAGGATTTGGTAATCATGGATTAATGACGAATATGATTCCTGACGCAGATTGGGTGAAGACTACTCGTGGGTATATGCTAGATTTTGATAGTACAAACGATTTCATAAACATCGTTGTGAAATCGTTCGCAACACTTAATCCGAACATGACAATTGCCATTGGTGTGACGCCTAATGATATCACAGTAAGCGAATACATATCAGACTTTAATAACGGTAATATCTTCTCTATAGTTAAGGGCTACCAGAGTGGTTATTACAATGTCTATGGTGGAGCCTATCCAGCGGGTGGTTCGGCGGCTAATTCGCAGATTCCGGCTTCAGGAAATGGTGTCCGTGATTTTGTTGTATGGACAAAGTATGGGACCCATATGAAGGGTTATGTCAATGGGGTAAAACATTGTGATATAACCATAACTACTGGAAACTGGACTCCTTCTTTACCTGCTTTTGACATTGGACATAGATGGGGCGGAATTGCTGCCACGGTATTCGGTGGTCAAATAGACTTTTATGGAATTTGGTCTAGAGCGTTAACGGCATCTGAAGTTATCGAGCTTTATTATGATCCATTTGTATTGATAACTCCAAAGAAACATGTATGATAGGAGATAAATATGCCAAGAAAAGAATTCCACAAATTAAGCACATTACTTGAAAATGTTCAATCATCTTTTAATGCCGAAAGTTCTGAATGTGTCGTTCCTGATATCATAACTTTTTGTGAAGACTCTAAGTATCTCGGGTTAAAAACATTCAATCAACATCAAGAGGTTATGACAGATTTGTATCCTATGCAAAAAATAATTCTAAAGATTTTTTATAGAGGTTCACGTGGAAACGAAAATCTTGAGCTTACACCCGATGAAATACAATATTGCAGAGATATTAATTTAGATGACGGAGACCATGGAGATGCTTTAAATAAGTATTTTACAAAATCCAGGTTCAGAGATTTAGTACTTGTGTGGGGAAGACGTTCTGGAAAGACGTTCTTATTTTCTATTATAGCCTCATACGAAGCTATGAAATTAATTGAGAGTCCAGGCGGTGATCCATACGCCATATATGCTAAAGGGAGTGGTGCTCCGATTTCTATATTGACAGTTGCGACATCTTCAGACCAAGCGAATCTGGCTTTTATGGAGATTAAAGACAAAATTATTAATAGCCCATATTTTTTTGATAAATGTCTACCAGAAGGAATGGGTGTGGATTCAATTTATCTTTTGACACCAAAGGATAAGAAAGACAATATGGAAAGAAAACAGAGAAAGATACCCAATAAGAAAGGGAGTATTATTATTGAAGTTGGCCACAGTAACTCAAGTACGCTGCGTGGTAAATCGATCCACACTCTCCTATTTGACGAGATGGCCTCATACAATGTGACATCGGGTCCATCTTCCGATCAAAGATTGTATCAGGCTTTAGAACCGGCAGTCAATACATTTTTTAGAAAAGTAAAAGTATTTGACGAAGACGGTAATCCGGTATTAGACGATTATGGTAATCATCGGGAAAAGAAAGAATTTGATGGCAAGATTATTTGTATTTCATCTCCCATGGGTAAAGAGGGTGTGCTGTTCGATCTATACATTAAATCTCCACAGAGACATAACAGAGTATCATGCAGACTCCCAGCATGGCATGTAGATCCGAATTTATCTGAACAAGATTTACGAGATGTTAGCAATTTACCAGATGAACATTTCCGCCAAGAATATGGTGCAGAGTTTGCAGGAACAGCTGGTACTACATTCTTCCCAAGAGAATGTATAGAAGACATATTCCAAGCGTCTCGTGGAATGCAATTTTCGGAGTATGGGGAACCGGGAATCCCGTATTTCGCTCATCTCGACCCTGCGAGTACGAGTCATAATTACGCATTAGTCATTTGTCACAAGAATATTTTTATGAATAAACAAACAAGGGTAGCTGATTTCTGTATTGTTGTTGACCATATTAAATATTGGACTCCACAAGCCGGAAAACCTATCCTTGTTGAAGAAATTGACAGATATATGGAACAATTAAAGAGTCGTTTCTTTTTAGCATCCGTTACGTTTGACCAGTGGAACAGTGCGGGGAGTATACATAAGTTACAAAAAATCGGTATCCCTGCAAGATGCACGAAATTTGATAATAGATACATCATGACAATATATGATGAATTATATAATCTTGTTGTGAGTGGAAAGATAGTCATTCCGTATCATAAGTTGTTAATGGACGAAATGCTCAATCTTCAAAGGAAACCGACTCCACGTGGATACAAAAAAGAACCTAGTAAGGTGGGAACGGTAAAAACCGATGACATAGTGGACGGATTAGCCGGTGCCGCCTATACGGCGATACAAGCCCAATTCAATAGATTACAGAAAAGCCATGTTGTGAATACTGGTCGAAGCACATCTTCTGGTGCTCACTTATGGCAGTCAATGTCTGGTCCAATTGGCTACGGAACTGGCCCACAAGTTGCCAGACAACGAGAAAAGATTCATTCGTGGCCAAATAGCAAAAGGTGATTTTGAATAAAAAGAGAATAGATAATAGAATATGCGAACATTTGGAGATATAAATGGCTAAATTTAATTTAAAGAAACAAGCTGATAGCGTAACACCTTATCCTAAAAGACTAGTCGAGCAAGTCGATCATTATAATTTGAGAGCCGAAAAAGATAAGAATTATACTAAATTGCTTGAAAAGGACAGAAAAAATCCGGAAGGTGATAAAAATTACGAAAAGTTACTCAACGATTCAACAAGAGTGGAATCAAGTAATAAAATTACTGACGGTCAATTGGAAGCAGAACCAAAACAAAGACATGATGATGGAGTCCCTTTAATGGATATGGCAAAGAAAGTTACAACCGATAAAAACCCGGAAGAAGAAGGCAAAAAATCTTTCTGGGATGCCTATATAGGAGACGATATTCCCGCAGATCAGAAAACAAAGATTATTGGCAATACCCAAAAGAGTCAATTGTTATCGAACTATGACACTAGAGAAGAATTTGAAAAAAACAATCCATGTGTAAAAAAAAGTGAATCTGCCAACAAATTATTAGTTGCAGATGCGGTTTTATATCACACTTATAGGGTTGCTGCCACCGAGGATAGGGATTTAACAGACTCAGAGAGCAAAATTATAGAACAAGTTAATAAAGAAAAAACTGATATTTTAGAGTCACTATTATAAGATGAGAATTATTATTACAAGTAATTTCTCACATCGTGAAGTATTTGCATTGCGTGGGAATATTGAAAGGATGAACGATCCTATCAAAGACCCGTATGCACACGGCGTTCCGGGGGAAATATCCGATGGGCTATCATATTTAACACAAAGAGGAGATGAAAGTGGCATGTCAGGATCATCTTCACTGGGTGGAACGAGAGCTAGAAAAGGTTTTCCACGGGGGATCAGTGCTAGAGAGGATGAATATGACGAACAAAGAAAAAGGGACATTCCCGCATCGGACCATATGTTTATCACTGAGACTAAGGATCAAAGAGCAATGGATTTAAGGAGTGGAAATCTGACCGGAAGAGGCGGAAATGATGATACTTTTATCGATGAAAGAGAAAGGCCAGTCCCAGATAACGAAATTTGGCAAAAGGATGTAGACAGAATTCAGAATATGAATGAAGGAATTGGTCGAATACATAAGAGATATAGGTCAGTTAGAGAGAGAGTTAAAGGAGATTTTTCATGAATCACAAATTAAGAGTTAACCCGGCCAAAATTAGAGGCGAGATCGTTATCCCAAGCATTAATTATCCAATACAAAGTGGACACGTAATAATGCTGGAAGAAGAAGATTTTCAGAAGAGTGACATACAATCATCATTAAAGAATGGTTTTCTTATCGAGGAACCTGTTAATGTTGATATAATTATACCGGATGAGGCATTTGTTGATGGTCCTGATAGTCCATTTAGAGAAGATTTTGAGGAAGAGGAAGAAGAGGAAGAAGTAGAAGTAGAAGATCTTATTCCAGAACCTCCAACGAAAAAATCCAAGGTTTTATTTAGAAGCAAAAATGCTAATGGTAAAGATATTAACGAAGTTGTTAAGGAAATTAATGCGAAGACCGCCGTACAGGACAGCGAATTCGAAATTGACCCTCGGGACTTTGATGATACGCATACAACCCCTCTTGTTTGGGACGGTAGCAATCAACAGGCATTAAATACACAAGAAGGCAGAAAAAAGGTGATGAGTGATTTATCAACGATGGATTTGTCGATTCAATCTGGTGAAATTGATTTTGACGCACCAGAACCAACGAGAAAGATTGCCAAAAAGACAAGCAAAAAGGCTAAAAAGAAGACTTTGCCGGTTCCGGATCTTGGAGATGTAGATCTGGTTTATGAGAATGAAGTCCCTGACTTGGGATTTGTTGACCAAGAACAGACATCTGCACGAATTGCCGAGCATCCTATCCTTAGCAAGAAAGCAAAGAAAACCAAAAAGGTTAAAAAAACTAGAGTTAAAAAGACTGGAGTTAAAAAGGCAACAATGAACGAGGAAATCGAGTGAAATTAAAAGTCATTAATAATTCTGTAAATATAAAAACAAATTGTGTTAGGATAAGTTCTAGGAAAATGGCTATAACGGGGATACAGGTTATATCCTCAATTCCTCCCATTCTTAAAGGAATGTGTCTCTTTGGGGGGGAAAGATGAAGACACCATGACAAAAACTGCAAAAGAATAAGAAATGCTTAATACTTGGGACACTCTTACTGGAGAACTTGCGATCTTTGGCATTAAACTGGTTAATGCCAGAGAATGTTCGATTTATGATAGCGATAACAAAAGATATATAAAAACAAAGATAGACAAAGCACTTGGAAGTGTAAAAAAAAGACTTATAAATAATGGTAAGGTCTTTGAAAAAGAGTTAAGAGATTTATTGTTAATTCTACAGCAGGAACAGCCATTTGGGACAAAAGACCCTCTCGATGAATTATCTTTAAAGTTATTTATCCATTCTATAAAAGATTTGAATGATTTAATTCTATTTGTATGCGAAAATTTTGTTTTCACTGACACAGAATTACGACAAATTTTACCTCGACAAATAAAAATCGCATTAGAAAAAGATTATACACAATTTCCAAAAGATATAATCCTGACATTACCTGATAATAAAATCATTTTAGATTGGATTTTCAGAAAAATGTCGTTGTTAGCTTACATACAGACATTACTCCGTTTTGCTAAATTTGGACCAACTAAGTTATCTCAAATGCAGATAAAAACAGCAAGAGGTATATCCGGTCCTTGGGCCAATCTAGACCTACCAATGCTCGAACGAAGATATCCTTGGCATGATATCGTTGAAGAATTAATGGGAAGAGATAGAGACAAAAAGAGACAGAGAAGATATAAAAAAGGTTTTGATTATTACAATGACCCCTATGGGCGAGCAGGAGAAGGACACTATTGGAGAGAGATGAGGAATGAACCTTTTGCGTGGACTCAAAGAACCACGGAGAGTCCGTATCCGTCAAGAAATCAATTAATGGGGTGAAAAAAATGAATAGGATTTTCATATTAGAAGATTGTCCACTAAGAATAGAATGGTTCAAAAAAACTTTTTCCGACTGTGAATTAATTATTACGGCTGATGTGAATGACGCATTGAATGAATTAACCAACAAACAGTTTGATATTATTTTTCTTGATAGAGATCTAAGTAGTCCTCATTTTACCGGCGAAGATTTAGCATGGGAAATGAAAAATAACAAAGTGGCATCGTCAACTCCTATTATTGTCCACTCAGAGAACACACGTGCTCACAGAGTGATGCCAAGGTATTTGAGGTCATATCACGAAGATGTTACTGTACTTCCATTTGGCAGACTGAAAAACTATTCAAAAAATGAAATATTCAAAATGAATAAATTGGGTGTATCAGAAAAATCAAACAAAGAATCCCAAAACTCTACTATGAATACGTTTTTGCAGATGCAATCTCCTGAATCACAACAGAAGACACAGGCGGCAGATGCGTTATTTAGACTATGGTCCAGCAAAGGTAACAAAATAAGTCACACTAGATACAGAAAACCATCAAACCTTTCTTCAAAAGATGTAGACTATATGTGCAAAGAAGGACTTGTAAAACCAATTGGAAATAATCTGGAAATTACAAATATGGGGTCCGAAATCATCAAAATTATGATTTTAGGAGACAACCGTTGTGCATTAGAAAAGGATTATGATACTCCAATCGATATACGAGTAGCACAAGCAAATATAAAGAAAAAGAAAAAAGGAAGTAAAAATGAGGATGATTGGTGGAGTAGATTTATATGATATGAAATTCGTAGTATACAAACAAACGAGAAGAGTTCCCAAAAAAGAGCCCGTCAAGCGGACTCTTCTTTGGTATGATAAGTTCTATGGCAAGATGCAAACATTTGAATGCACTAAGTTAGACTTCGATTACAAAGAAGAAAAATTCGTAGAAGTGCCAAAAAATGGTATTTTATATAAAATTCCCGAAAAAGAAGCCACTCAAATTCAGAAAGATGTTCTTGGGGTAAGAGGTATATGGTGTATGAGGCCAAGACCTACGACTTATGACAAAATAGTTGTCACTAAAGAGGAAATAAACCCGGCTGAACAATGGTTTAACAAATTCATGAATCATAGTAGTCTTGACATTTCTATAGTTGACAAAGATAATACAAGTATAACATTCCAAATTGATGAAGGAAAAGACGCTGATAATTTTGAAGATGAATTATATAGAAATAGGTTTAATTATAAGAGGTTGAATTAAGTGCGAAAAAAAGTTTTATATATAGAGGTTGCGAGTACGCCCTATGAACACCAGCAGGGACTGATGTTTCGAAAACATCTTCCCAAGCATGCTGGAATGTTATTCAAATTCCCTCAATCCAGGAAATTGCAATTCTGGGGAATGAACACATTTATTCCACTAGATATTGCTTTTATTTCCAATGATAATAAAATAACAAAAATAGGAAGAATAAAACCTTATGACTTGACGGCTGTTGCTAGTGATGAAGAATGTTGTATGGCATTAGAAGCCAATGACGGATATTTTGGTTCTAATGGAATTAAAGTTGGTGACGTAATAAGGATAGAGAGAGAAGACAATACAGATATAATTGTGTTTAATCCGGACGATAAAGTCCCTGATATATCTTTAAGAGATATTTTTAGCTAGGAGAAAAAATGAGAGTTATTAAAACTTCCTCATATGAAAAAAAGGCGATTGATAGGTTCCCAGATAAACCCGTGTGGCAGGAGCCACAGGATAGTTCTGATAAGTGGGAAGCAGAGATCATAAGAGATGGAGTTGAAATACCTGTAACAGTTAGTTATGATTTCGAAGCTGGAGACCCACACACTGGATTTGCTGCTAGTCTTGAATTATATGACGCGATTGAGAATGATACTGGCAGACCTGTTACACTAGAACCTCAAGAGATAGAATACATACAACAGGCGATTCAAAAATGGCTTCAGAAACAATCACAAGTACCAGATTTAGATGAGTCCGGGGCAGAATGGTAAGGATAATATCCACTAAAAAGTTCGCTCAAGTAGCACCTGTGGACCCAAACGATCCATACTTGTATGACGAGTTTGGGCAGCCTGTTTACAATCAATTGGGGATACAAATGCGTCGTCCAACTCTAAAGGACGGCAATAGACCTTTCGCCGACGCTTTAGATACATTAACTCCTGATGACATTGGATCAGATTTTTTAGTAGATGACAGAGAAGATAAAGGAGAATTGCCAACAGAACCGGAAGGTAAGGAAATAGAAGAAAAGGAATATCCAGAATTTAGTACGTTATTCCAGGCATTCCGATGGGGCAAAGAAAACAGAGAAGTAATGAGACTTCATTATATCACTGTGAAAGGGACTTATATTATAAGAGAAATAGAACCTCACGGAGATTTTTGGGCTCGTACTACTTTGAAAAGAATATTAGTGACATGGGATGAGACAGCCGAAGCAAGCGGGATGGCTGCTCAAGGAGGAATTTCATTTGTTAGAGCTTTTAGGCTAGAGAATGTACAGAAGTATGATTTTATAGGGCAACAGTTTGAACCGAAATTTAACTTCTCAACAGTGCAGCATAACTATAAGAGAAGATTAAGAAAAAGGAAGCAGAAAAGAGAACATGATAGAGAAAACAAAAATTTAATGTAAAAGGGTGTTATATTATGACTGAACAATCAAATTTTCCAATATCTATTAAGACAATTACGGATATGGCTGATTATTACGACGGTAAAAATAAGCCAAAACTAGCTAAAAAATTAACAGCTGTGGCTAGAAATCTTGTCAATATCAAAACTGCCCAATTCGTAGGCGGGGGAGGATATTGGATCAGAAACACTCGTTGCTGGGATAATTGCTATAGACAGAAAAGAGCAACAGATACGACGAAGACTGCACAAGAAGTGTGGACTGCGTGTCATGAAGAATACCTGGAATCTATTAATGATTCTGAAAGTGGTTGGGAAAAGTATGCAGAAAACATAGGCACTTTTAAATTTGCCGGAAAAAATATGCAGAACACAATTAAGACAGCAGCACAAACATTTCATAAGGAAATGACAAAAAGAGTCAGAGCAGGAGTTGAAATTGGAGTTGCAGTTCATGCCACTATACAAGACAATATCGAAAAATATGATAACTCATTTATAGATGAATTACAAGAATTAACAAAAGTGGCTACTTATCTAAAAAGACATAAACAAAATAAAGAAGCTGCTACTCTTACTGGTGTCGCAAATGAATTAGTAAAAGAGGCACAGATGGGAGATTGGTTGAAAGAGAAGTTTAATGTACCCGGATGGTTCGGTGGATGGGGCAAAGAAAATATGGATGCCATAAAGAAAATGATATCTCAGATTGACGAGTATTACCAAAATGCCATTATTAATATACAACATGGCAATCCCATGCAAGGAGTAATAGACAATTTATACAATCAGGCTACTTCCAAATTAAATGAGATACAGCGAAAAGCACAAGGGATGAAACTGAAAAGACAAGATGCTATAAATCTATTACAAAAAATTCAGACAGTAATTGCTGCTACAACAAATAACCCTTCTATGCAGACTTTACAGGCTGGTCGAAGAAATATTTCTAATATAATTGTAGGTGTTGATCAGATGGACCCGATGAATATTCAGGAAAGAAATCCATATGCACCTTCAGGTCCTCCTGCTGCCTCAACGTCTCAAGCACCACCAGCAGGTGGAACCGGTGGACCTACAGATACTCCAATAGCCACTGATCGTAAAGGTGCATTAACGCCTCTTGAAAAATATTTAACTGATATTAAAAAAGGAAAAGGTGATGCCGAACTAGCTAAAGAAATTGATGCAATAATTAGATTACTAGAAATAGCTAAAACGAAAGTTAGTGGCGGTCAGCAAACAGCAGAAGCCCCAACAGCAACACCAGCAACCAGCCCGAATGTTCCTGCCACCGGAACAAATATAAATACATCACCACCGGCAGCACCAAGGAGAAGAAAGCCAGTATCAAAAAGGCCAATCGATGAGCCATAACTAAAAATGATAGAAAATATTACAAAAAAAGTGAAGGATTATCAAGGAAAATAAAGTAAGTATAGAAACAAGTACAATTATATAGTACAATATAAGGAGTTACATATGAAGTTCGTAACCAATAAGATCAATCTACAACCTGGAGATTTCGCTGATTTTACTCAGAAAATTCTGGCTAAAAAAGCCGAAGAAATGGTTAAGACGGCAGAAAAAGACGAAGCCCCAAGTAGTGGACAGCCTGAAGCAGAAGCAAAGTTAGTCAATGATCCAAAAAAGGAAAAGGGGAAGTCCGGGAAAGCTGATAACAGTGAAGCCCCAAGTAGCGGACAGCCTGAAGCAGAGGCAAAGCTAGTTAATGAGCCAAAAGTAGAATGTGACACAAAGGAAGAAGTCAAAGAAGCTGGTGGAGTTGAGAACTTTGGTGACAAACAGGCAAAACCTTTTGGCAGTGAAAAGAAAGATGATGACGATAAAGATGACGATAATGACGATGACAAAGAATCTGAGACAAAAGAAGAGGATGATGAGAAGGATGAAGAAAAAGAAGCTTCTCAGAAAATATCTTTCATCAAACTATCAGCTTTGAACGCACCAACCAAAGAAATGTTGAGAACATACTGGAGGACTCTCTATCCTGCTGATTACGTCGACGCAATGCTTGCCGAGAAATAATATAGGATAAGTCGTTTTATTGGCCTTAAGCCAAGGAGAGTCAGTATGCCAATTGTTCCCAATGGGAAGAAGCGTATAATGGAAGCTCAATATCCTTCTGGTCAAGGAGATCAGTGGGGAACCGATTTACTCGGTCCCTCTGATCATTTTCCTTCAGACCAACAAGGTGGACCGTCTGTAGATATGGACATAGAGCAACCATCAGAACAAGTTAATCTCGAAGAAACACAAGAAGCACAGCCAGATGGCGAAACTAGTGTTAATGAATTCATTTATCAGAAATTAGAAAGTTTCGGATATCCTCCACGTAGGATTGAAGAGTTTTCTGATGAATTTATAGAAGAAAAAATCTATCCAGGTGGAGTGAAGGATGTTACTATAGTTCTACCTGATAGATATTATGGCAAAAAGAAACCTATATCTGATCCAGATCTAACGCAAATTGTTAGTGAAATTCAGGCCCAGTTTGGGCTAACAATGACAGATGCATTGCGTAAAGAGAAAAAAGTTACTTTAAACTTTACTTCTCAGCCTAATTCTCCAGAAGAAGAGGAAGACCAGATGATGGGAGATGACCTTGATGAAATTTTCGGCGGTGGAAAAGGCCCAGGAAAATCGAAGAAGAGAAATAGAGACAGGAGTAGATTGGCCCAAACAATCACAGAGATTATCGAAGCAGGTAGATCTGGATTGTTAATTAAATTGGCTAAAATCTCCGAGGAGAAAAAAAAATGATTAATAAAAATAAAGATGCCCATAGAATTAAATTTCTAGAAGAGGCAATATCAGGCCCCAGTGTACCTCAAGAAAAACAAAAACCGTTACACAGTACAGATCCAATTGAAAAGACACCTCATATTGAAGATGTGAGGAACGATCATTCTATATTGAGTGCTGGTGTTGGTCAAATCAAAGACACCGGTGGACCACAGAGCCAAATGGGAACACGAACCAATAATAGTATTTGGGACTCTGAGATATTAGAGAGATTGGCTAATACTCCGTCTAATAAAGAAAAAACTTTAGAGAAAAAAGAAGATATAAATAGATTAAGAAATTCTTTAAAACAAGGACGAATCGACGAAATGGTTAAATCTTTACAAAATACGGATACAAGAAAAGATGCAGAAGTTCGCAACATCGGAGAATATACAGAACGTGGTGTAAAATATCAAATGCCTACAAGACATATGAGTATATTTGATTCTGATACAGATTTTGGTAGAGTTCCACAAAAGACAGCAGGAGAAGGTGTTACAGAAGAAGTTAACAAACCCAAAGAAAAAGACGATTCGTGGAGAGACGTTAAGGGCACAAAAAAAGTTAACAATGCTTTGGATAACTTCTTTGATCATTTAACAAAAGATAATACTTAATGGACAACAACAATGGACAGAATCTGCAAGCCGCAATTGATATGGCAGGGAATTTAACTTCTGTCATTGGTCAACTTCAAATGACAATTAGTGGGATAACGGTAGGTGATGTTCCAGAAGACGTTGCAAATCCACAACAATCACTTGAATTCATTCAACAACAAATGGTATCGCTTCAGCAATTAAGTGAATCGGTCAATGATGCCTCAGTAAATATGAATAATTTACAACAGAATGTAACTTCTCTTAGTTCTGCGGTTGTAAGTGTTAGAGATGCACAAATGAATATGATGGCAGCCCCACAAGCTGCTCCTCCAATCTCAACATCTGGAACCTACAATCTAAAAAAACGGGGGCAATTTCTACCTCAGCCACAACCGATACAGCAGCCAATGCAGCCACCTGTCCAACCGCAGGGAGGAATGCCATTACAAAATGAAGAACCTATAGAAGAGTTTAAATTTATGGATTCTGCTGAATTAAGGGATTGGATGGAACGACAATCAGATGCTGAATTCGTAAGAGAAAAACTCCTTAACGAAGCAGATGATGAGAAGTCTGATTTCATTGCAGATACAGTAAAAAGATTTTTTGAGACAATAGTGGGAGAAGAAAAATTAGATTATGCGGAGGAAATTTGGGACAATATGCCAAATAGTATAAAAATAGAGAGTCCACAAGTACAGGAGAATGTAATGGAAACCAATTTTGTGCCAAGAGAAAAGGCAGCAGAAACCGTCCAAGAGGCCAATGACTCTATTAAAAAATTGGCACAAGAAGATGCCAAAAAAGCAAAAACATATAATTTACACAAATCCGCTCAAGCCAAATCAATGGAAAATGTAATATTATTTGGCCCTGGGCAAACATATGTTGACCCATTTACAAGGCAACCAGCTTCAGAATGGAGCCTAATAGAACGAAACAAAGGTTTTGGATTAGTCGTAGATGATGTTTGGAATATCGACTGGGAAAGAGTATGGCGTCAAAATATTATGGATAAGTATAGCCGTCCATATAAAGATGATAATGGTGATTGGGTTGGTGGATATATTCAAAAGAGGTTTGAAATTGACAAGTGGATTCCAGAAAAGAATAATCTTCAGTTAAAACCTGGACAATTAAGAAAAGATTATATCCCAGAAGAGAAATTAATCGAGACCAGAATGGTTGCACAAAGAGCAAGTGCAAATAGCCCCTATGAGTCTGCCGATAAAACAAAACCGTTTAATTGGAAAGAAGCATCAAAGAAGGAAGCAGGATCACCAGAATGGGTAACTAAATCTCCTAAAACTGATGAAGAACCTTTTCATGTAAAAAATGAATTAAGACAAGAAGATGAAGATGAAATATCAAGAGAAAACGCATTAAGAAAGAAAAGGAAGATGAGAGAATTTGGTAAGGATATATCTATTTTACAGGGGAAACCTGTTAGACGACCTAGTAAAAAGCCGTCTGGAAAAACGATTTTCGATTTCAGTCAATCATTTAATTTAAAAGAAGCTTCTACTAAAAAAAAAAGTTAGCAGCTGATACTGGTCTCAAACCAGTAGAATCTCCGTTTGATAAAAAACATAGAAGATCCCCCGCTGAAGTTTATCTTGAGGGAAAAAAACCAAATCCATCTGGTGGAGTACAATATATTTGCCCAATTTGTCGAACACTTCTCGACACAACCGTATTATCACAGGGCAAAAAACCTAGTTGTGAAAACTGTACTGATGCTAATGGGGTTGGTCAGATTGGGATACTTTTCGGATATAAAAATGCCCCTGATACAAAAAAACAATTACAAGTAGCAGCAAAAAAGAAACTATCTCCCGAAGAACAAGAAGAAAGATTAAAAAAACAAATAAATAGAAGTAAAGGACCAATTGAAGAAAAAGCAAAGCCGCATACAATCCCAGCAGAGCTAACTGATTGTGGTGTAGAAAATTGTGAAAGCCAAGAATTTAATATGCTTTATGCTCCTAATTCCGATATTAAAAGAAAAACAAAAAATTTAAAGTCCATTGATAGTACATTACTTGATTTAGAAATTGATGGATAATAAGGATAATAAAAATGGGAATTAAATTCTCTATGAGTAATAGACAAGTGAAGAGGAAATTCTCAGCCTATTCAAAAGGTGTTGGATCATCTCAGTTCGAAGGACAACATTACGCATCATCAGGTAATGCTGATACACCACTAACGAAGAGCGTTGTAGAAGCCTATACAAAAACAGGACAGGCAATGGGAGGAGGAGGCGGCGGTCTTCCAAATGTGATGTATGGCCAGCCAATGTTCTTCTCACCACTCCATACTCCTCAAAATTGGCAAATTGCTAGTAAAAAAAGAGAAATTTATCAGTGGACGTATCTCCTTTATACACAAGTACTTATGAATGATTTCACTTATCAGAGTATGGAAAATGTTAGTTTTTCTTGTGAAAATTTGATTGAAGACACATTGACTGGTGGACTTCTTTATGAGAACATAGATTATCCTGAGATCATGGATTCAGAGGGAAATTTCAGTAAACCTCCTCGTTTCTCGGAAAGGGAATGCGTTGATAAAAGATGTTTTAGTTTTTCTGCTTATGGGTATTGGAGAGAATTAAGAATAAGTGAAGAACATAAAATCTTTGTGTTAGATGGAGATCTTTATAGGAAAAAGAAATCAGTAGAAGATGCTACAAGACATAGACGAAAAGTTGGGATTAAACCAAATGGAGTAAAAAAAGTTATTGTCCCCGATGATTTAATAAAGAAAGTAGAAGCACAGAATGTTAAAAGTAATGATTATTTACTTTGTCCCGTTCCTGAAGTTGGAACTCAAAATATTCAATCTGATCTTGCTTGGTTGGTTGGACTATGCATTGCTGATGGTACATTATGTTCCAAAAAAAATGCATACCATTTTGTTGGATTTACCGGTGATAGCAGAGAAAAGCATCTCGATGAATGTGAAAAAATATTAAATAATGAGTTTGAAGGAAAAATAAGTAGAAAAAAACATGGTGATGGGAATGGATATCGAGTGAGTGCTACTACGTCGGCAACATGTTCTTTTTTCTTAAAATACATCACAAATAAAGGTATTAATAAAAAATTTACACAAGAAATTTTTTCACTAGATAAAGAAACTAGATTACACGTTCTTGCTGGTTATTTTGATGGAGATAGTTCGTTTGACAAAAAAGAAACAAAACTAATAGCAAATAATTATTCTAAGGATATGGCGGATCAATTATACTGGCTATTATTATCTTGTGGGATATCTTGTTCATTAAATAAATATCCTTTGGATGGAGATCATTATCCAACAACATTAGAATGGTGTTATAGGATTTTTATCCCTTCTTCTGAAGTCAAAAAATTACGGCCATACATGAGAAGTGATAAAATCCCCGAAGATTTTACGCCGAAAACATCAAGAGAATTAAAATTTTTCTACGAAGAAGATGGACAAATATATTTTGCTCAACCAATATCAAAAATAGAGCAGTTTTACTACACCGGCAAAGGTTATGACATAGAAATGACTAATAGTCGTCATGCCTTAGTTGCAGATGGGTATATTTGTTCTAATTGTAGGTTCTATCAATGTTTTACTCCAGAGTCTTTAGTACTGATGGGAGATGGTACGGAAAAAAGAATAGATGAATTAACGGAAGGAGATGAAGTTATTAATGGTACTGGGAATATTAGTCCTATTAAAAAAATTCACAGTAGAGATATTTCCGAGAATATCTTATCTATTAAAGCCGGTGGAATAAATAGAGAAATGAATGTGACTAGTTCACACGAAATACCAATCGTCAAACAAAAAAAATGGGAAAAACATCAATATGACGATTTGGATTTTGAGGAAAAATGGGTTGAAGCATCAGAGATAAGAGTGGGGGATAGATTATATACTCCACCCATAAAAACTAAAAATAAAATATATCATGAAATTACATCTATCCGCGAAAAATATTACGAAGGAAAAGTGTATGATTTGGAATTAGAAGGGGAACATAGTTATTGTGTTAATAGATGTGTTGTTCATAATTCGAACGAGCCAAAGGTGGCGGCTGGTGTGGATTTTTATTGTTTTGTTCCTGCTACGCAAATATTAATGGTAGATGGATCACAGAAATCTATATCTTCGATTAAAAAAGACGATTTAGTCAGAAGTCATGATGGCACTGTCAATAGTGTGGAAGAAATTCATAAAAAATATGTAGATGAAGAAATACTTGCCATAGAAATTGAGGGCGTCAGTCAGGATACATTAAAAGTAACACCTGGACATAAAGTCCTTACTGAGAAAGATGGGCAGATAGATTTTGTACAAGTAGGAACATTAAAAGTTGGAGATTATTTATTAACGCCAATAAATTATGAAACAGACGAAAATAGTCAGTATTCTGTTGACGATGATATTGTTAAAGGCAAATATATCTATAGAAAAATTAATGATATAAAAACACAGAGATATTCTGGTGACGTGTTTGATTTGACAATTAGCAACAAACATAGTTATATTGCTAACAGAATTGCTGTTCATAACTCCGAATTTCCACTTAATGGATTTGTTTTAGAATGTAAAGACAAAAAGATATTGAAGTTTTTTGAGAGAACTGTCAAAAGACTTAAGTTGAATTATTGGCTTAAAGCAATTGGATTTGAGAGACATTTATTAGGTGACGTGTACCCATTTGTAGAATATGAATGTGAAAGGTGTGGTGGACACGCACTGCTAGATGGAACCGAGTGTAATCACCCAGGTGGAACGGTTAGTAAAATTAAAGTATTAAACCCAGACTGGATCACGGTCCACAAGAACCCAATGTCAGAAGAAGCAGTTTATATGCTTGAACCAGATGATGAGCTAAAAGGCATTATCGCCACCAAAAGACCAGAAGCTATATATAGCAAACTACCTGCTTCTCTAATTGAGTCAGTCTCAACTGGGCAGCCAATTGTATTGTCCAATAGAAATATGAGTCATATTAAATATGGTGGTAGTCCATATAGTGCTTATGGAACATCTATTATTCGTAGAATGTTTACATATTTAGCATACAAGACAAAATTAATGACAGCAAACTGGATTGTTGCTGAAAGATTAATTCTTCCTATTCGTATTGTTAAATTAGGATCGGACAGCCGTCCAGCTACTGCCGCCGATATCGCAGATGTTTCATCTCAACTTGTAGCTGTTTCCAATGATCCTAACCTGACACTTGTTACTCATAATAATTTCGATTACTCTTGGGAAGGAGCTTGTCATTCAGAGGATACAGAAATTCTTACAGAGAATAGATGGAAGTATTTTAACGAACTTGAAAAAGATGAAAAAGTTGCCACATACAATATGGATAATAAACATTTGGAGTACCAATTACCAACAGAATATAATGAATACGATTATGATTCTACTACATTCTCTCAGATGTATCATTTTAAACGTAGATCCGTTGATGTTATGGTAACGCCAAATCACAGAATGTTGATAGAAAGAAAAGGCAAAACACAGGTAGTTTATTCCCAGGACGTAAAACATAATGACAAATTTGTTTCTACGCTAAATTGGGCAGGATCTATTCCAGAATATCTCCCATACAAAGAACATAATATGAAAGATGTTGATTTAGATACGTATTTGAAATTTATTGGATATTTTGTTAGCGAAGGGTCCACGCACATAATAAAAAGAATACCATATAAAAGAAAAGATGGTATAAAAAGGTATCTACAATTAAGTGGGGGAAAACAGATTGTAGATTGCAACATATACCAAAATCAAAATAGCGTACATAATCGCAGTATAACTGATACTGTACAAAAGGTATATCCGAAGTATTCTCATTATAAAGATAATAGAATTGGGGCGAGGCATAAAAGCGTCTGTGCTAATTTTGCCATTAATAGTTGTATCATAGCTAGGCATTTGTTCAACGAATGTGGACATGGTTCAGAGAACAAGAGAATACCGCAGTGGATTAAAAATTTGCCGAAAGAAAAATTACAAATTTTGCTTGATGCCTTGATGGACGGAGATGGGACTAGACGAAATGACGGGTCTACACCCAGATACAAATACAGCACAACTTCTAAACAATTGGCAGATGATGTATCCGAAATATGTTTAAAGATTGGATATTTTGCTAATACATCAGTAGAAGATAAAACCCATTTGAAACATAAAAATATGTATCGTGTATACTGGTCAGAAAGGCGTAAAGATGTAAAATTTAATATAAGAAAACAACATATACATAGACCCGATTATATTGGTAAGGTATATTGCGTAAAAGTTCCTAATAGTATGCTCATTGTCCGTAGAAATGGAATGATCTCTGTACAAGGCAATTCTGGTAAGATTCATAATCTCACTAATGAATTGGAAGAAATTGGCAAGGAAATCCTAGATGGCTTTATGTTAAATCAGGCTATTCTAAACGGTGAGGCGAGTGGTTATAGTTGCCACAGTGAAGATACACTTACTCTATGTGATTCGGGATTCAAAAAATACGATGATATAGATCCTAAAGTTGATAAGATAGCATGTTATAACCCCGATACAAAAGAAATAGAATATCATTCTCCTTATAAAAAAATGGTTTATGATTATGACGGAGAAATGATACATTTTAATACTGATAAGATGGATATTTTAGTAACGCCGAACCACAGGATGTGGAGTGCCAAAAGGGATTCTGATGAGTATAGATTTATAGAAGCCAAAGACGTAAAAGCAAGGGCAAAATTTATTGGTGCAGTAGAGGGGTATGCCGGAAACTATCAAAAAACCATTAAAATTGGGCAAGAAGAATATTCAATTTATGATGATCACGAAGAAATAACAAAGAAACATTATAAGGGAAAGGTTTACTGTTTTGAAGTTCCTTATGGATTATTTGTAACGATGAGAAATGGTCAAATTACAATTCAAGGTAACTCTGCACAAGTTGGTATTGAAATTATGATTGCTCGTTTAGAGAGTTGGAGAAATGAATTAGCAGAATGGGTTGAAAATCACATTTTCTTGCCTATTGCAATGATGCAGAATTTCAAAGATGAGGAAGAGAGCAAAGAAGCTGGTGAAGACGTGTTTGTTTACCCAAAATTAAAATGGAATGACCTACAGCTTCGTGATAGAACTAATTTTAGACAAATTCTTATGCAGTTACATGATAAGGGATTGATTTCCGCTCAAAGATTGTTGGAAGAGTTCGATATCGATTACGATCAGGAAACACGAAGAATTAGAGAAGAAAATGCTTTGGCTTCTGCTACCGGACAATTCCTTGGACAGCCACAAGGTGGTATGGGCGGTATGGGTGGTATGCCAATGGGTGGCGGTATGGGTGGAGGAATGCCACCAATGGATCTAGGCGGTGGAGGGATGCCTGGAATGCCGGGTGGAGAACCTGGAATGCCTGGAGCAGCACCACCGGGGATGCCAGGGGCAGCACCACCGGCACCAGGAGGCATGCCAGCACCGATGGCAGCGGCTCAACCGGTTTCACCAGCACCCTCCTTTATAAGTAAAAGAGGAAAAGGTGGAAAGTCTATGGCAGAACAACAGCAGGAACAAGCACAACAACAGGCTCAACAGTTCCAGCAGAGTATGCAGAATATAAGACTGACTACCCTTGAACAGAAGATGTTAAATGGACTATCAATGTTGTCTGGACAAATTCCTTATAAGTTCTTTTTGCAGTACAAGATAGCCACCGCAGGTCAACCTCAACCTTACGTTTTGGATTTTGCATATCCTGACGTGGGTGTCGGTATTGAAACATGCGGCGAGATCTGGCACGAACAAATAGACCAAAAGATTCACGACCAACAAAGAGATCAGGTCTTAGCCAATATAGGATGGAGGATTTTGAGGTTCAAAGAAGAAGCCATAGAGGGTAAAATGCCAGAGATTCTAAAGGTTATTTACAGCAATATATCTGAAGCGGTTAGGGATAAATCTAGCAGAGTTAATAAGGCTGCTAGTTCTGATGAAACAATCAAACTGGCAGGACCACCCCAACAAATATTTGATGTTCATAATAAAATAAAGGAAGATCTGAAGTTTCAGAGAATAGATATGCAGGATGGTTTAGGACATATTTACCTA
>Ga0114919_10000156_pt1 | contig 45314 bp, 59 predicted proteins | sample BlataG_FD_88682 | JGI IMG/M metagenome (GOLD analysis project Ga0114919, IMG submission 88682) | Deep subsurface microbial communities from Black Sea to uncover new lineages of life (NeLLi) - Black_00105 metaG | ecosystem: Environmental > Aquatic > Marine > Oceanic > Sediment | place: Atlantic... | reverse complement strand
TGCGGTTGGGGTTTGGGAGGAAGACTGGCTGTGGGAGTTATGGGCCTCCTGAAGGGTGGAAACATGACAGATAAGTTGAATCAAGATGGCTCGATTAACGAGAACTGGCTGGCCGAAGAGATCACAAGTCGGGAAGCAGGGCTTAAGGAAATTGATATTGCCCAAGTAAAGGAATGTCTTAAAGTCACGCTTGATATTCTCGCTGAACTCAGAAATGATGAATTTGATACTACATTCGACGAGCTGATTGAAAAACACAAAAAATAAAAACACATATGGGAAGAAGAGCGTTAAATTTTAAGAATCCATTGGCACTTTCACCACGTTCTCTTCCCTACCTCTAACTTTTTCCATTCTCACCTATTATAGTGACATTTGGTTTCTTTATACTGGTATCAAAAGTGCCAGATATTTTTGGCTGCTGTAAATATTTAATCTGTTCAATGGCTTCCCTGATTGAAACGTCAAAAGGCTGAAGTTGAGCAATGAGTTTATTTCGTTCTGCATCAAGAACTTGTAGTTGGTCGATGAGTTTTGCCTTTTCCATAACGAGATCGCAGACTTTTTTCCGTAGTTCGTCTACAGTTTCCATAAAACTTATTATTATTTTTTTGTTTAAAAATCTATTGGTATTAGAAGTGTGTTTCCACGCCATCGACTCGTGCTGCCCATTGAACAACATTATCTGCATCGCCTGTAACTGTTAGTCGTAATGCCTCATTTGTATCATCTGCATTAACATCGCAATCCCAGGTTGCATCGTCTTCATGCAGTACTGTTTTGTTGCTGTCGACGAGTGTCGTATTGTTTGATGCATCTCTCTTGATAATTCCTTTGAATAAATAGGCAGCGCAATCTCCTGTCGTATTATCCCGGGCGGTTACCATTATCTTAAAACTTAGAGCAGATGAAGCACGTATGGTAAACCTTTTGGGTGACGTACCACACCACATTGACGCTGGCGTATTATCTATTGTTTCTCGAGTCCAGCTGCCTATCATCATCTGGTTCTCCTGATCGGTTTCTTCATCTATGTTTATCGCAAGTTCAGCATATCTGGTGCATTTCGCGTAATGCCCTAAAGTAATGCTATATCTATTAGCGTTAGTATCTGAATAGTATGAAAGAGCGGTTCCCTCGCTATCGGCTATAGCAGCATATCCAACAGCAACGCCCTTATCATGGGCATCCGCACTATGACCTAAAGCTACGCCATAAGTATAGCCGTCACAATCATATCCGACACCAACACCATAAGTATATCCGTTAGTGATTATTCCGATGGCTATTCCTTCCGTATGACCCCTAGCTCCTTGCCCGATGGCTATACCGCCATCATAAGGAGCTGCCCACCAGCCAATTCCAATCGGCCCAACATCTACCACCCCAACACTCACTCCTATCCAATTTGTCCCATCGAAAATAAATTCTTTAATACCTCGTGCATAAATCTTATCTATACTTGTTCCATTCTCCTGTATATCAAGATAATGCGTATCATTCCCATCTCCATTATGCTTGACAATAAATAGGCTACCTCGAATAGCCCCCACTGTGCTAAGTGAAATGACTCTATTCGCCCCCCCCTCATCAAAATATTGGTATATCTTGTTTTTACGAGGCATCAGTGTTTTGTTTCCTGACAATATTTCAATGTTGATGCCGTATAGGCCACCTATCTCTATTCGCCTCATACCTCTAATCATCTATAGCTCCAATTAAAAATGGGTTTCCACCCCATCAATACGGCCAACCCACTGAGTCGGATTCCCGCTAGTTCCTCTTACAACTATTTTCAAACATTCGTTCACATCATCAGCAGATACAACGCAACCCCAATCTGTATTCTCTTCATGGACATACATGGAGGAGCAGGTGACAAGAGTGGTGTTGTTCGCCCCGTCTCGTTTTATTGCTCCTTCGAACATGTATACTCCGCATGTATTTGAAACATTATCCCTGGCGTTCACCATAAGTTCAAACGATAGCTTGGACTGCGGTCGTATCGTAAAGCACTTGCCGCTAGTGGCACCACCACAAAAAATCTCCGATGATGCATTGGTTGTTGTCTCCCCCGTCCAGCCACAAACCATCATATTGTTCTCCTGGTCTGTCTCAGCGTCAATATTCATTGCAAGTTCAGTATGCCGGATGCATTCAGAACGATAACCCAACGCTATGCTAAACAAATTTTCATTTGTATCTGCCTGATAGCCACATGCTGAACCATAAAGTGCGCCATCTGCCTGATAGCCAACACCAATTCCCCGATTATTTGCTATCGCATGGTAACCAAAAGCAACCCCCCTATTAGCACCATAACCACTACAGCCAACAGCTAGCCCATAGCTCGTGTCAACTTCATTTCCTTTCGCTCCAATTCCAATAGCTATTCCATCCTTTCGACCAATAGTCTGATATCCAATGGCCACTCCCGCTTCCTGAGGATTTGCTTCTTCCCCAATTCCAATACCGGGCAGAGTCGCTGCACGAGTCCCAAGGTCGCCTTCCCAATTTTTTGTCGTTGCATCAAAAATAAAAGTTTTTATAACCCCTGCATAAATCTTATCCATCTCTGTTCCATTTTGATATATTCCAAGGTAATGATTATCGTCCCCCGCCCCATTATGTTTGATGACAAAACGGTCTCCTGATTTTGCATTTGTTGTAAGGGTAATATCTCGGTCCGCCTCACCTTCGTCAAGATATTGGTAGATATAATCTTTATTCGGAACAAGTGTCTTGTTGCCACTAAGTGTTTCGATGTTGATGCCATAGCGGCCACCAACATTTATTTTTGGAATACCAGCTATTTTTGCCATTTTTTATCTCCCTAAAAATGAGTTTCCACGCCATCTAGACGAGCGGCCCATTGCACGGTGTTATCTGCATCACCTGTGACCGTGATGATTAAAGCCTCATTTGCATCATCTGCGGTGACATTGCAGTCCCAGGTGGCATCACCCTCATATTTCACTGTCTTAGTAACCGTACTTAACACTGTATTGCCCGCTCCATCTCTTTTAATTAATCCTTCAAACATATAATCCGCACAATGGTCTGCTGTATCATCACGGGCTGCAACAAGTATCTTGAATGTCAAAGCAGATTGAGGGCGTATCGTAAACCGCTGATTGGCTGCACCTCCGCAGTTTATTTCAACGGGTGTATCATTTGCTGTTTCTCCTGCCCAACCAGCCAACATCATCTGGTTCTCCTGATCGGTTTCTCCATCTATGTTTATCGCAAGTTCAGCATATCTGGTGCATTTCGACAGATATCCCAGGGCAATAGCGTAATATTGGTCACCGGTATCTGCTTTATAGCCTACGGCGGTCCCATAATTTAATCCATCGGCCTGGTAGCCAACGGCAACACTATATGTATGTCCCAACGCCTGATAGCCGCATGCTACTCCATTTGTATGCCCCTGTGCTTGAAAACCTACTGCTACGCCATTATCATAACCAAGTCCACTGGTTCCAACAGCAACGCCCTCATTATGGGCATCCGCATAATGGGCGATTGCAACGCCTGCGTTCTCACCCCTAGCATTTTTTCCAATTACAATACCACAAGTTACATCTGATACGGTTCCTGTGTTTGCACCTATCCAGCTTGTTCCATCGAAAATAAATTCCTTGTAAACCCGTGCCCAAATTTTATCTATAGTTGTCCCATTTTCCTTTATAGTTAATACATGTGCGTCGAGTCCAGTTCCATCATGTTTGATGATAAATCTATCCCCAATTGTTGCAGTTGCCGAATCGAGAGTGATTATTCTATCTGCACCACCCTCATCTAAATATTGGTAAATTGGATCGACACCAGGAACTAGGGTTTTATCTCCTGTAAGCGTCTCTACATTGATTCTATAGTTTCCACCTAATTTTGGCGGAGCGGGTATACCCCTCAATTCATCCCAAACCATTAGACAACACCCATCCAACCGACTATATCTCCGCTACATGCTGGAAACAGGTATATGGACTCAAAAGTATTTATTCCAATGTCTTTAATCTCACCGGGACTCAGGGGATATCCAAACCCGCTGTATGGTCTGTCATTGACGCCACCGATATAGATATCGCAAGTATTGGCAGTAAGGGCTTTTAGCTCCGTTGCAAGAATATTTCCACTATGCAGTACTTCTCCTCCAGAGCCTGCCGTGAGATGCCTAAGGAGACCTGTTTTAATTTCTGTAGCAGTAGCATCATATGTTCCACTCATAGCTGCTGGAGTGCTTCCTGCGCCTGCAACAAATAATCCTGATGAAATAACAACATGAGCCCCACTTTCAATGAATACGTGGTCGCCTGAGATTGTAACAGGTTTACCTGATACTGCAGCAGTAAATGTTCCAACAATATGTACTCCAGATTCTACATAGACGTGCTGGCCTGAAATCTGGACATGTAAACCGGATTCAACGATAACGCTCTGGCCTGACATAACAGCTGGCGTACCCCCACCTTGACCACTTGCGAGGAATACGCCGCTTTCAACATAAACATGCTGACCAGAGATAAGGACACCTAGGCCGGATTCAACAGAAACCGTAGCAACAACATGAACGCCTGATTCCACAAACACGTGCTGACCGCTGATTAAAACACCTAGACCAGATTCAACGATAACACTCTGGCCGCTCATTATCTCAGGTGTACCACCTTGGCCCGAGGCAAGGAATACGCCCGATTCCACATAAACATGGTCTCCTGAAATAGTTACAGGTTTTCCACTGATTTCAGCAGTGAACTCTGCACCGGAAACATCAACACTAACAACAGTGACAACATGAAGACCGCTTTCAACATAAACATGCTGACCAGAGATAAGGACACCTAGGCCGGATTCAACAATTACATTCTGGCCACTCATAACAGCTGGTGTACCTCCTCCCTGACCACTTGCAAGGAATACACCTGATCCGACGAATACGTGCTGGCCGCTAATCTGAACTGGCTGTCCTGAGATATTAACAACTATTCCAGAAACATCTGCAGGAAATACGTCTAATCTTGGCAACTATTCACCAAATTTACATCGTTTGAGATGTATTTAAACATTATCAATAGAAAAGTTTTAGTATTTATCAGGTTATTATCTTTTGTGAAGGTATGCCTTTAAGAATGGATCCGAAAGATTTTTTTCAGAATGGGATTAATATGGAATTGGTTAAGCTGGGAGTGATTGTAATCGGGATAGTAGCTATAGTAGCAGTGGTGGTGATCAAGAAAAAATGATACCAAGTCCTTTTTCAGAATTGTTTTCCACGACGCAGTCAGCTACTCTTGCCCCCCATAGCGAGGGGCGTATTTTTTATGGAGAGATGCCTGCTGAGCATGTCGGGTTTTTATCAAAGCTCATCTCTAACCAATATCCAGGGGTGGTGTGGTCGTGGTATATCGACGGCGAACTTATTGAAGAAAACATTGAAAGCATAGTTGGGGATGTATATGATCCGCCGTATGTTGTGAAGCGGGGATTGGAAGTTGTCGCTCGGAATGATTCTGAAATGGAGATTTTGCTTGAAGTGATCTGTGATGGAGATTTTTATGCTATTCCTGAGAAGGTGCAGTCGCCGACTTTGGTTCAGCCGTTGATGCTTAAGCCTTTTCCTGTTGTGACACAAGAGGGGAAAGCAGTGAAGAAAATCTTGACTGATATCAGGGATGAGATGAAGAGCCAGGTGCCTTTGGGTGAGATAACGGATGAGTATCTTGATATTACTGACGCCGTGTATCTGCTGTATGATGAAAAGAATGAGGGTAATTCTTTGGAGTGGACGAGCTGTGGTGTTGCTAACAGGGGTCCGAATGATGTTTTTGTTGCTGTGAATGAATGGAAGGTGCCTGAAGCCCCTATTGTTCCTGGTGAGAGCCAGAATTTTGATTTGCATAGACGGGGTGCTATTAAAAGATTGTATCTTATTTGTAATAGCGGGGAAACAGCTAGAGTAAAAATTCATGCATTGAAATAGTGTCTCTCTAAAAGCCTAGAATCTAATTATTCCTGTAAAATTCATGGACGTGTAGTTCTTTGCTCATTTCACTTCTTAATGTTGCGAATATGTACCAAAGACTATAGCTTGCAACTCCAAGACCCAGTAAAAGTAAAACTACTTTTGGAATGTTAATTTCTTCTGCCATCAAAATACTTCCATTATATAAATATATTGATTACCTCTATGCTTACGATGGCGACAAGTGCCGTGGCGATATATTTCATCCACCGGCGGTCATGCCATAAGGTCAATACCATAGAGGAAAGAGTGAGCTGTTTCGGGGGGAACAATGCGTTTTCTACTTTTCCGCACCATCCTTTTTCAGGGAGTTCCTCTGTCACATATTTTAAGTTGTCAGAGATTTTTTGGATGGCAATATCGTGATCTCCTATATATCCGCTGAGTTTACCGACTTTCATATTTATTTCATGAACTGTATTTTTTAAATCATCATTTAGGATAAGGAGGACTTCTTTGACGGAGAAATCCTTGAGTTTTGTGCCATTCGAGTTTTCAATTTTTTCAACGAGCCGTTTGACATGATTTTTATCCAGAGACACTTCAGTCATGGTTAATTGATATGTTTTTTTATATAGAAAAACCTTTTGATAAAAATAGAGAAAATTATTAATAGCAATGGCTTATGACATTATGACATTGTTGAAAAAGAAAAGGAGTTGAAGAGAGATGTTAAATAATTTTCTATTTGGAGCCGCTACTTCCGCATATCAAATAGAAGGAGCATGGAATGAGGATGGTAAGTGCCCAAGCATATGGGACGACATATCCCATGGGAAGACCCATTTCGACGTTGTAGATGGTCATACGGGCGATGTCGCATGTGATCATTACCATAAATGGAAACATGATGTTGAAATTATGAAAGAGATGGGTTTGCAGGCTTATCGTTTCAGCATCAGCTGGTCTAGAATATGTACAAAAAAAGAGGCTTGTACAAACCTGAAAGGCATAAAGTTTTACCAGAATCTTGTAGAAAAACTAAAAGAAGCGGGAATAGAGCCCTTTGTAACCCTCTATCATTGGGATCTCCCGAAATGGCTTGATGAAATCGGCGGATGGGGGAATCCGAAAAGCATGGATTATTTCAAGATGTATGCGGAAACGATGTTCAATGCCCTCCCTGATGTCAAATACTGGATAACTTTTAATGAGCCTGCTGTTTTTCTTCCTAATTTCTGGGGCCATAATAATTATCCTGAGGCAGTAAGGAATGTATTGCTTTCTCATGGGAAAGCGGTTGACGTTTTTCATGATGACCATGATGGAAAGATCGGTATTTCTTTGAACCTTATGCCTGTGTTTCCGAATGTCTATGAGGATGTAAAGGATGCAAGGGCTGTTGAAAATATCGATAAAAGGCAGAACGGCGTTTGGCTTGAACCTATTTTTAACGGATGTTTTCCTAAAAGGATCAATAAATTGTGTGGTTTCAAAAAGAATCTGCTGTATTTTTCCAAGGATGAAAAAGAGACAGTTAAATCTCCTGGTGATTTCCTTGGCATCAATTATTATGCTGCTCTGCATGTAAAATATAACAAATATAAACCGCCTGCCTATGCTGAAACTGTTCCAGGTGATTTTGATAGGGATGAGATGGGTGTTGAGATTAAACCATTTGGTCTTCAATGTCTTCTGGATGATTTAAAGAAGAAATATGATAACCCTGAGATGTATATTACTGAGAACGGTTGCGCATGTCCTGATACACAGGGGCATGATGGTAAAATACATGATGAACGCAGGATTAAATATATGCGGGGGCATCTTTTTTACTGCAACCAGGCGGTAAAAGCCGGTGTTAATCTGAAGGGGTATTTCTATTGGAGTTTGATGGATAATTTTGAATGGCTTCTTGGATATTCCAAACGATTTGGATTATTATATGTCAATTATCCAACTCAAACAAGGATTCCTAAGGATAGTTTTTATTGGTACAAAAAAATTATAAAAGATAAAGAGTTCAGGGCAGAGGAATTAGTGGTGAGTTAAAAAAATGAAAGTCAATAAGGATGAAAAATCATGATTGCATATGTTCTTCTTAACACAACAGCAAATGATGAACACCTTGTCTATAATGCATTATTAAGGGCAAAAGAGATCGATGAGGTATGGCCTCTTTTTAGTAACTGGGATCTGATAGTCAAAATTGTTGCAGAGGATACTAACAGTTTGGAACAAATCATAAACAAAAAGATAAAGTCTCTCAAAGGCGTACTTACAACAAAAACATTAATTGGATATTAAGTAATAAAGAAGTGAAAAAATGAACGTAGCTGATTTAAAAGATATTCATAAAGGAGAGCGATGTTTTATCATTGGAACGGGGCCATCGTTAAATAAAACAAATCTTAGTTTATTAAAAGATGAAACTTGTTTTGGAGTAAGTGGTCTTTACCGTGGATATGATAAATTTAATATTAATTGTCAATATTATGCTGTATCTGATACAACTGCATGGAAACGTTATGGTAAAGATATTTTAAATCTTGATCTTGATACTATAATATTTATATCAAGCGAAATTGTTAATGATTTTGGACTGCCAAATAGAAAAAACTGTTTTGAAATAAAAGATATCGGTTCAATGTGGGTGCATAAACGTTTCTCTAAAGATATATCAATAGGTGCATTTAATGGCGACAATGTGGTGATTGATATTTGCCTTCAGGCTTGTTTTTACCTAGGTTTCAAAAAAGTATATCTTGTTGGATGTGATTGTGATTTTGATGGTAAACATCATTTTGATGAAATAAAGAATATTGTTGGGAGTGGCCCTCGTGGTATTTGGTGGAAAGTATTCGCATCATATGAAGTATGTAAAAATACATATGAAAGTGATGGGAGAGAAATTATTAATGTTACTCCTGATTCGAAATTAGAAATATTTAAACGGAAAAGGTTGGAGGATATCATTGCAAAATAAATTATTTTTTATCGCGGAAATTGGATTGAATCATAATGGTAATATAGATATAGCGAAAAAACTCATAAAAATGGCAAAAAATAACGGTTTTAATGCTGTAAAATTTCAAAAGCGATGTCCTGAAATTAGTACATCTAAATTACTTAGAGATCAAATGCGTGATACACCATGGGGATATATTACATATTTGGAATACAGGAAGAAAATTGAATTTGGAAAAGAAGAATATGATGAAATAGATAGATATTGTAAAAAAATTGGAATGGATTGGTTTGCCTCTGCATGGGATCTTCCGAGTTTTGAATTTTTACAAAAATATGATTTAGAATATAACAAAATTGCATCTCCCATGTTGACATATATTCCTATTTTAGAGAAAGTTGCTGCAGAAAAAAAACATACATTTATATCAACAGGCATGAGCACTTTTAAAGATATAGATGAAGCTGTTGATATTTTTAAACGTTATAATTGTCCATTTACACTTATGCATGCTGTTGGTATATATCCTTGTCTGCTTAAATATTGTAATATAAAAATGGTAAAAACATTAAAAGACCGATATAAATGCAATATTGGATATAGCGGACATGAAGCTGGTATTTTATCATCTGTTTTAGCTGTAGTTATGGGCGCAACGGCAGTAGAACGGCACATAACATTAGATAGAACTATGTGGGGGACAGACCAGTCATCATCACTTGAGTCAAGAGGGCAAGAGTTGCTTATCCGTAATTGCAATAATGTTAGTATAATTTTAGGAGATGGGAAATCTCGAAACTTGCCAGATGAACAGAAAAAATCTCAAATGCGGTGGTGGTATGGGTAAACTACTATCTTTTGAAAAATTGACGGACACTATAGATAAAAAACATGAATTAAAAAAAAAGCTTGTTTTATGTCATGGGTGTTTTGACTTATTGCACATTGGTCATATCAAACATTTGCAGGAAGCAAAAGAATATGGAGACATATTAGTTGTAACCATAACTCCAGATAGATTTGTTAATAAAGGATATAATAGGCCTTTTTTTAATGAAAAATTAAGAGCGGAAGCCGTAGCATCTTTAGAATGCGTTGATTTTGTATCTATCAACAAGTGGAATAGTGCTGTAGAAACAATAAAAATATTAAAACCAGATTTTTTTGTTAAAGATATTGAATATAAAGATGCTGAAAATAATGGATTTCAAAAAGAAGTTGATGCGATTAAAAGTATTAATGGAGAAATAAAATTCACAAATGAAATTAAATTTAGCTCTTCTAGTATACTTAATAATATAGTATATTCGCAAGATGTTATAAATTTTATAAAAAAGTTAAAAGAAAAATATACTTGTGATGACTTGCTGAAATATATAGAAAAAATAAAGAATTTGAATGTTTTAGTTATCGGTGAATTGGTTATTGACAAATATTGTTTTGGTGTTCATCGAGGAAAGATGAGAAAGGAGTCGATAATAGAATTTATGGTGGACAGTAAAAAGAATTTTTTAGGCGGCAGTGGGATAGTGGCTAATCATATTAGTAATTTTTCCGATAACGTGACTTTACTTACTTTATTAGGTGCTAATAATCCACAGGAGAAATTTATTGATTCAAATTTAAATAAAAAAATAAGAAAAATATTTTTTACTAAAAAGGATTCTCCAACACCGGTAAAAAGGAGATATGTTGAAGAAAAAGTTGGGTATCGTAATTTATTTAAGGTTTCTGAAATAAATGACTACCCTATAGATGGAGAAACATCGGAAAAAATAAGTAAAAAATTAAAAGAGATACTTCCAAATTATGACTTGGTGGTAGTAACAGATTATGGACATGGTATGATAGATATTAATATCATGTGGACATTGGTTAACAATTCCAAATATCTGGCAGTTAACACTCAGATCAATACAGAAAATATGGGATATAACACCATAGATAAGTATCATAGAATAAATTTTGCCTGTATCAATGAGGCGGAATTAAGATTAGTGGAAAAAGATAAGTATCGAAAAGTAGAAGATCTAATGTATTTTCTTTGGAATGATGAAAATATAAATACATTATTGATAACTAGGGGATATCAGGGGTGTATGATTTATGATGGCGATAAAATTATCGATTCTCCAGCAATATGTACAAATCCAGTGGATATTATGGGGTCGGGTGATGCCTTGTTTGCTATCACCTCTATTTTATCCTGTATTAATGTTCCAATGGATATTACATCGTTCATGGGCAATATAGCTGGCTCTATGCATTCCAATATAATTGGCAATGAGAAATCTATAGATAAAGGCGAATTATGTCAAATGATAAGGATATTGATGAAATGAAACCTAACGATATTAGAAAAAAGATTTTAGATATGACTATGAAAGAAGGAGAGGGACATATAGCTGGTTCATTTTCTTGTGTTGAAATATTAATTACTCTATATAATAAAATATTATCCGAAAATGACGTATTTATAATGAGCAAGGGACACGGATGTTACGCTCTATATGTTATATTGAGAGAAAAAGGATATAATCCAACAATATCGGGGCATCCGGATATAGAAAGAGACCAGGGGATTGCCTGCACAACCGGGAGCTTGGGCCATGGACTTCCTATGGCTGTAGGAATGGCTTTAGCAGGAAAACTAAAAAAACAGACAGGAAAAATATATGTTCTTATTAGCGATGGTGAGTGTCAAGCAGGAACGACATGGGAATCTTTGTTGATCGCGGCTCATCATAAACTTGATAATCTGGTGATTATTGTTGATAATAATAAATTCCAAGCATTAGATAAAGTGGATAACATTCTCTCTCTTGGAAATTTGAAGCGAAAATTTGAATCATTTGGTTGTATTGTTAACGAAGTCGATGGGCATAATGTTGATTATATTTTTTCATTTTTAAAATTAGATATAGAAGACAAGCCGTACATAATAATTGCAGATACTATAAAAGGAAAAGGTGTAAGTTTTATAGAAAATATTCCCGCCTGGCATGCGAAATTTCCAACTGAAAAAGAATTTAAGATAGCATATGAGGAATTAAATCATGTGGAAATGTAAGAAATGTAATCGAACTAGTAGCGACTGTCCCGATATCTGCCCCGCGTGTGGTGGCATGGAATTTGAGGGTTAAAATGAGAAAAGAATTTGGAAAATTTATGGTAGATATAGCAGGAAAAGACGATGCTGTCTATCTATTGATTGCTGATACAGGATTCAGTATTTTCGATGAGTTTAAGAAAAAATATCCGGATAGATTTTTAAATATAGGCATCTGTGAACAGAGTTTGATAGGTGTCGCCGCGGGACTGGCACTTAGTGGATTAAAACCATATGTGTATGCGATAAGTCCCTTTCTATTAGAACGACCGTATGAGCAGGTTAAACTTGATATTGATCAACAAAATGTTAACGTAAAATTGATTGGATATGATAATTACCCGGGACAAGGTCCCACACATAAATGTGCAGATAAGAAAGTATTGATGTCTGCATTTAAAAATATACAATCATATTTTCCGATAGATTCTATTGGTGTCAGGAAGGTATTAGATGAATCATACCATCGTCAACAACCAACGTTTATAAGTCTAAATGGAGAATGAAATGGGATATATACTAGAGTGGATGTTTCCATGTTTTGATAGCATTATGAAAAAAGGATACTTAAAAGATCCCATGGCACAGATAGGAAGCCAGCAAGTATATGGATCAAGTGATGGAAGGACACCGAAACAAATATTTAAAGAAAGATATAATATAAATGATTATACTGATTTTGATATAAATGATAAAGCAAGGGTAAAATTAGATTTGACAGAACCTTTACCAGAAGAATATAAGGAAAAATATAATACTATTGTTGACTCTGGTACAATGGAACATATTTTTGACCAGAAAAATGCATTTACAAATTTCTATGAGATGTGTAAAGTTAGAGGATATATTATTCATATACAGACCATAAGATTCGGTTGGAATCATGGGTTTTATAATTATTGCCCTTGTACATTCTGTAAATTAGCAAATGCTAATAAATATCCCATAATACATACTGCGTTTATTTATAGGGTAGCTGGAACAGATGAATATGTATATACAGAGAAATTTAAAAGTAGTGATTATCTTATAGGACATGTAAATCCATTTTCACCTGATCCTTCGGCGATACTATTTGTTATTGTTATGGAGAAAGCATCTAATAATCCACTAAAAATGCCAATGGATGCAGAGGGATAAAAATGACAGACAAATATATGATGACGGGCACAAAACTGCCATGGTACCCAGAAAGAATTGCGAAATGGATGAAAGGAGAAACGATTCCACCAATACATATTGAACTTGGGATTACATCCAGTTGTAATCTAAAATGTATATTTTGTATAGATGGAGACAGTAATATATTAATGGCAGATTTTACATATAAAAAAATCAAAAATATTAATGAAGGAGAAAAGATTCTTGGATTTGATGAGCTTGAACCAAAATATAGCAACTATAAAATGGTATATCCATCTGTTGTTAATAAAGTATTTAAGAGAAATGAAAAGGTTATAAAAATAATATTAGAAGATGATAAATCAATAATTATTACTGAAGAACATAAAATATTAAGTAAAAGAGGACATGAAAAGAGTGCATGGAGAGAAGCTAGAAAATTTAAAGTCGGACAAAAAATAAAAATTTTTCCATATATCCCAACTAAATCTTGTAATATAGATAGTAAAGATTATAAGATTGGCTACTTAGTTGGTAGTGTATTGGGAGATGGATGTTTAAAACACTATCATCATTTTAGAAAAGATAGACAGGTATATAATGATTTATATAGGTTTAGATTAGCTGTAAAAGATTCTGAAATGAACAATAGAGTACATAGATATTTAACTGAAATTGGGATAAACACATATATTAGGGGTTTTGATATACATGCAAAAAGAGATATAGAAAAATTCAAACCCGCAACATTTAGTAATAGAAAGGATACATATTATTCAATCAAATCATTAATAAATTCTAATTACAAAAGAAATAATAAATATGATTATTACTGCGGATTTCTGAGTGGGATATATGATGCAGAGGGAAATATTTCTAAACATAACATAATAAGAATTGGTAATACTGATCGTAGATTAATTGATGAAGTTATTGTAGCACTAAATAATATTAATATTCCATATGTATTAGACTATATTAAAAAAGATAAATGTAAAAATGCGTATGTTGTTAGAATTTTGTCCCCAAAAAATAAATTTAATAACTTAAAGTTTATCCAAATAACTAATCCAGCAATCAAAAGAAAAGGAATAGAGAATTTTTATTATAAAGTAATGTCTAATTCAGTAAAAATTAAAGATATACAAGAAATAAATAAAATAGATGTATATAATATACAAACATCAACTGGAACTTATATAGCAAATAATTTTTATGTACATAATTGTTTCGGCAGATATTCGGGTCAAGATGCTACACACTATGATTTGCCAAAACGGATTATATTTAAGTTGTTTGATGATGCGAAAGCCATTGGCGTAAAATCAATCACACTTACAGGCGAGGGAGAAAATACTTTACATAAGGATTTTTATGAAATAATCCAATATGCAAAAAGCATCGGTTTGGACTTGGCTCTTTTAACAAACGGAACAATGCTTAGACACGATAAAATTGAAGAGTTATTAAAATCGTTTGTTTATATACGGTTTAGCATCAGTGGGATAGGGCGATCGCAATACCTAAAGATCCAGGGCAAAGACATGTATGATAAGGTGGTAGACAACATTAAAAGATGTGCTGATACAAAACGAAAACTTGGGCTTAATACAACACTTGGGATAATGATGGTGCTTCTTGAGCAAAATATCCAGGATGTTATCCCATTTGCTGAATTGGGTAAAAGACTTGGTGTTGATTATGCAGTTGTAAAACCATGTTCAGATGACCCAAGTAGAGATATCGGAGTAAATGCTGAAAAGTATTTAGAAATGACTGACATACTGCAAGAAGCAGAACGCTATAGCACAGATGATTACTCTGTAATAGTTAAATATAAAAAATTAGGCAATTTAGGCATAAATCCATTTAATACATGTTATGGCACGGCTTTTTCTATTTCTATCAACGCACACGGAAATGTAGCACCTTGTGGAAATCTTTTGGGTTATAGGGAAGCAGAATTTAACATGGGCAATATCGAAAAACAGTCGTTTAAAGATATTGTGGAGAGCAAACATTATTGGGATATTCAAAAAAAGGTACAAACCCTTGATGTAAACAAGGAATGTGAAACAAATTGTTTGCATCACCATATGAATATTTATCTTGATATGCTTAAACATCCACCAGAGCATATAAATTTTCCATAGGATCGGAGGAAAAATGACCCGTAAAGAAGTCTATTTTGAATGCCCTGACTGCGGTAGCTGGAACAAGCTGGAGATCTTAATAGTTAAAGTAGAAAAAAAGAGGGAGAAAAAATGAAAATATTAATTTTAGGAGCGACAGGACAAGTCGGAACTGCAATAGAGAAAGTATGTATAGATAAAAATATTGAACATATTGGATTGAGTAGTAAGGATATCGAAATAACACACAAAAATGAGATAGAAGAATCTATAGAGAGAAATGATCCAGATGTTGTTATAAACTGTGTAGCATTTCAAGCCATTGATAATTGCGAAAGGAACCCGCATAAATCATTTGATATAAATAGCATAGCTGTTTTAGATTTAGCCGGAGTATGTCAGAAGAAAAACATAACTTTAGTGCATCTTACCACGCATACTATATTTGATGGAAAAAGTAGCCCATATACAGAGGATGATATTCCAAATCCAATAAATGTATATGGCATGTCAAAACACATAGGAGACTGTTTTATTAGAAATATCTGTAAAAAATATTATATTTTTCTTTTACCGACCATGTTTGGTGATAGACGGGGGGGGAATATCGGGATTGTAGAAAAAATAATCAAGTGGATGGATGAAAAAAAAGTTCTTCATATGGCTGGTGATAAAATAGATTCTTTTGGCTATACTGATGATATTGCTAAAAGAATGGTTAATATGCTAATAGAGAAATATCCATATGGGACATATCATTTGACTAATCAGGGTGGTGGAAGCTATTATATTCTTGCCTTAAAAATAGCTGAAGTATTAAATAAAGATGTTACAATACATAAGGCAAAAGATAGTGATTTTCCATCTATCGGCAGAAAACCCTTAAGAACAACGTTAAAATCAAATAAATTAAAACCATTAAGACCCTGGAAAGAAGCATTAACGGAATATTTGGAGGATTTGAAATGAGTTTTTATAAATATGCAATAGAAATAATAAAGAAAGAATTGCATAATAAAGGTACAATAAAAAAGATTATTATAGATATTAAGAATGCATCATCTGATGGATTGATCGCTTTTTACCCTTGTAATAAATTTTTTAGAGATTTATTTATTGAAATTAAAAAGATATCACCAGAAATAATACCTAATATTTTTGGTTGTTTTGATAAATCGTCGAATGTAAACACAGAAGCATGTATTGATACCTATAATATAAAAGATTTAGATAAATATGCAGATAAGATATCGCTTCTTGTTATTACATCCAACAACTTTCCCTCAAGAGAGTTGAGAGATATAAATGCACTAACAAAATACAGAGGGAAAATCATAGAAACATCAAACTTTGATATATCTTTAAAGCAACATCCAGACGAAGTTTTATTGCAAATAAAGGAAGTTTATGAATCATTAGAAGATGACAAATCAAAAATGACTTATTTATTAGTGTGGTTATATACTCTTCTTAAAGATGAAACACTATCAAATATTTTCGATAGAGAAGAAATAGTAAATGTTACTGAAGATGAAATAAACTGGAAAGGATATAGCCTAAAAGGGTTGGGTAAAAATTTTTCTAATATTGAGGAGCTTCATTATGAAATTTATAAAATGAAACATGTTTATCCAGAAGAAGGAGATATAGTATTTGATATAGGAGCATATGTTGGAGATACCGCTGCTTTTTTTGCGTTTTATGTTGGTAATAAAGGAAAAGTATATTCTTTTGAACCCATTAAAGCAAACTATGACCTATTAATAGAAAATATAAAACTTAATAAATTGGATAATATAGTTATACCTGTCAATAGTGGTTGTAGTAAAACAACTAAAACTATGGGGGGGGTTTCCATAGAACAGGGAGCTCCGTGGTCATTTCTTACAGAAAATACCGATGATGAAGAAGTAGACGTGGTTTCCATTGATGATTTTGCGCAATCTAACAATATCAATAAGATAGATTTAATAAAAATGGATGTTGAAGGGCATGAACGTGATGTTATCTTAGGTGCTAAAAAAGTGATAAACGAATATAAGCCGAAAATGGTTATCTGTTTGTATCATAAAACTGAAGATCTGATTGAATTGCCACTTTTAATGAAAAAATTTGGTGGTTATAAGTTTTACATAAGATGTGCAAAAGGAGGGCCTTTTGGCACCATTCTTTTTTGCGAGAAGAAAAAATGAAAAGAATACTGTTTAGAGGACATGATATACTTAAAAATAGATCAGCAGGGTGGGCTGATTTATTTTTCTATGATTATGCTTGTTATTTGGTTGGTAAAGATAAAGGATATGATGACACTCATGTGGTGTTTCCTAGATTTAGTTACGAATATCAAAGATGGGGTAAACTATCACATGAAGATTATCACTGGCAAAAAATAGAATTTTTACCCTGGAAGCATTATCCAAGAGGTAAAAAGGTCATTCTTGATGAATGGGATGAGATTATAGATACAACACAACCAAATTCTCTATATGGTGGTTTTCCAGGCATAGCAAAAACTGCACGTTATATTTACATATTTTTTGATATATATTATAGTTTAAAAGGAGTGAAACCATTTCTTGATGTACCACGAGACTATAATGGTAAACCATATGTAATATTCCAATACAGAAGCAATGCACTAGGTTCATTTACAAATGAGAGGATTACGCCAATGGATGAGTTCAAATACATTTATGATACAGTCAAAGAACACTTGGGTAATAAATATGAATATTGGAAGATGGGCGAACCATGTAGTATGGATAGTTGTTTTGATAGAATTGTTCCTAGTATGTATCACGACATAGATGGGTTTATGAAGATTTTAAGAAATAGTTCACTGGTTGTAGGTAGCCATTCAGGTCCGCCATCAATGGCTTATTTCTTTAAAGATGTGCCTGTGATACAATTTGGTTTGTTGCCTCACTATATACCAACAAATCGATCTTTTTTAATAACGGAAGTGGGTGAATCTATTTTGAATAAATATAATATTAAATATCATCCGTCTTGGTGTGATGATAATCTCATATACTCATATAAAGGTAAACCGCCAAGTGAAGAAAAGATAATAGATTTATTGGACAGGTTTAAATTATGATATATATAGTTGATATCGATGGGACAATAGCAGACACTCCTGAAGGAGATGAATACGATAAGGCAGAACCAGATATGAATTTAATTATATTAATCAATAGTTTTTATGATAGGGGAGATAAAATAATTATAGAAACAGGCAGAGGTGGAATTACAGGAAAAGATTGGAAAAAACTTACTGAAGAGCAATTAAAAGAATGGGGAGTTAAATATCACGAACTTAGATTTGTACAAAAACCAGCCAAATATCTTCGAATAGATGATATGTGCTGTTCACCAGAAGAATTATGGAGTAAAACATGAAAATAGATGACAAGAAAATTGAGGTATTGTGCATAATTCCAGCTAGAGGCGGTTCTAAACGAATTAAAGGCAAAAATTTAAGAAAGCTTGGTGGAATGTCACTCCTTGAAAACGCAATTCTCTGTGCAAAAGGCGCACGTTTAATAGATGATATTATTGTATCAACAGATGACGCTGATATTAAAGCAAAAGCATTAGCCCTTTCAGTAACAGTTCATGACAGAAAGCCAGAGCACGCAACTGACAAAGCCGGTTTAGAAGAAGTAGTGCTAGACATTTTGTCATCTTATGACCCGGTCGACTATGTACTATTGCTGCAACCTACAACGCCGTTTATAAAATCAACAGAACTAGATGGCGGTATTGACAAGATAGTGCTTACAGGAAGTGATTCATTATTATTTTGCACCAAATTCGAACGGTTTGTCTGGACGACTGATATGAAACCTCTTAATTATGATTACAAGAAAAGAGAACGCACACAGGACATGCCAACTTATCTGCTTGAAAATGGGTGTTATATTACTAAACCAGAAATATATCGTAGGTATAATAACAGATTGGGTGGTAATATGACATACTATATTATGGGACCAGCCGCTCAATTTGAAGTTGATGATGAATTTGACTTAGCCGTATGCAGGGGGATATATGATACCAGTTTTACTTAAACATCATTACTATCATACTATCTCTTTCTTTTTATTATTATTCGCGGGTAACTTGGCTCCATCTCCTTTAACTTCTCACTGTAATTATCTATAGTCTTAAAATAAATATTTCTTGCTTTGAGCATCTTATTATCAAGTTTTCTTAGCAATTTACCTTGCTTTTTATCATAGCAGGGTTTGCTGTACATGTCGCCCACGGTTTCTTTTATAACTGGTGTTGTCCGCAGCATGACAAAACCGTGTTTGGCTAATTTGTCATCAAGTGTCGCATCAAATACATAATCAATTACTTTTTTTCTTAATCTTTTATGCAAAAGATCGTTAAAATTGTATGGGCATTCAGGATCTCGGCAGTTCATGCAGGTTTCTGGGAATACCTGTAAACTCGGTGTGATAAATACATATTCATCTTTTCCTCCTTTCGAAAGAAGATGCACTCTCCTACCATGCAGACTACAATCAATACAAACCATCTAACCACCAACACTCATACATTGTTTACAAATGAAACCATCCTCAGACTCGATCTCACCCCTCGCTTTCTTAACAAATGTCTGATAAGGCTCAGAATCAACAACCTCCTGAACGGTCTGAGTTTTCAAATCACCAAGAATATATCGTCTGTTATAATCACAACAGCAAGGTATCACAAGGCCCTCGAAGTCCACATGCAGAGTGGTGCCAACCCTCCAGCAGTTGAACGGATGCCCAGGACCTATCTCCCGCAACTTGGTATCATAATCCCATCCATCAAGCGATACATTGCCCGCACGGCTATGAAAACTGCCATAGGCGTCTATCTCCACCTTCCCCACATCCAACTTATGTTTAGAAAAAATATCTGACCAATACTTTATATACTCCTTCGAGGTAAAAAAAGAGACCTTGCCATCACGAGAAGAGCCGAGACCGCGTATCTTGATAAATACCCTCCCGTCGTTAAGCTGGATGAGATCAATGATATTCTCCAATGTCTTCTCATAATTCAATCCCATAATCTTTTTGAAACTCTTTTCATCAACACCATGATGACTGATCCATATCTCACAATCCCCTGGATGGTTACCCAAAATATTGAGTGTCCGCTCAGCCCGATCTCTATTACACAGCAACATGTTCGTGGAGAGCTCCACTTCAGCATTCGGAAACGCCGCTGAGAGAATCTCCAATCTAAGTTCAAGAGTGGGGTCAATACAGGGTTCGTTACATAGATAAGGACAGATTTTCTTTACCTCATGATTACTGTGAAGATCGGCAACAATTTTATTAAATAAATCATACTGCATAAAAGCAGGATGGCTCGCATAATAAGAACTTGTGTAGGGGCAAAAAACGCATTTTCCATTACACATGGAAGTAGTCATCAACTGCACAAGCTCAAACTTCATCGCATCAACTCAATCACAAGCCATAAACCAATAATAATTAACAATAATGCTATTAATATAAGACTAAGTTTCCTCATAACACAAACCTCTTCTTAATCGCCAGCATCTCCTTTCTTCCCTCCTTCATATCATATCCGTTAAACACATAAGACTTCCCGGCGAGTATCTCCAGCTGATCCCACTGCCAATGCATCTTTATAGTGTCAATGATATCGATCTTCGGGCTGTGCGTATACTGATAAGTCATCAGCATCTGATCCATTATCACCTGATAATCACAGGCGAGAAGCCGGAGCATCAAATTGTTATCATCATAGCCATGACCGAGATCATACCGCTCATCATATCCATTTATCCTATCAAATGCCTCGCGCGGTGCAACCACCTGATCGAGCGTGATAAAATAGATATTCTGTAATCCCTCCCTAGTCAATGGGACATATCGCTCGGATATGTCCTTTAGAATCGGGTGTTTCTCCCACTGCCGGTGCTTACTCCACTCCTCAAGTTTTATTGGACGGAGGACAAACTGGTTGATGTTATGAACTTTCGGTAGCATCTCAATAGAATTTTTAACAATATCAAAAAAATCAGGTTTTACCTTAGTCGAGTCATCAATCTTGATAATCCAATCATGCTCGGCATACATCAAAGCCGTGTTCAACCCAAGCAGAAAATCCCGCTTGTATCTTTTAGCTATCCTGGGCGGCGCATATGTAATCTGCTGGAACTCATGGCTTACCTCCTGCAGATGCTTCTTTGTCTCCTCGTTATAATTAGAATCTATAATTATTAGCTCAGCATCAGGCGTCGATGTAAGAAACAAAGATTTTAACGCATCAAACTTCCGGCGGGTGGTGCAAATAATCGAGAACATAAAAAACAGAATATAAAACATACTATTAAAACTATGTCAAAATGTCATCGAATCTATTAAAAAAAACTAGCCGCCGATTGAGCATCCGCCAGTTCCCAATGGTGGTCTTCCCAGTCCTCCTCGCATGCCCATTCTAAAATTGAATCCCATTGGGACTTCTACTAGTGGTGGTGGTGCTGTTTCGCCATAAACGTAGAAGATTGAATCTCTAGTGCTAGAGCTTTGCCAAGCACTAAACCAGAAATAACATGCATTTCCATCATGTGTTGGACTAGTATTATCTGAGCCGAAGAATACAGAGTTACCGCCACCCATAGTTCCGGCTGTGGGGTTTTCATATACGATGCAGTAATATGTAGAAGCTTGCATTTCATATTGTTGTGCCCCCGTAAAAGTAAATGTTATCAACTGATATGAAGCTGTCAATGTAGAAACATCAAAATCTTCACTTGTTGCCAGTGGAGAGCCCGTTGGCTTACTATTTGTTCCATATGTTCCCGTATGAGCATATAGTACAGCATGAGCATTTCCTGTAGGACTACCCACTTTCTTTAGATAGAATTTTGCAGATGTTATCTTGCAAGTAGTTCCACAAGTAAAAGAGTTGCCTCGAGCACTTTGAGTACCACTGGATGAAGGATGCAGAGCACCTATACTTGCATCAGCACTACGATTTGCTTCCGAGTAGCTATCAACAAGAGTAACCATTTTTATCCCTCAATAATCCGTTCCTATAAATGCTACAGCCTGCCCGCTAGTCTGTGCCCATACATATACATCGCATAGATCGCACATGTCAAGATTAACACCTTCTGACTCTGCCAGTGGGAAGCCATATCCAGAATAAGGTTTGCAGTTTGAAAATCCTACATAAATATCATCATTGTCTTTCTTATTTTTCACAATAAGGGTATGTATCGGACCGCTACACCAATAACCACTGACACATAAAGACATACCCCCACTACCTGGATGCGAACCAGATGTCCCACCTATGGCTTGAACGAGTTTTCCAGTTCGGCCTACTGCAGCACATCCGACATGTATAACTTGTCCACTTGTACCTGCTGCTGTTGCACCTCCAACAATATGAACACCAGATTCTACAAAGACATGTTGACCTGAAATCCAGACAGATTCACCACTTATCTTAACTGGTTGACCCGAAACTTGTGCTGTAACTGTAGCAGTAACACCAATACCTGATTCGACAACAACGTGGAGACCAGATTCTACGAAGACATGCTGTCCTGAAATCCAAACAGATTCACCGCTTATCTTAACTGGTTGACCAGAAACTTGTGCTGTAACTGTGGCTGTAACACCAATCCCTGATTCAACAACAACATGAGTGCCTGATTCTACAAAGACATGCTGACCTGAAATCCAGACATGCTCACCGCTTATCTTTACTGGTTGACCAGAAACTTGTGCTGTAACTGTAGCAGTAACACCAATACCAGATTCAACAACAACATGAAGACCAGATTCTACAAAAACATGCTGACCGGAAATCCAAACGTGCTCTCCGCTGATTTTAACAGGTTTACCTGATACTGCAGCGGTAAATGTTCCTACAATATGGACGCCAGATTCTACGAAGACATGCTGTCCGGAAATCTGAACATGCTGACCAGATCCCGCAGCAGTAACAACATGGATGCCAGAAGCCAGATAAACTCCTGATTGAACAGATACCATGCCAGAAACAGCGATTTCTGGCTGGGTAATGACATGAACGCCACTTTCAACGAAGACATGCTGACCTGAGATAAGGACACCGAGACCAGATTTTTCAGCACCCTCGAGATGTACCGGCATATTTAACCACCTACTTTAATGCATATATCCTAACAGTAGCCGTCTGACCGGGTGGACAGAGAAGATATAATCGCTTTATAGCTCCCCTAGATTTTAAATCAATATCTATTGGCTGTCCCTTCGGAATCGGAGCCTCAGGCTGTCGCCATTCATTCGCTACAACGTAAACCCCATCAGGGCCATCGTTTACTATCGTGCAAGATGTCCAATTTAGACCATGCGTTTCTTCGTCATAGAGCATAGTGATTTGATCAGTGATGTTTTCTCTAAAATCCGTTAGATTTCCAACTGGCTTCTCAATTTGGATTTCCTCATGTACTTCCTGCGCCTCAGTTTGAACAGTTTGATTTGCTATTATGGATGATGCTAAATCCATAGCATGGCGTTGACATCCATTCAAGATTGATCACCTGGTATTAATCTCATTGGCTGAACGGAACGCAATCGGTTTTGTTCATCATACGAATATGCCATGCCTCCTGTAGGGGTCTCGTTTTTCTGATTCAGAAAAAGAGCGAACACTACTATTGAACCAAAAATTGTAAGTGCCACTGTTGCAATGATTAGAGCAGTTTTTTCCATTTTTCATGCCTCTATTAATTTCATTGGCTGAACGGAACGCAATCGATTTTGTTCATCATACGAATATGCCATGCCTCCTGTAGGGGTCTCGTTTTTTTTCTGATTTAAAATAATCGCTAATATGACTACAGCACCAAGTGCAATACCCGCCATGGCAGCAACGAAAACTATATTATCCATTTCGGCTTTCACCAAAAACCAATCTGACTAGAAGTATTTTATTGTTTGCATCTCGGATGCTATTAAAACTATGTCAAGTCATTAAGATGGTAGAGAGGGTGAAAAACCCCTTGGGGAAAGAAGACCCTCTCCTAAGGCAGTATTTTGTATCAGGTATCGAATTAAAATCATGTTATAATTATGGGATTATTAGCTCAGATACCCATGTTACAGGATAACCGGATATTATCTCACTACAAACTCGGATTTCGGACAAATCCTGCACATAGAGCTCTTTTTGACTACCGGGAGGCAAGAACAATCCATGACCGCTTGTTATGCACCCACTTCCTGGAAATGGCGAATCTGGCCCGCTTCGGCCACCTACCCATATTCCATAAGGAACGCCGGATAACTCATATGCTCGCCCATAGTTTACACCAGATGTACAGATATATTCAGGTACTCGAAGGATAACACGGTCAAGCATGAAACCTGAAGTCGTTAAATTCGAGCCAAGGGCTATCCCGCCAGAAGTCATTGGTACAATCAATGCATCTTGGGCATCTAGAGTTTCGCCCCTTCTAATGCCGAGTTCGCCGCTGGCGTTTGTTGCAACCTTAACCCATGCTCCTTCTTCATAGTCATATCCCCACATACGACATGAAGATGGCGATGTCTCATATCCCATTAATACACCTTCCTTTTACGGCTAGATGTCTTTTTTGGAACAGTCACTATTGGAGGTTTCTTTTCTGGAGTTTCTTCTTCCTTTATAACTGGGGGAGGTATTTCTTTCTTTTCTACTTCCATTGTATCAAGCGCATGCTTCAACCCATTTACTTTCAGCTCTATCCCCGTTGCACGGATACCGCCGACGTGAAACGCTTCAATAAGAGAGGTAAACTCCTCATCTATCTGTCCCGCATACATTCTTGCATCAGCCAGTGCTTTAGAATTGACAACTAACGTCATATTGGCTTTCACCATTAAAACAAATCAGAAACTACATATTTAAACCTTGTTACAAACTACAAACTACAGTTTCCACTATTTCGTTGCCTCAATAATACAACTGATAGAGGGATGGGTTGAAATAGTCTGTTTCTGGACAACCTCGGAACGTGACTTAAAAGGACTGACGCGTTTAATCTCTTTAAAACCGACTTTTTCCAATAATCCCAATAAAGAAGATTCATCAAATAGAGTCAAATGATTTGACATAAGCAAACTATGAAACGCCTCCGCATCATCATTTGCTTTTTCAACTCCAATGTTTATATATTTATACTCGGAAATATTACCATCAAGATATTTCTGCGTAATTGTTTTTGTATCAGGGATGCTGATTCTGAAAAAACTATTTGGTTTCAACACCCGGTGGCATTCTTTAAGAAGTGCTTCCCCCTGCTCACGGGTAAGATGCTCAAGAAGATGGCTCGAAGATATGATGTCAGCTTCATTATCTCCATACGGCAAACCAGTTGTTACATCATGCTGTAGGAAAACATATTGTTGTTCATCTGAAAACTGTTTCAAATCAATAATATCAATATTAACCCATCCAAAATAAAAACAGTCTTTAAAACACCCCAGATTAAGCTTCAACAGACCATCATCAGGGATTACTTTACCATCTGCCATATGCATGCCTGGTGCAAGAGATGACGGGGGCTGCTGCTCTGGACGCTCATATTCCAGCAACCGCGGATGCTCGACAACCACTTTATACTCAGGAACCAATGTTTTGAACTTTTCCTCCCACCAGGATTTCGGCTTATTGGTCCGATGAGTAATATCGGTATCCTCCACATTCTCCTCAAAAGGCGCATCGGTCATATGGATGCCGTGCATGCCCCTGTTGCTAACGCGGGCCATCTCACGAATGACGTCATCGATCTTATTCTCGGGAATGTGTTCTAGGAAATTTAAAGAAAAAATTAAATCAAATTCTTTATCTCCAACAAGTAATGAACCCTCTCCACTTCCAGCTCCTTCTTTTTTTACCCACGGTGTTTTTGTCGCATCCCATAGTATATAATTTTCAATAACTCGAGTATCTCTACAATGTTTGCTGATATCCAACACTGTTGATTTAATGCCATTGTTTTCAAGGATGCGAGCAAGATATCCCCTAGCTCCTCCAACATCAAGGACACTCTGAATAGGGGGTTTAGAGTTCAGCAAAACCTGAGAAACACTAAAACTTGTTGCAAATTGCCTATATCCTTCGCCGGTGTATCCTACGCCATCACCATCAAAATAACTCCGTTCAAAAAGCTCATCCTGTTGAATCTTGTGGCATTCAACTACCATGTCTGTCACGCACGTTGGATATGCCATCATATCTCCAACAAATATATCGGGCATAGGATGGATAACTTTAACAGATGTAAAACCAGCATCCTGAAATAATTGTTTTACAGATTCAGGACTGAAACCACAGGCATGCGCATTACTGTTATAATCCTGAGCGCCAAAAAGCATACAGGAAAACTTATCATCCCAACCATTAGCCACTAATTTACACTGTTTATAGGTATTAGGAATTAGAAAAACAGCTTTACCATTCTGTTTTAATATTCGATATATTTCAGATATTGCCCCTTTAATAGACGGCCATTTTAAATGCTCCAAAATATAAATTCCAACTATGCCATCAAAAGAATTATCTTCAAAGGGATATGGAACCTCGTTCAGATCCCACTTGACATCAACATTAGGCAACTCTCTAATATCAACATTTGTAGTATCTGGTACTTTCTTATCGCCACCACCAAGTTCCAGGATTTTGTTGCCTGGTTTAAAATTAATTACATATGGTTTCATAAGCCTAGAATGACAAAATGACATTTAAAAGTATTGGAAAAAAGAGTTTATAAAACTTTCTGAAAAAGATTGATATATTCTTCTTTAATCTTCGTCCAAGAATACCTTTCAGCCAGCTTTCGAGCATTTTGACCCATTCTCCGTATTTCAGATGGATTGTCGTAGTAGTATTGAATTTTGCTTGAAATCGCCTGTATGTCGCGTATAGGGACCACAAAACCCTCCCGCCCATCGGTTATTAACTCCGCTACTCCAGCGCCCTCAGCACAGATTACTGGCCTTCCATATGAGGCTGCGTCTAGAACCGTCAATCCAAAACCCTCGGTCACTGAGGCTTGTATATAGACAGATGCTTGTTTATAGAAATCATAGAGGTTCTCGACAAAACCAGTTATTCTGAAACGATGCATAAACTCGTCCTCTACCTTAAAATTCTGTGCCATCGAACCGCCTATTAACAGTTGCATTCCAGGAGGGCAATTAATTATAGCATTAATCAAATAAATCACGCCTTTATCATGGCCGATTGCCCCAAAATAACTTGGCATGAATTTATCTGGAAAGGGAGGAATTGTTTCAGGGATATAACAACCATGAGGGATTACCGTTGGCAACTCTGTTAAACCTGCTGTTTCTTTGATATACTGAGAACTTTTTTTTGAATGGGTAACCACCGCATTGGCAATCCTAAGGTGTTTCAAATATGCATGCAAGAGCTTTGGATTTGTAAGATGAGGGTAATTATACTGCCCTGTAAATTTAATATGTTCTTCTTGAGATAAAGCTATATCATGTGGGGCGAGGTCACAGATAACCTTTACGCCTTTTTGTTTCAACTTTTCAACAGTAATTCCAAAAGGATCCGAATATGTTATACACAACTGAATAGGAGGCTCATCGTACGCATAACCTGAAGAATACATATGGGTAGGTGTAAGATCTGGCAAATGCAAAGAAGCGATATAATCCATTAAAAAAGGCGAAGTACGCCAAGGAGGAGCATAACCAAAATCTAAAGGGTTGATAGAAAAAGCAGGGAGGCCATTGTAGTTATCGTTCTCAAAACGCTGATTAGAAAGAATAAGCTTAACGTCAGAAACAGCCTGCAGTGCTTGTAGTAGATTCAAGCTGACAACCCCACCTCCACTGACAGAGTTAATACCACTATTTGTGATAAGAATAGAGTTCATATGTCAAAATGACATAGTATATGAGTATAAAAAAGATTTGATTTAAGAAAATTTAAGCAAATTTAATGAAATATAAAGTAATCCATAATTTAATTCAATCAAGTGGACGGCAGATAGCCAAAACTCTAAATAATTTTTTAATATATAAAATTTACCATCGATTTCCTGAAAGTATTTCACGGATGAGATGTAGGTAATTTTCACCCATTCGTTGGTATGAATGCCATTCGGCAATCTGCCTACAATCTTCAGCTTTTATCTCGCCATTCTCGATACGCCTGATTTTGTTTATAAAATCCATGTCATCATTTGCGTAAAAACCATTAATACCATCTACTAAAGATTCCATCCATCCCCCACTAGGAACGACGATGGTTGGTGTGCCGCAAGCTCCCGCTTCGGGGATAATAAGGCCGTAGGGCTCTATAAACTGTGCTTTTGCCCCTGCAGGGTACGGTGGTGAAGGTGCAGTAAATTGTTCAACAATAGGAAGGATAATTGCTTTGGCATCTTGGTATAATCGAACTTTTTCTTCATGCGAAATCCCCACCCCTTTCTGACCATCTGGGCTTACTGAATCTTGGCCTATCTGGCCCTCGGTTGTTACATATTGTGATTCTGCTACCATCTTTTTAATCCGTTCAACGTACGTTCGGTCGTCTCCAAAAGAACCGCCACTAATTACTCCCTTGACCTGTGCTTTATTGCAAATGTCGATGAACCTATGAGCTCCTTTTGGTTCGTAGATTCGGCTCAGCCATAAAAAATAATCTCCTTTTTCTTTTTTAAATGGATAATTTTCAATTAATATTCCATTGGGAACTCCTCTGTGTTGTATCCCTGACATTTCAGTTAGGCGTTTGGCATGACTGTGGCTAACTCCAACCAGGCAGGGTTTTTCCATTGGCGGTTTCTGTTTAAATCCGGGATCTGGGCCGTGGGTGATATGGATCAGATTCTTTATTTCTTGATGTTGGCTGTATGGATACCAGTTCCAGCTGTGGTCGATGCAGATGTCTACATCTTTCAATACTTGCCTTATTTGCGGGTTGTCCCAGTATGATTTCCATGCTTCTACAGGATTGGTTTTCCCCGGCATCCCTACTGCATACAGGTAGCCGTTTTCAAATGGTTTTTTCCCTTCTTTGTCTGCTGAGAAGTAGCTGTTCAGGGATGCAAAAAGGTGGACGTCGTGTCCTTGTTCTGCAAAGTATTTTGCCTGAAGTCCAGATATTAATTCTAAACCTCCGTACTGTGCCAACTCTGGATTTGTAGGAATTACTTGTGTTGAGTATATTGCGATGCTGAGCTTTTCATTCATTTTACATTACCTCTAGTTGCCCATCGCTGGCCCTTTTTCTTGATACGCAGATATGATCGCATTTTATATCTGTTGCCAGATGTGGAAAGATCTGTAATTCTTCTGAGACACGGTCACAAAAATAAAAATCTTCGGATAATTGTTTTAATGGTTTGCCGCTGTGGTCTTTTCGCCCACTGCCCCATTCAAAATAGGCTAGATTCGGATTGCTTTTGTCCAGTTTTTCGAATATGCTTCGGTGTACCAGCAGGCATCCCGCTCCGCATACGCTTATTTGCAGCAGGGCGTTTTTGTCAAGATATGGTTTTACATCAAAGTTCTGGTAGAATATGCGGTTTTCTTCTTTGTTTTCGCCTGTTTTTATCCATGCGGCAGGCATTGGCTGGGGTTCTCTTTTTTTTGCCCAATACAACCCTGTGAGCACGGGTTTGTCGTATTGCTGCGAAAGTTGTATCATTCTAGGTATCACATCAGGTGGTGGAAGAACGTCTGTGTCTAATGAATAGATCCAGTCACATCCTCTTTTTAGGAGTTCCTTGGTTATTTCAGTCCTGCAGACTCCGTAAGGCTTGTTTCTGCAGTATAGATAGACAAATGGTTGTTTTATATTGATGAATAGGTGGAACAGGTTGAATGCCCATTCGATTGTGACGTATTCCTGGCAAAGGATAGCAATGCCGACAACTGGTTTTACTCCTGCTGCTGCTCCTTGGGTTACTTTTTGCCCTGAGAGCATTTCTGGTTGTTCCCATATAGCCATATCTTTATCGCCTCATTTTCATGACAAAATGACATAATCAGAATAGTACTTATAAATATTGTTATGACCAATATATCGGATCTTCTTCTGAGAACTCTACGGCTTTCGCTACGTCTTTAGCGGCAGCATCGGTATTGGTCACTCTAAAAAGATACTCAGTCATGCCGGATGCTCCATTTAATATCCACTCCGTATCCTGGCGGACAGTGCCAGCACCACCGCCTCTGTCACCTGCTTCTGTAGCAATGCCACCAACACCAACAAAAAGTTTACATCCCAAATTGGTGACGGTCGGCCCTTCGGAAAATAACGAATCTGCTCCTCCTGATATATTTCGGTTCATACAATTGGGCCCATCACATCCTAATTGCGGAGTGCCACTATTGCTGCATGTGGGTTTCTCATAAAGGGCTGTTCTAAAAGCTGCTTCCGCCATTGCCGCAAATTTAGTATGTATCTCCTTACCCGATGCAACAAATATGAGCGTGTCGGAATTGGCATCTGATTCAACGCCAGAATGCATGTGCGAATAGTGGAACATTCCTCCCTTATGAACCTCTCGCGTGATATCTGTTGTAACTACAAGCCCCTCATGACGTTGGGATATAGCTGCAATATTGCCTGACTGGTCAACTAGCATGGTTTCAGAATTAGGTAAAGTACGCACCTCACTGCCTGACATTGTATATACATTTATTGTATCTCCTGATTCCAAATGCACATGCTGACCGCTGACCTGAACATGCAATCCAGAATCTACCACTATAGCTCCTGAGGTGATTTGCGTTAAATTATAAGCACCGCTTTCAACAAACACATGTTGGCCAGATATCCAGACATGTTGACCGGACATTAATACGCCCAGTCCTGATTCAGCAATGATATGTATACCTGAAGCAACTACTACATCGAGACGCCCCGCCACATCTGTTATAATAGAACGAGTCTCACCACTGAGTGGAAAAAAACCTACGAGCTGTCGTTTTTGATAGCGTGCAATAAATCCTGAGGTATAATCATCTCTTGCTTCGGCAAAAAAGGGAATTGTATGGCAGCTTCCTTCATACCAATAACAGCCCTCTGATTCACAATCTGCCTGAGTTGTCCAATCCGCACAAGCCATTAGGGTGCCATTTATTATAAAATAAAAATCAAAATGGGAGTCCGTACTCCAACTCGTACCTCCATCAGAGGAGCCAATAGATGTTCCCCCAGCATATGTAGCATATGTTCGCCCACTCAAGAAAAGCTGATTACTACCATCCCCCCCGGGTTTGAAAATACAAATAGCATATTGGGTATTTCTACGCAATATGTAACTTGACATGGTGATGTCTTTGTTTGCAGCACTTGTTGAAATAGCATCCCCATCAAAACTACCAGTAGATAATGTAGGCCCTGTAGGTTTACCATTAACAGTTGCATATAACCTTACATTAATTAGACCTGGATTTCCAACTCGTCTCACACGTAATATTATTGAAGTTAGGGTATGGGCTTCATTATTTGAAACCGCTCCAACCGTAAATGTTTGTCCTCTTGCAAGGGTAGAAGTTACATTCGTTTCATAATTGGCTGTTGGTGTATAATATTCATAAACTACCATTTCTTTCACCAAAAAACTAATCGGTTTACTTGTATTTTAATTTTTACTATATACTACCACTTAGACTCTTTAATAAGCTCTTCTCTCAATTCTTCCTCATTCCCACCCTGAGCTACTTTTTTAAGCATTGCCTCTACTTCATAAGCACCTACCTCATAATATTGATTTTCTTCGATAGTTGTTTTTCCTCCATTTGTTGTTTTTGTTTTGGCCTGTTTTATCTTTGTCATACTTTAGTCAGCACCCCCGACAACTGTAATGAAAACTCAGATGATATCACATCGTTGTTATAGATATAAGCAGTAATGGTCGTATTCTCAGGTACCTGCTGACCTGCTAATGCGGACATTGCCAGATCGCCTCGCATGTCGAACCTAAAATCGCCGATTAGCTCTTCTGTACCTGTAACAAGCCGCAATTTATTGATACATGAGTCTTTAACACTGATGTATCCTCCGCCAAGGGCTAGATTGTATCCATCTGGAACAGTGTAGAAGCTAACGATTGCAACTGCCCCAGTTGCAACCTCATATGACGCTTGAGTGAGCATCCTAGCCTGCGTGTTCTGCACTGTTGCTATTACAGGCCGAGATGAGATGACATCACTATAGAAATCTGGGCGTCCTTTTCCCCAACTTTTCACTGTCATCAATACTCCTCCTTCTTATCGATATGAACGATTGCTGAAATCGTGTGCGGGTTGTCTTCATCGTGATTTATGAGAACCATCTCTATAGGATCACCTCGTGGTATAGGCCATAATGGATTAAGAGTTTCTGTGAAGTTATCCAATGCAATTCCTCGGGTTGTCCCTGCTGTCGGGTAGGGAAGAAACTGGTTTCTTTTATGCTGAAAAAGAACTTCTACAAGAAAATTACAACCTCGCGGCCAGGAAATAGTCACTCTTCTGATGATGCCTCCTATCGGAGCGTATCTAATTTGAGAAGTAGATTGCAGACTAGGGCATTCTTTTAAGAAGGATAATTCAGTAGTTTCATCTTTTTTATCTATCATATATTCTCTATGCTATCATGAAAATCAGGTTTTCACTATGAACGCTAAGCTTGTTTATTCAACAAACTTGGGGTCTACTTGTACTAAGAGTGTTATCATCCCGCCAAATTCGGGGGATTCTACTGTAATTCCAGATGTTATTGGCCCACATGCTGTACAACACAGCTGCCAGGTGGCGACGGTGTTTGCCTCCACGGGTAGGATTACGGTAAGTCCGCTACCGCGTGGGTCTTTCAACTGGACTTTTGAATCAACTCCGCTGAGCTCTGAAAACATCGCATGTGTGATGTAGGCTTCTTTACCGCTTGCTATCGTGTAAAGGACGCTTGAGGTACCGGAGATTACTGTGATTGTAACATTATCTAATGTTCTTAGCTCATCCATTGGGACGACTAGATGGGCATGTTTGGTTACTTTCTGATCTCTAGTCCATCGTGTTTCAGTTGGCATTTTAAATCGCCTCCGGGCATACGAAGAATGCTTTATAATCCTTTAGTAGCCAAGCAGGTGCTTTGATCGGCCGGTCTCCATCACCCATAGTAATTATGCGAGCTGGTTTTTCACCACGCAGAAACTGCAATGTTTTATTTGTATCTGTAACGGGTCTATAAGTATAAGGAGTTATCCAGAAGCTGGCTCCGCAAAGAATGCTAGCACCAGTGATCGCAGGATTTTCGATATTCATATGGGGATAGATGTCATGAACAGTCCAGAGTTCTGTAGAGGGATCTGGATCTAGATAAGGCGAGCCGTAACCATCCCAGAAACCTATTCTACCGGGTACAGGTCTTGGCGTAATCAAATTCATTCTATCTACCCTTTGTGTGTACTGCAGGTAGAGTTTAGCCTGCTTCGGCGTTATTCCTGTAAAAACCTGGTAGACTGTTTCCTCTTCCTGCGGTTCCAGTATTCTGCGGCCTGCTGCATCAACTGGCGCCTCCCAGCCACTAACACCTCCAGCAGCTATCGCTACTCCAGGTAAACCAGTTTGATCTGTAGAGTCGAACCAGTACGGCATGAATCGGGTGAGCTGCTGCTTTCGGATGGTCTGAAAAGCCCAGTAACCTTCTTCAAAAAGTAAGCATACAAACCAATTTTCTCTCGGTATATGTTGTTCAATTTCATACATATTTCTTTTCACCTCGTGTGTATGTTGGGTTAAAGAAATGAAGAATACTAAGCACTAGGCTTAGTATTTGCTCCCGAATGCTATAACGTCTACAACTCCAGATACGAAGCTTGCTCCTGAACCCCAGCAGATTCCACCAGATGCTTGCACACCAGAGATGGTGTTTTCGATACAGGCATCGCAGTAATGGACAAGTGCTACTTTTCCGCTGACACCACCGATTCCACTTGCTATATTACCACTGCAGTTTCCATCCTGCCAGTCAACTGCGGCTTGGATGCACGGCATTTTCGGTGTGATAAATAACTTGTGGACTTCAGCTATCTCAGGGATACGTATGTGTCCCCATCCGGATCCGCCTATCGGCTCGACGTCGCTTTCACCGCTCCAGAAGTTGTAACCGCTTGCTTGGCTGCCTCCACCTCCGCTTAGTGGATATCCACCAGAGCCTGCTCCTGAAAATAATATCAGGGCACCAGTCCATATGATACAGAGGTCTTCCTTGCTGACTATGCAGACGTTTTCCTCTGTGTAATTCGTAGCAGAATCTTGCTTTGGCGGCCATGTAGTATACGGCATTTTTTTTTCACCTCATATATATTATGTAAGGATTAGATTCTCCCTTACGTTGAAGCTGCTGTTCCGGTTACTATGCTCGGTGCCGATGCAGTGTAATATGTCGAACTTAGGAAGCTGCCTTTTCCAACGGTGAACCCGCCAAGACGGGGTTCCGTAACTCCGTTGTACTTGAAGCCTAAAGCAACGAGGACGTTCATCTCTGGAAGCCAGAATGTTGTCGGTAGCGGTATCAAATTTACGCCAGCTGCGTAATCTTTGATTCTGCTGGCTCGGACATCATAATAAAGAATGTTTGTCCTGCCGATGTCCATCTTTACCGTCTGTATTTTCGGGTTGCAATTCTCCTCGACTATATACATCGGGTAGACAAACTGATCTTCATGTAATGTGAATGCAGTTGCCGCTGCACCGGGGCTGTGAATCCAATTTTCGAATCCTACACCCTGTGCTTCTTTTATCGTGTCGTGTTTCCATTTCCAGACGTTATCAGCCTCAGGAATTGTCCCATTGACAAGTGCTACATGACCGGGTCGTATTGGAGAGATTCCGATTTCACTGTTTCCGCAGTTGATGCCACCGAATTTCAGCTCATTAAGAGCGTTTTTGGCACATTCCACCGCGATGACTACCGTGTCAAACTTGCTTTGGATGAACTGTCTCTCAAAACTCCATGCGGGATAAAACAAGTCTCTGAACTGTCCCGTCAGGTATGACATTTCTTCAGGGGTTAGCGATGTTTGGGCAAATTCCTCATTTTGAATAGCTAATTTTACCATTTGGTTTTCACCAAAAAACAAATCAGAAAAAGTATTTATAAAGGTGTGTATGCTAAAAGATAGAAAAAGTATTAAATAGATAGAATGCATTTACAAAAGGATGGCAAATAAGAACCTTATCATGGTAAGGGTAGATGACAGTGTACTAAAAAAGATAAATGCGTTGATAGAAAAACATAAATTCGACAGCAAATCCTCCGTGGTAAGGAAAGCAATCTACGAGTTTCTTGAACGACAGGAGAAGGTAATTATATCTTAAATAGGAGTTGAAAAGAAATGCCAATACTAAACATTGATGAAATTATTAAAGATTTAAAAGATTGGGCAGATAAAGTAGCCGAGAACTCAAGTAAATGGTTTTGAATTTCAAGCTATATTTTGAAATAATGATATAATGCCAAAATGACAAAGGATTTAAATACTATTTATTTAATTTCTTTTTTATTATGGTTGATGAAATAATACGACCTACAAATATTTCGCGCAAGCTCTATAATCGGTTTGTGAACAGGGTAAAAACTGACGGGAAGGATCTTCGTGTGGAGCTGGAAAAAGCATTAACTTTGTATCTGAAAAACTAGGCTATTATTGTTGTTATTGGGACTCTGGTTGGTCTTGCAGCCATTGGGTTTCTTGTTGGATCGCTTGCCCATCCTTGTGCCCTTGATTGTGGTCGTCTCCAGAAAGATCCTCTTTTAAATTCTGGGTAATATTGTGAGGTGTAATATCCATCCGGTGCGAGTGAGAGGTATCCGTTTGAATGGTAAAATTCTTTAGGTGCTGTTTTAGCGGCTAAGGCAAGAGGTTGTAGGGGGGTAAGATGTGATGCTACTACAATAATTACTCCGCCGAGGATTGCTGTCATGCCGTATAGTTTTAGGGCTGTATTGATATCTTTATTTTTAAATAGGTTGAATTGTGATATTCCTACTGCTATTCCGCCACCGATGAAATTTCCAAGTGTATTCATTTGGTTCCATGGATAGGGTATGCTACCTCCGATGAAGGGGATTGGTATGTCTCCTAAAAGGGTTTGCACCATTCCAACTCCAATTCCAAAGCCTTGGGATATGGTTTCTTTTTCTATTCTCATTGGCATTTCACAAAGATAAATGGATATATCAGTATTTAAAACTTATTATTATTCTTTATATTAGTATACTTATAACTATAGAAAGTATCTAAAAAGAGCAAGAATATTTTTTGATTTTTAGCAATCGATTATAGCTAGGCTAGGATTACCTTCGGTGTAATTCCTGTTGGAGTCGCCCCTCTAGCTACAGGACGTGCTGCTGCTTGGGTTATTAGTGCCTGTTGTTGTGCTGGGCTAGTAATCATTCTAGCTGCGGCTACGGGTGGTGCAAAGATGCCGTTTACTGCGCCTGCTATTGTTGCGGTAAAACCGTACATTGTAGCCATGCCGTTTAGTATGTCGTTTTTGATTATGTTGGTGAACTGGCTTATTCCAAGTAATGCTATGCCGCTAACGATTGGTACAAAAACACTCCATCGTCCCCAGTTTCCAAGCATATCGAGATAAGGAATATACGGACCATATATTGGTTCAATATACTGTTCGAATATCTTTGGGACTACTACTCCTATGCCACAACCTGCGCCTAATGCGATCGTGAATTTATCCATATTGACTTTTCACCATATCCCTAATATTTTATTGAGTATTTAAAACTTGTTACTTAAGCTCATCTTCTGAGCCTTCGCTCTACGCGAGCTGCTGCTGCGCCTGCAACACCTCTACCTGGTTTCGTAACTAGTACTGCTGTAATTATTCCTCCGATAAACAGGCCTGCTACAAATGCTCCCCAGTCAGGACCTTGCAACTGCTGTAATCTAGTTCCTCGTGGTGGCAGTGCTGTTGTACCAAAACGGGAATAATGCTGCATGGCTCGTTCTTCCTCCGTGCGGGGGACCCCATATGGATTGGGATTATCTCTATATCGAACAGGATAACCCGGTGTAGATCTGCCAGTAATAACTCTTCCTAATGTACTATTCATTGACACTCACAAATTAAGAATAATATCTATATTATTTATAGTTAACTATCTTTTTTGTCGTTTCAATATAATATATCCACCAATGCCAAACATCAAAACGCCAGCTCCTATCAGTATATATTTCATAATATCTGGTGGTGGTGGCGGGTTCACATGGCAAACCCCATTATACCAATAACATCCTGCAGCTTCACATTCTTGCTGAGTTAAATAATTGCTACATTCGGGAGGGTATGTATGACAACTATTATTATACCAATAACATCCTGCAGCTTCGCATTCCTGCTGATTTTGATATTCTTCACAGGGAATGAGCGGTGGAATATATATTAATTCTCTCAAATCAGATCGCTCTTTTTGGTAAGTTGCCCACCAACCTTCAGGATAGCCTGTCGCTTGTGGGTGTAATGTTGCATGAATGCCTACCCGTAAAATCCCTGGAGGACGTTCGTGAGCTTCTGATACTATGAAACTTCCATTATCACCAAATGTTTGGCCAATATTTAATTGGATGCTGGATATCTCATACCACCGTTCATCACCAGGATATGGTTGACCCTCACCACGTTTATCATTGAAAACAATAATGTCTAAAGTTCCGTTCAGCTCTCCATTATTTCTTATCGAAAATGAATAATAAACAGTATCACCAGCTGTTACTTCAACTGGCGTTACATCGAAACTAAGAATCTGGATATTGCCTTTATATTGATCAGAAAAAAATCCACAATTTGAACAACTACCCCACGGAGGATCGCCTATCTCATAATCGACCCTGTATCGACCCGCTATGTCGAGCTCTAAATCTATTCGTACTGCATGATTGCTGCCTTGTGCAATTTCTTCATAATCTCCAAGATATCTATCATCTGGATCCCAAATTTGGACATAAATTGGTTCGTTAGGGATGGCTCCATAAAAATGCAAATATTCTAAATATGTGCCAATTTTAAAATGCTGAACATGTTCTTCAAAACCATGATCCAATTGGGTCTTTTGCATCTCTCCCCACCTATTTTGGAGATTTTGGAGGTTTTACAATATCCAATACTTTAGGAATGATGATAATCGCTCCGATGCCAATAATTGCCAAAACTAAATATGTGCCCCATTCTGGCGGTGGCTCCCATGTATGCCATTCGTCTTCAAGCCATTCATCTGTACAAGCATCAAATAACCGGCTATCACAATTAGGCATAATGATGATTTTTGCACATTCGCTAATATCAATTATTCTTTCTTCTGTTTTACAGGGTGGCTCTGGCTGTCCGGGATGTGTTATTAGATAGACACAAATTGCAATTAAAAGCATAACAACAGCTATCACTATCCATCCAATAACAGGTATGGGTAAGCCATTAGCATCTAATCCATACTCGACATTATTGACTGAGCCGGCATCTTTGACAGCAGTATGACCGTAAAGGGGATCGTAGGGCATGGCATTTTTGTTTAAATCAAATTCTGTACCGTTGGGCAACATCGGTATTTCATGAAGAAAATCATAATATGGATTTAAACGCCCATCGGGGTGACGGAGGAAAGTACGGGTTTTATACTTAAAATCCCATGCTGTTTCAACAACCTGAAAACCATCTTGCTCAAGCAATTGCCTAATTTCTATATTCATTCACTTCCACCAATTCCTAATAATGTAAATGACCTATAAACTTATCTACATGAATATTTGAAACAAGAGCACCTATTCCAAATTGTAGCATCTCTATTCCTTGCGCCGCGAAAGATAAAATTATAGGGATTGTTCCTTCAGGAGACGATATCCCTGGGGTTCCCCCTCCAAAAGTAGTCCATCTTCCTTTATAATAGCCGAATATCCCCCAATCTACCCATTCGCCTGGCCAAATAGGTCCCCATTTATAATGCAAATCTCCAATAAGAGTTATAGCTGCAAGTGGCTCATCAAAATAATAATTACAATAACTAGATCCCTCATGATCAAAACAATCCATATTTGCTGTAGTTGCACTAATCGGGGTAGATGCTGCTTTTAGCAAACATATACTATCCAATGGCTCGCACCAATGAAAAGTGTCACATTCTCCCCGTGTACATGAACATCCTGCGCTGAATCCAATATTGAGACAGCGATCAACTCCTGAACCGGGTATTGGTATACAGGTAATAATCCCCCCAGGTATCGAAGGAAAACACTCATTATGATATAGTCCTGAACGGCATTTCTGTGAATTTCTTTCTAACAACGTCCATTGTCCGTTAACACATTTGCATAAATTATTATATTGGTCGCATCTTGTCACACCCTCATACCAACAATCTCCTCTGCAACCATGTTCATTGCCGTTGCCATTAGGTGGCGGCTCTGGTGGTTTTTGTGATAAATACCAGTAAAGAAGACCCCCGCCAACGAGGAATGCTCCACCCAAAGCCAGCATCCGTTTATCCATTTTTATCTCCTTTTTTAGATGGTGTTGCTAATGCCAAAACAAACATAGTGCCTCCTATGCCTGCTATCATATATGGCAAATATGCTTCGTGCCAAGGTTTGCTATGACAAGATGGCTTCCCTAAGGGGTTTGGATAGGCATACCAAAAGCATTCTGCATCTTCACATTCTGATTGAGTCAAATAATCCTCACATTTTTCAACTACTTCACATTCAGGAGAGTTCTCTTCGATCAATACCCATTGTCCATTTTGGCATTCATAAAGGTCATATCCAACACATTTCCGCTCTCCTTCTTCACATACCCCTTGTGGCTCCGTATGACAAGCATTATTGTACCAGTAACAACCGTATCTAGTACAATCATTTTGATTATTGATTGATTCGCAATTCGGTGGAGCGTTTTCACGACAGCTTCTATTCCACCAGTAACAACCATGTGCTTCGCAGATTTGTTGCTGTTCATAATCTGCACAGGTACATTCATGACATGCTCCATTCCAACAACATCCTGCAGCCTCACATTGTGCCTGGGTTTCAAATACGGAGCATTCCAATGAACTGTAACATTGACCGTTAAACCAGATGCAGCCGTATCGTTGACAATCTGATTGATTATTTAAATTACGGCAATCTGGGGCATATCGGTGACAGCTTCCATTATACCAGTAGCAACCGTATCGTTCACAATCTGATTGATTATTTAAATTTATACAAGTGGGTTGATGACTATGACATGCCCTATTCCACCAGTAACAACCAGCCTCCTCACAAGCTGCTTGCTCATTAACTAATTCACAGGCACTTGGCCAACAATGTCCAATAAGCCACCAGCAGCCATATCTCCAGCAATCTAATTGATTATTGAGCTCTAAACAATTTGGTGCTCTGCCGTGACAAGAGCCGTTCCACCAGTAACAATCATGGGCTTCACAAGAGGTCTGATCAGGATATCCGGGACAATCAGATAATACTTCAAAATTTATATAACAGAAAATACTTTCTCGTGTTTCTATAACAAGAAATTGGTAAATGCCGGGTGGTGCATTTACTGGTATTGTATATTGTATTGGTACCCACCAAGTTCCACCACTACCAACCCGATCTTCATAACAATCAATATAATCTTCACCAAAATTATATTCAAGATAAAAATTTCCGCAAGGCCAATCCCTTCCGTACATCTTTGCTTCCAGCTGTATGGTTTCGCCTCTGAAAGCGGATGTGATCACTTGTCCCTGCATATTTCTTATTCTGCAATCCCGTAATAATCCATGACCACCGAAACATAGAGGTTCATATCCATTACCTTGACAGGCTAAACTTACCATTGGCTTTCACAAAAGTTAATCAATTTAAGTATATAAATATGTTTTTATCTCTTAAATACCAAATAAGCGATTCCCACAAGGGCAATAATGGGGATAAGGGGTAATATTGATAATTTTTTTCCGGGTCCACTTGGTAATCCTACTAATCCGTTGCGATCATGAATAAGCCACATGATGCAGTCTTCAGCATATGGGTCTTCGGGATTTTCATTTATCCAATAATCAATCCAGGCATTATATTTATCGACAGTTGCATTCAGCGCATTAATGAAATCCATTCCATCAAGAAGAGCCATCCATAATTCATTAGCACTCTCCCAGAAACCCAACGCATAAGCATCGTTATATGGATCGTTATCGCCATCTGGATCTGATTCGCTTAACCATGTCCAACTGATATTATATCCAGCATATGCGATCGCTCCGTTTTCCATAATCGCGGGTCCAAGACCTGCTCCGGTTAAACACGAAAGCAAATATACAACACGTTTAGAGAGTTTATCACACTCCTCACAGGTAAAAACATCTGTTTCGGCATCTGCCGTGTATCTACAGACATTGCCATGACCGAATCCGAAAACAGATTCAGGATCATATTGCATTAATGCGGCGTTAACATCCTCTTTATTCGCCTGTTGCTGTGCCAGGTCTATAACATTCCATGCTCCAATCTGCTGTGCATACTGGACAACATGTCCAAGAGCATAATATCCATGTCCGCAGTATCGGCAATTTTTAGGCCGGATAAACAGCATGTTGGCTGGATTTGGCATTAAGGAGGCATCCTCCTTTTTAACTCTTCCATAAACTGTTTTTCAGCCATCAAAATCTCCTCACCAACTGGCGTTCCCCTCCGGGCTTCTTCAATCATCTGTTCCGGAGTTAAAGAAACACCAAGACGGTAAACGCCATGAAGTCGCCCTCCCCTCTGTCGTTCTTCAAGACGCGTCAGAAGCAACTCCTTCATCTGAGGATCAAATGTTTCCATTATCCCGCACCCCGTCTCATGTTATAATACTGTCGGGGAGTCATGATTTGCCCCCCTATCTCCATCGGGATATCTGCCTGCCCCAATTTTATCATAGATTGGAACCAACTGTCTAAATTGTCCATCATTTCACCAAACTAATAATGCACTAGAATAATTTAAAAGTTTTGTATGTTTTTATACATCACAGCTTGAACATAATGGTTTTTTCAAAAAATTACCATGGATATTTCCAATAATTTTTTTGCCACATTTGCTATCTATAATAGAATGAAGTTCCTTTTTAGTTAATCCTTCTTCTTTATTCAATTTCTCCAGCAACATTTTTTATGCTCCCTATCTATAACGTGGTCTTCCTTGAATATGAGTTTCTACCGCCATCCCATGAAATTTCTATAGTTGATGTAATGTATTTCTCAGTTTCTATTGGGATTTCATAACTTCCTGAACAGGTCTCATTATCACGTAGCAATAATGTAGTCATGGATAGATCGCCCGATTCAAGTATCGTACCATTATGATCACGAACACGGACATAAACTTTGATATCCGTAGCAATTTCTTCCCCTATATTTTGTATCCATAGCTCCACATTTACTGAATCGTTGCTTACAAGATCACTAAACTTGTATAAATGGACATCTGCCGGTTCAATTGGTTCAGGAATGATTTCTTCTATTTCTTCAGGCCATGCATTTCTGATATCATCTTCGAGGAGTACAATACCGGCAATAACAATAATTGCTATAACGATTAATGTCCCAGTATTGTTCTTTTTCTTCGGTACTTCTACCTTCAGGGGCGTTTCCTGATTAACATTACTCCTTGACGGGATGGCATCAACTTTTTTTTCAATATCTGTCATTCTGACACAAAGTAAGAAATAAGAAAAGGAATTTAAATGTATCTATTCATTATTTGTTTCTTAATTCCTTGTACTTCTGATAGACGAGATAGAATATACCAACGAAGAGTATGAAATCTACCTCTAAGTTATTGATTAAGCTTAGAACTCCGCCTTCTGCTGCCATATTTTTTCACCTCCTTTCACCTTCTCATAAAATAGTGAATCTAAAAATACCTCTTTCTCGATTACTTTTGTATCTTGTTTTTACCTATGAAGTTAATCAACCCGTTTATCCCTGCAGCAAAGAATATTGCGGCGATAAAAATAATCCATGGGTCTCCTTCGGGGATAACAAACGTCGGGTAAACGACAACAGCAGCTATGATGCCACTCATGCACATTGTTCCAAAATAACCCCAGTTGAATGAAATAGTTGGGTCCTCATATATCTTACGAATATAGGGGATTGCAGTCTTACCAATGACTCCAATTATTATTCCAACAAATGCAATAAATTCTATTGGCACATTCATGATTATAGAAATTTTTAGCGAGTATATAAAACTTTTGAAAAAGATTATTAAATAAGAATATGAGAGGATAAGCAAGCAGGATTTTTTTTAGAAACTAGAACGTAAGGAAAAGTATTTCCTACTCGCAATATTTCTAATCTATTATTAGGTATATAATAGTATTGCGAGGATATGACTGAAATCCAACGGAGGTATGAGAGCCTACCTTTGGGTGAAATCCAGGATGTGACTGCGAGCCACTTTTTGCATGAAACCCAAAAAGGAGTTGCGAGCCATGGTTAAAACTGAAATCCATCTAAAATGGTGCGAGTCAATAAATTTGTGAGTCATTGGATAAATGAAAACCAAAGCCGTTATACGACCTTTGGAACTTTTTCTTCTCTTTCACCATCCTTTAGGTATATTGCAACGACACATTTGCAGCTTTCGCAGAAATAGGATTTGTAATATTTTCTGTATAGGACAAGGTCGTTTTCTTTTTCTACCATTTCTGTCTTGCAATTCGGACAATCCATTCTTTTCACCTCCTTCATAGGAATTTTAACCCCGGTATCTTTTCTTTATAATAATCCTGAGTTCCTGGCATAGCTGTGTTATATTTACAACCAGTTAGACAATATTTGGTCTCTGCATTTCCACAATGCCTGAGTCGCCTGCAACTTACCTGTTTTATGCTCTGTTGCATTGCCTCTGTCGATCTTTCTATTTCCTTTTTTTGAAATCTGGAATATTTATCTCTAAGTTTATTTCGTTCCTGTTCTTTTAGATATTGAGTCATCTCATCACCACCATTCTCCAATATCATATTTTTTATAATCAAAACAATCTTTATTATCACATCTAAGATAAAATGTAGTTTTACCATTCCAAGAATTAGCGAATATGGTCGTCATTTTATTATGACATTGATTACAAAGCCAACCAATTTCTGTCCATATAGCCATTTATATCATCCCCTCTGGAAAACCCATATCTTTCATCCATTTTTTAACATATTGTTTTATCGCTGGGAGACCGACAATGTGTCTGCCATCCTTGAGAACGAGACGGGGTATTAGATCAGGGAAGTTAAACGCTGATACATCAACGTATTTCCATTCCAGTGGCGTCTTTCCAAGGATCTCTCTTGCCGTAATACATGCCCCGCAGTCATCCGTTCCCCACAACTCTATCATTTCTTCAACTCCAGATATTTTTTCTTTACAAAGCGATAGTGCTGTTCATTATTATTGAAAAGTAACTTATCCTCTGGTGGTATTTTTTCGATAGGAAATTCTTTGTCAACTTCGTACCATATTGTTTCTTTCATTTCTTCAACTCCTCATTAGCTACTAAATATAAGTATCAAAACCACTACTATAATAATAATTATTGCGACAATACCAATGATACATATCCAAAGGAATGCACTAAGAATCATCAATATCATGTCTGCTATGCTTCCGATTGGTACGGCGTCTGGACTGACAATAATGATAGCTGCCAGAACAATGCAGAGCCCAAGTATTATTTTTCCTATCATTTCTTCAACTCCTTTGCCAATTTAGCAAACTGGAAAATCGCATCAATCTGTTCATCTGTTCTTCCGCAAAAATTCTTCAATAATGCCCGACATTCCTCATCACTTTTTGGCAATTGAAGTTTACCTTTCATTTCTTCTTCCCTCCGTATTTCTTCATAAAAGCATCGATATCTGGATAAGTTTCACATGGGAGTAAACCGCTTTTTTCGAACAAACAGGCCATACAATATATATTGACTCGTTTTCCATC
>Ga0114919_10000154_pt1 | contig 45494 bp, 48 predicted proteins | sample BlataG_FD_88682 | JGI IMG/M metagenome (GOLD analysis project Ga0114919, IMG submission 88682) | Deep subsurface microbial communities from Black Sea to uncover new lineages of life (NeLLi) - Black_00105 metaG | ecosystem: Environmental > Aquatic > Marine > Oceanic > Sediment | place: Atlantic... | reverse complement strand
CCGAAAAGGAAAAGTTTTTGGGGAGAAAAATTTCTTTTCCCCAGGTTATGAAATTTGGGGGGTGGGTGCATTTTGGGGCCTTTCCGCGGGGTTTTTTTTTTTTTTTGGTTGTATGGAAAGGGAGATAGAAGGAGGAGTGAGTGTGGGGGATGTCGGAATTTGATGTTGAAACGCAGCATATGTTGAAAGGCAGTGGTGAATCATAAGTACATACCCTTTGATGACCCAAAAATAACGATTTGTTCATAAAGCCAGGCGTCATCTTCGTCGTGAAGTGACAAAGAGTCATCACCGATCTCTTTGATGTGCATAGTGTAGCCTCTTTCTTTGAGGTTTGCAATGAATTTGGAATGTGATTTCTGATACTTCAAGTCATTCAGCAGAACTAAAAGACGCTTAGGATCTGGCTTTTCTCCGTTTCCTAAAGTGATCAAAACGAAACAAGCCAGCAAGAAAAAGAGTGTCTTCAGGACATCCATGGTTACTGGTGCCTCAGTTGATATATTTGGGTTGAGATGTTTAAGTTTGCAAGAACGATGATGATGGGATGCAACAAAGGAACTTATGTTTGCTACACGTCGACCAAGGCTGGGCCGTCTCTGACAGCTGATGATGGTTATGACTGCTGTTTTGAATTGTTTGTTTAAAAGCTATCCCTTTCTCTTCCTTGATCGTTCTATGGCCTACATCCATACAAGTATGCTCTTACAAATCTGACAATGTGTTATTGTCTTTGAATCCAACACCTACCTTTTCAAACCATTTTCCAGGGAGCTGTCCTGTGACATTGACGTCATCAGCTTGCTTCCTATATAGAGGTCTAGCTTCCCGTCATCGTGCTGAAAATAAGTTTGATGCAATCATCATTATCTGAACAAAAGGCATCCCTTGCAAATCAACGATGCATCTTAATCCTGTGATTGTGATCCCTTAATACATCAAATCTTTCAACTGATTCTCAATTTAAATGATGCTCACCAGTTCAAAACTACGTCAAATCATCCATAGATCCCACTTCAACCGCTCATTCCCTTCAACAAGGCGTTTCCTCTCTGCTGCACAACCCACAGCCACTCAATTGTCAACGACACCCCCACCCCCACCCCACGACAAGGCAGCCCTCCTAGTCATTGGAAACGAGATCCTCTCAGGCTCAGTCACAGATACCAACACCCCTTGGCTTGCCAAGCTTCTATGGAGCCGTGGTGTTGATCTTCTCAATGTGGAATACATTCCTGACGACGAACCCACCATCATATCTTCCATCAAACGTATGAAGACAACGGTCGGCCCTACCGGATGCATTTTCACTTCAGGAGGCATCGGTCCCACACATGACGACATAACGTACGCCTCGATAGCCAAAGCTTTCAATGTAGACCTCCAGCAACATCCTCCTACTGTACAAAAGATGGAAGAACACTATAAACAAAGAAATATAGAGCTGAATGAAGCCAGGTTGCGCATGGCACTCCTGCCCTCACCAGCAGATGATGTCCTCTCTACTCCTGGTCTCTGGGTGCCCCTTGCAGTCATCCAGTCTATATACATCCTCCCAGGTATCCCCCGATTGTTCACATCCATGATAGAAGCCAATAAAGAGCGATTCAAAGGCCCAGCTGCATTATCAGAAACACTATTGAGCAACGCGGGGGAGGGAGATTTAGCAGATGCATTGTCACTAGTGGCTGAACAACATGGAGCAACTGTTAGGATAGGGTCTTACCCTAATACTAAGATAGATATGTTCAAAGAAAATAGGGGCAGTAGTGGGGGTTATAGAGTTAAGGTTGTGTTTGAGAGTAGGGATGAGAAGGCTTTACAGGGAGCGGTGGAGGCTGCAAAGAAAGTGTTGCCCAAATTGATCTTGTAATTTGTAAAATTAAATGAGAGTTGGTCTAATCTTCATTTTACACACTTACATGACCTTTTTCTATATATAGTCCCCTCCCCCCCCTCTTTCATCAAACTTACCACCTATTGCTTTTGAATAACAACAGAATTAGCCAAACCAGCCTCCTCAATCGTAGCCCCATCATCTTCCAACTGCCCAGCTGGGAAGGCAGTGACCAGCCTATACCCTCCTCCTCCAGACCCACCTCCAGGTCTAGCTGTATTAATAAACCTCCTTATATCTGCTACAGTTTGTGATAGATTGAATTCAGCTACCAATCTTGATCCATCTGCAAGACGGAGCTGGATTGTTGTCTTGGGTTTCAGTGGGTCGGCTCCTTCCCAACTTCCAGTTGTAGTCGTAGAAGGTGGGGGCTTTGCTATTGCTGCTGCTGCTGATTTACCTTCACTATCTTCAACATCACCATCTTCTGCACCACCAAGCTTTCTCCCAGATCCACCAAATGCCTTGTATTTAGGCTGTGCAGGAGGTTCGTAATCAATATCCTTTCTCACAAGGTTGACATTAATAGGAATGGTTGGATCACTGTTAGGATCAGTCAGCTCAGCAGGGCACTCTCCCTTCATAATTGATTGCATGAAAGCAGTGTTTGCTGGGTCGTTCATTTCACGAGGTTCCCCGTCGTCTACTGTGAAGATGCCGTTGGCGTAGAAGGCGATGACAATGCGACGGGGGCCAGCAGCAGAAGGTGGCGCTGCTGCTCCAGAGGAGGTAGAGGGTGCATGCTGAAGAGGAGATGCATCTCCTCCACCTGCAAGAGTGCGTGATGTGCCAGTGAAGAATGTCCTGCTGCCAGATGGGCCGGAGGGAGGCAGAGGGTGGAGATCCTCCGGACGGCCTTGCTGAGCTCCAGCTCGACGTGCGCTTTCGAAGAGGTCTTGGACCTTGTCCTTGGGAGCACCTCTGACGACTTGGCCACTCTTTTCTCCCCCTGCGTAGTAGTCATTGTAGCCTTCCTCGTCGTCTGATTGGGCGTCGTCTCCTAGATCGCCCAAGCTTCTGACGTTGGAGGCGTTGTTCTTGCTCTTGCTCTTGTTGGCAGCAGCAGGAGGAGGGTGTCGAGATGGTGCCGGGGGAGATGGATCGGCGCTTGGTTTGGGAAATGAAGGCACAGACTCGCCCCCATTAGCATAGAATTGCTCGATAGCTTCCTCAAGATTGCCATTGGCGCTAGCAAGGTAGAAATCAGCTGTGGGTTTGTCAGCAGAAGTGATCAAAATAAACTGTTCCACGTCTCCCATTTTGTGCAGCTAATTTAATAGAAATGAGAAGTTCTAGGGTCGAATAGTTTGATAATTTATCGACAGTGCCCTGAAAGTTGCTGTGCTTTATAAACTGGCAGAGTCAAAAGGGAGAAGCCTGTTGGCGACCTCAAGTTGAAAACGTTCAAATGGAGGGAAATTCTTGCACATCTGCATTGTTCTTGATTTCATTTCAAGTTTCGCATTTTTGTACAGTCCATCAATACCTAATCTACTTTTCTCTTTCCTCAAAAATGCACACATCTGTTGTTAATTTGAGTCACAAATCTCCAAGCCTTTCATCGCCAAAAACCTTCTCTCGATACCTATTCGCACATATCTTCGAGAAAGGCGCATCCATACCATGTACACATCCACATCATACATCTTTCAACTATAATACCTCTTCTGTAGCCCTCACTTTGGCTCTTTCAATATTGACCACACTTCAACCGACATTCTTCACTCCCCCAGCCCTTGCTGAAAATGTCCGCGTAGAGGACGTAAAAGACAACCTCCTTAGAACAGGCCTAGAAGCAGCCAATGACGGACGCCTAGCTGAAGCCACTAGATTCTTCCAACTCTATGTCAACAAGAACCCTTCCAGTGCCTCGGGCTGGAGCAATCTTGCTACCACTCACCTCCAACAAAACAATCCTCAGCTGGCAGAAGAGGAGTACACCAAGGCAGTAAATCTGGCTCCTACTGCTCCAGTACCTAAACTCAATAGAGCCACTGCTAGAGAAGCACTCGGTGTATTGAAATTTGAAAAAGGAGACATATCTGGTGCTGAAATATTATGGAGAGCAGCTCTAGAAGACTGTGACCAAGCGGTAGCACTTGATCCCAATGAATTCGCAGCATGGTACAACAGGGCTAATATGCGAATGCGACTGGAGGACTGGCCAGCAGCACTGGATGATGCAACACGTGCAGCAGATCTCGCTCCAGGACTAGCTGGATACAGATTGAGACAAGGTACTTTACTTTTTCAGATACCAGAAAGGCAGGTAGATGCTGAGCGAGTCATACGGGGAGTAATACGAAAGAATCCCCGGTATGCAGAGGCATTTGCTGCCTTGGCTGCTATACAGTGGTCTAAAGGGGATCAGGGTGCATCAGCTGAGGATTGTTTTAGCAGAGCTGTGCAGATTGACGAGAGGTGGAGTGATTTGATGTGGGTGGAGAGGAATACGAGGTGGCCTCCTTTGTTGATGGGTGCTTTTAAGAAGTTTGGTACCATGGAAAACATGTAAGGTCACATAAGGGATATATTTTTCATATATCCTTAGTGTATTTAACATTACAGTGTATTACATTACAGTGACGGTATCTGATACATATCTAATAACATATCTAAATCTATGCCAAGCTAAATAGCAACCAACCTTACGCCCCCTACTCTCCTATGCCCATCCCAGCCATCTCAAAAGCAGACCCAGGACCAGAATCACCAATGCCAAGACCACCATTGCGTTACTAGCCATCCAAGCCTTTGTCTTCTTATACATCACTGCCACCGTACTCACACCTCTTATCAACCTACCAATCAACTCCAGCTGCTTATCATCCAGGTTACCCATATGATTAGCCATTTTTCTAGCCTGTTCAGGTGTCATTTTCATGCCTCCTTGGCTCATCATCGATGCAAGTGTCTCATCGTCCATATTTTTCAAGACATCTTGCATTTTCTTCATCGTTTCAGGCTCTGCCATTACCTTTTGCATGTGTGCCATCATTTCGGGGTTATTATCCATCATATTAGGCAACACAGGATCAGTACCACCACCACTGGTACTGCCATTACTACCCCTACCACCAGGAACAGCACCCATTGCTTTAGCCATTTCCGTCATCTTTTTTAAATCATCAGGACTCATCGTCTCCATCATCTTTGCTGCCATTTTCACCTGGTTCCTATCAATCTTGGTACCAGCAGGCAGACCAGGAACCCCTCCTGCTCCTCCCGGCATGGCTGCTGCCATTCTTTCAAGATCTTCATCAGACATTGTTTCCATCATTTTAGCTGCTGTTTTGATCATATCTGGGTTCATTGCCATATCTGGCATGTGTGATGATGGCGGTGGAGGTGGTGGCTGTACTACTCTATTCGTATCACCATTAATGACCTCTATTGGCTCTTCCTTTGGAACACCCTCCTTTTCTTCTTTTTTTTCTGTGATTTCCTCAATAATAACCCCATTAGCTTGATATTGCAGCTCCTTCCTAGCTTCCTCCAGCTTCTCCTGAATAATAGCCTTTTCTGTAGCTGGTGATAGATGTAGTGCCTTTTCTAGATCATGTACTGCTTCTTTAATTTGTTTGAGTTTCATCCTAGCTTGACCTCTGCGGTACAATGCCTTTCTATTTGAGATATCTTGTGAAAGCACTTCAGCGCAGCTGTTGACACAGTCTGCATATTGGGTAAGATTGAGTTGGCAGCTGGCAAGATTGTTGAGGCAACTGATACGGAGGTCCTTTGCTTCATTGCTGGTGTGCATCATGATGTTTTCAAGGGCTCTTTTGTACTTGGATGAAGCTTCAGAGTATTGATTGATACGGAAGCAAGTGTTGCCTTCTTCTTTGAGTGAGATAGAGGCATCATACTGATATTTCTGTTGTGCAGACATCTTGGAGTTGATCTCTGAGGCTGGCATAGAGGTGGCAGCTGCCTGAGCTGCTTTCATTTGTTCTGGAGTCATGTTTTGGGCCATTTGCTCAGCTGCTTTCAATTGTTCTGGAGTGAAATTGGCCGCCTGGCGTTGCATTTGGGCGAGTTGTTCTGGACTCATCTTTGACATCATCTCCTGAGCCATTTTCATCATCTCTGGGTTCATCATTGTGGCTAAGTGGTATGGATTCTAAGTTCAAAGAGACGGCCAAAGTTTGAATTCAAAAAACTCCAATGATTCAGTTGTGATGACTGGCTTGTTGGTTGAAACGCTTTGAGAAGGAACTTTCTATGTACTGGTACTATCTGGGACTACTCCTAGGATTGTAACAAATAGACAATTTGCACCCGAGAAGGTTCTAGCCGTCTATTGCAAGCTCTCCGCTCAACTTCCTCCCAAGTCTTCCTCCGAATTCTTGTTGTTCAAAAAACAGAGACATTTGGGGACAGTTTTTAACCCCATTCTCTGCACCACCCTATCCATTCGTGAGATCAATCAATAGGTACATACCATATATATCTTGTAAAACCAGTTCATCGTTATAAAGCAAATTCTTCTTCTTAAAGTCAAGGATTCCAAGAGAGGTGATGAAAACTATAATTGAGTCCACTTCTTCCCTCTAAGATCTCTACTACATCCAAACCAGCATGTCAAAACGCATTCTTGCAGCTTGTGGCAATCCAGACTTCGGTCGACTAGGCAACCTTCCACTTGCAAATCAGGATCTCTTCACCGTCGTCCACTCACTCCTCGACGTCTCTTTAAAAACTATCGCCACTGGAGCAGCATCCACATATGCTGTATCAGAGGATGGCAGTGTATACAGCTTTGGATACAACCAGCAACACCAGTTAGGCCATTCAACTGGAGAAATAGCAGTCTCTCTTCCTCAGGAAGTGCCATTACCAGTTCCAGCAGCTTCCATTTCTGCTGGCTATCATCACACCTTGTGTCTAGATCAACTGGGCAATGTGTGGAGCTGGGGAACTGGAGGATTCGGCCAGCTAGGTTTAGGCCAAGATATCACAACAGTTCCAGAGCCAAGACTAATCAAATCACTACAAGGGGCAGATGTGGTCGCCATATCAGCAGGAGCAGAACACAGCCTCGCTCTAACCAGAGCTGGAGAATTGTTTTCTTTTGGAAGAGGTGCAAAGGGAAGGCTGGGACATGGAATGGGGGGCAGAATAGCAGATATACACGATGAACATGATGAATTCCTCCCTAGACAAGTTAGATCTCTCCTATCAACTCCAATACAGCACATCAATGCAGGGTTCAATCATTCTGCCGTCATTGCTGAAGATGGCGCATTGTATGTGTTTGGATCTAATGAATATAAAAACTTGGGAATTGATCCTGGTAAGATGCAGATGAGTTCAGTTCCACAGCGGGTACCTGGCCTGAGTCACGCTTCTGCTGTATCGTGTGGGGGACTGCACACCCTGGCTTTGAAATATTACGGTCTAGGTGGAGATAGTGGAGGTTTGGTGGTTGCCTGGGGAGCAAATCAAAATGGTGTTTTAGGATTGGGGGAAGCCAAGGATCAAAATCCCCTAGATCCCACCCCTGTGACTGGGGATCTGGTGGTGCAATCGGTGTCGGCAGGGTGGAAACATTCTGGTGCCATAACGGCAGGCGGGGAGGTGTTGACGTGGGGGTGGGGGGGCAGTGTAGGGACTGCAATGGTGGCAATGGAGAGAGGAGGGGGTGGAGGTCAGTTGGGAGTGGGGGATCAGAACGATAGATGGGCGCCTAGTGTGGTGGAGAGGTTGGCGGATAGTGAAGGAGGGGAGATTGAGAGGAGGAGAGGGAGTGGGGGTGTGAAGTGGCGGGGAGTTGAAGTGTGCTGTGGGTTGAATCATACAGCATTGTTAGTTGAGATGTTGGATTGATTTAACGTGTATCTGAATATGTATAACCGGTAGAATGTACTAGTAGGGAAAGCCGATCATTGTCTTGAACGTGAAATAAGTGAAACTAATCTGGGATTGAGGTTTTGAAAATGGCGGGGAATCACTTTAGCAAGATAATTTTGATGGCTACAGTATGCCTCAAGACGGTCATACTTGTATGCTTGACGGGATACTACCAATGGAAGCAATCTACTCACCACTATTCCATGGGCACGTCGATCGCAGACGTTGCCCTGGCCTCTCTTCTCGCGTCGGCTACCACGCTCATCTTCCTTCATATTAAATCCAAGAAACGATGGCTGACCATCATTAGCATGCTCTTTGAGCTTGTATTATTCTTAAAAGCACTTGCTGTAGCAGTTTTATTCCCTCAAAATGAACAGCTATGGAAAGCAGGGCTCATTTACATTGTCTTGATTGTTGCTTTTCTTTCCTCTGTCATCGAAGTCGCTGCTGCCAAATCTTCTCTCGCAAGATCGGCTAATCATAACAAGAAACATAAATCAGCAGTAGCTTTATTAGGACAGGAAGTTCCAGAACAAAATGGTGACTCTCTAACCCAGCCTCTGATTCCATCAACAACATCAGCAAACGACGACAACCATGATGCACATCATGCATCATCATCTTTTTCATACTCAACTTCTTCTCAATCAGAGGATAAAGATGCAACCAGTAACACAATCATGGCACTCATCCAATTCGCAGCTCCGGACACAAGCATCCTCTTCTGTGCCTTCGCAGCCGGAGGTATAGCCGCTCTCGGCCAGGCTTTGATTCCATATTATACCGGCAAGATTATTGATTATGCTTCCATAGATCCAGATCACACCAAGTTTATATCCACTACACTGAAATTGCTCATAGTGTCATTTGGCTGTGCCTTATTTACTGGAGTACGGGGAGGACTGTTCACATGGTCTATGACAAGGTTGAATGTGAGAATTAGGCAGGGCTTATTTAGGTCGTTATTGCAGCAAGAAGCAGGGTTTTTTGATCTTACAAGGACTGGGGAACTGTCATCTAGATTGAATGCAGATACTACAACTGTCAGCGATCAGATTAGTTTGAATCTGAACGTCATGCTGAGATCAGCTCTCCAAGCAGTGATGGTGATGGCTTTTATGTTTCACGCTTCTTGGAGGCTGAGTGTAGTAACATTCGTGCTGGTACCTATTGTAGTTGCCATTTCCAAAGTTTATGGAGCTTATTATAGACAAATGACAAAGAAAGTGCAAGCTGAGCTTGCTCTAGCCAATACCGTAGCGGAAGAAGCCTTGGGTAGTGTAACTACTGTCAAGGCACACGCAGCGGAAAAGAGCACCGAAGCTGCGTATGCGGCCAAGCTAGCTGTTTTCTATAATTTAATGGGTAGAGAAGCAGTAGCGTATGCACTCTATATGACAATAAATACTTTCTTAAGTGCAGCTGTGACGGCAGGAATATTATACTATGGTGGGACCTTGGTTCTAGAAAAATATATGTCTGCTGGTTCTCTGGTTAGTTTCATGCTTTATCAGCAGTCACTCACTAACGCTTTTCAGTCACTGGGAGATGTCTTTTCCAACCTTTCTGCAGCAGTAGGAGCAGCTGATAAAGTAGTAGAGCTGATGCAACGTATACCAGAGTTTGAGAATAGCGGCAGTTTCATTCCGTCTGAAAATCACAAGTTTCAAGGTAAAATAACATTGTCCAATGTCTGCTTTTCCTACCCAGCCAGACCAGCTCAGACTGTTCTGTCGGGGTTGAATCTACAAGTCCAACCCGGAGAGATTGTTGCTTTATGTGGAAAGAGTGGGGGAGGTAAATCCAGTATTGTCAAATTAGTACAAAGGTTTTACATTCCTTCATCTGGTAGAGTGATGATAGACGACAGAGATGTTGGGACATATGATGCTAGGTGGCTGAAACAGAGAGTGGCACTGGTCAGCCAAGAACCTGTTCTATACGCAAGAAGTATAAAAAGAAACATTCTATATGGGTTAGAAGAGGACGATGGCGTGCTCATAGACCAAATTCCAACCCAAGCAGACGTAGAAGCAGCAGCCAGACTTGCAAACGCTCATGACTTCATCTCAAACCTACCCCAAGGGTACGACACAGAATGCGGAGAACGTGGTGTTCAACTGAGCGGCGGCCAAAAACAGAGAATTGCCATCGCCAGAGCTTTAGTTAGAAAACCTAGTGTATTGTTGTTAGACGAAGCTACCAGTGCACTGGATACAGAGAGTGAGGCAGCTGTACAGGAAGCTCTGGATAGAACCATGGCAGGAAGGACTGTGCTGGTTATTGCTCATAGATTGTCGACTGTACAGGATGCAGATAGAATTGTGGTTATTGGGGAGGGGAGGGTGTTGGAGAGTGGGAGTCATGATGCGCTGATTGAAGATGGGGGTGGGGTGTATGCTCAGTTGGTGAGGAGACAGATGACGAGGAAAGGGTCCAGTGTTGCCAACCTTACAACTTTGTAATATAGAAGTAGAGTCACAGAATTTACTTATGAGAAAGAATGCCATGGATTTTCTTCAGATCAATCCCTTCTCCCCCACCATGGTACACTTTATCAAAACATGTGGCTACAAAAGGCGCCATGGTCCCACTAGCCATACTGCACGCTGCCTGGTATGATGAAACTTCACCTGGAGTAGTGAGACTTCTCTTAACATGATGCTCTGCCAATGTGGCTGCTACAGTTTCTAGGGATTTTTGTATTATAGCTGCCGCTTTGTCTTTTAAAGAAAACATAGCGCAGTGGCGGAGTTCATTGAGGGAAACTAGGAGACCATTTGTGTATACTGCCAGGGGTGGGTGTTGCATTAGTGTTGCTGGAGGGGTAGTGGTGGTGGTGGTGGAGATTGTTGTTGCCGCTGTTGAGGAAGAAGATAAGGCGATCCACTTATGAGCATCAAGCATGGTAATAAACGTCACTGTTGACGTCTTGACATGGGATTCAAAAATACACAGAGCAGCTTGTTCAAATAATGGAGCTATAGCTGGTCTGAAATCTAATCCTACTCTTCCTAATGATGCCCCAGCATGCATAGCATGATCTAATACTGAGGCCAGGCCTCCTCCATCAGTGATTTTGAAGAGGTATTGGGATAAGGCAGCCAAGTAGGCTGTCACTCTACGATCAGCCCAAGAATATAAAATTCCACTAGTACCAGCTTCTCCACCACCACTACTGCTGTTATTATTATTATTATTATTATTAGTGCTGTCAATATTATCTGAGAATATGGCATTATACTGCATGATAATGTCGAACAAGTGCAGTCGGTAGACATCTGTCAATCTTTTCAGGAATTCATAAGGATGAGATTCGTCCAAATCGATGATGAGTCCAAATATCCAATTCTCTCTAGCAGCGAGGAATGATCTCCTAAGGGTGTATTCATCAAATAGAGCTAATCTTCTAAGGTAGCCTACGATTCTGAGGCAATCTGGGAGCTGGACTGGGCCAGAGAGACGGGTCAAGAGGGCATCTCTCATGGAAAGGGCAGCGTGTTCTGCCTCAGCGGTGAGACGGGCGACGACAGGGAGACCACTGTGGAGGAGGGATACTTTGGAAGCAAAGGAGCGTAGGTCTAAAGCTTCGTCAAAGTTGCCTGCTCTGATGCAGGTTTCCATGAGCTGAGGGACTTCTAGGAGCTCTAAAATGGTGAGGTGGGAAGTTTGGAGTTGGCGATTGCCAGAGCGCCGGGCGTTGATCTCTGCGGCATCGGCACGGAATTTCTCTCCTATAGCAGCTAGATTTGGTAGATCTTCCAGTAGTGCATCGATTCCTGCAGCTGCATTATTGAGTTGGGTTTGCAGCTGTTCAGCACAATGAGCTGCTTCAATGAATGAAGAGTATTGTGTGACAGCAGCGTCTGCAGCTGATCTTTTCAGTGACTCTATGTCTGCAGCAAGTAGTTCAGGCTCCTTGCTCAAACGATCCAAGGAGTATCCCAAGAGTTCAGAGAAATATTGCTCCTCAGATGAACCCATTTTTATAGCCAAGTGATCCCGTCTATTAGAGAACAAATTGAAGGTCAGACTGTGATTTGTTGAATAGATAATACCATCATATTGACAGGTGCACACGTCCACCAGGAGTTTAAGTGCTGAAGGTGGAAATTAGCTCTGATCAAGCTCCCGTTCCGCACCATGATGTCAGGCAATAGACCTTGCTTTAAATGTCATGGGGAGCAGTTGGAGACACGAATTTCCATCAAAAATAAATTTTATTGACTTGACACGACACTATGGGTAGAAGATCAAAGAAACCACAGTTCCTTACCGTGCCCCAACTGCTTAATGAAGCACAGAGAGCGACTGCAAGTGGACATCTTCGCTATGCAAAGATTTTGTGGGAGCTAGTGAGCGAAGATCCACAGAACACCTACCAACAGCTGTTTTTTGGCTTGAAATTGTTCATGACAGTCGGCGAGGTGGGTCTTTAGACGAGTAAATTGCCAAGAAATTCCCAACTACATAGTGCAGCAACTAACTCTTTTCCTTTCTCTACTTTCAACCTTACAGAAAAACATCTACCAAGACCGTATCCTCCGATTCCTTGCTACATTCGTTTGCGAAACACAGAGACAGGAACAGCTAGATTTTGTCGAGGGACTGCTCATGGACCTCGTCCCTCTCTCCCGAGCCAAAGACAATGCCGCTCGCTGGCGTGCCTGCCAACTCCTCCACGTCATCATGGCCAGCCTCCCCTCAGATGTAGCTTTAGCAGATGATGTAGCAGATGCAGTGCAAGATGCCATGCTGGAACGCCTTGATGACTCTCGCCCCAGCGTCAAGGCCGCTGCCGTCAGAGCCCTCGCCCGTCTCCCCGACCCAGGCAACACTGGCGACTTCTCCGACTGCCCAGTCACTGCTGCCCTCTTGGACCTCCTCTCCTCTGAAAAAACAAAAGACGTCAGAAGGGCAGTACTAGCTTCCCTACCAGCTTCCCTCCACACAAAACCACAATTCCTCGACAGAACCAGAGATGAGGCAGATGAGGTCAGAAGAATCATGTACCTGGCAATTGCAGAGAAACTCCCTCTCCAAGCACTGAGCAGTGATGAGAGAGCTCTCCTGATTCAGAGAGGCTTGGGAGACAGGTGTGCATCAGTATCTGATGCAGCAAGATCAATGTTGGAAACTTGGTTGGAAGTTGCATGTGGTGGTGAGCCGTTGACATTGCTCCGGGCATTGAGCGTGCAACATCACCCCAAAGAAGCAGAGATGGCTTTGACAGCTCTGGTTGAAAGTGGGAGGTTAGATGCTGTGAAGATTGGACGTCTTGCTGCTGAAGAAAATGTAGGACTGAGGGGGGCTTTTACTACAAAGACAGTGGCGAGTCGGGAAGGATCTCCTCTTGCTGCTGATGATGACAATGATATGATGTGTATAGATAATATTAATTCACTGCTAGCACCAGAAGCTGCCTTGTTCTGGAGAGTTATCTGTGAATGGCTGTCCAGTGATGCTGCCAGTAAAGGTCTTGCTGCCCTCGGGGGAGTGGGAACAGTGGCAACTATTGATGGGGCAGCTGCTGCAGAACGTCTTGAAGCTCTGGAAGCTGCCCTCCCTGCCACAGTAGAAGAGCTTGTAGACATTGTAGCTCTCCATATCAATGCTGGCCCTCAACATAGGTTTGCTGCTGGACAATTGATGCACCTGATGGCTCAATGTGCTGATTTTGCTGATGCTTCTGGACGTCGGGCAGCTGCAAATTTACTCACATCCACCCTCCTCTCTTCCCACAGCAGCAGCAGTAGTAGTGACAGCAATGATGTTGAATATGAAGAATGGAATGACAGCTGGACTACTGCCGTCACTTTATTGCTAAAAAAAGTATATAGCTCACCTAGTGAACTCGCAGATGCCATGCTGACCACGCTGGGACTGATCATTGACCAAGCCTTCAATCCCACCAATCCCCAAGACTGGCTCCACTTCCTCAATGTCACTGCAGTCATGCTGACTATGCTGCCCAGTGCCAGACCAGCTCTCAGATCATCATCATTTTCACTCCATCAACTGGTCACTGCCTTCCTCCTTCCTGCCACTGCACATGCAGACAAGTGTGTGAGAGCTCTAGCAGTAAGATGCCTGGGCCTCTATGCCATGTTGGATGGCATTCCTACTAAATTGGCTGAACATGTTGGGACACTGAGATGTCGGTTGTTGTCTGGAGGAGAAGATTCATCTGTCAAGGCAGTGGCTGCTCAGGCTCTGGCTGATTTGGCTTTACAAAGAGGGCCTAAAGCTATGGACGCCATTAGTTTGGTTGCTACTGTTGGTGGTGATGCATCTCAACTACAACTACAACAAGAAGAAAAAGAAGATGGTGATGATGATGTTACCAATGACGAAGAAAGAAAAAAAGAGGAAAAAGAAGCTGGGGTGATGAGCAATAACAATGGCGACCCAACTATAGATCCAGAATTGCTGCAAGCACCTCTAGGCGACGTATTCCTCCACTCTCTTCACATATGGAGAGAGGGCTTTTCGGACCTGAAGAAAACAGCATCATTGGAAGAAGTAGAACAAGCTGCCTCCCTAGGCACCGCCCTCACTGAAGGTCTTGCAAAGCTAGCCTTAATAAATGAATTCAGAAAAGGCTCCGACCAAGCCAGACAGATTGCACCCACCGCGTTTGAAGAAGGTGAAATGATGCAAACCGTGCTGGCACTCCTCCTCACTGCCTTTGACCCAGTTACAGAGAGAGCCAGTCGATTGAGGCAAGCTCTGTTTGTCTTTTTTGAAAGATTTGCAAGAATTAGCTTGGTCGGTCAGCAATACTTGGCAACTGCACTGCTACCAGCAGCACGAACGGCGTTGCTGGCAGAGATGAATGCTGCAGTGGAGCAAAAAGGAAAATATATGAGCAGATTGACTGCTGCAGATACAATGGTGACCACTCAATTGATGAAATTTGTCCTCCAACTACTGCAGCTACCAGTTAGTAATGGTCCATCTGGTGGTGTAGAACCACATGGCCACGAACCACTAGGGGAAATGTTGCTGGGAGATGCATTGTCTCTGGTCAACAAGAGAACAACTCCCAAGGCCTACCTGGCCACACTGTGCCGCTTGCCTCTCGGCCTGCCCACCTGCAATTCAGACTCCCAAGCGTGTGCTACTGCAGCTAGATGCGCCATCATTGCTGGCTCTCTAGCTGGCAGGGTGATGGACAAAGTGTTGAGGAAAGATTTACTGGCAGTGGAAGAAAAGTACTGGACAGCTGCTGGTGGGGAAGAAGCTAAAGAGCAACTCACAGAAGAAAATATAACTGCATTGTTGGAAGCTGTACGGACTCATGTACAAATGTTCACAGCTGATTATAGTTTGCCCTGTGACCAGGAAGAGGAGGATTGTGGAGATTATGGTGAGGAAGGTGGAAGGAGGAGGAGGGTGGCTACTAGAAGAACACGAGCAGCAGCAGATAATGATAATGAGGAAGAGGAAGAGTCGCCATCAAAAGAGGAGGGGGAGGAGGAGGCACTTCCACCACCAAGAGTAAAAGCAACAAGGGCCACTCGTGTCACTAAATCAATGAAGGAAGCACCAGGGCCAGACTCTGAAGAAGAAGAAGAAGAAGATAACGCAGTGGAGGTGGAGGAGGAGAGTATTAGTGATGAAGAGGAGGAGGAGGAAGATAGTGATAATGGTGGTGATGTTCTTGATTATGGTGAAGAAGTAGAGGAACATGTAGTAGGTGTTGTTGGAGGTGACAACAGTGAAGAAGATGAGGATGAAGATGAAGAGAATCTGAGGCGGACATCTAGCTTATCTAAAACAAGGAGAGCATCAGTGGAGAGTGTAGCTGCATTGAGAAAGGCTCTGACCGAGACTGTCAACATACAAGACTAATATTTTGATTTTACATACCATTGTTTGTTTTTAATTTCCTCCATTTTGACTGACAACAACAGCATTTGTTTAACCAATACATAATTTATTGCCTTATACACACCAAATATATCCGTAGTCCTTTAGTTTGCAATCATCATTCCCACTTCATACGAGTAGCCCTATTCTTCACCGCCATTCTCACAGCAACCAGCGCCACAGCGAGCCCCACCACACTGATCACCAACAATGCAAAGGGGAAATCTTCAGGAACCATATCATACGTCTGAGAAGGAGCTAATCTGGCAAAGAATACATCGATTCCCCATCCTATTAGTAAGGTAGAAGATTCCAACATTGCTGCCTCTGTTTTCAGTCCTGTTAGGCCGCCTGCTAATCTGTTGTTTAGAGTAGCAAAGGCAGTGGAAATAACTGGCAGCTCTGGGTGATAGGGAGGCAGGCCTTCTCCTGCTGCTGCTGCAGCAGCATTAGGTTTACTTCCTGGAGGAAGAACCGGCCTTCTTGGATCAATATGTCTCCTATCCATCATATATATCTGTCCAGTTGGTGTCCCCAATAAAATCTTCTTTGCAGTAATCCCCCTCCCGGTTTTAGTAATACCCAAAGCTGCAGCAGGCAGCTTTGTGAAGAAGGTTTTAGACTCAACCTTCAACTGAGGAACATCCCAAGAGGATATGGTGGTATTAGTCTCTTTGACAGCAAGTGACCCCACTCCAAGACCATGTGGGGCCACATTGTACAGCTCTATTGATGCAACTATCCATCTGTGTTCAGGCACCGACCAGAAGTGGACTGCTGCAAGGGATTCGGTGACAACTGCATGGGCTGGGCCGGTACCGCCAGCATGTTTTTCGCTGTGCAATATTCTTCCAGTTACTGTATCTAGTAGCGTTATTGTCAGCTCTGGTGAAGATGAAGAAGAAGATAAAGAGAGAGTACTGCTACCACTACCTTGTCCAGTAATAATGACTGCAATGTTGGGATTGAGATATCTTAGAAGAATATCACCATTGCCCAGTGGTTTGGCTGCAGAGTAGACAGCTTCAGAAGCATCACGTGTTGCTGTTGCTAGTACTTCAAGCTTCTTTGTACTGATTGTGGTAGTGGTAGGTAGTAATTCCATACTCCATCGTTGTGTCAATGTTATATCAAGACCAGCAGATGATGAAGACCATGCTGACAGGGCATACCCAACTACTCTGCTACTACTGCTACTGCTACTGCTATTAATACTATTAATACTATTTAGTACAGTCCAATAGTACACTTCTTGTTGTGCATTATGCAATGCTTGTATTGCCATATCAGTATCCACATCTACAGGGAAGACTCCAGCCACTTTGGGAACATTCCCCCATCCTCCTACTGATGATGGTGGTTTTTCTACTATGGCATACATATACTGGTCAGCGGCAGAGGCACCTCCTACGTGTACTCTTCTTGGCAACGGTACAATTTCGATACTACCAACGGTACTTGTTGTATAAATAGTAGATGAATGTACTACAGTACCAGTAGTTGGATCTATCACATGAGCAGTTACTTTGCTATTTGATGCTGATATTTCCAATACCGCAACAAGTGAAGTTTCACTTGGATCATGTGGTACTGTCCATTTCACCATCTTCCACTCCACTTCCTTACTACCACTATTATCATCAGGACTACTAAAGTGCAGGGTCCACAGCAGTCTACCATCACCAGTATGCAAAGAGCCCATCGTTCCACTACTCCCCATCACCAACACTTGCCTCCTGAATCCATCTGCATCTCTAGTGGGCCTATTATTATGATTTGTCTTGGCATGATGGGCAGTGAGGAACCGTTGCTCTTCTGCAGTCAAAGGCCTGAAGTTGGACAACAATGGGAGGAATTCTGCAGTCAATCTGGCTTTAATCCCCGGCTGGGTGGATGTCCAGGTGGATTCTAGATCGGGGGTGGATGGGGGGAGGTCTGCTATTATGATGTCCACTGGAGAGGACAAAGAATCATGACGCGTCCATAGCAGTACATTGTGATGAAGAGGAGGAGAGGAAGAAGAATTGGGGATAGGAGTAGATACCAGTGCCAGGTCACCATTCGTATATACTGCAAGAGAGTATCTAGTAGTGGTACTATCAGTATCTAAAGTAGTGGTATAGGACAGCAGGACCTTTTCAATGGTTATATAACCTCCAGCTGTTCTTGTTCTTGTTGTCAACAAAGTCGCATCCTGCTGCAGCTGTGTCAACAAGGAAGAGAACTCTTTTTCTTCATTTTGGGTTGTTGTTGTGAATAATGAAGGAGGTACTTCATGGTTAGGGAGAAGTTGTCCTGCAGTTGAAAATGCAGTGAGTGTTCCTTGGTGTGATTTGGTGACTATTGCTTTAGGTCTGCCTTGAGAATCGTATTGTATTGCAAAGTCTGCAACTGATGAGGATGCACTATTATTATCATTATTACCAAATAGTGTCTCTCCCTGGAGCCTTCCTACGGTATCAAATATTCTCAAGGTATTGCCATTATTAGATAATACTGCAACTCCATATCCAACTGGTTTTATATTAAGAATATTGTCGTCCTGGCTGAAGATCTTGCGCCAAAGGAGAGAGCCAGTGGCGATGTCAATGGAAGCAAGGACGTTTAAGTCCGTGACGAGGAAGAGGTGTGGGGGCGGAGCTGATGTTCTGGAGGTTTGTGGTGTGGGTCGGATGGCTGAAGATGCTTTGCCGATGTATGGTTGCAGCCAATCGTGCTTGCCGGCTTTGTCCTCAGTTAGGGAATAGGCGAAATTGCCCAAGAGGAGGAGGGCTACTACGAATCTGGTGATGAGTTTTATCACCATCATGAAGAGAGATCAGTTGCGTTATGTTAAGATTGGAAATGAGTATTCATGGATGGATTCAAACAAATTACCAGTAGATCTATATATTGATAAAGCGTTGATACTGAAGCACATAGTCGAGCAAGTTTTGTCAAAATTTCAGAAAAAGTTGAAAAAAGAGGCAAGATGCTTGGAAATTGATCAGATTGGATCTCAACCTGAAAACCCGTTAACCCCATGTATCGTGATCATACCTTGATCAGCAGTATATGAGAAGATCTGACTCAAACAAACACTGACCACTTTTGATGATAAAATCCCTCATCTCCAAACCAACTCATACATACCCACTCTCACTCTCCAGCAAATACAAGCTCACAACTATGGCATCATCATCTCCATGGAAATCTCTTGGTGTGACATCTGACGAACTTCGCCTAGAATATACTCTCCCTACCGGCCAGACATTCCGTTGGCGACAGACCAGCACCACCCCGGACTCCTTCATTGGCGTTCTCGGCCAGCGCATCGTCTACCTCAAGCAACTTGACGATGATGTCCATTACCGCATCCTCGGCAGATCCTCTACGGCTTCTCCAGATGAAGATCAAACAGCTCTCTCTGATTACTTCAATCTCGGCCACGTTCATCTCTCCACCCTCACTCCCACGTGGTGTCAGAAGGATCCCCATTTTGCCAAGGTCAATACATACATCAGAGGAGCTAGGATGCTGAGACAAGATCCAGTGGAGTGTCTCTTCCAGTTCATATGTTCTTCTAATAACCATATCAGCAGGATACATGGAATGGTAGAAAGATTGTGCTCTACATATGGCCAGCCCATCCCCCTCCTTTCCTCTGTTGGTGATGGTGAAGATGATGGTGATGATCTGAGCGTTAACAAACTGCAGAATTTATCATTTTATGCCTTCCCCACCCTCCAACAACTCAGCAAAGCCACTGATACCGACTTGAGAGCCAATGGATTTGGGTACAGAGCCAAATTCATTGTCAACAGCACCTCAGAACTCCTGACCAAACCCGTGGGCGGGCACCAATGGTTGACCGACCTGAGAAGTCAACCCTTCGACCAAGCAGTGGACGCGCTGTGCACACTATGTGGAGTAGGCCCCAAAGTAGCAGCATGTGTTGCTTTGTTCTCCCTAGATAAACACGAAGCAGTCCCAGTAGATGTGCATGTATGGAGACTGGCTACAAAGCATTATGTGACGCATTTGAGAGGAAAGACCAACACTCCGAAGTTACACCCTGAAGTACAGGCTGCATTTACTGATATGTTTGGACCATATGCTGGATGGGCTCATAATACTTTGTTTATAAGTGAGCTGGCAAGTGTGAAGAAGAAGATTGCTGCTGAGATGGAGGTGAAGGGAGGGGTGAAGGAGGAGGAGAGTGAGGAGGAGGAAGAAAGTAGTAGTGATGATGGTGATGGTGAGGGGGAAGAGCTGGTGGTGATGAAGGTAAAGCTTGGTGTTAGACAAACAGAGGTAAAGGCTCCACTGACACCCGATGATGCAGGAACAATAGGAGAAGGTGTGGTGGTGGGTAGAAGGAAGAAACAAAGGCGGACTACTGAATGATGTATGTTTATATGTCACAATCATTGATGAGGTGAAGGAACAAGAGAGAGTCGTCGCCGACATCTGGGGATCACAGTGTTGATGTTTTTGTTGCTCTATTTCCACGAGATATTGGTTGAATGGTTTGTGAGTTTAAAACTCATGGCATATAGGTAAGCTTGACAATGGTTTTGACTGTACTCATGGTGGCAGAGAAGCCATCTCTAGCACGATCAATTGCTGAGTTTTTATCGAATGGCAGACTCATCAGTCGGCCTGGCTCATTAGACGTCCACTTCTGGGATGGAATGTTTCAAGGACAGTCTGCCAGGTTCAAAATGACATCCGTCATAGGCCATGTCTACAGCATCGACTTTCCCCCGACTTATCAGAACTGGAGCCAGACCAACCCAGCAGATCTCTTCGACGCCCCAACTATCAAAAATGAGGCCAACCCCAAAGCCAGAGTATGCAAACACCTCCAAAGTGAATCCAAAGGCTGCGACCACCTGGTGCTTTGGCTCGATTGCGACAGAGAAGGTGAAAACATCTGCTTCGAAGTCATGTCCAATTGTGTCAAGCACCTCAGCAAGCAGCCCCCTTCCTCTCAACATCGTCGCCAAGTTCACAGAGCTAGATTCAGTGCTGTGTCAGCTCCAGAGGTTAAAGGAGCTATGACCAAGCTTACGGAACCCAACTCCAATGAGTCAGCGGCTGTTGATGCCAGGCAGGAGCTGGATCTTAAGGTGGGAGTTGCCTTTACCAGATACCAGTCCCAATTCTTTCACGCCAAATATGGCAATTTAGATTCAAATGTTATCAGCTATGGCCCCTGCCAGACTCCTACACTTAATTTTTGTGTAGAAAGGCACCAAGCAATTGCCAGTTTCCAACCAGAGCCATTCTGGTCTGTCCGACCCATCATTTCCAAGGGGGGTCTGAAGCCTCTACTGGAGTGGGAAAGAGGGCGTGTGTTTGACCCTGAAGTGGGAGCTATGTTTCAAAATCTAGTGAAAGAGGGACAGTCGTTGAAAGTGACAGATTTCACAGAAAAGGAAGATAGAAAAGGAAGACCTGCTGGACTCAATACTGTTGAATTACTCAAGATTGCATCATCAGCACTGGGGATGGGCCCTGCTCAGGCAATGTCGATAGCTGAACGGCTGTACACTCAGGGGTACTTGTCCTATCCTCGTACTGAATCTTCAGCATATCCCAAACACTTTGATTTCAATGAAATCCTGACGCCCCAGAAACATCATCCAATCTGGGGAGATTACGCTGCTGAGCTGGCAGCGAACTTTCGTCAACCATCTGGAGGAGTGGATGTGGGGGATCACCCCCCCATCACCCCAGTGAGAATGGCTACTGAAGCTGAGTTGGGTGGTGGAGATATGTGGAGGATATATGATTATGTTACCAGACACTTTTTAGCTTCATTATCCCCGGATTGTGTGTTGAAAAAGACTAGAGTTGTGATGGAAGCTGGAGGAGGAGGAAGGGAGATGTTCACTGCCACTGGAACGTCAGTGGTGAGACCGGGATTCACGACAATCATGCATTGGAGGGCGGTGAGCAATGATCCCTTGCCTCAGTTTTCCAAAGGAAAGTCGGTGGCGATGCAGGATGTGGAGTTGTATTGTGGCAAGACCAGTGCTCCTGATCACTTGACTGAGTCGGAGCTGATTGGGTTGATGGAAAAACATGGTATAGGAACTGATGCCAGTATTGCAGTGCATATAAACAACATAGTAGAGCGTAATTATGTGTCTATTGGTACAGGTAGAAAAGTGATGCCTACGGAGCTCGGAATCACATTGATTAGAGGGTATCAAATGATTGATCCTGAGCTGTGCAGACCTCAAGTGAGGGCTTACGTAGAGAAACAGATCGACTTGGTCGCGAAAGGAAACGCAGAAAAAGATGCTATTGTGCTTCATTGTCTGGAGCAATTCAAACATAAATTTCGTTTCTTTGTCACACACATAGCCAGAATGGATGCTATATTTGAAGCAACGTTCTCCCCCCTGGCATCTTCCGGGAAGACTCTGTCTAAATGTGGTAAATGCAGAAGATTCATGAAGCTCATCGCAACCAGACCATCAAGAATGTATTGCCCTACTTGTGAAGATTTGTGGAACATGCCACAGGGGGGAAGTATCAAGTTGTACAAGGAACTTTCATGTCCTCTAGATGACTACCAGTTGGTACTCTTCAGCTTGGGTGGTACTGATGGTAAGACATATCCATTGTGTCCGTATTGCTACAACAATCCACCATTTGAAGATGCCCATTTGTTGGGAGATAAAACAAACGGAGGCATGCCATGTAGTACATGTACTCACCCGACATGTCGTCATTCCCCCGCCAGACAAGGGGTGATGGGGTGTCCAGATGAAGGCTGCAATGGTACGCTGGTAATGGATCCAGTGGGAGCACCGTCTTGGAGATTGGATTGCTCACATTGCAACTTTTTAATCTACCTTCCTAGGAATCTGCACATGGTCAAGGTGCGGCATGAGGATTTGTGTGGAGAATGCGGAGCTGCGTTGCTGGATTTGAATTGGAAAAAGGGTCATTCTCCGTTGCTCGGGGGGCAAGAGGCAAGGAGAGGGTGTGTGGCATGTGAAGACGATTTGGTGGCGTTGTGTGAGGTGAAGCATGGGAGGGCGTTTGTGAAGAGAGGGGGGAGTAGAGGGAGAGGGAGGGGGAGGGGGAGAGGTCGTGGACGAGGGAGAGGGAGGGGTGGGAGAGGGCAGAGAATTGACCCCCTCATGTCTTTCCATGCATTTTAAACTTTATATTACTATACTGAAGAGAGAAAAGAGAAAAGGGTGTGTGTGTAAAGCAATGCATTATTATATATTAACAAGACAATGCTTTTAGTCCTGATTTTTACAAACAAAAAAAACACTGCTACTAATACAATCAATCTGCCTTTGCACCTCCATACATTGGTGGTGCTGTTGTATAATTAGTATAATATGGACTAGGACCAGCAGCAGTAGTAGCTCCTGCTCCCATTGAAGAATAAGGGGAAGAAGGACCCATCCCACCACCACCACCACCACTCACATCTAGACCATCATCAGTGACGTCAGCCAAGAAAGCCGCTAACTTCTGTCTATAAGAGGACATAACACCAATAGCAATAATAGCAGTCACTGCTGCTCCTGCTGCAAATAACGTCAACAACCCCCTGTCAGTGTCAATCTGGTGTGCCGTCTGCCAATGATAGTAGACCAGCAGATTCTTCGGCCAATGTGTTGTATTTAAAAAATCATCAACCAAGCTTCTATGTCTCTGAACATCTTCATCAGAAAGAGCTGCTGACAAGGCTGATACTGCAGAGATGCCATCGCCTGACCGGGTGAGTTGAACATCAATGTATGGGGGGACGGGGGCTCTGCCGCCCAAGACGGGGAGCCAGGGTGTGATGAAACGTTCTCCGTCGAATGAGAGTTGGACTTTGAACACATCGTTGGGGGAGAAGCCTATTGGTTTTGGGATGGGGATTGCTACGAGTCTATCTTGAGCAAATCTTGGGCAGTGCTGGCCTAGGAGGTCGTGCCAGTGTGTTCGGTGCTGTTGGTTGAGAGGATGCGAGGATGACGGGTGAGAAATTGAATTGAATGTGAAGGTGGAGAGGGGTATATAGAAGGATAGTTAGGTACTTACCCCTGCGAATTGGCCTTTTCTAGATGTTGGTATAAAATCTCCCTCGTAAAAGGAGTTTGCTACGGTTGCTAATAAGGAGAAGGAGATCAAAATGATGATCGCCCTCAGTTTTAACTTGACGTTCATTCTATGTTTATTAATGTATTTAGAAGTTGTGTATGGACTGTTAAAATAAAATGATGCTTTTGATTGGCCTGCGATACGCACAGGGGCTGTAGGAACAAGGAATGAAGTGGTTGTCCCAGCCTCTCTCTTTCTTTCGAATCAATCGTCGAGTTTGCCAATTCGACCTCCCTCTCAGTGGCGGCTATAAATGCTCTTAGTTCGACTTTCAATGTGCATGATACTGCAAACATAACAATTAGATCAAAAGAGCACACGTTCATTTCATCATTCCCGTAATATAAAGGGCGCTGAAGACCTTTTGTCTGCTTTGCATCTCCTATTCTTGCACCTTGAATTTGAGACAACTTCCTTTTTGTCGAGATCTTACGCATGGTAAGACCTTGTCACAGTGTATCACATCAGCATCACCAATCTCTCCCCACCAATACTCACCCCCAAATCTACCCAATCTTTGCAGCCGGACATGACGGAAACAACCCCCTGTCCAACTCAACAACAAACCCGCTACCAGGGAGTTGAAAAACACTCTGCTGGCTATAAACTCCTTGCTGCTATGGGCTGGCAGGAAGGTCAAGGTCTGGGAGCCTCCAAGCAAGGCATTAAAGAACATATCAAAGTCAAGAAGAAGCTTGATAATTGGGGGCTTGGTGCTGTCGAGGCAGCAGACAGGGCCAGAGATTGGTCACTGGGGATGGCAGAGTATCATAGAGTACTAAGCACACTGAGTGAAATCACATCTAAGCATGCAGATAGTGACGACGACGAGGATAGCAGTGAGGAGGATGAAGCAGAGTTGAAAAAGAGTAAGAAGAAGGAGAAGAGGAAACGCAAGGAGCAGGATGATGACGCTGGCAACAAGAAGAAAAAGCGAAACAAGTCCAAGGATAAAAACAAGAAGACTCGCTCACCTTCTAGTAATGATGATGCAGTTGACGATGGCACCATTACCAACAATAAAAGAGCAGTGAAAACAGCAACGCATCTAGGAAGGTTCAAAAAGAGAGAATCAGCCAAAATGGTCCAAAACTACTCCACACACGACTTGGCAGCCATTCTCGGTCAGCCATCAGATCCATTTGCTGCCTTTGCTTCCTTACAATATGGGAATACTACTAGGAAGGAAAATTTATCTGGTACCACAACTTCAGAAGAAGATGATGAGGGTGATGACAATACATCAATAGATAATGAGGACAGTAATAGCAAAGCCATCAGGAACAATAAAAAGGATAAGAAGAGGATATGTATAGAAATATCCATTCCGGAAGATCAACAAAGAATACCAAATAAATATGCTAATAATATAGAAAAGGAGGAGGAGGAGGAGGAGAATAATGAAAATGAAAATGCCAAGGTATCTTGGTGGAAGGGATACTTCACTCGATCAACTGCCCGGCTAGGAGCAGGCACTAATAATGACGACAAGCAAGAGAGATCTGTAGATATAAAGACTCATGGTTTCTCTGAACATGACCAGGCGAATTTATTCAATATGGCTCATCAAGGTAAAACTCAAGGTAAAGTGGGTCTGGGGAGGAGTAGTATGGCGAAGAAGGTGGGAGGGGTACGATGGGCTGGGACTAGGATGACAATTGATAGCGACGACGATGTTAAAGAGGAGGAGAAGAATGGGAGTGAAGAGGGTAGTGTGAAATGGAAGAGTGTCGCTAGAGAGATAATGGAATTGAGTAGGAAGAAGAAGATGAAGTTTCGTAAGTTGGTAAAGCAATGTATGGCTGAGTATAAGAAGAAGAACAACAAGAAGGGCAGTGTTGATGATGATGATATAGAAGTGGTATCTGAAGAAATCATGGTGTGCTTACAGAAATCTAGCAAATTTGTCATCACTGGATCTTCAGTAAGTTTGAAATAAACAAAGTATGTAAAAGCACATATCACTACAGTTCTACAAGCAACTACAACTACCGCTTCTGGTTCCCTCAAGCATGATCTCTTGGTGATGTTTGTCTCAGTGAAGACGGTGCATTAATATTGTTATTATTATCATCATCTTGTCCACTTTCATTCCTTAAAGAAGACATAGCTCCTGCCACGCTAGCAAATGGAAGTGGTTGCCCCTCAGCCAATGCAGCCGTATCCCCCTCCAGCACATCTCTTGGCAATCTGCCTATAGCTGCAGCCTGCGCTTTTCCAGATTTGTCTAAAAAAACGAAGTGTGGAATGCCTTTGACCCCGTATTCTATCATTTCAGGTGTCCATTGAGTATTTTCTACGTTTAGAAAGACAAAATTGACCCTGTCTTTATAAGTTTGTTCAGTTTGGGTAGTGAGAGGGAGCAGTTCTCTGCAGACTTCACAATAGTTGGCGTAGAATTCTATTATGGTTGGTTTGCCATTCGATAATGCAGTGTCTATAGAGATGGAGTTGGCTTCTAGGGATGAGAAGGATGGGGCTCCGGAAAAAAGTCTGGTGGCGAGGAAGAGGGCGGTGCCAATGGAAACAGCACTGATGGAGAGCAGTGCTCCAGAAGGCGGTGGTGGTGAAGATGTTGTTGATATTATAGGTTGTATGGGTTGCGTTGGAGCACTTGAATCGTCTGAAGATCTTCTAACTTGAGAGTGGGTCTGTTTTGAGGGGTATCTGTGAAGAAAAGTGTGCTGTGGCTGTGGATTGCAACTTCTTCCTCCTGCGAAAATGTGTCGTGTGGATAGGTTCATTTGATTGATGCAGTAAATGATGAAAGCAATAACGACGGTACGAGCATAAACCTTTGGTTATTGTAGGATGGAGATGGATTCGTCTTGCCTCTTCCCCTAAGTTTTCCTGAATCCTCCAGACGTGGACAACATTTGGAGTGTCTTTTTTCAAGAGCTGCAGTCTCTCAATTGCCTGTATTCTGTTCTTTCTACATCATATATATTCATAATGTTGCAGCATTGCAGACGAAGACTGGCTGATGCTGCACTGACAACCAGGATCACTTGCCTAATCAATGGTGGTCGGTGCCTGTCTACAGATGCACCCAAGGAGCGAGCTATTGCTAGAGAAATAGGTAGCTCTCGTTTCTACAAGTCTGTACATGTCCAAGAACTTCGAGACCAGGTGATTCTCGTCTTTTCCCAACTGCAACTAAAACAAACAAAACGTCTTGGCATCATGTCCCCGACCCTCAACTCTCACCCACTCCCTCCCACCTCCTTCTCTTTCATTTTTTTCTTTCTTCCTTCCTTCCCAGCATGGATACCAAATACTATTAGACAAACTTATACTCAAGACACCAGCTAAAAACCCTCTATTCCTACCTACTAAATCTCTAGCATTATCCATAGCAGGAGAATGGGAATGGCAAGAGAATCGTATCAAAACCTACACCATGCCTCTCATGTCACTAGCTGCCACGGCCATTGACCAGCCCCGTCCTAGACCTGAAATAGTACAAACTCTCATGCGTTACATCCCGACAGATAGTATACTTTGCAGACACACACATGGTCCTTTTGCAGCTGAACAAAATAAGCATTTTGATCCAGTTTTGAGTTGGATTAATGAGAACGTTGGGCTGAAACTTCAGCCTACATCTTCTATTTTTGGGATAGAATTATCTACACAGGAGGTGGAGAAGATGGAGGAGTATCTTGAGAAGCTGGATAAATGGGAAATGGCAGCTGTAGAGCAGCTAGCAGGGGCGTGCAAGTCGGTATTTATAGCGTTGGCTGCTGCCAAAGGGATGGTGGGTGTTGAAGAGGCAATGGTGTTGGGTAGGTTGGAGGAAGAGTATCAAATAGCTGATTGGGGGCTGGTAGAGGGAGGGCATGATATAGATATAGCAGATATGAAGGTGAGAGTGAGTGCTCCTATAGTGTTTTTGAAGTTGTTGGGAAAATTATGAGTAGACCAAATTGTGGATGAGCGAGTGGTGGAGGGAAGGAAGAGGTGGAGATGGAGGAAATAAGAGAGAGGGGAACGTCCCCAAACACAGCAATTGTTGAAAAGTATAACACGTCATGTGTTAAGCGCTAGATACTGATTTGATTATTGACATAGTATGGATAATAGTGTCATCCACGTTCGAAATGATCTGAATCCGGAATCGCTTCCCAACACAACTCCTCAAAAAGTTCTCAAATCCCTGCCTCGGGGTATCTACACCACCTTTTCAGTAGAAAATGGATACTTGGTCAAGGACTGGGACGTCCATATCCTCCGTTTATGCAAGTCTCTACCTGCTCAACATGTTACCCTCAACGACGCCTTTGACTCTTACAAGTCTTGGCTTCTCTCCACTCATGCCATAGCTTTCACTGATGCTGAACTTACAGACACTAAACATAGAGAAATATTAGAAAAGCTACTATTACCACCCATAATTTCAGCTTTAAATACCCAAGAAACAACAGAATCAACAGCAACACAACAACTCCTAGTCTGTGTCGCCATCACCCCAGCAACCACCAGCACCCCAACTCTTCCTCCTATAGATATCCACGTGCTATGCTCAGTATACCACCAACCTCCTCTACCATCACTATTACCATCCTCACACATAGCAGTCATATTGGGAGGTCCTAGAAAAGTACCAACTGCCAAAGACACGGGATGGATAGCGGAGAGAGCCACCTTGGAAGCCATGAAGGCCCCCGGCGTATCTGATGTTCTCTTATGTGACCAACAAGGTAGATTGCTAGAAGGTCTTATAACCAATGTATTTATAGTAACCAAATCCAAAGATGCAGCAGCATACATCATACAGACAGCAGGAGCAGAAACGGGGGAAGAGGGAGGGGGAGGGGTGGCATGGGGAACAGTACGATGGCGGGTGAAGCAGGCTGCTGACAAACTTGGTATTCAGTTTATTGAGCAAGCACCTAGTATGGGTGATAGAGATATGTGGAAGGAAGCCTTTCTGAGTAATAGTTTGAGAGGGATAGAGCCGCTGTGGGAGATCAAGTGTGATGAGAGGAATGTGTTTGGACATGAGTCTTTTGAGGTGAAGTTTGGGAGTACAGAAGTGGGGAGGAGGATACAACAAGCGGTGTTGGGTCTGACTGGAGTGGTTGACCTTCGAAAGCATTACAGATGAAAGGAATTAGGTAGATAGTGTGTGGTAAAATGTATATAGTGTGACCGGTAGGTCTGAATAATAGCAGTTGTGATAAGGTAGGGGTGGGAAAAGAGAAAAGAAAAGAAAGGTTAAAGAGTATTAAAGAAACACAGAGGGAGGTGTCAATAAAACCCCCCATTTTATTCCCATCAGTATAGAACACTAGACTTAGGATGCTGGAAATGATTTTGAACAAAATATGATTTATGGAGTGGCCTTTAGCAGAATGAATAGGCGTCGGTATACCACCATATAGCAGTAATATTTAAAATACAAATTGTAGAAAACTGTATTGGGTCAATGTCTAGATGGATAGACATTGACCTAGAGCTGCTCCGTCTGTTGTAGCAAGTGGGGATGGTTTTCTGCGTCCATTCATTTTCACTGGCGTCTTTGACGGAGAAATTCTGAGAGGCAGGGTCCCCAATTTTGCCCCACTGTACCTTAGAGCCATTTTAGCAGCCTCTATTGAAGTAAATTCCACAAAAGCAATCTTTGAAATCTGGTGAGAATTTCCGAGCACCCTGACTTTCCCAACTGGGCCGCATAGAGTGGAAAAGAACTGACAAAGAGCATCCCTTTCTATAGCTCTATCAATGTTGGCAACATAAACTGTCCTGGCAACAGCGTCAATCTCAAACTCTGATTTGGGTAAGAAGCGGTTGCCCACCGGGACAATAGCAGTTTTAGACGGGGCCACTCTGATGGGGGATGCAGCCAGCAGTTGACCAGCCTTCAAGATGGCGGTGGCGGCAGCAATTTCAGAAAGGAATTCTACAAAACCGAATCTAAGAGCACTGCTAGGATCTCCACAGATCCTGCACTCGCATACTACTCCACAATCTGAGAAGAAGGCGATTAATTGGCCCTCTGTTACCTCCTGTCGGAGTCCAGTGACATAGATGGTACGTCTAATCTTGGCATCGTCAATCTGTTTCTTGCTCTGGCAGCTCTGAATCTGGCGTAAGTTTCTCAATCCTTGTTGTTGAAAATTGTACAATATGATGTCTGGATTGTTAGGAACAACAGAGGCAGGAGATCCGCTGAATGAGGAGCTCTGACTGATTGAGTGGAGGGGCGGAGTGCCGTTGCTTGGGAAGATAGGGAGTCCTGCAGCAGAGGTCATATTATCAATCAAATGTAGTCTTTGGAGCTGCAGCAATATCGCGGTTGCTTTGTCCATAGCAACGGTGTAATTGTTGTGGATATTTTCAGGCATCCTGCAAAGGAATATATATGAAATCGGGGTTAAATCAGAATGATTTTATCAAGTAATGATGCAGTAACTAGTTTTTCATACCTTGAATGATCCATAAGACCTTCACAGCAAAGCATGGGTCTAAAATAAAATATTGTACATACAAATTCCAATTTACCTATTGACTTGGTTCTCTTTAGGACCACAAGTTGCAAAGCTTAACAAGATAATTATTCTTAACCAGCCCTGGATTTGGAATTTTTCTTTAAAACAGCCAGCTTGCGGTGAAAAGCCAGAGTCATCAAGCTCCACCCTCCAGTGTGCCTCTTCGCGAACCTCTCACAAAAACGGAAGCTGCAGCTGCCAGGTACCTTGCGAAGAAGGGGGCTCCTCTTTCCCCAAATTGTTAAAGCAACTCATGGCTAGAGTGCTTCCATGAAGAATTAGGGATGAGGTAGTAACATGACATCAAAAACCCCTCCATCAAGCTTTGATATCTTCTCCACTCCAGACTGTCCTCCCTCCTCCCTCCGATCCAAATCGACTCCAATCGGAGCTCCCTCGTTTTCCTCTATGTTTCCAGTCTTAAACGACACGCCATCAAGCCAATGTTGCAATTCATTTAAACCACGTATATCTTCTGTTGATCAAATTGTCCACAATCGAGCTTTAACACCTCAATATGGCGACCCTATCCTCGAAGTCGATTATTTCTAGTTCCAAAATTGGAGCTTTGAAGTTGAAAAGCAAAGCTCCAAGGAAGCCATGCCTCACCGTTAGATCAGCAGCAGGTAGGTGATTATTCGAGATATCAACTAACGACATATTTCCCAGACAACTTTGGTGAACTTAACTCAGCTAAAAAATGGTTTATCTTTCTATCCCCTACCTTCGTACAGAACCACAAATTTCAGAAGAATTGAAGACATTAGAGGTTATGAGAAAGTTTTCAGAACAGTATGCTCAAAGGTAAGGCAGTCCTTTCACAATCATGCCGCCATTTCCATATCTCCGACGCCCATCCTCCCTCCCTCTCAACGCCCCTCAATCAACTTACCCGCCCCTTCTTCTCCTCCCTTTCCCCAGATCTGGCACCTACTTCTGTGTGGACAAATCTGTAACTGCAGTTGTCATTGCAGGCCTGGCAGAACACAAGGATGAATTAGGAGCACCTCTTTGCCCTTGCCGCCATTATGACGACAAGCAGGCCGAAGCAAATCAAGGCTTTTGGAACTGCCCTTGTGTTCCAATGCGCGAACGCAAGGAGTGCCATTGCATGCTCTTCTTGACTGAAGATAATGATTTCGCTGGACATGAACAGAATATCACTCTTGATGAATGCGTAGAAGCTACTGCTGGCATGCATTGAATTAAACTACTTCAATCACTGCAACTTTTTTATAACTATTAGAAGATCCCTTCCTTAATATAACTAGAATAAATGTGAGGAAGCGGACACATGTAGATATAGTAGAGATGGAGAGATATGTTCCTTTTGAGTTGTTACTTATGTGAGGGGTCAAAGATTCATTTTTTTCCCACTGCTACTCTATCGGCCTTTTCCCCTTCCATTGTACATTTTGTTTGATAAATTTGACTAAAAAAAATTGGGATGGCCAACAACTTTACCATCATAGAAGAAGGCACTCTTGTAAATACGAATCAAGTATCGTTATTATTATTATTACACTATGTATCTATCTATCTTATGTCGAATCACAAATTGCAACCCATTCCTTTCTCTCTCTCACATTCTCTCACTGCTACTAGCTAGTGGTTACTACCTCAGGAGGATAAGGGGAAGATTCACATAAATCTAACTAGCCTTGGGTTTCCTCCCTCTCTTTGCTCCACTCACCTTCTTCTTCTTCTTCCCATCTCCATCATCATCACTAGTTGTCTTCCCAGGTAATAACATGGGCTGCCACTCAGTTGCAGCATCCAACGCTCTACTCATTGCAGCCACTCTTTGTGAAGCTGCTGCCACTTTTCTATCTGCAGCCAACATTGCAGGACTAGCTGGATCATCTATTGTATTCAGTAGCTCCAGCGACGATGTCACTGCTCCATCTAGGTCGGAGAGGGCCACGTTTGCGGCCCTTGTCAGTGTTGCCACCGGATCGTCGTCATCCTCTGAAGAAGATGAAGTTCCTCTTCCTTGAGATCTACTGTTGTTATCACTGTCTTCTGAGAAGACTTGTTCCTGGATGAGGATTTCTATTTCTCTGGTAGTTTCATCCCAAGCATCATCCACCCTCACTGTTCCAATAATTCCTCCTCTTCCTCCTCCTGCTGTTGCTCCATCTTGTAGATTAATTGGTAATTTCAATGAGAAATTTCCACCTGGCTTCCAAGCAACTATAAACCCGTCAGCTTCATTCCTGACCAGATATTTGTACTCTATCACATTGTCGATGGTTGAATGTGCTGGAATGAAGACCTCTGCGCACCAAATGTCGCCAGCAGACCACTGCATGCCAACAGGTCGGTGCATATCCCAAGAGCCGAGTGATTCACCGGAGCCCAAGAGACAGAGTTGGTGGCCAAAGTTGCAGCGATATGTAACACGGAATTTGACCAGAACACCTTGAGTGGACGGGGTGGTGGTGGTGGAGGAGGAGAGAGGGTCGCCGGAAGAGAAGCAGAGGGTGCGACAAGAGGCGGTTGGTTTACGGCGAGGAGAGGCGGGCGGCAGATTGAAATCGCTTGAGGTGTGGAGTTTGGGTGCGTATAAGGGGAAAAAACATACAGATGGTCTGATTGGGAGTTGTGCGTGGGAAGCTACCACTCGGTGAGTATTTGCTTTAAAAATAAGCATGAAAGTGATCGAGATATTTGAAAATTGTTATGGCTTCGAATATTGTGACGGTCTTAAAACCTTAGATTGAAGGAACTGGAGTCTCGTATAGTTAAAATATAATACAAATAGTGTGAGGAGAGCATTGAAATCGGCAGAGGTGAAGTAGTTCCTCTCTCTCGATGACAGAAACCTGAAAGACACCCACTTCTCTCTTCTCCGCCCATCCGCCATTGCTTTCTGATGCCCCTTTCAAATCCTCTACCACCCCCAAATCTCTACATACCCTGTAGTTTTTCTTGAAGCTTTTGCTGGAACTGGTCATTCAATTCTATGAGCCTCTCTAGCTCTTTCTTCTGCTCCTGAATCTGAGCGTTGACTTGGTTGACAGTGGCTGCAGATTCCTGGCTCATCTGGTTGGCTACCTGCTTCAATGATGCATGCATACTATCAAGTTGCTGAGTCTCTGCTAAAATATCAATCACTGCACCATAGAAAGACGTGTCAGGTTGGTTGATATCGGAACACATAGACTCTTTGCGTGTCTTGTGCACTAAAACATTGAGCTCCTCCATGTTGTGACCTAGTTGTTGCTGCTTTTTTCAAAAATGAAAAGAATGGTGGGGTTTGGGAAAAAGTTGAGGGTTTTTGAATCCCAGAATGATTTTGCCTCGAAAACACACGCGTCAACAAAAAACCAAGCTCTGATCTCGGTTCTTCCCTTTCAATTCCTTGTATTACTCCAAGCAGTGCGCCACTTCACTCTCTTCTTTATTCTTGTATCTCAACCATGCAGCAAGGACAACAGTCTTCACAGAAGCCTTGGTTGGGCAACAGAACCAACCCCTTACAAAAGATATTAACGTCTAAACCGCAAACCAAATCGATCAGCAGCATTTCACGTGGCCTTCTATCGCAGCAAAGGGTTTCCAATGCTGCTTTCCATCCAACATCCCACACTTGGCAACCCAACGCTTCCGTCGGTGGAGGAGGAGGAGGAGGCCTCGACTCTCAGTGTCCCGTCCAACCACACTTCCCCTTCTCTCCCCCTCTTTCAAAAGATGATATCCCTTCAGACACCCAGATCCACTCTCAAGATACCCTCCACATGCATATCATCAACAACAACAATAACAACACCAACAACACCAACTATCCTAGACCTCCACCACAGCAGACTGCTCACCGTCTGTTGGAGAACATGGTCATGCGCGGCGTCAATAGCTTGAATCACCACCATCAACATCTACATCATCAATCTTATCCCACTAATAACAACAACAATCAAGCTTCTCCACCACAACCACCACCACCATTAAACTTTTCCTTCTCTCCACCTACAGCTCCAGAATCCCTGCCCTCTCAACAACAGCAACACCAGGAGGATATCTTGACCAGGGTGAAGCATCTTGAAGACATGGTAACTGGAGTAGAAGACCGTGTATCACAAGGCATCACCACTCTTGAGACCACTCTCCTATCCTCTTTCCAGTCAGGTCTACAAGATATCAGCAACAAGATCAAAGATCAACATGCCTCCCTACTCTCTACTATCAACTCTAATAATGCTGCAGAGGCTGAGATTAAGAACAGCCACAATAATATTGAGAACAATAATAGCAACAAAGCCAAGGTGAGAATCGTGTATATGAATGCAGCAGCACAGACAGATCCTGCATATGGACTTAGGGCTTCTAATGGAATTCTATTGGCAGCTACAGCAGCTACTCTTCATAGTCACCATACTATTGACCAACCATCACCCAGTTCTGTAGTTGCATCTCATAATGGTACTGCTACTGCTCCTGGTACTGACGAGAAGAAGGAGAAGGAGGGGGAGGAAGGAGGTACTGGTGATGGTGGTGGTTATGGTGATGATGGTAGAGGAGGTGGAGGGGGGGTGTTTGGAGATTTGGAGTCTTTGATTGATGATGAAGTACAGGGTGGAGGAGGAGGGGGGGGAGGGAAGAGAAGGAGAGATAAGAATGTGGCTGCTAAAGAAGATGATGAACAACAAGATGATGATAAAGAGATGCAGGAGATGGAGAGAAGGGTGAAGGCCAAGCTGGCCAAGCATCATCGTCAACTCGCCAAGAAGCAGCAGAAGCAAGGTATCACCGCCACTAAAGCTGAAAGGCCATGAACAAGAAGAAAAGTATGCGTACATTTTTCCAATGTACTACTTACTACTCGTGATCACTTAGTGTCTTTACAATGAATTCAAATCTTAGCACACACAGCTATTCAATACATCATCGTGATAAGATGGATTACAAATTCAGTTAAGTAGTCTTCTATAGTACAATAGTAAAACAATATACACAACTCCCGTCTTTAAAAAGCAAATTCTACCTTCTCACCATCACGGTCATCATCATCGTCGTTATTATTATTATTATTATTATTATTATTATTATTATTATTATTATTATTATATGATGTATTTCCCCCAACCACACCTAGACCACCTCCACCCAACACCACCCAACCATCCAAACTTGTCACTTGATTAGACAAAACCTCTCTGTACAACAACAACGCCAGGTCCCTAGCTTTAGCCTCAATCATAACATCAACATCCCCGTCCCTCCCATATAAATCAATAGGGCCATAAACATACTTCGAATGGGCATGCGGGCGGGTTCTCCGCAGTTCAGGACACTCTGGCATCTCTGACCAATGGACAACTGGTCTGATGCCAGCTGGCCAGGTGGAAAGAGCAGTTTCTAGGGCCTCCTGCTGAGACTGGCCCCCAGGGCAGAACTGATGGTGGTGGAAGTCGAATACAAGAGGGACACCACACATGTTGTGGAGGTGGAGGAGGTCGGTGATGCTGTAGTAGGTGCAACGGTCGTCGTTTTCGACGGTGAGACGGGCTCGGCAGGCGTCGCTAAGTTTTTCGTAATTGCTAGCCCAGCGTGATAGTGACTTGGTTTTACTTCCATATACACCACCCACATGGATATTGATCTTATTCCAAGGTGAAGGTTCGCTAAAGCCCATGAGATCAAATACTTTAGAGTGCACTTCTAGTTCCGCCAAGCTCTTCCTTACCAGCTCATCATTATCCTTTGTAGCTAGCTTTATAAAATGAGAAGGATGCATGGTGAGTCGCTGACCAGAGGCTCTTGCCACCTCCCCGGCTTGACGCAATACTTTGACTATTTCCTCGTAATCAGGCAATCTTTCTAATTCAAAGTTATATTCAGACAGCCAGGGGAAGAGATTGCTGGTGATGCGATAGAAGTTGATACCAGTATCTGTATTCCATTGCAACACTCGTACCAAGTCTTTGCAGTTGGCAAGTGCCAGGGAAGAGAGTAATGGAATGCCTTGGGCTTCTAGAGTTCTTTTAATGCATGTTCTTTCTGTGCTGACTTTTTGTTGTTTTCTACTGCCGGTGGTCTTGGCCTTGAGGGACAAATTGTCTCCTGCGTAGCCGAGGTTCGGGAAGAGAAGGCGCAAATTATCCCCTTCTTCTTGGCCTCTTCCTCCGGAAGATGACGATGACGATGAAGATGAAGATGATCTACCGAGATCAGAGTAACCGTTGAGGAGGAGATCGTATAAATACTTGCTCCAAACAGTGGCCTTGCAATCCAATATTGGTTCTTGCTGTAGTTGGAGGGGGATATTGCTAATATGTCGCCTCTTTAATAAATCTCCATTTCTTTCAAGTCTAGGTGACGTTACTAAGCCAGCTGGTGGTGATGCTATAGCTTTAGTTGTAATGTTATTCATTTGACCACCTCTACTACTACTGCTATTACTATTGTTATTATTTAAACTCCTATCAGTACCACTACTTGTACTGCCATAATTGCTGCTATTAGTAATAGTAGTAGTAGTAGAACAACATCTTGTATGCATTCCTAATAATGGTCTCGTCCCAGCAGCCATCCCTCTCCCGCTAGTTATTATTGTTGTTGTCACCATAGCAGATGGAGAACAGCAGGGAGGGGAGGAGAAAGAGTTGAGGCACTTCATGATGATGGTAGTGGCTGATTTCTTCCTCATGGACTAGCAATGTCAATATCTGTACCTGTAGGTTCGGCAAAGCCTATATACCTTACTGTTGCTTTAAGGGAAGGGGTGCCTTTATTTCTATTGATGACGAGGGCAGTGAGTCTTGACTGTGAGCTGAGCGGGAGCCGAAGGAGGAGAGCCTGATTGTGGTTGTTGTTGTTGTTGTTGTTAGAAGTTGAGTTATAAATGTGTGGTCTAAAGAGCCTTCTGTCTCATCAGTAAAGATGAGTTCTATGTGAGTGGAGGAAGCTTGGATAGTGGCACCTGGGAGAGAAGAGAGGTTTTTCAACGGTGGGAGAATTGGCGACGTCGAAGATTAGAGAACGTTGGCAGATTGGGGTGCAATAAATACCGCCAGTTATGTGGAAGCCTAGTTGAAGGTGTATATGGTTGGGTTGCGAGGTAGATGTATCGGGAGTAGCCTTGTTGGGTTCAGCAAACCTCACTGGAATTTTGAAAAGGGAGGGTGATTGATCAGTCAGAAAGGTTGGACACGGAAAACTTTTCATGCTGGTGCATACGTCTATTGATGATTTTGAGATCTATCAGACAGCCTAATAAACCTACCAGATTTTATAAAAAAACAGGTTTGAAGTTAAATCCAAACACCAGATGCAATCTTGAAGAAGTTCCAAGCGCACCTTGCAGATATTGGGGGGTATATTCAACTTTTTGGTTGCTCTTATGACTGGATATACATTCACATCGTTATGAAGGCCTCATTCTGAGCTTACCTCCCTGAAGAAAGGATTGAGAGCGCCTTGCAAAATATTGATGCAAAATATTTGCTGAATGGGCTTCTGATCAATATCCTGATCTTTCCCTTAATGCATCATTATCAATCATAAGTTGAGCAGTAACAACTCGCTCTGTCTTGATATTCTTCAGAACAAGGCTTAATCTCATCTCTATTTTGGATAATGTTATCCTCCGTTCTAGCTGGAAATAAACAGCTCTTGAGTGGTGTTTCTTCTCACAACCGATCTGAAATTGCATCAAACAAGAGGTAAGTAGGTTTTTTTTGAAGACTTTGTGCATAGAAATGTGGAGCGGTCGGTGCAGCAATCAGCATCCCCATGTTGGACAATGCGCCTTCGGTAGCCATCCTCGGATATATTTCAGTGGCCATGTGGATTTGATGGAGCTTGTAGAGGAGTCTGATCAGGAATATCCGTAGGGTTGACGTGGCTTTGAACTTGAGCAGCACCTTTGCCACCGTGTCCACTTTCGGTACCCCTGCTTCTGCCAACCTTCATAAGGCTCTCCACCCTGCTACAAAGTCATAACTATTCTGTGCGTGTCGTAAAAACATTATACTACAACTCAATTGTTCCCTCGCCTTTATTGATCACCTCAGGATCAACACCGTCAAGTCTCTTGGACATCAGTTTGGTTCAAGAAATCAGTCTTTTGCAAGCACTCCACTTTGTTTGACAAAGAACACTTCACGTTCAGCAACGTTCGCAACACAAGCTTCAGCTATGGCGGTAAGTTTACCCAAATTTGTCCCAAAAGGAGGGTAACGCTCCTGAGATCATCCCCGACGTGCCGTCGCCTCGCCAGTCGTCTCTACTACTTCCCCACAAACTCACCCCCCCAGCATTTCTATCACTATAGGGTGTGGCAGTCAAAACCGTTCCAACAAATCCCATCGAGGGCCAGAAAACTGGTACCTCTGGCCTCCGTAAAAAGACCAAGGTCTTCATGTCTGAGAACTATCTGGCCAACTGGATCCAATCCCTCTTTGATGCTCTCGGTGACGAAGTCAAAGACAAGACCATCGGTGTCGGAGGTGACGGTAGATACTTCAACAAGGAAGCCGTCCAAATTATCCTCCAATTAGCCGCAGGCAATGGCGTCAAGAAGGTCGTTATCGGCCGGGATGCCATCATGGCCACCCCGGCCATGTCATCATTGATCAGACGCCGCAAGCTGTATGGAGGCCTGATCATGAGTGCTTCCCACAACCCAGCTGGAATTGACGAAGATTGGGGGATCAAGTTTAATTACAGTGCTGGTGAACCCGCTCCAGAAAAGATAACAGATAAGATTTATGGGTTTACACAGAGTATTTCTGAACTCAAGATGGCAGATCTCCCCAAAGTTGATCTGTCCAAGACTGGTGTGTCATCTTTTGGTAGCTTTGAAGTGGAGGTAGTCGACCCAACAGCTGACTACTTTGCTACTCTACAAGAAGTATTCGACTTCCCATCACTAAAAGCCTTCCTGGGCCGCTCTGATTTCTCCATGTTGTTTGACGGTATGCACGCTGTGACTGGAGCCTATGCCAGTCCTCTCTTCTGCGACCTGCTTGGAGCTCCAACTAGTGCTCTGAGAAACGCAGTTCCACTGGAAGACTTTGGAGGAGGACATCCAGACCCCAACCTCACATATGCACACGACTTGGTGGAAGCACTGTGGGCCAGCAATGCCCCCGATTTTGGAGCAGCTTCTGACGGAGACGGGGACCGCAACATGATCTTGGGCCGACATTTCTTCGTCACTCCCTCCGACTCAGTCGCCATCATTGCAGCCAATGCTCAAGCTGCCATCCCCTACTTCAAATCTGGCCTCAAGGGAGTCGCCAGATCCATGCCAACATCAGGAGCCTTGGATAGAGTCGCTCAGAAATTGGGGCTCAAGTTTTACGAGACGCCCACTGGGTGGAAGTACTTTGGCAACTTGATGGATGCCGAGCAGTGCTCTATTTGTGGAGAGGAGAGTTTCGGTACTGGAGCTGACCATGTTCGCGAAAAAGACGGTATGTGGGCAGTTCTGTCTTGGTTGTCCATCTTGGCTTACAAGAATAAAGACGTGCCAGAAGGCGGTAAGCTGGTGTCTGTCAAAGACATTGTGATGGATCACTGGAAGCAATTCGGTAGAAACTTCTACAGCAGGTATGATTATGAAGCAGTGGAATCAGATGCTGCTAACAAGATGATCGACCACCTTGAATCCGTCATTGCATCATCTGAAAAAGGGCAGAAATTTGGGGACTATGTGCTTGAAACCGCCGACAACTTCACCTATACCGACCCTATCGACGGCAGCGTTGCCAAAAAGCAAGGTATTAGATTCGTTTTCCAAGATGGCAGTAGAATCATCTTCCGTCTATCTGGTACTGGCTCTGCAGGTGCTACTATTCGTCTTTATATCGAAGCCTATACTGATGATGCTTCCAAGTTTGAGTTGGATGCTCAAGAGGTGTTGAAGAGTATCATTGGCACTGCACTGGAGGTGAGCAAGTTGAAGGAGTTTACTGGTAGAGATAAGCCTACTGTTATTACTTAAATAGGAAAGGGGAGGGGGGGAGTTGTGTGTGTTATGTGTGGTACAGAGAAAGAAATGAAGTCAACGTAGCATGATGAAGAGGATGTGCATGGGCATAATGTAATGGAGATTAGTGTGAAAGAAACTAAAGACAGTTCTCATACAACAATAGTGTGTCAGCTGTTCAATGTTTGGGAGGGAAACTGAACTATTTCCATGTTTTCATGAAAAATAGAGTGTAGCTTCACCACTTGCTGGGAGAGCACATCGGACATTCATCCAGTCACATCCTACTATCTCAGCCATGAGTTTGTCCAATGGGGGAAACATAATGGCCTCCTTTCTTTTCATTCTGCTTCACACATGCATCAGCTGGCGTTTAGCTTTGATACTTTTAACTTTAAATCACTGCCCAAGCAAGCCATCAGTGCTCTTCAAGTACGCTAATTGTTTTGCAGTAATTTTAAAATTGTTTGTTTTGAAAGCACAATTTTGAAGTTTACAAGAGTTGATTGATGTCCAACTTCCCCACATGTGTCATTCTGCATCCAGGTGAAGGTGCGATGAAATCGACTGCCATTTCTCTCCCTCAATGCTCAATACAAAAGTGTCTCTTCTTTTACACTATTACATAACTGACTATATAAACACACTCCTCTCTATAGTATAAACACACCTACCTAGGTACATAGATCTACCTCCTCTTCTTCTTTTTCTCCTTCTTCTGTGATATTTCAAGCCGCCTTTGTTCCTTGGCCTTATCGTCATCACTAGGATGTACTTCAAAGGGAGGTGTGTGCGTCCATATCTGTCTTGTAACTTTAGGATGGGTATAATCAGGTTTAGCTGCTTCTTCTTTCAAGAATCCATCTGGCAGGGCATCTATGGCTGCAAATTTCAAGTCTATTTTGGTTTGCAAGTTCCTTTTTCAAGCCCAATGAGCTTGTCGTCGTGCCTTGTTGTATTCTAACGCCATTTGCCTGGCTTCTTCTAGCTCTTCTGGTGTTCTTACTACGGGTTCTATTTTTCTAGGTTCTAAGAAGGCTTGAAACTTGGCAATGTCTGTTGATCTGCCCTGGTCAAAGTCGATGATGTTGCCGTATCGGTCGCGCTTGACATTGTCTTCCTTCTTCTTTTTGGTGACGGTGGGTTTGGTTGCAGTCTTTTTGCCGGCGAATTGGATGCATTGCGTTGAAGATAGGATAGGTATGAACTCTTTTATGATAGGTGCGAGCCTGTCTAATGATATTACTCTCCCTAGACGTTGCATATCTGGCCTAAGTTTAGTGATTGAAAGTGATGTCACCTTTTATACCGCTGTTTCTAATGATTTTCTATGTAAATTTCATCATTACGTTTTATTAATAGTGTTTAGATATCAATTATCAATTGCACAATCAATGAAGTCACACAATTTGAGCTTTTCTATGAATGATGGCTGCCACTGGACCGGCGCGACCGATCAGCGAGCGGAGTGATGGAAAAACAGGTGCGAAAACGTACAATGCGTCATTATTACCCTTTCATTCTCTCACCATGGAGATACAAAAGCCTTTACCTTATAAAAGATTAAGTCTGAAAGGGAAGGTGGCCCTTATCACTGGTAAGGTTTATGTTTTATAATCTGTGAGATGATCACACCTATTCTAGTAAAATATCCAACACATTGTCATTTACCCGCATTCCATTACATCAAAGGTGCTAGTGCAGGTATTGGTGAGATGTGTGCTTGGCGATTCGCCGAAGAAGGGTGCAAACTAATCCTAATCGCCCGACGCCAAGAACGCCTCTCCCGTCTTTCTGAAGCCATCCAATCAGAATACCCCGACCTCTCCATCCACACAATCACCATGGACGTCCAAGATCTCACCACAGTTGCCGCTATCCCTTCCTCCCTCCCACAACAATTCAAAGATGTCTACCTGCTCATCAACAACGCCGGCCTGGCTCTCGGTATCGACCCCATCCACCAGCTCGACATGCTGGAAGCCAAGCAAATGATCGACACCAACATCCTCTCTCTCATAGCCTTCCCCAGAGCTTTCATACCTGGAATGGTAGAAAGAAACCAAGGTCACATCATCAACATGAGCAGCATTGCTGGACATGAAAAGTATTCCGGTGGATCTGTTTATTGCGCAACAAAGCATGCAGTTGATGCCATTACTGGTGTTGCTCGACACGATTTGGTGGACACTGATATTAGAATCTCTGCACTATCTCCTGGAGCAGTGAAGACTGAGTTTTCAGTGGTGAGGTTTAAAGGAGATATGGATAAGGCTGATTCTGTTTATGCGGGTTTTGATCCGTTGACTGCTGCTGATATTGCTGAAGATGCAGTTTGGGTGGCGACCAGGCCGTTGCATGTACAGGTTGCAGAGGTGGTGACGTTGGCAAATGCTCAGTGCTCGGCAAAGGGATTGTCCAGGAAACTATAGATAGTTAAAAGTAAAATGATTGATTGGATACACATAGGTAGTCATTAATTACATAGAATAAAAGCCACGGTTTCTTCCTCTTCCTCCCTTATGATACCATATATAACTAATTTCAAAATGCACCTAGAGCACTGACATGTTTATTAATCAGCTCTGTAAACTCTGTCGCATTGACTGGACTATCCACCTTAAACAAAAACAATTTCCCACCAGAGTTTTTCATCCCACCACCACCACCGCCACCTCCTTCTTCCTCCGCATCTTCCTCCTCCTTGATAGCATTAAACAGACACATAATAACACTGCTAGGTTGTTTCGTCATCAATGTGGGTCTGATACCCTTCACCAATGGAGCATTCACCAGTACTCTCCCGGAATCAGTGGTAAACACCAAATACGGAGTTTTACTGGCCTCTGGATCTGTGGCCTTCCTAAGAGTGAGTGTTCCAAGGCCTCTATCTTTCCATTTCTTATCTTTGATGGATTGTGACATCAGCTTAGCTCTGAATCTACCGAGGACTTCTGCGTTGGCAGGTTGGACTTGGAGGGCAGGTTCTTCCTGTTGTTGTTCCCCCTCGTCGTCGTCATCTGCTTCGGTGTTGTTGGTGCCAGCTGTGGCGGCGTTGCTGAAGCTGGTAGTGTTGAGGGTTCCGGTACTGGCTACGTTGAAGACTCCACTGCTATTTTGTTGTGGGGGGGCAGCAAAGTTGAAGCCACTGGTGAATGGGGCAGCGGTGGAAGAAGGGGGAGGTGGGAAGAAGGAGGAGGGTGGTTTATTGTTAAGTACAGTGCTAAACTCTGCTTCTAGTGCTTTTGCATACTTGATGTAGTCTTCTACACCATCTATCCACAGATCAGTGCTGCTTTGGGACGTGATCCACCTGTATGGGTTGTGTGAGTAGGGGAGAACAGTAGGGGAGGAGATGAGTTGGCAAGTGGTAACGATCAAAGGAAGAAAAGTTTGTCAGTTCTATCATAGTACCGTCTTGAATCACGGTTTCAAAGTACTCACTTAGTAAACTGGTCGTTGAGCTCTTTAATACGAGCTGCCAGAGCTTCTTTGGACATTAATTCGTGTTTTGATTAAAGATGTCAATATCTTTGGTATGTTCCGGTACGCTGCAATGCAGTATAGACAAATCCTAGTGAGATATGACCTATATTAAAGCTTTTTTTTTGGAATACGTTAATTTATTTCAACTGCTACTTCCACGTTCCCAGTCCCCTTAATGCCTGCCCCGACGTCCTCAACCAGCTTTCTGTGCCACTCGCACTCTCAACCACTTTGCTATTACTGGCGTCAACCCCACTGTTATAGGCGCTCTAACAGGGAATAATGCTTTATTGCATATAAATGCCAGTGCTAGTGTGGAACTCCCTCCAGTCAGCACCTTTTCCATCCATCCAGCCTCTTGTGATGACGATGATGAAGCAGTCTTTTCTAAACCTCCTCCTCCTTCTTTGGAAATCTTCTTCTTGCCCAGTAACCCATAATTTTCTAATACTCCTCTGACATCAACTTTGTTGTCTACTGCAACATAACAACCTGGAGAGTAATATAATGGGTTGGTGGTGGGAAGAAATAGGGTGAGTGTTGGAGAGATGTGCGAGTGAAGGAGGAAGGTGGGAGAGCGATGGCTGTGTCGGTGGGCCAACGAATGGTACCCACCTGCTAAAAACGTAAAATATACGCCAAAATGGACACCTAGTGCCACTCTACCATACTTCTTGTACAGTTGCTTTATTTTGCCGCCAGAAGACAGCGCCTCTGCTTTGCTATTGGACTCGTGAGACTCCATTTCCAAGTGTTTTCATCACCACTTTGAGGGCCTAGTTATTCCAGACCATATTTGTGTGTCACAGTAGTCTGCAAACATTCATAGATAAAATAACAAGCATTTAATGACACGCATTCTTACTTTCTAAGCTTTAAGGCATCGGTGTGCGCTCTGAGTCAAAAGCCACGAATTTTGCCAATTTCTTGAATTGAATTTGAAAATTTGAATATCTCAAATACTCGTTATACTCGCAATACTGTCTTGGACCGATACATCGCAGTTCTTTTCGACATCACTCAATTGCACAAAAAATAAATCCAAGATGCGTTCACTCAATTGTCTACCACGCACACGATCTCTCACACATAGAAATAGATGCACAACATCAGTTAGAGCCACCAAAAAAACTGAACAAGATCGAGAATCCCAAATCAGACAAGAGACAACCCGACGTATCATTGCCGCCGGTCGGGAAGGCCGACCCAAACAAGCCATTAACGAGCTCGCTTCCATGGCCTCCATGGGCGTTCAACCAGACACACAAGCCGCCACTGCCCTCATAGACGCATGCGTTAGATCTAACAAGGTAGAAATGGCAATTACAGTATTTGAAGAATTATTTGAAGATGAGTTGGGCCTCGTCCCAGATGAGGTCACATTCACCTGTATTCTCAAAGGCATGGGAACAATAGACCCCCCTAGATGGACTGATATGAGCAATTTATTGAATAAAATGCAGAATAGTTATGGAATACAGCCATCAATTGCTACATTCAATATATTATTATCGGTGTGCAGCAGGACTAACGATACAGTTAGGGGTGGGGAGATTGTTGAGAGAATGGTGGCATTGGGAATTGAACCTGATGCTAAGAGTTATGATTTGACTAAAAATAGGAAGACTATTAGATCTTTGTTGAAGAAGACATTCTGATGATATATGGATGTCTCAATGGAGAGATAAGTAGGAGGAAGGCAAAGGGGGAGAGAGGAAGACGAGGGTAGGTTTGACCGAGCGTGTGGGTGGTGGTGGGGGGGGGGGGGGGGTGGGGAGGCCCCCCTGTTGGGGGGGTTTTGTGGGTGGAAATAGAGTGAAAAATTTTTTTGCCCTTTATATAAAACACAAAAGTGGGG